>OGFU01000023.1_pt1 | contig 132482 bp, 96 predicted proteins | sample 1571061 | NCBI WGS metagenome assembly OGFU01 (sample SAMEA2582063, study PRJEB24529) | metagenome | biome: Human gut stool | place: China | collected 2011 | reverse complement strand
GGCAGCCCGTAGGGCAGCCGGGGAGGCTTTTTTCGTGTGTGTGTGCCCCGGGCCGGGGACCCGCCCTTCCTGACATCACCGGCACGCCTTCCTGTCATCCACCATCATTCTGGTTTTCAGTCCGTTGCGGGCAGAAATGACGGCATGACAGGAAAAACGGGAAAAACTTGATAACAGGTATTTAGGCATTCTTCGTTTGGTGCTTGATGCAATATTGTTGCGATAATGGCGTTATGGTGTTGTATGCAATGGACTGACCGAATACGGCAAATGAAGATACTTCTTGTTGCAGCTGCTGTGATGATAGCAGTTGCCAGTCTGCTTGTTTCACATTTTCTTATTAGGGATTTAGCTTCAGAGGAGCGTCATCGCATGGAGGTTTGGGCCGAGGCCATGCGTTCATTGAATATGGCTGATGAGAATACCGACCTGAATCTGGTACTGAAAGTGATCAATGAGAATAATACTATTCCTGTCATTGTGCTGGACTCCAAAGGGGAGGCCCAGACCTTCAGAAACGTTGTGGGACTGGAAGGCGTAGATGATGTGGATAGTCTGAAGAAGGCTTCGAAATTGGGGAGGGAATGGTTGGAGGCCGGGAATAATATCAAGATAGAACTTGGTGGAAAAGTTGGCGAAACATCTAATGCTGTCGGGCATGACTATATACAAGTGTGTTACGACGAGTCCCTGATGCTCAAGCGATTGGCTGTGTACCCCATAGTGCAGTTGGGAGTCGTCATGATATTTGTCGTCGTTGCCATTTTTGCCCTCTTGACCTCCAAGCGGGCAGAGCAGAATAAAATCTGGGTGGGACTTTCAAAGGAGACAGCCCACCAGCTCGGAACTCCCATATCAAGTCTCATGGCATGGATGGAGATTCTAAAGGAGAGCTATCCGGAGGATGCTCTGATTCCGGAGATGGATAAAGATGTGAGGCGATTACAGCTGATTGCCGACCGTTTTTCAAAGATAGGGTCGCTTCCTGAGCCTGTTCCAGCGAGCTTGTATAATGTTCTTGACCATGTGATGGATTATATGGTTCGGCGTACGTCCAATAAGGTGAAGATCGTTAAAATAATGCCCAAGGACGACATTATCATCAAACTCAATGCTTCTCTGTTTGAATGGGTAATTGAAAATCTGGCCAAGAATGCCATTGATGCTATGGGGGGAGTTCCCGGTACAGTGACGTTGCGGGTGGAAGATGCCGGAGAGAAGGCAGTCATAGAAGTTTCGGACACGGGAAGAGGCATCCGGAGGAAGGATGTGGGTAATGTTTTCCGTCCCGGTTTTACAACCAAAGAACGGGGATGGGGACTTGGATTGAGCTTGGCCAAGCGTATCGTAGAAGAATACCACCACGGCAAAATATGGGTTAAAAGTTCGGAACTTGGCAAAGGAACCACTTTTCGGATTGAACTTCCTAAAGGAGAGTAAGTGCTTTTCCATCCTGTTCGGACGGTTTTGAACCTGTGCGATGATAGCTGCCCAATGGGAAACTTCGTGACACCGTATGTAGTACTAAGGTATGGAAAGATGTGGAAAATTGGGAAGCATCTAAATATTTTTACTCGTAGTGTAGCATAAATCAAAAAATATTCGTAACTTTGCAGCCCGTAAATGTGTAGTATAAAGTCTTTTAAGATAGATTTGAAAGCTTTGAAAGAAGGTGAAAACACCTTTGAGTATCAGCTTGCCGATGAATATTTTAAGGCTATTGAAGCCCCTGAGATTCAGCGGGGAATTTTGTCGTGCCACGTATCTGTACGCCGTTCGGAAGATTTCTTTGAGCTGAATTTCCATACAAAGGGTTTTGTACATATCCCATGTGATGTCTGTTTGGACGACATGGAACAGGCGATAGAGGCGGATAACCGTCTTATAGCTAAGTTTGGAGAAAACTACTCGGAAGAAGATGAGCTCGTGACGGTGGCTGAGGACGAAGGAATACTCGATATCGCATGGTTCATCTATGAATTTATAGTACTCAACATTCCCATCAGGCATGTGCATGCACCTGGAAAATGTAACTCTGCCATGATTGACGTGCTGAACCACTTTTCGCCTTTGGGTGAAGAGCCGTCTGCCGCCCGAAGCGGTGAGGATAATGATGAGCAGACTATGGATCCACGCTGGGCAGCACTTTCCAATTTGAAAATTGAAGATTAAAAAATAAAAAATTAAAGATTTACAATTATGGCACATCCTAAAAGAAGACAGTCCAAGACCCGTACACTCAAGAGAAGAACTCATGATAAGGCAGTAGCCCCGACATTGGCCACATGCCCTAACTGCGGTGCCTATTATGTGTATCACACAGTTTGCCCCACTTGCGGCTACTATAGAGGCAAGGTCGCTATTGTTAAGGAAACAGCTGAATAATGGGCAAAATCAACGCAATAATCACGGGTATTGGCGGATACGTGCCTGACTATATCCTCAACAACGAGGAACTGTCGCGCATGGTGGATACCAATGACGAGTGGATTATGGCGCGTGTAGGTATCAAGGAACGGCGTATTCTCACCGAAGAAGGTCTCGGCACGAGTTACATGGCCCGTAAGGCAGCCAAGCAACTCATCCAGAAGACAGGCGTTGACCCTGACACGATAGATGCACTCATCGTGACCACCACCACTCCTGATTATAAGTTTCCTTCCACGGCTTCCATCGTGATTGGGAAGTTGGGGCTGAAAAATGCCTTTGCTTTCGATTTCGAGGCTGCTTGCTGTGGTTTCCTCTATTCGCTTGATGTTGCCGCATCCATGATACAGAGTGGTCGCTACAAGCGGATTGTTGTGATAGGTGCCGACAAGATGTCGTCGCTGGTTGACTATACCGATCGTGCCACTTGTGTATTGTTTGGTGATGGTGCAGCCGCCGTACTCTTAGAGGCTACGGAAGAGGAGAACATCGGATATCAGAATTCTTTTCTCCGTACCGATGGTATCGGGCTTCCGTTCTTACACATGAAAGCAGGTGGCTCTGTTTGTCCGACTTCTCAGTTTACGGTAGACCATCGTCTTCATTACCTCTACCAAGAGGGACGGACGGTGTTCCGCTATGCTGTGACGGACATGAGCAACGACGTGATGAAAGTCATGGAGGCCAACAACCTGACGGCAGACGATGTGAAATGGGTTGTGCCGCATGAGGCCAATCTTCGTATTATCGAGGCCGTGACTAAGCGTGCAGGTTTGCCCATGGACAAGGTGGCTGTCAACATCGACCATTACGGCAACACCAGTGCCGCCACGATTCCGTTGGCCCTTTGGGATTATGAAAGCCAGTTGAACAAAGGTGACAATATCATCTTTACGGCTTTCGGAGCCGGTTTCGTGCATGGAGCTTCCTTCTATAAGTGGGCTTACGACGGTGCAAAGGCTGTGACAAAGAAATAAACGCATTAAACAGAACTACAGATAACGCATCCTTTCTTGCTAAATCGGGAAGGATGCGTTTTTCGGTTGTGGGTATTGTTTGGAAAAGACAGGTAAATCCCAATAAGAATAGAGGACGAACGAATAAAGGAAAATATGCATAAGGCAGGATTTGTGAATATCGTCGGCAATCCGAATGTGGGTAAGTCGACATTGATGAACCAACTCGTTGGCGAGCGGATATCGATCGCTACATTCAAGGCACAGACCACGCGGCATCGCATTATGGGAATCGTGAACACTGAAGACACACAGATAGTGTTCTCGGATACGCCCGGTGTGTTGAAACCCAATTACAAAATGCAGGAGATGATGCTTGCTTTCTCCGAAAGTGCTTTGGCCGATGCCGATGTGTTGCTTTATGTGACTGATGTGGTAGAGAATCCCGAAAAAAATGTGGATTTTCTTGATAAGGTGAAGAAAATGTCCATTCCGGTGCTGCTGCTCATCAATAAGATTGACGAGAGCGACCAGAAAAAGCTGGGCGATCTGGTGGAGAAATGGCACTCGCTGTTGCCCAATGCGGAGATTCTGCCCATTTCGGCCAAGAATAAGTTTGGCGTGGATATGCTCATGCGCCGTATTAAGGAGCTGTTGCCCGAGTCACCTGCCTATTTCGACAAAGACCAGCTGACAGACAAACCGGCTAAATTCTTCGTTTCAGAGATAGTCCGAGAGAAGATTCTGCTCTATTACGACAAGGAGATTCCCTACTCGGTTGAAGTGAGTGTGGAGCGTTTCAAGGAAGACGAGCATAAGATACATATCAATGTGGTGATCTATGTGGAACGTGACTCCCAAAAAGGTATCATCATCGGGCATCAAGGTGTGGCCCTCAAGAAAGTGAGCAGTGAAGCACGTAAGGCACTGGAAAAGTTTTTCGACAAGAAGATTTTCCTTGAAACTTTCGTGAAGGTGGATAAGGACTGGCGCAGTTCGCAAAAGGAATTGAAGCATTTCGGGTATAATCCGGAGTGAGAAAGTAAAAGTCTCACCACAAAAAGAAATATAATTTTGGCCCTGAATGTATGGAGGGTATTACTCTCGCTGCTTAAGCGAGGGCCGAAGAATGTATAACTTCAGAAATTAAAACAACAAAAAATGGCAAGTTTAGTAGCTATTGTTGGCCGCCCCAATGTGGGTAAGTCAACACTTTTCAATCGATTGACCCAAAGTCGCCGGGCCATTGTCAGCGACACAGCCGGTACGACTCGCGACCGCCAGTATGGCAAGTGCCAATGGAACGGACGTGAATTTTCGGTTGTCGATACCGGCGGTTGGGTGGTCAAGTCAGACGATATTTTCGAAGATGCCATCCGACGGCAGGTGCTTGTGGCCACAGAGGAGGCCGACCTTGTGCTGTTTTTGGTAGATGTCAGTACCGGTGTGACCGACTGGGATGAAGACGTGGCGATGATTCTGCGTCGCACGAAGCTGCCCGTCATCCTCGTGGCCAACAAGGTGGATAATAGTTCCGAATATTACGAGGCAGCCGAATTTTACAAACTGGGACTTGGCGATCCTCATTGCATCAGTGCCGCCACAGGCGGTGGTACGGGTGACTTGCTCGACCTGATACTTGAGAAGATGCAGCCTAAGGAAGAGGAGGAACTCGAAGACGATATTCCCCGCTTTGCCGTGGTTGGGCGTCCTAATGTGGGAAAGTCGAGTATCATCAACGCCTTTATCGGCGAAGACCGCAATATTGTGACCGAAATAGCCGGTACCACGCGCGACAGCATCTACACCCGTTACGACAAGTTCGGCTTCGACTTCTATCTTGTCGATACTGCCGGCATACGGCGCAAGAACAAGGTGAGTGAGGATTTGGAGTTCTACAGCGTGATGCGTTCCATCCGGGCCATCGAAAATTCGGATGTTTGTATCCTCATGATTGATGCCACGAGGGGCATTGAGACTCAGGATATGAATATCTTCCAGTTGATACAGAAGAACAACAAGTCGCTTGTTGTTGTTGTCAACAAGTGGGATCTGGTGGAAGACAAGACCCAGAAGGTTATCGACACCTTCGAGAATGCCATCCGTGCGCGCATGGCTCCATTTGTGGATTTCCCCATCATTTTTTCGTCGGCTGTCACCAAGCAGCGCATTTTCAAGGTACTTGAAACAGCCAAGCAAGTGTATCTCAACCGTAAGATCCGTGTGGGTACATCGAAACTCAACGAAGTGATGTTGCCCATCATCGAGGCCTATCCACCGCAGAGCATCAAGGGTAAATATATCAAAATCAAGTATTGCACGCAGTTGCCCAACACGCAGATTCCCTCTTTTGTGTTCTATGCCAATCTGCCGCAGTATGTGAAAGAGAACTATCGGCGCTTTCTCGAAAACAAGATTCGCGAAAACTGGTCGATGCATGGTTGCCCCATCAATGTGTTCGTGCGGCAGAAATAGCTCTCACGGCATCATATTGCGTCCCATCAATGCACATCCGTCCGTCATGGGTAGATGTGCATTTCGCTTTTCTGTGGCCAGTTTGTTGCGAGATTCAGGAAAAAAAAGTATATTTGCCGTGTTTCGGGTGATTTGCTTCCAGCTTTTATGCCTGTCGGTGTGAGATGAAGGGAGGCCCCCACTCATTTGTGATGACAAAACCAATAAACAACATGTCCCTATGGCTTGTAGACAAGAATTTGTAGATTTTGTGGCAGAACAGGCTTCTGCAGCGGGAGAAATCTTCTGCCGGAAGATGTTCGGTGGCTACGGAATGTATTGTAACTCCGTTTTCGTGGGAGTGATTTGTGATGACAAACTCTTTCTGAAAGTGACGGAGGAGGCTGCACCCTTGCTGAAAGAGAAGCTTCTGGAACCGCCCTACGATGGTGCCAAGCCCTGTTTCTATATTCCCGATCTTGACGACCGCGACTATGTCTCTGCTTTAGTTGCCGCCACTTTTAGAGCATTGGAAAAGGGAGGAGGCAAGAAGCGGAAAGCTAACAAAAAATGACACAACCGGCATTACTGCCGGCCAAAAGTTGCTTTTTCCGGGATAAAATCCGCATCTTTGCGACACCTTATGTAAAAAGAGAAGACGATGAGAAAACTTTTATATTTTCCGGTACTTATACTTGCCCTGGCATGCACGTCCGCTCCCGATGCCGGAGAGTTGGCCGCTGTGGCTGCCAAGGGCTGTTACGACTTGTTGATTGAAGGCAAATACGACGACTATGTGGCCGGCCGGTACACCCCCGACTCCATTCCCGACAGCTATCGTGAACAGCTCGTCACCAATGCCAAGATGTTTGCCGGCCAGCAGCAGGACGAGCATCGTGGCATCAAAGAGGTGAGAATCGTCAATGCCAAGGCCGATACGGCACGCCACACGGCCCAAGTGTTTCTGGTGTTTTCATACGGTGACAGCACGAGTGAGGAGGTCATGGTGCCTATGGTGGAGCATCGGGGCGTTTGGAAAATGAAATGACCCACTCGTTTATTCCCGTATGCTGCACGTTTCCGGAGTAGACGGGCGTATAGTGGGAAGTATTAAAAGAAATGAAAAAGCATGACATGAAAAACATGGACATCCGGTGCGTAAGATGAAAACGACCGTCCAAAATGCCAAAAACATCGGAAAAGCATTCCCAGTGTAGCCCTTTGATAAGGTGAAAGAGCCACACTGAAAGTTCGAAATGGCCGTAGTGAGAAACTGAAAGAGGCCCTTTTAGCTCCTCGAATGGCTGTTGCAAGATACTGGAAAACCCGGAAACAAAAAAAGAGAAGCACCTGCGTACTTCTCTTGCTTATGCAAAGATAACCCTAAAAAAGCCCGAATGCAAATGCGTAGCGAATTTGTTTGACATCGTATCGGAGGGATATATGGTGTCAGCTTCAGCGGTCAGGCCGAATCACCTATCCACAGCTATGTCGCCGCTTTTCTTTCCTTCCTATGGTCAGCCTTCTTTTTTCTCTTCTTCCATCTCCACTTCTTTCACTTTTCTGAACAGGTCGCTGGCAAACACCAGGTCGTTGAGCTTCTCATTGGTGGAGTTCATCACATCGTCTTTCGTACCCTGCCACTCTTTCCGTCCTTTATAGATGAAGCAGATGTTCTCCCCGATGCCCATCACCGAGTTCATGTCGTGGGTGTTGATGATGGTCGTCATGCCAAACTCTTTGGTGATGCCCGATAGCAGATCGTCAATCACGAGCGAAGTCTTCGGGTCGAGTCCGGAGTTGGGCTCGTCGCAAAAGAGATACTTGGGATTCATCACGATGGCCCGTGCTATGGCCACACGTTTCTGCATACCACCCGATATTTCGCCCGGAAACTTCTGCTGTGCGTCAATGAGGTTCACCCGGTCAAGGCATTCCTGCGCCCGCTTTGTGCGTTCGCGCAGATTCATCGTGGAGAACATATCGAGCGGGAACATCACGTTTTCGAGTACAGTCTGCGAGTCGAATAGGGCTGCATTCTGAAAAATCATACCCATTTCGCGTCGCATTCTGACTTTCTCTTTCTTGCTCATCTGCACGAAGTTACGCCCATCATAGAGCACTTCGCCCTCTGTGGGGTCGAGCAGGCCCACAAGATTCTTCATCAGCACGGTTTTTCCCGAACCGCTCTGGCCGATAATCAGATTGGTCTTGCCGGTTTCAAACTTGACATTGATGTCGTTCAACACCGTTTTGTCACCAAAGGATTTTGTAAGATGTTTTACTTCGATCATATTAGCCCCCTAAGTTAGGGGGTTGGGGGTCTGAACAAGCAGTACGCTCCCAACCCGATGTCCCATGTGCATATATTCCGGAGAATGTCATTTGTGCCTCATGGGCGGATGTATTATTTCTTTTTGTATCTATGAAAAAACTCATTGTTTTCGATAAAGTCTTTTATTCTCCCAACGGCATTTGCCACATTGTCTTCGACTTCTTGGTTTTGCAGTCTGAATACTTTGATGCCTTGGGTGTTCAAAAAATCTGTGCGTTCAGCATCGTGCCGCTTAGCCTCCTCGCTTTCATGCACAACCCCGTCCACCTCTATACACAGCTTGATTTCCGGACAATAGAAATCCATCACATAAGGCCCGAAGCCATGTTGCCTGCGGAACTTGAGCCCGTTGATTTGTCTGCCGTTGATATGCCTCCAAAGTATACGCTCACACGGGGTGGATTCTCTGCGAAGTTGTTGGCGGAACGCCTTGTCATAGGGAAGGTTGGAGTTGTGCATGGGAGGTGGTGAGGATGGATGTTTTTATTTTATGAGGTTGGGCGTTTGTGGATGTTCAGACCCCCACCCCCCTAACTTAGGGGGTTATCAGCTCAGCACCTGCGTCAGGAACACATCCGAAAAGAGGATGAGTACGCTTGAGCACACCACGGCGTCGGTTGAAGATTCGCCCACTTCCACCGAACCGCCTTCCACGGTGTAGCCAAAATAGGACGACACCGAGGCGATGATGAAAGCAAAGAAAAGACTTTTGATGATACTCATCCACACAAACCACGCGTTGAACGAATGTTGCAGACCCAGCGTCAGGTCGTCGGGAGAGAGAATATGCCCCACGTATGCCGTGGCGTAGGCACCAATGATGCCCATAGCCGACGAGAAGATGACGAGAAACGGCATGATGGTGACCAGTCCGAGGATTTTCGGCAGAATGAGATAGCCGGCAGAATTGACACCCATGATGTCGAGTGCGTCTATCTGTTGGGTGACACGCATGGTGCCGAGTTCCGAAGCAATGTTCGAGCCCACCTTTCCTGCAAGAATCAGACACATGATGCTGGAGGAGAATTCGAGCAGCATAATCTCTCTCGTGGTGTAGCCAGACACCCACCGTGGCATCCACGGGCTCTGGATGTTCAGCTTCATTTGGATGCATATCACTGCCCCGATAAAAAACGATATCAGCAACACGATGCCGATGGAGTCCACCCCCAACTGCGACATCTCCTTGACATAGCGTTTCATGAACATGCGCATGCGCTCGGGCCGGGAGAACGAACGCCCCATCAATATCAGATATTTACCAAAGGTGGTAAGCCATTTCAAAATCAGCATGTAGGTTTAATTCTGTTTTATGGTTGCAAAAGTAACCAAAATCTACTTAAAAACTGCATTTTGTGGAATAGTTTTTGATTTTATAAGGGATAATCGGTTGTTTTTTAGTAATTTTGCATCCAAATTCATCATTATGGACGAAAACAACATGAGTGTTGCACAGCCGGGCGGTGAGCGGGCCGTGCTGCGCACAGAAGGACTGGTGAAACGCTACGGGGCCCGCACGGTGGCCAACGGCGTGACCATCAATGTGAAGCAAGGAGAAATCGTGGGGCTGCTCGGCCCCAACGGAGCCGGCAAGACCACCTCGTTCTATATGACTACCGGACTGGTGGTGCCCAACGAGGGACACGTCTACATCAACGATGAAGAAATCACCGACTATCCCGTCTACAAACGTGCCCGTGCCGGCATTGGCTATCTGCCGCAGGAGGCCAGCGTGTTTCGCAAAATGAGCGTGGAAGACAATATCATGTCGGTGCTTGAAATGACCGGCAGGCCGCATCGCTACCAGCTCGACAAGCTGGAGAGCCTGATCAGCGAATTCCGGCTCAACAAGGTGCGCAAGAACAAGGGCGACCAGCTCTCCGGCGGTGAGCGACGCCGCACGGAGATAGCCCGATGTCTGGCCATCGACCCCAAGTTCATCATGCTCGACGAGCCTTTTGCCGGTGTCGATCCTATCGCTGTGGAAGATATCCAACACATCGTGTGGCGGCTGAAATACCGCAACATCGGCATCCTTATCACCGACCACAACGTGCAGGAAACCCTGTCCATCACCGATCGCGCCTACCTGCTTTTCGAAGGAAAGATACTTTTCAAAGGCATCCCTGAAGAAATTGCCGCCGATCCCACGGTGCGCAAGCACTACTTGAGTGAGAACTTCGTTTATCGCAAGTTCAAGCCCAATGAAGAAGACTTGGACTTTGTAGCCTCGTTGCGTTAAAAAAACAAATTTTTCTTTTATAGATTAGGTGTTTACACCAATAATCATTACTTTTGCACCCCTAACCGGCAAAGCTGAAAATAAAAACAATAATAAAATAACAAAAACATCAGAGATGAAAATTTCATTTGAGAATCCCGACAAGGTGAACGGTCTGATGACCATCGCCGTTGAAGAAGCTGACTACAAAGAGAATGTCGAGAAGACATTGAAGGATTATCGCAAAAAAGCCAATATGCCCGGTTTCCGTCCGGGACAGGCACCGATGGGCCTGATCAAGCGCCAGTACGGTGCCGCTGCCCGCATGGATGAAATCAACAAACTTGTAGGCAAGGAAATCTACAAGTATGTGCAAGACAACAATATCCAGATGCTTGGCGAACCTCTGCCTTCCGAGAAGCAGGAGCCCCAGGATTTGGAGAACGGAACTGAATTCACTTTTTATTTCGACATTGCCGTGGCTCCCGAAATGAAGGTGTCACTCACCGGCCGCGACAAGGTGGACTACTATAACATCATCGTGGACGACAAGCTCGTCGACCAACAGGTGGATATGTTCGCCTCCCGTGCCGGCAGCTACGAGAAGGCAAGAACCTATAAGGACAACGACATGTTGAAAGGCGACTTGCGCGAACTTGACGAGACCGGCAATACCAAGGAGGGCGGTATCACCGTTGAGGCAGCCGTGCTCATGCCGACCTACATCAAGGTGGACGACCAGAAGAAACTCTTCGACGGAGCCAAGCTCGGCGACATCATCACCTTCAATCCCCGCAAAGCCTATCCCGACAACGATACTGAGGTGTCTTCCTTGTTGAAAATAGAGCGTGATACGGTGAAGAACATGACTTCCGACTTCAGTTTCCAGATTACCGAAATTCAGCGTTTCGCCAAGCATGCTGTTGATCAGGAACTTTTTGACCAGACTTTCGGCGAGGGTGTCGTGAAAGACGAGAAAGAGTTCCGTGAGAAGATAGCCGAAGGCCTGAAAAGGCAACTCGCCACCGACTCCGACTTCAAATTCATCCAAGACGTGCGCGCCCATTGCGAGAAGAAAGTGGGCGAACTCACCTATCCCGATGCCCTGCTGAAGCGCATCATGCTCAGTAACAACAAGGACAAAGGCGAGGACTATGTGGAGAAAAACTATGCACAAAGCATCAAGGAACTCACTTGGCACCTCATCAAGGAGCAGCTTGTGAAGGCCCAAGACATCAAGATAGAGGATGCCGACGTGAAGGAGGCTGCCAAGGAAGCTGCCCGTGCACAGTTTGCCCAGTATGGCATGAACAATGTCCCTGAAGATTATATCGAGAATTATGCCAATGAGGTGTTGAAGAAAGGCGACAGTAACGATGCTCTCGTAGACCGGGCTATCGACCGTAAACTCACGGCTGTGTTGAAGACTGTCGTGAAGCTCAACGAGAAAGAGGTGTCACTCGAAGACTTCAACAAGCTGATGAGCGAATAAGCTTTTTTAAGAAAAAAACTTCTTGATATAAGGAGGTTGTCGACTTTTTTTCTTATCTTTGTTCCACAAACAAGAAAAAAGAGGGCCGACAACCTCTCTTTTCGTCTTAATAATTTTAAGGTTATTAGAAAATATGAATAGCGATTTTAGAAAATATGCCACTCGCCACTTGGGCATGAGTGGAATGATGATTGACGATGTTGTGAAGGCGCAGGCGCGCTATCTTAATCCGTATATTCTTGAAGAGCGTCAGCTGAACGTCACCCAGATGGATGTATTCTCCCGGCTGATGATGGACCGCATCATTTTCTTGGGTACGGAGATTGATGACTATACGGCCAACACTTTGCAGGCCCAGCTTCTCTACTTGGATTCCACTGACCCGGGTAAGGATATTTCCATCTATCTCAACAGTCCCGGTGGCAGTGTGACCGCCGGCTTGGGTATCTACGACACCATGCAGTTTGTGGCCAGTGATGTGGCCACTATCTGCACGGGTATGGCTGCATCTATGGCTGCCGTGCTGCTCGTAGCCGGTAAAGAAGGCAAGCGGCAGGCATTGCCCCACAGCCGTGTGATGATCCATCAGCCGCTCGGCGGCGTGCAAGGACAGGCTTCCGATATCGAAATCGAGGCTAAGGAGATTCAGAAATTCAAGAAAGAACTCTATAACATCATTTCCGAGCATTCCCACACGCCGTTTGACAAGGTGTGGCAGGATAGTGACCGTAACTATTGGATGACGGCCGACGAAGCCAAAGAATATGGGATGATCGACATGGTGCTTAAAAACAAGGCGTAAGGAAAGGGATTGATGACAAAGAAGATTTGTAGCTTCTGTGGAAGAAGTGAAAAAGATGTGAAGCTGCTGATATCCGGATTGAGCGGTTATATCTGTGACAACTGCGTGCAGCAGGCTTACGAGATATTGACCACCTCGGGTGTGCTTGGAGAAACAGGGCAGGCGGGGGAAGAGCAAGAGCAGTTTGATTTGAAAAAACTGCCGAAGCCCCGCGAAATTAAGCAATATCTTGATGAATACATCATCGGACAAGACGATGCCAAGCGCCATTTGGCCGTGGCTGTCTACAACCATTACAAGCGACTTCAGCAACCGGCGAGTGACGAAGGTGTGGAGATAGAGAAAAGCAATATCATTATGGTGGGGAGCACCGGTACGGGCAAGACCCTGCTGGCCCGCACCATCGCCAAATTGCTCAAAGTGCCTTTCACCATTGTCGACGCCACGGTGTTTACCGAGGCCGGCTATGTGGGAGAAGATGTGGAGAGTATCCTTAGCCGCTTGCTCCAAGTGGCCGACTACAATGTGGAGGCGGCCCAGCGCGGCATCGTCTTCATTGACGAAATCGACAAGATAGCCCGCAAGAGCGATAATCCCAGCATCACGCGCGACGTGAGCGGTGAAGGGGTGCAGCAGGCCATGCTCAAGTTGCTGGAAGGGACGATGGTCAATGTGCCGCCCAAGGGAGGACGCAAGCATCCCGACCAAGATTATATTCATGTGGACACGCGGAATATCCTCTTTATCTGCGGCGGGGCTTTCGACGGCATTGAGCGCAAGATTGCGCAGCGTCTGAACACCCACGTGGTGGGGTATAATTCTGTTCAGCATGTGCGCAAGATAGACAAGGAGGACATCATGCAGTACATCCAGCCACAAGACTTGAAGTCGTTCGGACTTATTCCCGAACTGGTGGGCCGCCTGCCGGTGCTCACCTATCTCAATCCGTTGGGCAGGGAGGCGTTACGCCGTATTCTCACCGAACCTAAAAACTCGATAATCCGGCAATATATCAAGTTGTTTGAGATGGATGGGGTGACGCTGACTTTTGCCGAGGGAGCACTCGACTACATTGTAGACAAGGCTGTGGAGTATAAACTCGGTGCACGCGGACTGCGTTCCATCGTGGAGACGGTCGTGATGGACGCCATGTTTGACATACCGTCGAAACGTATCAAGAAATTTGAAATCACCGCAGACTATGCAAAGGAGCAACTCGAAAAAGCTCATCTGAACAATCTGCTGACAGCTTAATCATATCCCTTGTCCGGGCCTTTCGGGGCTCCGGGCAGGGCTTACCTGAAAACAACATAAATGGGAGCAGTGGCCTGTAGACTGCTTGTTATATGGCGAAAGAAGTTAATCTTACACAACAACTGAAACACTATTTCGGCTTTGATGCTTTCAAAGGCGATCAGGAAGCTATTATCCGCAATCTGCTCAAGGGAAATGATACGTTTGTGCTGATGCCCACCGGCGGGGGAAAGAGCCTGTGCTACCAGCTCCCTTCACTCATCATGGACGGCATAGCCATTGTTGTGTCGCCGCTGATAGCGTTGATGAAAAATCAGGTGGATGTCATCAACGGCATGAGCGAAGAGGAAGGCGTAGCCCATTATCTGAACTCCTCGCTCAACAAAGCCGAGATAGAGCGTGTCAAGACCGATGTGCTCAGTGGTCGCACCAAACTGCTCTATGTGGCCCCTGAGTCACTGCTCAAAGATGATGAGGCCTGCGAAGGGGGCGGGCAAGGAGCCAAAAAGGTCAAGTTTTCTTTCTTGGAAGAGGTGAAGATTTCTTTTTATGCCGTCGATGAAGCACATTGTATTTCGGAGTGGGGACATGATTTCCGTCCGGAATACCGCAATATCCGCAAGGCTATCGACATATTAGGCCGTGCCCCCATCATTGCCCTCACGGCGACAGCCACCGACAAGGTGCGCACCGACATCAAAAAGACATTGGGCATCTCTGATGCCAAGGAATTTAAAAGTTCTTTCAATCGCAGTAACCTCTACTATGAGGTGCGTCAGAAATCGGCCGATATCGATACGCAAATTGTCAAGTTTGTCAAGCAACATGCCGGTAAGAGTGGCATCATTTACTGTCTTTCCCGAAAGAAGGTGGAAGAGTTGGCGGCTGTATTGAAAGTCAACGAGATCAAGGCGGCTCCCTATCATGCCGGTCTCGATTCGGCCACGCGTTCGCAGACACAGGATGATTTCCTTATGGAGCGCATCGACGTGATTGTGGCCACCATTGCCTTTGGCATGGGCATTGACAAGCCCGATGTGCGTTTTGTCATCCATTATGACATCCCTAAAAGTCTTGAAGGCTACTATCAGGAGACCGGGCGTGCCGGTCGGGATGGGGGAGAGGGCTATTGTCTGGTGTTCTATTCTCCTAAAGACTTGAAAAAGTTGGAGAAGTTCATGGAAGGAAAGGCCGTGGCCGAACAGGACATCGGACGTCAGCTGTTGCAAGAGACGAAAGCCTATGCCGAGTCGTCCGTGTGTCGCAGAAAGATGCTGCTGCACTATTTCGGTGAGGAATATACCAAGGACAACTGTGGCATGTGTGACAACTGTCTGCATCCCAAGACCAAATTTGAAGCCAAGGAGGCCCTACTCATAGTACTCAAGGCCGTAAAAGCCCTGAAAGAAGACTTCCGGCAAGACTATGTGGTCGATTTTGTGAAAGGGCGTGGCACTGACGATATTGTGTCGCACAAGCACGACCAACTGGAAGAGTTCGGCTCCGGCGAAGATGAAGACCCCAAAGTGTGGAACCCCGTTATCCGTCAGGCACTCATCGCAGGCTATCTCAAGAAAGACGTGGAAAATTACGGACTGCTTAAACTTACGGCTCTCGGCAAGAAATTTATCAAGAGACCGGAATCGTTTATGGTGGTCGAAGATGTTGAGTTTAATGACGACTATGACGATGAGGCCGCCGGTGGCATGGGCGGAGGTGCTGCACTCGATGAGACTCTCTTCGCGATGCTGAAGAGTTTGCGTAAGGAAATCTCACGCAAGAAAAAAGTTCCCCAGTATGTGATTTTTCAAGACTCATCGCTTGAACAGATGGCAACGGTGTATCCCGTTTCATTGCAGGAGTTGCAGCAGATACAGGGAGTGGGCAGCGGTAAGGCCAAGCGTTATGGTAAGGAATTCTGCGACTTGATCAAACGGCACTGCGAAGAGAACGACATAGAGCGTCCGGAGGAACTAAGGGTCAGAACGGTGGCCAAGAAATCCATGCTCAAAGTGTATATCATCCAGAGCATCGACCGCCAGATGGCACTCGATGACATCGCTGATGCCAAGGGGCTTGATTTTGGCGAATTGCTCGACGAGGTGGAGGCTATTGTGTATAGCGGCACCAAACTCAACATCGACTATTTTCTCGACGAGGTGATGGATGAGGACCATGTGGACGATATTTACGACTATTTCCGGGAAAGCGAAACCGATGATCTCGAAACAGCTATGGAGGAACTGGGCGAAGACTATTCAGAAGACGAGATCAGACTGGTGCGTATCAAGTTCTTCTCTGAAATGGCCAACTGACGGACAGCCCGTGAAATACCCGTTAAATTGCTTTAATATCGGTTAGAAAAAGACGAAAAGCAAATGCTATGTGGAAAAATAATGGTATATTTGCACGCAATAAATTTTTTAATACGTTATGTCATCATTTGTTGCTGATAAAATTGTAATGGACGGTCTGACTTTTGACGACGTTCTTCTAATTCCTGCTTATTCAGAGGTGCTACCTAAAACGGTGGAGTTGAAAACCAAGTTCTCTCGCAATATCGAGTTGAATGTGCCTTTCGTGACTGCGGCTATGGATACCGTTACCGAGGCTGCCATGGCTATTGCCATTGCGCGGGAAGGGGGAATCGGTGTGGTTCACAAGAATATGACTATTGAAGAGCAGGCCCGTCAGGTGGCTATCGTGAAGCGTGCTGAGAACGGGATGATTTACGATCCTGTGACCATCCGTCGCGGCAGCACGGTGAAAGACGCACTCGGTATGATGGCCGAATATCATATTGGTGGTATCCCTGTGGTGGATGAAGACAACCATTTGGTGGGTATTGTGACCAATCGTGACCTGCGGTTTGAACTCCATCTCGACAAGAAAATAGACGAAGTGATGACAAGCAAGAATCTCGTGACCACGCATTTGCAGACCGACTTGGCCGCTGCTGCACAGATTCTTCAGGAAAACAAAATCGAAAAATTGCCCGTTGTGGATAATGAAAACCATCTCGTGGGCCTTATCACTTATAAAGATATTACCAAAGCCAAGGACAAACCGATGGCTTGTAAGGACGAGAAAGGCCGGTTGCGGGTGGCTGCAGGTGTCGGTGTTACGGCTGATACGCTCGACCGTGCCCGTGCGCTCGTTGAGGCTGGTGCCGATGCTATTGTCATTGATACGGCTCATGGACACTCTAAAGGTGTGATTGAGAAGCTTCGTGAAGTGAAGGCTGCTTTTCCCCACATTGACGTTGTTGTGGGCAATGTGGCTACTGGGGCAGCAGCCAAACTGCTTGTTGAAAATGGTGCCGATGCCGTTAAGGTGGGCATTGGTCCCGGTTCCATTTGCACAACGCGTGTCGTAGCCGGTGTCGGTGTTCCCCAGCTGAGTGCCGTCTATGATGTTTATTCGGCTCTCAAAGGTACTGGTGTGCCGCTCATTGCCGATGGTGGACTTCGTTATTCTGGTGATGTCGTGAAAGCGTTGGCTGCCGGTGGGGCAAGCGTCATGATTGGTTCGCTCGTTGCGGGCACTGAGGAAAGTCCCGGTGATACCATCATTTTCAATGGGCGTAAGTTCAAGAGCTATCGAGGTATGGGATCATTGGAAGCCATGGAACAGAAAAACGGTTCGAAAGACCGCTATTTCCAGGGGGATACCAAAGATGTGAAAAAACTCGTACCGGAAGGTATCGCAGGTCGTGTGCCGTATAAAGGAACGGTGCAAGAGGTGATTTATCAGCTCGTTGGCGGTCTTCGGTCAGGTATGGGCTACTGTGGGGCAGCCGACATTAACATGCTTCATGAGGCTAAGTTTACCCGCATCACCAACGCTGGTGTCATGGAGAGCCACCCGCATGACATCTCCATCACGAGTGAGGCCCCGAATTATAGTCGTCCGGAGTAGTCACTTGCCCGGTCAGAACCAGTTTCTGAGGCCGGGCATAATGAAGAATGAATAACAGACAATGAAAACAGCAACATTGTTGGTGGCCATGCTCCTTTGTGGGAGCATGGCTTATGCGCAGAATGATCCCGTGGTAATGACGGTCAACGGAGCTCCCGTGAGCCGGTCTGAATTTGAGTATTCTTACAATAAGAACAACTCAGAGGGTGTCATTGACAAGAAGACCGTTGGCGAATATGTCGACTTGTTTGTCAATTACAAGTTGAAAGTACAGGCCGCCCTTGACGCCCGTCTCGACACGATGAGTTCTTTTAAGAAAGAGTTTCGTGAATATCGTGACCAGCAAGTGCGCCCCACGCTGGTGACTGATGCCGATGTTGAGGCTAAGGCACGGGATATTTACCGCGAAACACAACAGCGTGTGGATGGTGGCGGTGGATTGTTAAAGACATCACACATCTTGTTGCTTCTTGACCAGAATGCTACCAAGACACAGCAGGACGCAGCCAAGGTGCGCATCGACTCTGTTTACAACGCATTGAAAAAAGGTGCCGATTTCGCCGATTTGGCGCGTCGGTTGTCCGATGACAAGAGCTCGGCTGTCAATGGCGGGCAGTTGCCTTGGATTGAGCGTAACCAGTTGGTTAAGGCTTATGAGGATGTGGCTTATGCCTTGAAGAAAGGAGAAATCAGCAAGCCATTCCTCTCCGAATACGGTTATCATGTTGTGAAACTGGATGACAAGCAGCCGTTCTTCCCATACGATTCGGTGAAAACTTCCATCTATCAGTTCATTGAAAGTCGTGGTCTGCGCGATGCCATCGTGACCGATCGGTTGCAGGAGGAAGCCAAGGTGGGCAATACCACCCCCGAACAGTTGCTTGATGCCAAGACGGAAGAACTGACAGCCAAAGACGATGCGCTGAAATATCTGATAAAAGAATACCATGACGGCCTGTTGCTTTATGAGATTAGCAATCGCACGGTGTGGGATAAGGCGGCTAAAGATGAGGCCGGTCTTTCTGCCTATTTCGCTAAAAACAAGAAGAAATATCGCTGGGAGGAACCTCGTTTCAAAGGAATTGCCTATCATGTGAAGACCGCTTCTGATGTAGATGCCGTGAAGCGCAGCATCAAAGGAAAGCCGTTTGCCGAATGGGCCGATATTCTGCGTACCACGTTTAACAACGATTCTGTGCTTCGTATCCGTGTGGAGAAAGGTATCTTCAAGAAAGGTGACAATGCGGTGGTTGACAAAGAAGTGTTCAAAGTTCCCGTAACGGTGAAACCCGTTGAAGGTTATCCCATTGATGCCACGTTTGGTAAGGTGCTTAAAAACAAACCTGAAGACTATCAGGATGTGCGCGCCCTTGTCGTGGCCGACTATCAGGATGCACTTGAGAAGCAGTGGGTGGAAAGCCTCCGCAAAAAATATACTGTTGTCATCAATAAGGAAGTGCTGGCTACAGTGAATAAACACCAATAACCGGATAGATGAGAATAAACAATAAGATACTGTTGGGCTTTACCGCCCTTTCCCTTTTGGCTGGTCTGAGTGTCCATGCCAACAAAGCCGTTTTTCGTTCATCAATTGTGACCGACTCAACGTTCGTTGATGACACAGCTTCCATGCAGCGGATGGCTTCCGGACAAACCGGGCTGGCTGTTAATCCGGCCAGTGTGGTTGATGAGGTCGTGTGGGTGGTTGGCGATGAGCCCATCTTGAAGTCGGATGTTGAAGTCATGCGCTTGCAAGGGTTGGCCGAAGGCATCACTTTCAGCGGTGATCCCGATTGTTCCATTCCCGAACAGATAGCTGTGCAGAAACTGTTCTTGCATCAGGCAGCCATTGACAGTATAGAAGTGTCCGAGTCGGAAGTGGCCCAAGGTATCGAGGGACAAATCAACAGTTGGATACAGATGACCGGTTCGCGTGAAAAATTGGAGGAGTATCGCAAGCAGAGCATCACGCAGATGCGTCAGCAGATGCATGATGACTACCGCAATCGCTTGCTGATTCAGAAGATGCGGATGAAACTGGTAGAAGATGTCAAGGTGTCTCCCGCCCAAGTGCGTGCCTATTTCCGCGATATGCCGGCTGACAGTCTGCCTTTCGTCCCCACCGAGGTGGAGGTGGAAATCCTTACCAGCCAACCCAAGATTTCGCAGGAAGAAATCAATCGGGTGAAAGATGAACTGCGCAATTATACCGATCGTGTGAACAAGGGGGAGACGACATTCTCCACGCTGGCTCGACTCTATTCGGAAGATCCCGGTACAGCGCGCATGGGGGGCGAGCTCGACTATACCGGTCGTGGCATGCTCGACCCGGCTTTTGCCAATGTGGCTTTCAACCTCACCGACCCAAAGAAGATTTCCAAGATTGTCGAGAGTGAGTTCGGCTACCACATCATCCAGCTCATTGACAAGCGTGGTGATAAAATCAAGGTGCGCCATATTCTCCGTAAACCGGTTGTTTCTTCCGAGGCTTTAGATGCTTCCATCCATCGTTTGGACTCCATTGGTGACGATATCCGTGCAGGTAAGTTTTCTTTTGAAGCAGCCGCTTCCTATCTCTCCGACGATAAGGACACTAAAAACAATCATGGATTGATGTCCAATATGACAGAGGAAGGCAGCCGCACTTCAAAGTTCCAGATGAAAGACCTTCCCTCCGAGGTGGCGCGCGTGGTCGACACCTTGAAAGTGGGACAGGTATCCAAAGCCTTTCGCATGATCAATTCCAAGGGAAAAACTGTTTGTGCCATTGTGCGGCTGAAGAGCCGTATTGACGGGCATCGCGCTACCATTACGGAAGATTTTCAAGTGATGAAAAATCTGGTGACCAATAAGGAGCGTGAGGAACTCATTCATGACTGGGTGATGAACAAGATCAAGCACACCTACGTGTGGATGAACGACCGCTACAAAGGCTGTAAGTTCGAATATCAAGGATGGATTAAATGACATTTCGACAAACGATAAATAAATATCTTATCGGGCATAGAACCACAACCATTGTGGTTTTATGCCTTTTTGGCTTATGCCTGCTGCAGGCTGTGGCTTCGCCCCGTAAGAAAGGCCCGCGCAAGAAGTCGGATGAGCGTGTCTATCTCATTCATGCCGACGAGATGTTCTATGACCAGTTTGGCAATAATCCCATGGCCCAGATAGTCAAAGGTCATGTGGCTTTCCGGCATCAGGGAGCCCGCCTGACCTGTGACAGTGCCTACTTCTTTCAGGAGTCCAACTCGGTGAAAGCCTTTGGGCATGTGTTCCTCAAGCAGGGCGACACGCTTTCCTTAGCCTGCGAACGAGCCCTTTACGACGGCCAGGCCCAGATGATGGAAGCCCGCCAGAATGTGGTGCTCCACCACCGCCGGCAGGTGCTCCGCACCGACAGTCTCAACTTCGACAGGCTCTACAACAATGCATATTTCTTTGAGGGCGGAACGCTCATCGACGGTAAAGACCGGTTGATTTCCGATTGGGGAGAGTATAATACTGATACGCGGCAGGCTGTATTCTACTATAATGTGAAGCTCAAAAGTGCCTCCCGTCTCATTTCCACCGATACCTTATATTATGATGTGAAGACTTCGGTGGCCCATGTTGTCGGCCCCAATTCCCGTATCACTTCGGGCCAGAGTGTCATTGATACACAAGATGCCTATTATGATACACACACCGACAAGGCGCAACTCTTCAGCCGTTCGACTGTTGTCGACAAAAACCGCACCATTACTGGCGACAGTCTTTATTATGTGAAAGACGGTGAGAGCCGCGGATACGGTAATGTGATTTATGTGGATCGCGACCACAAAAACGCCCTCACTTGTGGTTATCTGCGCTACAATGAGAAGACCGGTATGGGCTTTGCCACCCGCGATCCGGTTGCCAAGGAGTTTTCACAGAAGGATACGCTCTACGTGCATTCCGACTCAATGAAGATTTATACCTTCAATATCAACACCGACTCAGTCTATCGCAAGGTGCATGCTTTTCATAAAGTGCGTGCCTATCGCACGGACATGCAGGCCGTGTGCGATTCGATGGTCTTCGACTCTCAAGATTCTTGTATGACAATGTATCGCGACCCCATTGTGTGGAACGGCAACCGCCAGTTGCTGGGTGAGCAAATCAAAGTCTATATGAATGATTCCACCGTTCGCCGGGCCGATGTTATAGGGCAGGCTTTGTCAGTCGAGCTGATGGGTGACTCTGTACACTACAATCAAGTGTCGTCTAAAGAAATGAAGGCCTTTTTTGTTGATGGTGACGTGAGACGCACGGAGGCGATAGGCAATGTGCAGGCTGTCTATTTCCCCATATCCGATAAAGACAGTGCCATTATCGGACTCAACTACACCGAGACCGACACCATGCGCATGTTCATGTCGCCCAAGCGTGAACTTGAGAAGATTTGGATGCCCAAAGCCACCGGCACTCTTTATCCTCTTACGCAGATTCCACCGTCCAAGCTCAAGTTGTCCAATTTTGCTTGGTTTGATGACATTCGTCCCAAGAGCAAGGATGATATCTTTGTGTGGCGTGGCAAAGGGACTGGTCAGGAACTGAAGAATATCCCCCGCCATGAGGCTCCCCTCCAGCAGTTGGGCGGCGGCAAACATAAGTCGACTGCGCCATGAAGTCCTTTTCTCTCCGTCGGCCACGGGGCTTTCGCCATCAGGAGGTCTATTCCCGGCGTCGCCCCATCAGATTTATGTCCGGCAGCCGCTCCTCTGCCCGTCCTCAGCATGTTGTGGTGCTGATAGTCATGCTCTTTTTGCTGCTTGCCTTCTGCTATTGGCTGGGCTGACAAAGACTCTCTCGGTGGAAGTCGGCCGGCACGATAGGAGCAAACATACCGTTTTTTTCTTGTTCTTCCCATTGATGGTGTTCTCACCCACTCGCGTGAAAAAATGTTCTGGAAGCTGTTGGGGGCGATGAGATAAAGTGTGGAGGAACCTTTAATTTATATAAAATATGAGCGACATCATACAGCTACTTCCCGATTCCGTGGCCAATCAGATAGCGGCCGGCGAAGTCATTCAGCGTCCTGCTTCCGTCATCAAGGAGTTGGTCGAAAACTCCGTCGATGCCGGTGCTACAGTCATCAATGTGCTGGTGGTTGATGCCGGGCGCACTTCCATTCAAGTGACTGACAACGGCAAGGGCATGTCCGATACCGATGCCCGTCTCTCTTTTGAGCGCCATGCCACTTCCAAGATTAGGCAGGCCGACGATCTCTTTGCCCTGCACACTATGGGTTTCCGTGGCGAAGCCCTCGCCTCCATAGCTGCTGTGGCCCAAGTGGAACTGAAAACTCGGCAGCAGAGCGATGAGGTGGGCACTCAGCTCACCATCGCCGGTTCCCGATTTTTAGGACAGGAGCCTTGCTCATGTCCCGTGGGAAGCAATTTCAAAGTGGAGAATCTCTTTTTCAATGTGCCCGCCCGGCGCAAGTTTCTCAAGTCCAACACCACCGAACTCAACAACATCATTGCTGCTTTTCAGCGTATCGTCCTTGTCTATCCCGCCCTCTCGTTTACCCTCCATAGCAATGATACCGAACTCATCAATCTCCGTGCCGGCAATCTTCGCCAGCGCATCGTCGACGTTTTTGGCAAGCGGCTGAATCAAGACCTCCTTTCCGTGAATGTGGAGACCACTCTTTGTAGCATTCATGGCTTTGTGGGCAAGCCCGAATCAGCTCGCAAGAAGGGTGCCCATCAATATTTCTTTGTCAATGGCCGTTACATGAAGCATCCCTATTTCGCCAAGGCCGTCATGTCGGCTTTCGAGCGTCTGGCGCCCCAAGGCGAGCAAGTGCCGTTTTTTCTCTATTTTGAGGTGGCTCCCGAAAACATCGATGTCAATATCCATCCCACCAAGACAGAAATCAAGTTTGAGAACGAGCAGGCCATCTGGCAGATACTCTCTGCCGCCGTGCGAGAGGCTGTTGGTATGTTCAATGATGTTCCTGCCATCGATTTTGACACGGTGGGCAAGCCCGATATTCCCGTTTTCAGTGGCAGTGATGCTGAAGTCTCGGCTCCACGGGTAGCCTACAATCCGGGGTATAATCCTTTCAGTCAGCCCTCTCCGGCTACCTCTTTGTCTGCTTCACCTGGTTCGTGGCAACGTGAATCCTCTGTGCCCGACCGTTGGCAGGAACTTTACGAAGGGCTTGGCCGCTCATCCCAAAGCAGAGAGACCGTCATTTTTGCCGATGAAGAAGTACGCTCCGCCGCCTCCGGTGCCGATGCTCACAGTGTCATCTCCGAAAAATCGCCTGCACATTATCAGTATAAAGGCAAATACATCATGACCGCCGTCAAGTCGGGATTGATGATTATAGACCAGCATCGCGCGCATGTACGTATATTATATGAACAATATCTCGACCGTCTACAAGCTCACAAATGTGAGTCTCAAAAGGTGCTGTTCCCCGAAGTCGTTGAACTTTCCGCCGCCGGAGGTGTGCTGATGCAGAAAATGATGCCCGAACTGGAAGCTCTTGGTTTCGAACTTACTCCTATGGGAGGCAACAGCTATGCCATCAACGCTGTACCCGCCGGTGTCGATGGTGTCGACTATGTACGGCTTGTCACAGAGATGCTCGATGATGCCGCCGACAAGTCGTCCGATTCGTCCGAAGCCATCCGTCGCTCGCTGGCACTGAGTCTGGCCCGCAGCATGGCTATTCCTTATGGCCAGGTGCTTGGCAATGCCGAAATGGAGAATGTGGTCAACTCGCTTTTTGCCTGCTCCAATGTCAATTACGCACCCGACGGGCGCAAGGTACTGGCCATCCTCAGACAGCAGGAAATAGACCATTTGCTCGACTGAAAAGCCTGCTCCGGCAGAGAAATGCTGTTTTTTTGAGCCGGAAATGACATTTTCTTTAGAAAAAGTGGCTATATTTAAAAATAATTATTACCTTTGCACCGAAATATAAATGTGACAGAGAGTTAAAAAAGATGTATTTTTTCGATTATTAAAATAAAAAAAGGTTATGAAAAAATTAATGATTGTACTGGCATTTGCCGGTATTTCTATGAGCTCCATGGCTCAGGATGCAGATCCTGTACAGAAGTACAGTGTGGCAACCAACTCTTTCTGGAGCAATTGGTTCATTCAGGTTGGTGGCAACTGGAATGCTTGGTATTCCGGTGAAGAGCATGGTAAGAACCTTGCTTCAAGCCCTGTCGAGAAGTTCCGTTCCAATCCCGGTGCTGCTTTTGCCATCGGTAAGTGGTTCACTCCCGGTCTCGGTCTTCGTACTAAGGTACAGGGTATTTGGGGTAAGACTGTAACCGACGATAACAATGCCGGCAATGGTAACAAGTACTGGGTTCTCGACGAGCACATCATGTTCAACCTGAGCAACCTGCTCATGGGTTACAACGAGGATCGTGTGTGGAATGTAGTTCCTTTCGTTGGTGGTGGCATTGGCCGTACCATGACTCACAACCTCTATGCCATGAACCTCAGTGCTGGTATTCAGTCTACATGGAAGGTGAGCAAGCTTCTCAACATCTATCTTGAAGGTGGTTGGAACCGCTTTGAGGGTGACATCGATGGTAACGAGCTTGTAACTCGTACAAACCGTGGTTGGGATTGTCACGACAACAACCTCTATGCTGAGGTAGGTCTGATCTTCAACCTTGGCAAGGCTACTTGGAACAAGGTTCCCGATGTTGACGCTTTGAAGGCTCAGTATCAGAACGAAATCGACGGTCTCCGCAACCAGCTCAACGATGCTAATGCAGAGAACGATCGTCTCCGCAACATGCTTGCCAACCAGCCCAAGGCTGAAACTCCCGCAGCTGTTAAGGAATTCGTTCAGACTCCTATCTCTGTATTCTTCAACCTCAACAAGACCAACATCGCTTCTCAGAAGGACCTCGTAAACGTACAGGCTCTTGCTAAGTATGCAAAGGAGAACAACTCCAAGCTCCTCGTTAACGGTTATGCCGACAGTGCTACGGGTAAGCCCGCACACAACCAGTGGTTGTCTGAAGAGCGTGCCAAGACTGTTGCCGGTGAACTTCAGAAGATGGGTATCGACAGCAGCAACATCACTACCAAGGGTAATGGTGGTGTAGATGAGCTCTCTCCGATCTCCTTCAACCGTCGTGCTACTGTTCAGGTTACTGAATAATATACACAGATTATATACCAAATTAAGAGTGCCAGCCTTCGGGTTGGCACTCTTTTTTATGTTTCATCGCCTCGGTTGTGGGGGAGGGGAGGATGCGTGATAGCCGGTTTTGTCCGGGGGATATCTTTTCTACCTCCCTGCAAGGAAGGGGTTGGGGAGGGGACATAAAAAATCCCTGCAATCCCGAAGGACCACAGGGAAAACACCCCTTAGTGGGCGTTGACGGATTCGAACCGCCGACCCTCTGCTTGTAAGGCAGATGCTCTAAACCAGCTGAGCTAAACGCCCTTGCTTCTTAAAAGCGATTGCAAAGGTATCACTTTTAAATGAAACTACCAAATGTTTTGTCGTTTTTTTCTGAAAATATTTTGTGAAGTACTTTTTTTTGTGCCTGTTTATACCATAAAAGGTCTGTCGGAAGGTGTAGGACTTTAGTAAGCGGGAAAAGCTATGGCATTGAGCCCGCAGGGGGGCTCTCGCATTTCAGCAGGTAGCGGAAGATTTGTTCGGTTGGAGATAGGGTGGGGAGGTTGTCAATGTTTTTTGTTGCCGATTTGCATTTGGCCGTTTTTCTGTATATCTTTGCATTGGCAAGAGGAGCATTCTGGTGCTCCTCTTTTTTTTATCCACCAGTCCCCAACTCCCTAAAAGAGGCTTTTCCATCCGGAAATAGGCTGTCATTCGGCCCGGATGGCTTTGCAAAAAGGGCCGAGTGGGCTTCCAAGTGTGCCCCTTTTGCGATGTTGTTTGGGCCGAGTGAGAAAATGGATGGAGCGGATGGATTTAATGAGCCGGATGGAGCGGGACGGAAAAATGGACTCAGAAAAATGCCGTGTAAGGCTTTTTCATAATCTGAGTAAGTTTCATGCTATATATGGCATTCTTTCAATCATCGGCCACTTTGACCGGTTGATAACTTTTAATTTAATTTATCATTTGTCCTCGTTAGTATATCGTTTTAAATGGTTATCTTTGCAACTCAAATGATACGTATTGGTTATGGAGCTTGATTTGTTGACAGCCATTTCGCCCATTGACGGGCGCTATCGTGGCAAAACGGAACCTTTGGCAGCCTATTTCTCCGAATATGCGCTCATCCGCTATCGGGTGCGTGTGGAGATAGAGTATTTCATTACGCTTTGCGAGATACCCTTGCCGCAGTTGTCCGGTTTTGACCATGCCCTCTTCAGCCGTTTGCGTGACATCTACCGTCTCTTCGACGAGCAAGGTGCGCAACGCGTGAAGGATATAGAGAAAGTCACCAACCACGATGTAAAGGCTGTTGAATACTTCATCAAGGAAGAATTTGACAAGATAGGCGGACTTGAAGCCTACAAGGAGTTCATCCATTTTGGACTCACTTCACAGGACATCAACAACACCAGCGTGCCACTCTCCATCAAGGAGGCTCTTGAAGAGGTGTTCTGTCCGCAGTTGGAAGAACTCATCGCCCAGTTGCAGCAGTATGCCGACGAGTGGCGCGATGTGCCCATGCTCGCCAAGACCCACGGGCAGCCGGCCTCTCCCACGAGATTGGGTAAGGAGATCATGGTGTTTGTCTATCGTCTCAACGAACAGCTCGCCACGCTGAAGTCTTGCAAGTTTACGGCCAAGTTTGGCGGAGCCACCGGCAACTACAATGCCCATCATGTGGCCTATCCCTTGATAGACTGGCGCGCTTTTGGCGACAAGTTCGTCAGCGAGAAGCTCGGTTTGCAGCGTGAGCAGTACACCACTCAGATAAGCAACTACGACCATTTGGGTGCCATCTTCGACGCAGTACGTCGCATCAACACGGTCATCATCGACCTCGACCGCGATTTTTGGATGTATATCTCCATGGACTACTTCAAGCAGAAGATCAAGGCCGGCGAGGTAGGCTCCAGTGCCATGCCCCATAAAGTGAACCCCATTGACTATGAAAATAGCGAGGGGAATCTCGGTATGGCCAATGCCATCCTGCAATTTCTGGCGCAGAAGTTGCCCGTAAGCCGCTTGCAGCGCGACCTCACCGACAGCACTGTGCTCCGCAATGTGGGTGTACCCCTCGGTCACAGCATCATCGCCATACAGAGCACGCTGAAAGGACTGCGTAAACTCATTCTTAACGAAGAGAAGTTGCGTCGCGATCTTGATGACACATGGGCCGTGGTGGCTGAAGCTATACAGACCATTCTCCGTCGCGAGGCTTATCCCCATCCCTACGAGGCGCTGAAAGCCCTCACCCGCACCAACGGCAAGATGACCGAAACCACTATTCGTGAGTTTATCGATGGTTTGCAGGTCAGCGACGGTGTGAAAGCAGAGTTGCGAGCCATCACTCCGGCCAACTATACGGGAGTATAGGGAAGCGTGAGGTGAGAAAACTAAAGTAGGGCGTTCGCCTTGGCGGGCGAAGAAGGTTCTGCCCTTTTGACATCAGACAATGTTTAACTCCTCAAAAATATTAACCAAGCCGTGAGGCTAAAATAACAAAAGAAAGAAAATGGATTCAGAATTCGAGAACAGAACACCGGAACAGCCGGCCGAGAACGAGAGCAACCGCGAAGGTTACAAGCCGGCAGACAATTATTCGAGAGAGTACAGAAGCACCGGACGCCCGCAGCGTCCACGTATTCACAATACCCGTGCCTACAGCACAGACCGGAGCAATAGAGAGGAAGGCGGTTTCCGCCCCGAAGGCTTCGGGGCCGGCCTCTCTGTTGGCGGAGGCGACCGGGAGCAGCGTGGCGGTTATAATCGTCCTCAAGGCGGTTATGGCAACCGTGGCGGATACAACAACAGGCAGCAGGGCGGCTATAACAACCGTGGCGGCTATGGCCAGCAGCGCCCGCAAGGCGGCTATCGGCCCCGTTACAACAACGAGGATGGCGGTTATGGCCAGCAGCGCCCGCAGGGTGGCTATCGCCCCCGCTACAACAATGAAGAGGGCGGCTATCAGCCCCGCAATGCCGAGGAGGGTGGTTACCAGCCCCGCAACAATTACGGTCAGCAGGGTGGTTACGGTCGTCAGCAGGGTAGCTACAACAACCGTGGCGGCTATGGCCGTCAGCAGGGTAGCTACGGTCAGCAAGGCGGCTACAACAATCGTGGCGGCTATAACAACCGTGGTGGCTACAACAACCGCGGCGGTTATGGCAACAATCGTCCCGGCGGTTTCCGTCCCCGCACGGCCGACTACGACCCCAATGCCAAGTACAGCATGAAAAAGCGCATTGAGTATAGCGAGGAAAACATCGATCCCAATGAGCCTATTCGTTTGAATAAATATTTGGCCAATGCCGGAGTGTGCTCTCGTCGGGAGGCTGATGAGTTCATCCAGGCAGGTGTAGTCACGGTCAATGGTGAGGTGGTTACCGAGCTGGGCACCAAAGTGCTCCGCACCGATGAGGTGAAGTTCCACGACAATCCCGTAAGCCTTGAAAAGAAAGTCTATGTGCTTCTCAACAAGCCTAAAGATTACGTCACCACCAGCGACGATCCGCAGCAGCGCAAGACCGTAATGGATCTCGTGAAGGATGCTTGTCCCGAGCGCATCTATCCCGTGGGCCGTCTCGACCGCAACACCACCGGTGTGCTCCTGCTCACCAACGATGGCGATATGGCCAGCAAACTCACCCATCCCAAGTTCTTGAAGAAGAAGGTGTATCATGTGCATCTTGACAAGAATGTCACTGCTCACGACCTCGAACAGATAGCTCAGGGCGTGACGCTTGAAGACGGTGAGATACATGCCGATGCCGTGGAGTATGCCGACGAGCACGATAAGAGCCAGGTGGGTATTGAGATTCACAGCGGGAAGAATCGCATCGTGCGCCGCATTTTCGAAAGTCTCGGCTATCGTGTGACCAAACTCGACCGTGTGCAGTTTGCCGGTCTCACCAAGAAAAATCTCCGTCGTGGCGACTGGCGTTTCCTCACCGAGAAGGAAGTCAACATGTTGCGCATGGGAGCGTTTGAATAGTTAAGAGCGGGAAGTTAAAGACTTGAAGGAAGCAGGGGGGAAGAGGTTGATTCTTTGGCACTCTCATCCCACATGTTCCGAGTCGTAAAATGATGGGTGGCTACATCCTCAGGGTGGTTGCTCCCGTCGCTTGAGACATTGTCTTTAACTCCTCTAACCTCTCAGAAAATAAACAGTTTGAAGATGAAAAGAACAAAAGTTGTTGATGCTCTTGTCAGCACCGATTTTGGAAAAGATATCAATGTGAAAGGATGGGTGCGTTCCCATCGCAGTAGTAAAGCCGTTGATTTCATCGCTCTCAACGACGGTTCTACAATCAAGAATATACAGATAGTTGTCGATCCCTCCTTGGTGGATGCCGACTTGCTCAAGAGCATCACCACCGGTGCTTGCCTGAGCGTTGTGGGCACGCTGGTGGAGAGTCAGGGTGCCGGACAGGCTTCCGAAATCCAATGTAAAGAGATAGAGGTCTACGGTCTTTGCCCGGGTGACTATCCTATGCAGAAGAAAGGGCAGAGCTTCGAATATATGCGCAAGTATGCCCACTTGCGTCTCCGCACCAACACCTTTGGAGCCGTATTCCGCATTCGCCATCACATGGCTATGGCCATCCACCGCTATTTCCACGAGCATGGGTTCTTCTATTTCCACACACCCATCATCACAGCCAGCGACTGTGAGGGAGCCGGCGAGATGTTTCAGGTGACCACGAAGAATCTCTACAACCTTGAGAAAGACGAGGAAGGGCGCATCAAGTATGATGACGACTTCTTTGGCAAGACCACTTCGCTCACAGTGAGCGGACAGCTCGAAGGCGAACTTGGTGCCACGGCACTTGGTGCCATCTATACTTTCGGCCCCACATTCCGTGCCGAGAACTCCAACACGCCCCGCCATCTGGCCGAGTTTTGGATGATAGAGCCCGAAGTGGCTTTCCTCGAGCAGCAGGGACTGATGGATCTGGAGGAAGACTTCATCAAGTATTGTGTGAAATGGGCCCTCGACAACTGCAAGGACGACCTCGAGTTCCTCAACAAGATGATAGACAAGAGTCTCATCGCCCGTCTCGAAGGAGTGCTCAAGGAGGATTTCGTGCGTCTCACCTACACCGAGGGCATTCGCATACTTGAGGAAGCAGTCAAAGCCGGACAGAAGTTTGAGAATCCCGTGTCGTGGGGGGTCGACTTGGCCAGCGAGCATGAACGTTATCTGGTGGAACACCACTTCCGGAAGCCTGTCATCATGACCGACTATCCGAAAGACATCAAGGCTTTCTACATGAAGATCAATGAGGACGGCCGCACCGTTCAGGGTACGGATGTGCTCTTCCCTCAAATCGGTGAAATCATCGGTGGTTCGGTGCGTGAAGAAAACTACGACAAGCTCATGGGCGAAGTAGAGCGTCGCAATGTTCCGATGAAAGACATGTGGTGGTATCTCGACACTCGCAAATATGGTACGTGCCCTCATGCCGGTTTCGGTCTGGGCTTTGAGCGTCTCATCCTCTTCGTCACCGGTATGCAAAACATCCGCGACGTGATACCTTTCCCCCGTACGCCGAAAAACGCCGAGTTTTAGGCCGGAGCCGGCTAAGACAAGGTCGAGAACTTTTAAGACAGAGTAACAGAAGTAACATAAGGTTTTAAAGACAAAGTAACAGAGTCAACAGAATAATCTTGCAGACTGCCCATAAAGAGGCGGTCTGCTTTTTTTCAGAGCCACTTCATAAGAACCTTGTTGCGTTGTCTTTTGTTCCTTTTGTTTTAAAAACAGCAGTCCTTGTCTCTAAACTTATGTTCCTTCTGTTACTCTGTCTTAAAGCCTTTGTTACTCTGTCTTAAAAGTTCTCGTTACATTGTCTTCCGGTTCTCTTATATAAATAAGGTATAACGTGTTAAAAACTTGTAATAGCGTTTTTTGTTCCCTTGTCCGCCACCTTGTTGCTTCGCCTTAAATCTGAAACAATAAAAAAAAGTTCGTTTTTATTTGCGAGTTTTAAGAATTAATTATATATTTGCACTTGAAAACCTGTCACATGATGAGGTTAACGGTATAAAATAGACTCAAAGTCCTCTTGTGTAGAGGCATTATAATAAATATAATCGACAACTCAAAGGTATGCTCCTCCAAGAGGTTGTACCATGTAAAATAGAGATACTCAGAGTTTTTAGATTAATATTATTAACCAAAGTTTATCGTATGAAAAAAAGTTTTTTGAGTTCGTTGCTGTTGGGCGTATTTTTTGTTACGTCCATAGGCATGTTGACCTCTTGTAAAGACTATGATGATGACATTAGTACCAATACTAGTGCCATTACCAAGTTGCAAGAGCAGGTAACCACTTTAAAGAGTGCGTTGGATCAAGCACAGAAAGACGCTACTGCTGCACACGCTAAATTCGTGGAAAAGCAGGAACTTTCTACTGCTTTGGCCAACTCGGAAGCCTACAAGGCTTTGCAGGCTGAGATGAAGAGCTTGGTGAAAGCTGATCAGCTCTCAAAGGCCATTGCCGATTGTGAAGAGGCAATAGCCAAAAAGTATGTTACCACTGAGCAGCTGACCGCACTCGCTACCAAGGTAGACGGTATTGACGGCACGCTGAACAAGTTGGGTACCACCCTCAATTCGCTCGAAACAGCCGTGAAGGCAGCCGAGGCCAACCTCGCTGCCCAGGGACTTGCTTTCGACAAGTTGGGTGATGCTATCAAGAACCTTCAGGGCAAAGCCGACCAAGACTTCGTGTTGGCTGAAATTGCCAAGCTGAAAGCCGAACTTACCGGTACAAGCGTTGGTGATGTGGCTTCTATCAGCGATCTGAAGAAGGCTATGAAGAAACTCGATGAGAAGGTGGCCACCTTTGGTGGTGACATCAACATGCTCACCGTGCTTCTCAGCAAGCGCCTCACTTCAATCATGCTGAAGCCCGACTTCTATTGGGAAGGTCTTGCAGGCATCGAAATGCCTTGGGCTGATCCTCTCGTGTATGTGAAAGACGGAGAGCGCAAATTCTACTACAAGATTCCTGCCTCTCAAGGTTCGGAGGATGTTGAAGTTACTGTGGCCGAGCATCTGAAGCTTTCCCAAAAGCGCGTGATCATCTCCAATGGTGCCATTGCCCGCTACCACATGAATCCCACCACTGCCAACCTCGAAGGTGCCCAGTTCAGCTTCTTCACCAACGAAGCTAATGTTTACACCCGTGCAGGTGAAGCTTTCGTTGCTCCTATGGAGCCGAAGTTCAAGGCCGGTGGTCTTAACAAGGTTGAGAATGGTATTCTGAGTGTACCGTTCAAGGTGAATGACGTGGATAAGCTCATGGGTATGTACAAGAGCTGGTGGAAGAAAAACAGCACCGATCCCGTGGAAAACAACAACATGTGGGATGATGATGAAGACAACACCTCTTATAAAGAGAAGCTGCCGTTTATCGCTCTCCAGACTCATGTAGGCGACACCACGGTTACTTCCGACTATGCTGCGCTCACACCTGCCAAGTACACCTTCGTAGCTCTTGCTGACAATGAGCCCGATGAAATCCTTGATCAGGGTACATTCATCAAGAAAAACAACGGTAAGGTTGGCCAGAACCACCTCTACACCGCACTTTATGGTACTAACGGTGAGAAATTCGGCACGACCTTGGCCGATGCCGAGGATCATGGTGTGATCACCATGCCCGCTACCCACGCTGTGGTTTACACCGACACCATCGACCTCGAGCCGTTCATCGAGACCCACTTCGACTATCAGACATGGGCTCAGTACGGCAAGGCTCACCATGACCAGATCATGAGCAAGCAGCAGATGGCAGTGCTCGGTCTGCACTACGAGTTCACTCCGATTGACTGGGTGAAGGGTAAGAACAAGACCAGTGAGACTGTTCACATCCAGCAGATTGGCGACAAGAAGTCCGGTAAGTTCGCTCCCCGTTCCGTAACGGTAGACGGTGTGCAAATTAAGGACAAGCAGGCTGGCGGTGAAGTGGTAGACCGCGAACCTCTCGTGCGTGTTGACCTCGTTGACGCTAAGGGTAACATCATCCTCTACGGCTACATCAAGATTCGCATCGTGAAGAGCCCGTTGAAGGATACCATCGTTGAGTTCAACCTCTCCGACTACTGGATGAACTGCGGTGACGAAGGTGCTCTCACTTGGTCACAGGTTGAGGCTGGTATTCTCCGCAAACTCGGTGGTATTAGCAAGCAAGACTTCGAGAAGCAGTACTACTTCGAAGCTGTGAACGGTAAGATGGTTATGCCTACTGAGGCTGACGGCAAACTCTATACCGACTTGTGGTATGGCGTGCGCTACACCAAGGCCGACGTTACTACCAAGGTGTCCGATGCCAATACATTCGGTCGCGTATGGTACACTCCGCATGACAACAATACCACTACTCACGCTTGGGACAACCAGACTAACGTGCTGCTCTGGAACCTCCAGCCCGCAAGTGCTGCTACTCACGAGGGTAACATGAATGCAGACAAGTATGAGCAGCTCATGGCGGCAGCTAATGTTACTTACGCTTCTAAGGGTCTCAACAAGAAGGCTGTTGACACTTGGGTACGCTTCATCAACAAGGAGAACAAGACCAGCGTTTGGGTACACCTGACGATTCCTGTTGACAAGCTCCACTTCGAATATGGTAAGATTGGTAACAAGGTGCTGAGACACTGGTACTTCTTCAACTCTCACAACGCTATTCCTGAGGCTAAGCGCGACGAGGCATTTGATGTTCACGCCAACCTGCCTACTCCGAGTGAGTATACCATCACCACCGAGCTGCCCGCTACCAAGTTTGATAAGGATCTCCGCGAACTCTGGCTCAAGGAAGGCTTGATTCCGACTCTTGAAGGCGATGCTTCCAAGTTCACCAATTTCTATAATGCAAGCAAGAATGTTCTCACCACAATTGACTTCGAGTTCACAACTCCGGTTAAGGGTGTCAACAGCAAGAATGTGACTGCTACCAATGGTTCTTGGAATGTGAAGGGTGCTTCCGGCTCTGTATGGACATTGAAGCTCTCTGCCGACAAGCACATCATCTGGGCTACGCAACAGGATGGTAAGCTCTTGGCTAATCCTGAGAAGGTGGCTGAGCTCCGCATGAATCCTGACAACACCAGTTACTCTGTTGTACACTACTTCGGCGAGGAAGGCATCAACACCAATGCCGCTACCGACCTGCTCAACCTTATGGGCTATCGCGACAACACCGGTAAGGTGATTGAGGACACTTATCTCGACGACAACATCGACAAGACTTTCACGGCCTATCTGAAAGTTGTCTTCTCGAAGGAACCTTGCTATGCTCCGCGCATTGGCAACAACCTCTTCAACGTTCGCTTCCTCCGTCCGATCAGCGTATGGCCGGTACACGTGACATGGAAGGACGCTCTCAACACGGTTGAGAAGAAGAACCTCGAAGACATGATTAAGATTGTCGACTGGCGTAACTATGAGGTTAAGGTGAATGCCAACTTCAATGAAGGCCAGATTCCTTACAAGTATTATGGCATCAGCGATCTCGCAGTGATTCGTGAAGAAATCCGCACCGATGCATACTATGGTATCGACGCTCGTGAGCCTCTGACCAATCCTGATGACATCATGAAGCTCCAGAATCTTGATGAGATACCGTCGCTCACAGCTTACCAGAAGAATTCCGGTATCACAACGGCCACCTACTTCAAGCTCTACAACGGTGACAACCAGGAAGTTCACAACAGTGCTACTCTCGGCCACGGCCCCGGCGGTATCTGGACCAATGGTAAGGGTGACCACAAGAGCTTCGGTCGCGTTGAGTATGTGAACAATGGTACCACTTCTCAGATCTTCCACATCTACGTGCCTATCGCAGTAAGATACAACTGGGGTAACGTACAGTATAAGGAGACTGACAAGAACACCAGTGGCGTGCAGAAGAATCTCGACTACACGCAGAAGGTTTGGGTTTGCATCACTATTGGCAAGACTGTTAATCACAGTGGTCAGGCCAAAGGCAAATAATTGAAACATCAATTCAATAACTAATCATCAGAGGGGTGTCAACTCGTTGGCACCCCTCTCTTTCTAAAAAACAATTTCGGTCTATGAGAAAAACTTTTTTATATCTCTTTCTGCTTTCATTCGTCATGATGGCAGTGTCTTGCGGCAAGCGCTCGAAAACCGTGCAGGAGCTGCAGCAGGAGTATATTGCCCAGCCCGTAGACTCGTTCACCGGTACTGATACGGCCGAAGTGGCGGCACTGGCTAAGGAGTTTGTGTATAAACTCAACCAGAAAGACATCCGCTCGGCAGTGGGCATGCTGTCATTTCTCGATGGCGACACGATTGTGCCGTTGCCGGCCGACTTGATGAGGCGGCAGGCCAATGCGCTGAAAAATATCCAAGGTGTGCGTTACACCATCGACCGCATGGTGTTCAATGAAGAAAAAGACAATATCGTGAAGGTAGACGTGGTGCTGTTTGACAAGAAACCCGGCGACACTCGCCCCAACACCATCTCCCTCTACCTCAAACCCATCCGCCGCAATGGGCGTTGGTATCTTACCACTCCCGACAACATTACCGACACGAGCGGCAAAGGCGGAACTCAAATCGAGAACTGATGAACGAAATATGGCGCCTGCCGGTCATGGTCCTGCTCTGGACTGCAGCGTCGGTGCTTCCGGCGCAGACAGCGCGTCCGTCACTGACTTTTCTCACCGTCCGGTCACACGACTTCGGCATCTATCATGAGAGAGTCTCCAAAGCCGTAGTGTTCATTGTCAAGAACACCGGCAAGGCTCCGCTTGTGTTCCACAAGGCGGAGACATCGTGCGGATGCACCGGTGTGTTTTTCACCCGTGGGGTGGTGGCCCCCGGACAGCGGGCGTACATCAAAGTAGTCTACGACGGCAACGGCTTCACGCAGGGATTGTTCCGGAAGTCGTGCAGGATATTCACCAACGCCTCGAAAGAGCCGGTGGAACTTGAGATACGTGGAGGCTACTTTCTAAGTGACGAGTAGACGGCGGGGAGTGTGCCTCCGAAAGTGGCTTATCTTCTCGCTTCACATGTCTTTCGTTACGTTTTAGACTCATGATTGACAAAACTTAATTCATTCATGTGACTCTGCTTAACTCACTGTGTCCTTTCCACATATTAGTGGAATTGTGTGCCGCGATGGCACTGTGATGCAGAGGAGTGATTCCCCGGCAACCGGAGGTTTGTTTATGTTTACATTATTATTATATAATTTCTCCGGTTGTGGGGAAGAGTAATACACTCTGTGTGGATGCATCGGCCGTGATGGTCGGTGCATCCTTTTTTTGGTTGTTTCGCAGTTTTTCACTACATTTGCAGCACGTGTATAAACCAAATTATTGTCAGTATATGAACCATCGTCCATTTATCTGTCTGCTTCTTGCTTTGTTCTCTACACTCTCCATGAGCGCGCAGGGACTCTGTTTCCACGACGGACAATTCAAAATCGTGCAGTTCACCGATCTTCACTATAAACTTGGCGACCCTGCCTCGCGGGCGGCCGTGGAGTGCATACAGGAGGTGGTGAAAGCCGAACAGCCCGACCTCATCATTGTTACGGGTGACATCGTCTATTCCAAGCCCGGTGACTTTGCCATGCAAGCTGTGCTCAATGTGCTCTCCCAACAGCAGACCCCCTACTGCCTCGTGTTGGGCAACCACGACCCCGAACAGGGTGTGTCGGCGACGGCGCTCTACGACCTGATGCAGAAGGCACCGGGCTGTGTGATGCCCCCTCGGCGTGGCAAATTGCTCGACTATGTGCTGCCCGTGTATGCGGCTGACGGCAAAACGTTGCGGGCACAGCTCTACGGCTTCGACACGCATGGCAAGTCGGCCATGAGAGGGGTAGGGGGCTATGCCTGGATCACGCAGAGCCAGCAGGCATGGTATCGGCGCAAGTGTGCCGAGGCCAAAGCCACCAATGGTGGCAAGACGGTGCCGGCACTGGCCTTCATGCACTATCCGCTGCCAGAATACAACGAGGCCGTGGCCAACACGCAGGTGGTGCTCTACGGCACACGCATGGAGAGGGCATACGCGCCCAAACTCAATTCGGGCATGTTTGCCGCTTTCAAGGAGTGTGGTGATGTGATGGGCGTGTTCTGTGGTCATGACCACGACAACGACTATTCCCTCATGTTCTATCAGGTGATGCTGGCTCATGGCCGTTTCTCGGGTGGCAACACGGAGTATAACCACCTGTCCAACGGTGCCCGTGTCATTGTGCTCAAAGAGGGCCGTCGCGAGTTCGACACTTGGATTCGTGAGCGTAGCGGTCGTGTGCTTTATGAGACCACCTATCCTACAAGCTATGTGAAAGATGACTGGAAGAAACGGAAACGGTGAGATGAAATTTAAGAATTCAAAAAATCAAGCATTCAAATGTTCAAGTATTGAAAGATTCAAAGCATCGGAGAATAATCTGCTGAGACTCTTGGGAGACTTCGCACCCAAGTCGCAAGGCGACTCTCCGTGGTGGTTTTCATAGATTCTCCCCATCAAAGTTTTTTGCACTTCTAATGGCCCGAAGCACCGTTTATCCATATTGTCAAAGCGGTCGGTAAACTGATTTTGAATGCTTTCTTCTAAAACTGTTCCAATATTTTGATTCTGCGTTCGGTGTCGGGATGCGTGCTGAAAAGCGAATTTATAAAACCTAACAAACCGGTGGACATCTTGTCGGGATGGATGATGAAGAGTTGTGCTACATCTTCTCGGTCTACCTTGTCAAGGCCGAGATTGTCCGAAATCTTCCTCAATGCCGAGGCCAAAGCCAGCGGATTTCCACAGAGTTCGGCACCGCCCGCATCGGCCATATACTCCCGACGGCGGGAGATGGCAAAGCGTGTGATCAGTGTGAAGAAGTAAGCCACGGCGCAACACACTGCTCCGATGGCTATCACGACGATGATTCCGGCTCCATTGCTGCCCGATTTGCTGTTCGACCGACGACTGCCACCGCCGAAAAGAAACATATCGTATAAGATGCGAACGACAGCCCCCATCACCGTTGAGACGATTCCCACGAAGATAATACTGGTGATGAGCAGGCGTGTGTCGTGATTGCGGATGTGCGTAAGCTCGTGTCCGAGGACGCCGGCAAGTTCTTCATCGGTGAGCAAATTGAGCAAACCGGTGGTTACGGTTACCGTATAGCTGTTCTTGTCGATGCCGCTGGCGAAGGCATTCAGTTGCGGATCGTCCACGATATTGATTTTGGGCATATCCATATTGCACGTCATACAGAGATTTTCAACGATGTTATAGACGCGCGGATTCTCCTTTCTCAACAGTGGACGGGCACCGGTAGCCTGCCGAATCATTGCCGTATTGGTGAAGAATGCAATGACAAACCACAGCAGTACGCCCCCGATTACCCAAGGAAAGGCACCCAGAAAGTGGGCGTTTACGACCTGCACATTCAGTTCGTGAACAGGTTCACCGAACTCGTTGTAATATGACACGTCTGCGAGATCGACTAAAGCGAGGAAAGCCCACACTGTAGCCAGTATAATCAGAGGGAACAACAGCAGCAGCAACAAGCTGAGTTGGTTGTTGCGCTGTATCTGGGTCTGCATCCCGACGTATCTCATCCGCTCAGAATTTTACTTCGGGAGCCTTGTCGAAAGTTGCCCGTTCGTCTTTGGGTATATCAAACATCGGCTCTGTGTGGAAGCCGAACATATTGGCAAGAATATTCGAAGGGAATGTCTGTACGGCATTGTTGAGTTCTCGTGTGGCCGAATTGAAGAAGCGACGAACGGCTGCCAGCTTGTTCTCTATATCCGAAATCTCGTTTTGTAATTGCAGAAAGTTCTGGTTGGCTTTCAACTCCGGATAAGCCTCTAACGATACCCGCAGGCCGGTCAAGGCACTCGTCAATGCATTTTCGGTCTGTACTTTTTCATTGATTCCTGTTGCATTCATCGCCGCAGCACGTGCTTCGGTCACCCGCTGGAAGACTTCCTTTTCGTGATCGGCATAACCTTTGACCGTAGCTACAAGCTGCGGAATGAGGTCGTGACGCTGTTTGAGTTGCACATCGATGTTGGCAAATGCGTTTTCTCGGTTGTTTCTGAGTTTTACCAAATTGTTATAAATGGAGATCATCCACACGAACAGTAAAACCACAACGATTGAAATGATAATCCAAGTCTCCATATTCTGTCTTTTAAAATTTGTTCTGATAGCAAAGATAATGTAAAAGTAGGAGTCTGACAACGATTTTTTATTTTTTTAGGAGTTTAGACGGGTAGGGGAGAGTAGGGGAAAGATTGGCTCATTCAACAAGCGGGTGTAAAGCCATGCATTTCTGTTCTTGATCATACCAATAAGTTTTAAAGATTCAAGAAGGGGGCTATATACTTGTCGGTACGATTTGGGCGTCTTCAGGTCGGCGACAATTTTGGCGTTTGTGTGCAGAAAAGTTTGGCCCGATGAGCGTGCTCTCTTTTTGAGTCTTTATTTTTCTACCTTTTCACGCCTCATTATTCCCCTTTTTTTGATTTTTTCTGTTTTTCTTGTCATGCTGTCATTTTTCACTGTAACTGTCAGTATGTTAATATGTTGCACTATGACAGGAAACATTTCGAATGATGTCAGCCGAAAAAATAATTGCCCCAAACTCTTGACAAGGGCCCTCCGATGTTGTATCTTTGCAGCCGAAAAGCATTGTGGGGACACTTTGCCCCATTTTTGGATTAGGCCATACCCGAAGAAAGACACACGACCCGTTGACTTGTCAACTTGCAAACTCGTCAACTTATATTGCTATAACTAATTTAACCAAAAACGATGAACAAAATTGATTTTAAAGATGTGCCCACCGGTTGGGCACTGTGTTTCATGCACCAATGTGTTTGGCGGGGCGATTGTCTCCGCTATTTGGCCGGAGAGTCGCTGCCGGCCGGACAAACCGTGGCCCCGAGCGTTTTGCCGCAGGCACTGACAGAAAGCGGATGCCGTGAGCGCTGCCCGTTGAAGACCGAACGGCTCGTCTGGGGATTCACACATCTTTTTGATGCCGTTAGCCATAAAGACTATGCACCGCTGCGGCATGAGATAGCGGATTTTCTCGGAAGCCGATACGAGTATTACCGTTACCACAAGGGCGTTCGCAAGTTGCGTGAATGTCAGCAGCGTGAGATTGCCCGCCTGTTCTGCCGGTACGGCTACACGCAGGAGCCCGTGTTTGATCACGCGGAGACTGCCGCCATCTTCTCATAGTCCCCTCATGCCATCGGTGCGTAGGCTTCGCACATTTTGTGCATGGGCTCTGCACCGATGGTTCCTACCTTTCGCACCGGCCGTGCAGGGCTGGTGTGAGTAGACAGATGAACAAGTACACGAGTTAACAAGTGGACGAGTAGACAGGTATATGCAAGAGCGTCCACAAGTAGTTTTCACCGAGAAAAACACTCAACTCGTTTACTTGTTCACTCGTCAACTTGTTTACTTGCTAAAAAACTGAATATGAAAAAGAGAAAAAATATTAAGACCGAGACTAAAATCGTAAAATTCTATCAAGGAAAACCACTGAGCGAACACACCCCAAAACGTGTCAGAAACGACATCACCCGCCGTTTGATTGACTATCTGCGGAGCCACTATGAGATGCGCTACAACACGGTGCAGGGATATACCGAACTCCGTCCGTTGGGAGCGCAGTCCGACTTCCTGCCGGCAGACGAGCGTATGCGCAACACCATTGCCATCCAAGCCCGTCTGGACGGCATCGATGTGTGGGACAAGGACATCAGGCGATACACCGAGTCGAATATGGTGAAGCCTTTCAATCCCATTCGTGATTACCTCGACAGTGTGCGCGGGCGTTGGGACGGGCACGACCACATAGGCGACTTGGCCGACTGCGTGCCCGTTGATGTGCCCTCTTGGCGCGAGTGGTTTCACACATGGATGCTGGGTATGGTGGCGCAATGGATGGGGCTCGATGCCACTCACGGCAATAGCGTTGCACCTCTGCTCATCTCCAAACAAGGCTTTTGCAAGTCCACATTTTGCAAACGGCTCTTGCCTGATGCGCTACAGTGGGGCTACAATGACAACCTCATCATCAGCGAGAAGCGCAACCTACTTTTGGCCATGTCGCAATATCTGCTCATCAATATCGACGAGTTCAATGCCGTGGCCCCGAACGTGCAAGCCGGTTTCCTGAAAAACGTATTGCAGTTGGCCAATGTCAAAATCAAGCGGCCTTACGCCCTGCGCTGTGAGACACTGCCCCGCACGGCTTCGTTCATCGCCACAGCCAACATGGCCGATGTGCTGACCGACCCGAGCGGTTGCCGCCGGTTCATAGCCGTGACGCTGACGGCCCCTATCTCCTTGCCTTCCCGTCTCGACTATACCGGCCTCTATGCCCAGGCAGTCGACGAACTGGAAGCCGGTCGCCGCTATTGGTTTGATGAGGCCGACACGCAGGCCATCATCGCCAACAACCACCGCTACCGGCAGCGCACTCCTGTCGAAGCTTTCTTCTTCGACTCCTTTGCCATTCCGCCCACCGAGTCTGCCGGCACCTACATGACAGCCGCTGCCATCTTCGCCCGGCTCAAGCAGCAAGTAGGTTCCCAACTCCGCCTCTCCGCCCTTTCCCATTTTGGCCGGGTCCTCGCCAATATCGACGGACTGAAAAGCAAGCACACCACCCGTGGCACGGAATATCTGGTAGCGGTTCGCTGACCTCCTTTTCCAGTCCACCTTCCTCTCTCTTCTCTATCCCCCATTCCTCTCGTCCTGTCATTTTCCTTTCATGCTGTCATATTTCCATTCATCCGTAATGCCTTGATAATCATTTCCTTGTGGAGAATATGACAGCATGACAGGAAAAACAGGAAACTAAAATAACAAGTAATAGCAGCTAATTTTCCTTTAGCTGCTATTGCTCGTTTTTCTTCCTCAAATATATCCTATATTGATTATCAATAAGTTACATTTGCATGGTACAAAAATGTTTCCTCAATTTGAGTAGTATTGATTAGAAAACATCTTGGATGCTATCACTTTAAATAAATAAGGATAAAATATTCTTTTTTATTAGATAATATCATTAAAAATGATATGTCCCTCTCCTGCATTAGCAATTCTAATCTTGTCAGACACTAAAAGGCGGTTGGTATTTTCAAGAAAGATAAGTCCATGTCCATTCTTAGCTGCTACTGCTATGCGAACTAAATCCGAAACCAACTTATTTGAACAGTCTATTCTCATTCCTGCACCAGCATTTGCCAGTCTTATAATATCAGATGTTACCATAATTTATTTGTTATAGAGTTTATTTTTCTAAAGCGGAATCTAATGTTATATCCTCAGCATTTGTTTCTTCTACATTTTCAACCTTTTGTGAAGAAGAAATATATTTTAGCTGAAATACGCACCATGAGATAAAAATTTTCCAAGCAGATATATCTCTACAAGTTTTGGTTATTTGTTCTTTTAATATCTCAGCATATTCATTAATAGATTTATCAAGAGTGTTTTTAAACGGTTCATCTTTATTTTCCGCTGCTTTTTTCAATATGATTTTTTTATATTCCTCAGGGACTTCTTCAGTACATCCATTTTCGATGTTATGTATGGCGTCTTCGTATTTACCTTTTTGTTCTGTCAGTTGTGTTTTAATATATCCGACAAATGCACTACCATATATCCAACAGATGAATATTTGCCAAAAGATAGGTAAAATAAGAATGATTGAAACAACTAGCCCAATCTGTGAATTAAGATCCTGTTCTATCTTACTTTTACCATAAAAAAGTTCCCAATAATATATACATATAAATATGGCTAAATTAATAACAATAGCACATATTGTCCACTTCCATTTAGAGAAAATCAATCTATTAAATAATAATAAAGTTAGTGTCATCCCTACTATAAAAGAATATAATAAAGGCAAATGCAACATTTCAATATTTCCTTTAAAGTCTTCTTCATAGCCACAAAATATCAAAAGAAATGCTATAATAAAAATCATAAACATAGATTTCTTTGAAGATCTCAATTGTAATTCATTACCTCTTTCTGTATTTGATTCAATTATTTCTGTGCTCAAAGATGTATTACCTGCAAATTGAACTCCTTCAATTGCTTTCCTAAGGCTATCAATATACTTTGGCGTCCATACCTTTCGTGTAATGATATTATCAATCCAAATAGTGCAATATACAGCAGCAATAAATTCTAAAAAAGAACTATAATTCGCAATCATCATCTTTAATTTTAAAATAATCACAAAGTTCTTTTCTTGTATCTTGACCGATAATGAACTCTTTTTGCTCTCTAATATATTTCCCATTTCTTCCTATTACCTCAGCAGTATAAGAAGGATAGTTATTTCCCTTTGACACTTTATTCTCCCATTGTAAAGGTCTTAGATTGATAATGTTCTCTATAGCCTGTTCATCTACTCCTTTTTCTAACAAGGCGTCTTTAGGGTATATGTAATCTATTTCCCAACCAAAAGGACTCTTTTGGTTTTCAAAGTGAGAAAAAATCATATATGCTCCACATGCATCTTGCCTAACAACGCTTGGAGGGTATCCATCGACAAGACTTGCCTTGTTCCATACCTGCTTCTTTAATTCTTGTTTATCTTTCATTTAATCTTGTATTTTATAGCTATTCTTCTTTATACTTCTATAACTGTTCTTGCCTTATCTTCATACTTCTTTGTAAGGAAGAGTCTAGAATGAATCGGAGCTCGAGATCATTAATATAACTATGCTCCATCTTGTAATCACTCATTCTGCTCATAATAATATGAATAATCAATGCCTTTCATAAACATTTCTCTGTCATCAATCTTGGTGGTGAGCACAGGTTCTACCAAGGTCTTGATGTGTGTGCTATCAGATACACTTTCACGCATGGCAGCCAGATATTCATTCTTATCTATTTGACTCCAATCCACACACCGTTTGAGTGAACGCTTCAGCATAAGGTCGAGCCAAATGCGAGTACTGCGACCATTACCCTCCATAAAAGGATGAGCGACGTTCATTTCAACATACTTGTCCATAATCTCATCAAAGGTGGTTTCGGGCATTCGTTCTATTGCTTGTAGGGTTTCGGGGAAGTGCATACAATTAGCAAACGTAAAGCCACCTTTAGATATGTTCTTAGTTCGGATTTGACCTGCAAAGTCGTACAATCCACCAAAAAGATAAGCATGAATCTGTTGCAGGCACTTTAAACTACCAGGTTCTGCCGTCTGCAAGATTCCACTTTCAAAGAGTTGGTAGGCTTTCTTCTTGCTCTGTCCATCAATGGTGTTGTCGCTGTAGGTAAACCAATCGAGAAAATCATTAGCACGATTGTTGGGGTAGTTCTTTGCCAGCAATACAACGCCCTCACTATTGAGAACATCAGCCACACGTAGTTTTCCATCAGGTGCTTCAAATTTGAAGCCGTGAGTGGCACTCACGAATTCAACACCTTTTTGCTTCAACTTCCTTTTCAACCATCGCCAGTAATTACCAGCTTTGGTATAATCAGGTTCGTCATTAATGGCACGAACTACGTCTGTTGCTGAAAACCACCAACAGTTTTGTTCTTCGTCCCACACCGCTCTCACTTCGCGGTCGTTGAAGAAGCGGATGGACTTCTTATGTTGTTCTTTCTTCTCTGCCATAAACAGGTTTTCAGTTGCTTTTCTCACCAGTACGGGATTAACTCCTGCAAAGTTAGTAAAAAATCCTATATACAGGGCATCCTCTGGCATTTTTTAGTTGGAGTGGAATACCACTCTGACCATTTAGTGTGGGGTGGGCAGGGGGGCTTGTAGTGGAAAAGGGCAATCAACTTTTATATTCGCGGTAGATGTCCCACAATGTATCAGAGAATCCCCAGCCACAATCGGTAGCATTGAGCATCTGCTCGATACGTACTTGAAAAATAGGTAAAAGACCGTTCTTGGTAATATACTCCATGGCTTTGTTGAAATTGTTTTCGAGGGTTGTGTAATATTGTTCCCACATATCACCGTAAGTCATCGTGTATTCACAACCATTTTCAATATAAAACAGCATGAGGTCAGCCAGGTAATAGGGTTGTGGCTTCATTTTTTTGAAGTCAGAAATAGCCTTCCGGCAAGTAGCAAATGATGGCCTTTCAGAGAATCCCCGTGAGGGAAAGAACTCCTTACGGATGACCTGCTTGAAGCGTTCACATTCGTCTTTGCTATTCGGCTCGGCATAAAAGTCTAAATATTGTCTGGCTTCTTTGCTGGTATCATAGAGCGACATCACGACTCTGACAATATTTTCTTTCGGTAATGATTCAAGTTTTTGTCTTAATTTTGCTTTTCCCATAGCCTTTGCATGTTGAATAATCCTGTTTATGAAAGTGAAGTTATATACGAGTGGATTCTCTGCCAGAGGTACCACAAGAGAAATCCATCACGGGACAAAGGTACGATTTATTTGTGTGGTTTCCCTATTCTTATGGTCTTTTCTTTCATCACACACGCCTGTCGGATGAATCGGGATTATATTCGTTCTCAACAATGGCTGTTCGCTAAAATTAAAGGTTAATATGAACTTAAAGGGGCTTACTTTTTATTAAGTGCAGCCAAAGTGCTATTTTATTGGTGCTCAAGGTACAACTTTTGTTGTTTTTTTCATTGGACAGCAATAATTTGATTATCAATTTATCTTTTAAATTAAGTCGCACTTTATCTCCCATTAAGTCGCGGCACAAATATGGTACAAATATAAGCCAATATAAGCATAAAAACGATTAAAGACGATAAGATTCAATTATTATTAAGAAATAAAAATCCCAGCAACTTATTATGTTACTGGGATTTACTTATTTTTGATTAGCGTTTGTTAGCACTTTTACTTCACTTCCTCAAATCTAAACGCCGCTGTATATCAGGCACTTATAAATATATGTGAACGATAAGATGATGTAAAAGTGGCTGTTAAGCCAAACAAATATAGAAATCCACAACTTAGTTATTTGTGTTTCTTGCCAAGCACCTTTTCTTCCAACTCTGGCAGATGCTCTAAGATATTTTCGTCAATTTTAATTGAGTATGTGCCTGTTGTGTTATGGAGCGTCTTTTGTATCGTGCCCTTCTCGGTATTCTTGAACCAAGAATGGAACAGATTGACTACAAACATAGCGAGCACCTCGGAGTCTATGTTATATTGATGGCCGATGTTCCAAGCAAAGTTCTTTAGGTCGGTCTGCTTCAGTTTCTTCTTTTCAATCTTCACCGATACACAATTCACAATGCCATTGTATTGAACAAGCAGTTTAACGGCCTCCTCAATCTGGAAAAGCTCTTCATCGCTGAATCCGTGTGGAAGAAAAACGAGACGTGTGTATCTAAGGATTTTATCAAGTTTGTCCTTCTCTTGCTTTTCTTTCGCTTCTGCCATTTGGGTGCGGTCAATGTGTAGTTGTTGAATGAACGGAGCCAAATCTCGCTGTGCGTTTTTAAGAGTTTCTTCGAGTTCTGATATAATTTGTGGCTTCAAATCATTGGCAGCTTCAGAAACCTTTAGCTCTTGTCGCTCAGGCTGTGGAACCACATCACATTCTGGCATTTCTACCGCAGGCTTTGTTTCCAACTTCTTTTGAATATCCTCCAGATGCTTTATGATGCAAGCATCCATATTCTCCTGGTCTGCTCGATTGTTCAACTCCTTCCTGTTGCTTTTGAAGTAAGCATAGAGACATTGCTTGATGCCATGGAGCAACAATACGAATACCGCATATCCACCTATAAATATCGGTATAGTGACAAGAAAACAGAGTAGTTCCTTGTCCTCACCTATCAGTTGTTGGGCAATCTTGTAAGCGCCAACTATATAGGTAATGATAATCAGCCCCAAGAGTGACGTACCAATATAGCGATGCACTCCTTTTGCAGATGGAACGGGAAAGATATCTATCTCCATGATTACAATGATTTTATTTTCTCCTGTGCTATAATGATTGCATCGCTACACAAGTCACGATCTTGCTCATCTTCAACAGCATCAATGAACTTGTCTGCCAACCACAAGGTAAGCATTTCCTTTTCATCCTGATGAAGATACTCCGCAAGCTTGATGACCTGCTCACGCTTAGCTCTTCTGTCCCCGCGTTCAATCTTACTGAACATAGGGGTGTCAATCTCTAGGAATGCAGCCAACTGGCGTTGTAGCAAACCTTGCTCTTCTCTGAGCTCTTTAATCTTATCTCCGAATAACATATTCATATCTATTTTAAGTCCTTCAGCAAGTTACCAGCAAGTTACCAGCAAGTTAAATTCAATTCTTTATCTTCCTTAAAATCAGCAATTTGACAATATTACAAACTTTATTATTGGTGTTTCGGCAAGTTACCAGCAAGTTACAGGCAAGTTAAATCTATGCCCAAATTGGGATATACTTCATATAACGAGGAGCTGTATTTGGGTCAAGTACTTTTATTAAGTTCTTTCCAATCGCTTCTTTGATTAATCTAGAAGAACTGCTGGATGATGTTTCAGGAATGCCAAACCTGTCTCTCAGCGACTTGTTTGTCAAGGCATCACCTTGTATATACATTAGACAAGCATGTAGATAGCATGACCACAGTTTGTCCTCCATCGGAATGTTGCTAAACTCCATCTCTGAGAAGAGAGTGACCTTGGTGCTATCCTGGAAAACTTCAATGCGAGGAGCAGGGAGATATTGTGCTTCACATGCCAGCACCATTCTGTCCCAACCTCGACCAAGTTCTTCGCACATCTTCAATCGACGCATGAGCGAAGCAAGTTTCTCGTTTCGAGACTTCGGAGGGTTATCAATGATACGAAGTACATCTACCAATGGAGTACCAGGATTCGTCACCTCAATACGATTGTCAAATATCTCCACTACAGGAGCGGCCCCTGTTATGTACAGGTCTTGATGAATAAGACTATTTGCGATGGCTTCTCTTACCGATGGCAACGGGAATTTGCTTGTTGTTGACAGTTGGACAGCATTGACATCCTCGTTACTTGGCAATAGAGCATTCACATAACGCACGATATTCTCGAAGCAAACAGCATAGCCCTGTACAAATGTTTCTTCTTTCTGAATCAGCAAGCGGTTGATACCCTTATACTGAACCACGCGCATAGCCTTACGTCCTAATCTTGCAAATTCGTTCAGATCCTTTGCAAATAGCAGGGCACCTAAGTTCGTTATTGAATAAAGACCATTATCCTGTTTCTGGATGATTTCGTCCTCGTTCAAATAATGCACAACAGCCTCCTTCTCGGCTGGCTGTGGTATCTTCAACAAGGTAAAGTATGCATCCACTTGGAGCAATCTGATAATATCCTCATACCTTTGGTCTGTCTTTACACAAACGTCTTCAAACTGGGCATGACGTAGCTTGTCCCATAACTGAGCACGAAATACGGGGAACTCATGCAGTTTCTTTGTGTAGCTGCCACTACGAATATAGTCTATCTTCTGAAATGAGACTGGTTCATTGAGTGCCTTGTGAATTTTGATCAACTCTACGTGCTTGCCATCTATGTCCGCACCATAGAACTCAAAATCTGCATTCTTAGAAAGAAGGTAACGAAGCCAGTTCTCCAACTCCTGTTCACCTTTCTTTTCAAGTTGAAGACGTACTTTAGTACCAATAATCTCATGAGTACCATCATCTACGCCCCAGATCATATAAGCATAATCACGATCGTTTAAAGTCGCACTATTTGCGAGAGCGCTAATATCCTCACCAACCATTGTTGGCTCGCAATTGTTGCGTTTAAACTCAACCCAGCCAACTTCCTTGGGAAGCTTGCAGAGTTCTTTTACCAGTATGTCGATATTTCCTATCATTTCTTTGTTCTTTTATGTATTGTAAAAATAAGGAACGAAATCAAGTATACACTCTGATTTTATAATATATCCCAGATTGTTTGGAATAGCTGCTACGGACATCGCTTTTTGTTGCGAATCTGGAACAGATACGATTCTGATGTCTCCAGTAACAGTTAATTGAGGCCCGGCATATAGAACACCAACAAATAGCACCCTAGAACTTCCCAAATTTAGATTACCTTGCTTATCTCTATAAGCACCAACATTGCAGATTAATACAGGAGAGCCACTTGATCCAGGGAAACAAGCAGCATCAATAAGAAATTCTTTTTTTCCATTGTAGTCAAATGAAATATTTGTGGCTGTAATTCCCCTCCGAACTATAGGCATATTATTTGTACTATCCCACAAACCATTGGGATAGCCTATCATGATAATTTCTTCAACAGCGTCTACAGATGACAAGTTGTCTGCCGTCGGTATTAGATCATTATCGAGACAACGATAAAAAAGATTCTTGCCTTTCGATTTTGCATCATTAATTAAAGGTAATATTGGCAACACACAAAGATCGACATCGTTTTTCGGATGAAAAATCCACATTTGCTCAAATGAATTTTCATATGTAATTATAAAATGTTCGGTACATTTAGGATTAGCATTTTCATCTGCTGTCGTAAACCTAAATACTCCTTTTTTCATTCCTTTTACAACATGCTTATTTGTAACTAATAAGGGGACTATTCCGTCTTTAACTTTCAAATTAAAGAAGAATCCTGTACCAGAAAATATACATCCCTTTTCATCTTCAGTTTCTATGCGTGTCGTGCTGAAACTTAGTTGCTCGTATATCGACAATTTATTCATAAGAATCAGTTCAATGATTATAAATACATAATGGCAGATTATTGTATTACCCAAATAGCTGGCATTTCAGCCTTGTACTCATGATTGATGTAATACACACAAACTACCATTTTATTTTCTTTACACAATTTAGATCTCTTATTATAGCATCCTTCATCTCCTTTTGGGAGTTCTCGAATGATAGACATTTTTCATATTGAAAAGTTTTTGCATATTGAGATGCTGCCAAAGCGCTTTTGCTGGAATTCCTGTTTGAATAGATAGTTGCCATACTTGTTATTTTTGTCGTTCGAAATAATGAGGGTTTAGTTCTTTATCAAAATAATGTTTTCGCTTTATCCAAATAAAACCGTCTCCTCTTGTTATTACAGCGACGTCTACTGGCCCCCCAACACTTTCTTCATCAGTGGTAATATGCCTTTTTAAACATGTCATACGTACAAGACTTTCTGCCATATCTGCAAGGTCTTCTTTTGACAAGAATGCAACAGTGTTCAAAAGTTTATCAACATAGTTGTTTTGGATATAATCATTTAAAAAACTAATAAATGAACTTGTTTGGTTGGATATTTCAATATTACGTAATGCATCTAATAAAGTATTCGGAGCATCTGCTTGGGATAGTACATCAATAATGTTGTTTCTAAAGCCATCAAATGCTAATAATAAACTCTTGTTAATGGTATCTCTTAATTTTTGGTCAATACCTCTAACTACAGTGTTGGACACATCCGTTTGAGCGAACGGAGCAACACATGCGTTTTTTTGATTTGAAACTTCATAGTTACTTAGCTCTACATATTTTATTTTATTGTCAAAAGCTAAAGATACTTCATAGTGATAATATGAAGGAAATAATTCCTCCTCACCGTATCCCCAGAAAACAAGGCCAGTTTGAGATAAATAAACTATTGTATCCGCTGATATTATAGAAAAAAGCGTAGTAAGAAATGTTTGGGGGAAATCTTTAGGACATGCTGGGTCCTGTATTAAGTCAGATAATACGGAGTCGATGATTTCATTAGCATAAATCTGAAATTGACTTATTTTATATGAATTAAATTCAGATGTTCTGTTATGCAATTTGTAGTCTTCCGATAATTCTGTTAGAAATGAAATCATTTCACTGAATAATGAATTTGAATCAATATCAGTCTTGCTTAGCTCTAATTGCTTTATGGCTGTTGATTTTGCTTCTTCCTTAAGTTGGTGAGCAAGATAGGCTACTTGGGCTTTTTGATCTTCAACACTAACTTTTGTCAGAATAACATTATGAAGATAGCCCCAGAAATCTTCTGCATAATCTTTCAACTTAGGGAATGACTGGTCTTTCAAATGAACATCACGATATGTTTTAAAAATAATTTCCCATGGGATTCCATGAAAATCTAAGTTGTTATAAATAGCAATACCAACAGGATATTTTTTTGATAATTCAAATATCTTGTTGGTGTTGTTTGTTATTTTATTAGTTGCGGACGTGGAATAAGTTGCAGCACTATCTGCAGCAATAGCAATTCCCCTTTTGTTTAGCGTTCCTACAATAGCTGTCATATTCAAAATTTATTTAATACTTCTGTTTACTTGGAATAACTCCCCTTACTCCTCCCTTGGGATTCTCAACATCTCCTTTGTAACGTGGAATTAAATGCATGTGGCAATGGAATACACTTTGTCCAGCATATTCACCAACATTGATGCCTATATTGTAGCCGTCAGGATGGAAACGTTCATCAACTTTCTGCTTCACATATCGCAACACCACATTCATTGCCTCGCGCTCGTGATTAGTGAGATCAAAATAGTTGGCAACATGCCGTTTGGGAATTATCAGGGCATGACCTGGAGAAACAGGATAACCATCGTAGAATGCAACGCACGTAGCTGTCTCACATATTATTTCAACCCTCCTTGATAACCTACAGAAGGGACATTTCTCACCGTCCTTGCGAGGTAGTTTGTTAAAGTGGTTGTATTGATACAGTTCGTAACTCTTGTTGGCAACGAGACTCTTGTATGGCAATTTGACGTTGCACTGATAGGTATATTGTTTATGTATGGCGTGGAGTCGGAAGCCTTCTTCTGTCAAGTCACGACGTACTGCAAAATATGCAGTTCCTTTTGGAGAGAGAAGATTAGTAACATTCATCAATACCTCCGCTTGGGCATAGGGCTCAAGAACATTCAGTACATAATTACAGATGATGGTATCAAACTTTCCTTCGGGGAAGTCGGGCCGATAGTAATAGTCATATCCTGTAATGTCGTATCCTTGCTTTTTCAGTTCGTCAGTATCGAATCCGAAACCGCAACCGAAGTCAAGAATCTTTCCTTTCAGCAGTTGATGTTGCATGAGGTATCTAGTCGGCACAGAAAAGTCTGTGCGTTTGATAGCCGTGAGGTAGGGATGATTTATTTTCTCTGGTTCCATAATCATTTTAGTATTTCCAGACCTCAAAACCCATATTCAGGGCAATTTGGTTGATTGGATTAAACGTTCTTTCGTATAGTTTGCGAAAATGAGCATCATCCATGTCCGCCAGTTCTCTTGCCGTATAACCGAGAGAAATGAAGTCCTCCATAACCTTCGGCTCCTTATTATTCTTAATTAGCAATTGTAAGGAATGATGTTGTAATTCTGCCAATTTAGGCAAGTAAACGTTCAAGTCTGGGAGATTATTACTCTTTGAAGAATTGATGCTGCCGTCAGAAGGAATTAGGTTCCATAACAAATCATGAGAAACAAAACTCCATGGGATAAAATGATCAAGATCATAATCTTTCGGATGAAGTTCCTTGTCTGTATAGATGCAATGAATAGGACCTCCTATTTCCATCACCATATCCCAATAATTATGCTGCCTTGCAAGTGAATTTCTAACTTCAGGACGAATCAATTTGCTAGAGATGGCTGGTACGTTGGGATTCCTTGTTTGCAAGAATAACGTAAGATTCCAATAAGCAAAATCTATTAAAATATTGTAATGTGTATGCAGATAAGTGTCCCAAGCATTATTGAGAACGATGTAGAAATCCGAGTCCTCCTTGTACAAAGCATATAGACTTCCATTCTCCAATGTCTGGGAACGTCTGACCATCTCCTTGTCATCAGAAGTATCAATCCACGGACGCAAAAAGCGATAGGGAACATTTAACGTTAGCGTTGTTAGTAATCGCTTTATTTGCTTGTCTTCCAATCTGCTTGTTAAGCCTTCAATGATTGTCTGAGAATTGGCATCAATGGGAATCTGTGTGATGTGCTGTAAATCCATCACAATATCAAAAAGAGAATCGCTCTTACCAAAGGACAGGCGGAAATAGTGAATAGGATACCATGCATTTGCAACCATTCTGATTACGATGTCCCATACGCTAATTCTCGGATTGTCCGATTTTGCGTGTATCTGCATAATCGATACAAACCAGAAGAATTTGTATGTTGCAACCGTATTTGAGAAAATCTTCCCAAGCCGGTTCGTGGTAAGTATGTCAGACGTCGGTATTTGCATTAAATATTCATTATTTCTAAGTATATTTTAATATCTGCGAATTTTCTTGTTCTGAATTGTCAAATTTTGAATACAAAGATAATAATAAATAATGTAAAAACTGCAATGTTATGCGAAAAAACTATAGTATTTTTGCAGAATTAACAATAAAAGGCAACTATAGGTGACAAAATTCCTATAGTTGCGCTTTTGCATTGGCACTTTTATTTTATTCTCGAGTGGGCTCGATCAGCACTTCAACCACTGAAGGGTTATTTGCAACAGGCACCAGAGTGAATATAGCGAAGTGACATACGAGATGCCTGCCCACCACCAGAATACCTTTGGCGACAGGAACACACCTTGACAAGACTTTATGAAAGACATGATTTCTTCGTTCTGATTGCGAAATTCTTGTAGTTGCAAGCTTCTATGGCTGGCAAGAAGATCGGTCTCTGCTTGAATCAGTTTCTCTCTTGCAGATATGATATCCTTCTTGCACTCATCGGTCATTTCAACCTTTAAGACTGTCGCCTCGGCCCGGGTAACGGCACGACAGAATGCGAAAACTGCCATATCCATGCTATCGGTGGCTGCTTTCATTGCAATCACCATATCTGTTCCATCTTTGCGAGCCTTCTCAACTTTTTGAATGCTATCGTGCAAGTTGCTTATAGCTTGCTTAAGAAGTTGAAGTTCACTGTCAAGGTTTGCCTTTTGCTCCTTGACCTCTTCCTGTTTGTCGATTTCTTCGACAAGATTACTATACTTGGACATAATGAATTGTATTTAACGGTGTGGACCTTTATATTTTCTAATTGGTTTGCATAGCCAGTTGGCATGTAGGGCGCAGCGTCGAGCCCTCTCACGCTCATCCTCATCATCGTCCTTGCCCCAGTTTGACGAAGTGGAACCATCGCCACCACAAGATTCGGAAACGGTTGTGGCAGCATCGACGTAGTTCATGAACAGTAGCATAGCCACATTCAAGACGTTTTCAACAGGCACAGATTCGTCTGGTGATTCGATGGTATCCTTCATAGCTTTGTATGCTTCCATTGGCATTGCGATGGAATAATTCTTACCATCAACAGACAATCTCTTCCTGAATACAGATGGCACTTCAGGTTTGGATTGAGCGACGCTCTGACATGCAGAATTGTGTTCTGTAAACGACTTTCGTTCTGTAGTCTGAGAGGTACCAATAGTATAACCCGGCTTGTCAACGCTTGGAGCTACAGGATGAAGCATCTTCCATGTGGCTTCAAGTTTGGGAACGGTCAGATTACGACCTTTGCCCAATGTGGATGACTTGAAACGAGAGTTACCACGAAGTATGGTGTACCCATGCAGTACTCCTTGTTTGTCACGTTGCTCATGAACTGTATAGCCACGACTTTCAAGGGCGTGCTTATAGCTATCCCAATCGAATCTTGACATTCCACGAAGGATGTCATAACAGGCTTCCGTTATCTCCTTCTCATGAGCCTTGTGAATATCCTCGGGCAACTCCCAACCACGTTCAACGTTAATGGCATGGGCAACCTTGACTGCACTATCGCCAATGAAGGAGTCATTCATGAGATTTCCGTCAAGGTCGATGCGGTTGATGAGGATGTGCAGGTGCGGGATGCCAGACTTCGCATCAAAGTGAAGACAGGCAAAAATCTGTGCTCTGTCCAGATTGAACTTGCTCTTTACTTTCTTCTTTCCATCTTTAGCTTGGACTTCTTTCTTGAACTCATCAAGAAACCGAATCGCATAGTCGTACCAGTCTTTGAGTGTCCATCCCTTTGTTTCTTCAAGGGATGGGGAAACCTCCATCCGAAGGGTCGGCTTGGTAACGGGTTTGCGTCTGAATTTCGGTTCATACTTCTGGTGGATAGTTTCCATCGCTCCCCACATGGCGAGAGGAGTAAGCCCCTCGCCAAGGTTACGTGTCAGCACCATGTCTGCACGATTATGCTTGGTGGCATAGTTCGTCATGGCTGAGCCATGCGATATAGACCTTGCTTTTGCTATCATACCATTATCTTTTGAACATTCCTTCTATTTCTACTAATCTGCGGATAAGGCTGTTTACACCCTCAATCCATTGACGCATGAACTGCTCGTTGCGGAAGTACTTCTTACGCTGTTCCTGGGTAGTGCCATGAAGGGCATTCTTAATCAGAATGAGTTCGCCTCGGGCAGCTTTCAGCGATATCAAGGCTTCTGCCTCCCTGTCGCTCATCATCACCTTTGGTTCCAGCCCCAAAGATGTGTCGTGGATATACTGGCTTTTCTTCAGTCCACAGGCAGAAGCCATCTCTATAATTCTCTGGTTCTCTTCGGTCGTATAGCACACGGTGATACGTGGATTGCGCCCTTTATGTTCTATTATCTTATTCATTGTAGATGGGTTTATCGTTAAGTTATAACTGAGATTGGTCAACCCGATGCGAGCCTGCGAGTATTGCAAGAGGTCAAACAGTCTGACAAGTAGCTAAGCGGATTGTCTGACATTGACACTTCTTGTTTAGAGAGTACGAAAATTCAGGCTCCTTTAGGTGGCATTTCCTTTCCCTATCTTTATCTCAATTAGAATGGCTGATTGCTTCAATGCTGAGTCTCGACAACCAGCCATTCTCCATTAGCAATTAGAGATTCAGAATAACTCCGTTGACATTCTCGTTAGTAGTCTCATTCTCGTTTTTTTTGAGAGAGAATGCCTTGAGAGTAATCATAGGGAAATGAAGTGTGATCAAGCTATCGTAACGAGCAATAGCTTCGGCAATCTGTTTCTTAGACATCATCTCAAAGCAAAGTTCTTCAAGAGGAGTATCGCAATTATTTCCCTTATGCACTACGTCATCAGTAGAGGTGAAGTTTGTGATGCATGGCTCGATAGCGAATTCATTCTCGGAGAGTGAGTACTTTATCAATCCGTTCTGCTTCAGGTCGTACATGATGTTGAGAACATCCTCAGGAGCAACCTTCCAACGCTCTGCGAGTTCGTAGAGATGAAAGAAGGCTGTAGGACCATACACAAGTTGTGGCTCTGTATCGTCCTCATCCATATAAAACGATGCTGTGAGATGGGACATGATGTCCATGAAGAACTTAGCGTTAATGCCGTTCATAAGGAAATTGAATTCCTTCTGTGACAATCTAAGTATCACGGTCTTGATGTTTGAAATCATAATTTTACAAGATTTAAAATGTTTGTGAATTAGTTAATTATTGCGGTATGTACCGTTTTTGAATACAATTTTCTCCACCATCTCGTTGAGACGGTCTGCGATGCGGTCATCGTAGTGTTCTCGGATTTGTTGTGGAGTAAGGTTGGTGGTGATGATGGTGAAAAGCTGCTCTTCGTAGCGCTTTGTCAACAGGTCAATGACTGGAGTATAGACATTGCCATAATCCATCACCTCTGAAGGCTCTGTGCCAAGGTCATCGATACCAAGCATATCCACACTGATGAGTTTGCGGTATGCCTCATAGTTGTTCTTGCACAGGTATGCAATGTACTTCGCATCCACTATCTGGATTCCGTATGTGCCATCGTTGAATGATTTCGGAATACGCAGATTGTTTAGTAACTGTTGGAATGCTTTGAGCATGGTGCTCTTGCCATTACCACAACCACCACATAGTAGCATACCGAACTTGGGGAATGACGAGGTAAGCCAATGAGCTATCTCATGGAGTTGATTCTCCATATCCTCGCCAGTACAGAAGCTACGGTGGCGATATTCCACCTCAACCATCATTGCTGCTAACAGATAGGCATACGCCTCGTCTTCAGACATGGGCAACTTAAAACGAGCCTTCATAGGGCGACGCTGTAGTAGAGATTTCTTTAATGCCTCTACGTCGATTGTGAGTTTCTTTTCCATTGCTTAAAATTTTGACAGAATCCTTTTTATTAAAATTATCTTTCTCTTTATCTTTTAAAGGGGTAAAGTCTGCCGTCAATCCATCCGTCAACTCTACCGTCAAGTTATCCGTCCAAATTAGTAGTGAATATTTGGACGGTACATGACGTGATTTGCCTTCAGTAAAAGAGATAAGTCCACGCTTGGCAAGATTCTTACGAGCGGTGCAAAGTGTCTGTTTGGACATGTGCAGCATCTCGCAGATCCGTACCGTAGAGCATGGCACTGGCATGTTCCAGCGGTGTTGGTTGCACTCGTTCACTATGAAAGCGTAGAGTGCAACCTCGCTGGTAGACATGTACTCCATAGCTGAAGCACGCCAGAACTGATTCATGTAATCAATGTACGTCATATTACATTCCTCGTCTCATAGAACTGTTCGCTACGTATGCACGCGCTTCATCGTAGATGTCATTGGCAGACTTGCGAGAGGTCTGCATTAACCAGTTGTCAATTTCCGACTTTCGGAAAATGATACTCTTACCATTCTTATGATAAGGAATGGTGCGATTACTTGTCCAACCGTAAACTGTCTGTTCGGCAGGATGGTTAGGGAGGTAATTGCATAGGTCTTGCAGAGAGAACCAGGCATCAGCCTCTACATTGTTGTTTGACTGCAGAGCGTCGAACTTCTGTTCAAGCGTCTCCAACTTCTTGAGAATGGTAGCCACCATTTGTGGCATCGCATCGAATGAAAGAACATCATTATTCATTATAGAATTGTGTTAAAGTTAACTGCAGCGATATGCTACAGTCACTCTCTTTGGTAAGAAAACGACTGCAAAAGTATCGTTAAAAGCAATGGTGATTTCGGAATGATTCTGTCCACCATAAGTCCATCATTTTTATATCCGCTTAATCCGTGCAACTCACTGATAGTCAGACATAATAAATAATCAAATTAATGGAAAATAATTTTATGGTGATTTCGTGGTGATTTGAATCACCATTAAATCATCATTTTTTTGGATAGAAAAAGGGGTAAAAACGAAAGAAGCCACTCACACGTGAATGTGAATGGCTTCTTGAAAAATGACGTGAAAGTCGCTATGAAAATCGACTTGCTATAGCGTTATGAGTTCTACTGATTATTAGAACCGTCAGGAGACTTGATCTGGTCGTTTGAGAGGGAAATGCGGATTGCATCAGCAGCAGCCTCTTTCTTCTCATCGACAATCTTAGCGTATATCTGTGTTGTGGTCACCTTTCTATGACCAAGCATCTTGCTGACGGTATAGATGTCTGTGCCATTGGTAAGTTGCAATGTGGCATAGGTATGGCGGAAACAGTGGAAGGTTATGTGTTTCGTGATACCAGATGCCTCAATCCATTTCTTGACAGGTCGGTTAATCCATGACGGATCCTGCAAACCTTCAAAAACAAGTCGGTCTGCATCGCCTCGTTCACCACATAGCAAATAGGCTTGGTCAGAAATAGGCGTGTACTCTACACCTTTGGTCTTCTGCTGGGTGAAAAGAAGTCGATAGTGTCCCTCGTCTTTCACCACATCACGCCATTTCAACTACTTGATATCACAGTGGCGCAGTCCTGTCAAAGCGGAGAAAAGGGCAGCTCTTCTGAGAATGTCACTCTCGCATGGAGTAGAGGCAAGTTGGTTGAGTTCCTCCAATGTGAGGTATTCACGTTGGCTCTCCTCGTAGGATATGTTTTTCACTTTGGCTGCAAGGTCAATATTGAGGTAGCCATCAATGAATGCTTGATGAAGTCCAGCCTTGAAGATGGAGAAATAGGTAGAAGCTGTATTTGCTGATATGGTACCAGACTTACCTCCACCTTTAGGCGCATTCAGAAGATAATCTCTGTAATCTTCAATCAGCGTTAGGTCAATGTAGCCAAATGGAAGAGGCTTGTTGCCTGTGTATAGTTTCATCAATGCCAGCTCTCGGCTCCAGTTTACTTGAATTGACTTGGAGCTATTTCTATGACGTTTCTCCTTCAACTCGTCAAAGTACTTGATGAAGTCACACTTTGCTCTTTCGTTTTGAGCTGCTTGTTCAGCCTCACTATCTGTGTACAATGACTGATTATCGTATTCGTGCTGGCGAAGGTCACGAACCTTATCGGCAAAGATACATGCCTCTTGGTCCTTTTGTGAACGGCACAAGATAATTCCATTGGCATCACGCTTGGGGCGATAGTAGGCTTTACCATCGGCCAATGTCCTACCAGAACTATTCTTATCAAAGATAGGAGTAGTTATAAACCGCCCAAGTGGCTCATGTTTGCGTAAAGGCTTATCCTTACCAGGCTCAAAGACAGGAAAACTTTCAATGAGCAATGACCACTGCTCTTTGTATTCGGATTTGCGGAGTATTACCTTGAATACCGTGCGCTTCATTGGAGTCTTCATAACTTGATAGATTTATAGAGTTTGTCGATTTCTGATTTTGGAGCGTAAACATAGTTACCTATCTGTCGGGTAGGGATGGAGAACTTGCGGATGTGCGCCCATACGGATGAATCATGAATTCTGAACTTCTTCGAGATTTCTCCGATGGTATAGCAATTCTTTGGTTCCATATTATAGGTCTTAGGAATGGGCTTCTGAGCTGCTTTCCTTACCTTTTTTCTTCTTGGGTAACGCTGTTCAAGGTCGGCACGGTTCAATCTTAGTTGTTTTGTGCCAAGATTGACAGCAGGAATCTTGCCTTTACGAATCTCGCGATACAAGGTATCTCGTTCAACGCAATAAACTGCAACGGCCTCCTGAACAGAAAGGAACTCTCTGATGTCTGGAATCTCCTTAGCCAGCTGTTCATACTTTGCTTCTTTAGCCTCTCTATCCTTCTTCCTCTTGTAGGCAACATCGGAGCATTGTTTGGAACAATACACCGAGTCGATGGTGCGTATCTGGAATACTGCACCACAGATAGGACATTTCCTTCGAATCTCGTATTTTGCCTGAGCCATATCTATATATATAATAAGGTGCTACTACTGTTTGTTGAACATCACCGACCAAAGTGTCGCGTGAACGATTTGGTGCAAATTTACGGTAAAAATCCGAAAAACGGCAGAAAGTTACAAAGTTTAACTAAAAGTAAAATCCCGCATAACTACTTGAGTTATACGGGATTTCTATAATTGCTTGTTATTTGCTTATCAAACTTACTTCACTTCCTCAAAATCTGCATCTTGGATGGTGTCATCCTGCTTTGGCTGCTCCTGCTGACCGGCATCTGCGCCCGGCTGAGGGCCGGCTTGTGCACCAGCACCTTGATACATTTGCTGACTGGCAGCCTGCATCACGGTATTGAGGTTGTTGATGGCCGTGTCGATGGCAGCAACGTCGCCAGCCTTGTGAGCATCACGGAGCTGCTGGAGGGCACTCTCGATTCCGGACTTCTGGTCGGCCGGAATCTTGTCACCGTTATCCTTAATGAAGTTTTCGGTGGTGAAGATCATCGAGTCGGCCTGATTGAGCTTGTCGATGCGCTCACGCTCAGCCTTATCGGCAGCAGCATTCTGTTCGGCTTCGGCCTTCATGCGGTTGATTTCATCCTCGCTCAGGCCGCTTGAAGCCTCGATACGGATGCTCTGTTCTTTGCCGGTAGCCTTGTCCTTGGCACTCACGTTGAGGATACCATTGGCATCGATGTCAAACGTAACCTCAATCTGAGGAACACCACGGCGGGCCGGGGCTATGCCTGTGAGATTGAACTGGCCGATGCTCTTGTTTTGTGCGGCCATCGGGCGTTCACCTTGAAGCACGTGGATGGTCACTTCGGTCTGGTTGTCGGCAGCAGTAGAGAACACTTCGCTCTTCTTGCAAGGAATGGTCGTGTTGGAGTCGATGAGCTTGGTCATCACGCCGCCCATAGTCTCGATACCGAGAGTAAGCGGAGTCACGTCGAGCAACACGATGTCGCCCACGCCGCCTTCCTTGTTGAGGATGGCACCCTGAATGGAAGCACCTACGGCCACCACCTCATCGGGGTTCACACCCTTTGAAGGCTCTTTGCCGAAGTAGTTCTTCACGAGTGTCTGTACGGCGGGAATACGAGAACTACCACCTACGAGAATTACCTCATCAATATCGCTGGTAGAGAGTTTGGCGTCGCGGATGGCGTTTTGGCAAGGAACCAGACAAGCCTGGATGAGGTCGTGGGCCAACTGCTCGAACTGAGCGCGGGTGAGTGTCTTCACCAAGTGCTTGGGCACACCACCATCAGCTGTGATATAAGGCAGGTTGATCTCCGTAGAGGTCGAAGAGCTCAATTCTATCTTAGCTTTCTCGGCAGCTTCCTTCAAACGCTGCATAGCCATCGGATCCTTGCGGAGGTCGATGCCCTCGTCAGCCTTGAAACCGTCGGCCAGCCAGTTGATGATCACCTGGTCGAAGTCGTCACCGCCGAGGTGGGTGTCACCGTTGGTAGACAGCACTTCAAACACACCGCCACCGAACTCAAGGATGGAAATATCAAACGTACCACCACCGAGGTCAAACACGGCAATCTTCATGTCTTTGTTAGCCTTGTCCACACCGTAGGCCAAAGCTGCGGCTGTCGGCTCGTTGACAATACGTTGTACGTTCAGTCCGGCAATCTGTCCGGCCTCCTTGGTAGCCTGACGCTGTGAGTCGGAGAAGTAGGCCGGAACCGTGATCACGGCATCGGTCACCTCCTGACCGAGATAGTCTTCGGCAGTCTTCTTCATCTTCTGGAGAATCATGGCCGAAATCTCCTGCGGTGTATATTTACGTCCTTCGATGTCCACCCGGGGGAATCCACCCTCGTTGACCACCTTGTAAGGCATACTCTCTGCCTCCTTGCGGCTCTGCTCGTATGTTTCACCCATGAAACGCTTGATGGAGTAAACCGTGTTGGTAGGGTTGGTGATAGCCTGACGCTTGGCAGGATCGCCCACCTTACGCTCACCATCTTTCACAAAACCTACAACGGAAGGAGTTGTGCGCTTGCCTTCGCTGTTTGCAATGACCACCGGCTCGTTGCCTTCAAATACGGCAACACAACTGTTGGTGGTTCCTAAGTCGATACCAATAATCTTTCCCATAATCGTATATTTTATTTTTGTTATTTTACTTTAATGAAAACCGGGATACTTCTTTTTGAGTCTGCATCCTTGGAACTTGCGTTCGCCTAAGAAATAACAAATGGTGTGCCAACAAAAGAAACTGCCAAGTCGCGGTGACAACTTGGCAGTTTGTGTGTAGTGAAGATTCTTCCTTTGTCGGTACAAGTCGCACCTTTAAGAAAGGTAGTCGTTAGTAGTTTAAAGCCTCAATCTGGAAGAAGCTTTGCGGATGCAGGCAAACGGGGCATACGCCGGGAGCCTTCTTGCCGATGACGATGTGTCCACAGTTGCGGCATTGCCAGATGGTGTCTCCATCGCGGCTGAACACGATACCGTCTTCGATGTTCTTCAACAGCTTACGGTAGCGTTCCTCATGGTGCTTCTCGATGGCTCCCACACCGCGAAACTTGAAAGCGATTTCCGTGAATCCTTCCTCCTCGGCTTCCTTGGCCATGCGTTCGTACATGTCGGTCCACTCGTAGTTTTCACCGGCAGCGGCATCGGCCAGATTGGCCATCGTGTCGGGCATGTCGTTGCCATGCAGATACTTAAACCACAGCTTGGCATGTTCTTTCTCGTTTTCGGCGGTCTCCATGAAGAGGGCTGCGATCTGTTCATAACCTTCTTTCTTGGCCTTGGAGGCATAGAAAGTGTACTTGGTGCGTGCCTGACTTTCACCGGCAAAGGCTTCCATCAGATTCTTCTCTGTCTTTGTTCCTTTAAGTTCTTTCATAATGTTTTGTTTTTGGATGTTGTTATACTGGTTTGTCAGTTTCCTACGTGGGGAGGCTGACGGTTTATGCCTGTTTCGCGGCAATAGCCTCTTTGATTTTAGTTTCAAGCTCTTCACAGAGTTCGGGGTTGTCCTTGAGCAGATTTTTCGTGGCATCGCGCCCCTGTCCCAGTTTGGAACCGTTGTAGCTGAACCAGCTGCCGCTCTTCTTCACGATGTCATACTCCACGCCCAAGTCAAGAATTTCGCCCACCTTGGAGATGCCTTCTCCGAAAGTGATTTCAAACTCGGCCTTGCGGAAAGGCGGGGCCACCTTGTTCTTGATGACTTTCACGCGCACCTGATTGCCGATGATCTGATCGCCATCCTTAATGCTGGTGGTCTTGCGTATGTCAAGACGCACGCTGGCGTAGAACTTCAAGGCGTTTCCACCGGTGGTGGTTTCCGGGTTGCCGAACATCACGCCGATCTTCTCGCGCAGCTGGTTGATAAAGATGCAAGTGGTGTTGGTCTTTGAGATGGTGGAGGTCAGTTTGCGCAAGGCCTGACTCATGAGGCGCGCCTGAAGGCCCACGGCCGAGTCGCCCATGTCCCCTTCGATTTCTTTTTTAGGCGTGAGGGCAGCCACGGAGTCGATGACCAGAATGTCGATGGCACTGGAGCGGATGAGCTGGTCGGCTATCTCAAGTGCCTGTTCGCCGTTGTCGGGTTGCGAAATCCACAGATTGTCCACATCCACCCCGAGTTTGGCGGCATAGAAGCGGTCGAAAGCATGTTCGGCATCGATAAACGCCGCAATGCCTCCTGCCTTTTGTGCTTCGGCGATGGCATGGATGGCGAGTGTCGTTTTACCCGATGACTCCGGACCGTATATCTCGATGATGCGCCCCCGCGGATAGCCGCCTACCCCCAGTGCCACATCGAGGGCGATGCTGCCGGTGTGTATCACCTCCACATTCTCTATCTGTTCGTCGCCCATGCGCATGATGGAACCCTTGCCAAAGTCTTTTTCTATCTTGGCCATTGCCGCCTGAAGGGCTTTCAGCTTGCCCTCGTTGGCGTTTTGTGCAGTCGTTTCTTCTTTTGCCATATTCTGTGTCTCCCATACTCTCAGAAAGAGCTGTTTGAACTCTTACTGCGACTCGGGACTTCTTTGTTTAATGGTTTGTATGTTTGTTTTGTGAGTGTCTTTTCTCTTCGCAGATGTCGGTGAAGCTTAGAGTTCCAAGTCTCCGTCAAACTCCTCGTGCCAAGGCAACCCTTGCTTGTTCAGCTGTTCCATGAACGGATCGGGATCGAACTCTTCCACGTTCCACACCCCCGGCTTGCGCCACAGCCCTTTGCAGAACATCATGGCTCCGATCATGGCCGGCACACCGGTGGTGTAGCTCACCCCCTGCATCCCCGTTTCCTGATAAGCCTCCTGATGTTTGCAGTTGTTGTATATATAATAGGTGTGTTCCTTGCCGTCCTTGAGTCCGCGTATGCGGCAGCCGATGGAAGTTTCCCCCTCATAGTTGGCTCCGAGATCCTGCGGGTTGGGCAGCACGGCCTTGAGGAATTGCAATGGCACAATCTTCACCCGTGCCGTCTTGCCCGAGCCGTCGGCCAGTGGAGCCTCGTATTCTATCTCGTCAATGCGCGACATACCGAGATTTTGGATCACGTCAAGATAGTTCAGATATTGTTGTCCGAAGGTCATCCAGAAGCGGGCTTGCTTGATGGTGGGATAGTTCTTTACGAGCGATTCGAGTTCCTCGTGGTGCATCAGATAGCTGTCTCGGGGGCCGATGTTGGGGTAGGTGATGTCTTGATGCACGGCCAGTGGCTCGGTCTCAATCCATTCACCATCCTTGTAGTATAGCCCCTTTTGCGTGATTTCGCGGATGTTGATTTCCGGGTTGAAGTTGGTGGCGAAAGCCTTGTGGTGGTTGCCCGCATTGCAGTCCACAATGTCGAGGTATTGTATCTCGTCGAAGTGGTGCTTGGCAGCATAGGCCGTGTAGATACCACTCACCCCCGGGTCGAAGCCGCAACCGAGAATGGCCGTAAGACCGGCCTTCTCAAACTTTTCTTTGTAGGCCCATTGCCAACTGTACTCGAAGTGTGCCTCGTCTTTGGGCTCGTAGTTGGCCGTGTCGAGATAGTTTACACCACAGGCCAAGCAGGCATCCATGATAGTGAGGTCTTGATAGGGCAGAGCCAGATTGACCACCAGTTCGGGCTTGAAGTCATTGAAAAGTGCCTTCAGCTGCTCCACGTCGTCGGCATCCACTTGGGCCGTCTTGATATCCATATTGTAACCCTTGTCGTGGATAGACTTCACCAGTGCGTCGCATTTTTCCTTGCGGCGGCTGGCTATCATCAGCTCTGTAAACACATCGGCATTCTGCACTATCTTAAATGCCGCCACGGTAGCCACGCCACCGGCACCAATCATCAGTATTCTACTCATCTTTCAGTTATGTTGTTTTTTATTTTATCTTATTTCGTCTGCCTTGATGCCCAGTGCGCTCATCAGCGAGTAGCCGAGAATCTCCTGCCGGAAATTACCACCCGGCATGGGACTCATGGCAAAGAGCGTGACGCGCTTGTCGTCATCATCCACTTTTTTCAGCATGTCGCGCAGGCGGTCGTAGAGGTCGCCTGTCTCGCTGTCGGGCACAATCATCACACGCCTGACGCCTTTCTGGTCGCATACGATGCGGGCAATGTCGAGCAGGAAGTCGGCTTTCCCAACCATGTCTTCCTCCACGGGAAACGCACTTAGCGCAAATTCGCCCAACCGCTCGTCCGTGAACGCCTGTCCGTTGAGTTCCTTTTCATAGTCAGCCGGTTTGAAGTTCTCCATCCGTGAGTTCCTCCTGTTGTGTATGAAGACCACCTGTGTGTCGTGTTTTCCCTCTCGCAACCCGCCGTCAAGTGCCGTGCAGACAATCCATTGCGCCATGTCGGCAGGCGGTATGCGGCGGCCTATCATGCGTTCGAAGTTCACCGTCAGGTTGAAAGCCACGCTGTCAAGATAGTCGGCATCGGCAATGATGACGTTTTCGCTCCATTTGATATTGTTGGCATCTAATGCGTTCATAGATGCAAAGATAGTGCAAACCAACGGAACTGCAAAAGAAAAGCGTGTTTTTCTTTTGTGGGCACGCTCTAGACCGTTGGCGGAATTAAGTACGCACTAAATTAATTCCGTCAACGGGTGTCTTATTTTAATTCCCCCAACCGCTACAACTCTCCCAACCGCTTGATAGCGTTAAGGTAATCTTGTTCCACAGCGCTGATAGTGTGTTGTTTGTACTTCCGATATTCATTCGTTGCATGATCCATAGCTTCGGCGTGCGACACTTTACCGGCATCTTGCAGGAACTGTTCTCCCGACATCGTGAGGATTCTGTCCAAATAGTTTGCCCAGTCCTCCATTGTCATGGGATGCTCTCGTTCTGCCTGTCGTTCCGCAAAGTCTAAGTATCCGGAAACCAACTGTCCCATTGCCTTGAGCTCCTTCTCGTTCAGATAGTTCTTGGCTGTGCGCGCTTCTGCCAGTGTTGGCTGGTTCCCCCTAAAAGTGAGGAGTCCCATGAAATCCTTCTCTGCGTCGGCACGTTCTACGATCAGTTCGGCTGCCGTATGTCCGTGGATGGCGTAATGAATTTTGTTCTGCACCTTCTGGAAGAAAGTCTGCGACACCGAGGCACGGGGATCATAGTCGATGCTGGTTGCATAGATTTCCAATACCTGGCGATACAACACTTTCTCCGTAGAGCGGATGTCTCGAATACGTTCCAAGAGTTCTTTCCAATAACCGCCGCCACCCAATGCCTTCAAGCGTTCGTCATCAAGTGTAAAGCCTTTGGTTATATACTCCTTCAGACGTTGCGTTGCCCACTGGCGGAAGCGAGTGGCAATGATGCTGCGCACCCGATAACCTAAAGCGATTATCATGTCAAGGTTGTAGAAAGGTATCTCACGGGTGACCATTCTGCTACCCTCCTGTCGAACCTGTCGGAAATTCCGACAGGTTGCTTCCTCCTGCAATTCACCTTCTTCATAGATATGCTTAATGTGTTCCACTACATTTGTTCTTGAGGTCTGATACAATTCACACATCTGAGCCTGCGTAAGCCATAAGGTGTCATCCTCGAGCTTCACATCTATCTTGGTCAAGCCGCTTTCATCGGTGTAGATGATCATTTTATTCTTTTCTTCCATAGTTTGTTGGATGTAGACGTTTAATGGGACTGGAAAGTATTTGCCCTGTTTCTTGCGTTTGCATCAATGTCTTTTTTGCAAGTCCGTCTCAGCAAATGTAGCCTATACGCATACATATTAGTAAAACGGGCAAAACATCTGACATGACAAAGGTAGCAATAAAATCTGAGAGAATCGTTTCTTATGGTAGCATTTCTCACGCCATGGATGTATTTTCACGTCTTGCGTTTTGAGCTGTGCGCCGCGCTATGGATAAGGCAAACACTCGAAAAACTCACTTGAATGAGGCAAGAGATTAAAAGCTGTGTGATGGGAAGAAGGTAAGAATAAACACGACATTTTCGTGTCATTGAGATTCTTGCATTTAGCTTTGAAACTCCCGATGTAGCCTGCCGATTATGTGGAAAAGGCGGCCTAAAGACACCATAAAGTCGCTTCCGTTTTCCCGTTTGGGCCCTTCGACGATGCGAAAGGGCCACACTTGAGTCGTGAAAGGGCCACAGTCGCAATGCGACTGTGGCCCTTTTGCAAGCTCGTTTGGGCCTTTTTAGGGCTAAAAACGAGCGTAGGAAGATGTTGATAAAATTCAAACGGTTGATTGTCAGCGTTTTAGAAATGTCGTCAAAACTCACGTATTTTCATCCGAGCGGACGCTCGGCGAAAATATCGCAGAATGAGAGGCCTTAAAAATACCAAATAGTTTGACAGTCTTCCCCGGTCAGTCCGTTTGTTTACTTGCTGGCCATATATCGGCGCAGCACGTCACAACAGGACACGTAGGGGGCCATCACCTTCGGTTTCCGGCGGCAGAAGAGAGCCAGTTCATCGTAGGCTTTGATTTCCGCCTCGCCGTTTAGCAACACGCCTTCAGGCTGTAGGTCATACCATTGGCCACTGCTGTCCACGCTCCTTGCCACAAAAGCCTTGGCAAAGAGGCTCTTACCCCGCAAGCGGGCATCCTTGCTGAGGGCTGATTCGCCGAGAAGTTGCAAGGCCTGTTGGGCGAAATCTTTCTCTTGGGTGCGGGCGCTGTCAGTGCATGTCCAAGCGTAGTGGGTCAGATACCAGCAGTCACCGTAGCAAGACGACTGGAAGTAGCGGCTGGCCAAGGTGTAAGCAGCCTGCGGGCGGCTCTTGGCGTTGGCCAGATTATAGGCACTTGTGAGCTGTATCATGTCTTGGCAGAAGGCTATCTTTTGGTTGGTCTTCACGTCGGTCTTTAGCGTGTCTCCCCACAGTTCGCTGTCGTCCAGCCGCTGCCGCTGCAACCAACGGTCTTTGGTGAAGTCGCGCCCGGCCATGTAGAAGCTGATGCCCTGCCCGTTAACGGTGCTCAGCGGCACTTTCGAGAGATAGGACAACGCGTCGGCAAAGCGGCCTTCGGCGATGAACTTGGTGCCGATGAGGTCGTTGAAATAGTCTTTGTCCTTGAAGACGATGTGCTTCACGGCAAACCGGCCCATCGCATCCGTCGGTGTACTTTGCAGGAAAGCCCAATAGGCGATGAGGTCTTCGGCCTTGTGACTGTCCATTTCGGCGAAATATTCTCCGAAGTTGCTGTGACCGGGGTTGTTGTCGGCCTCTCCTCCGGGCACCTGTCCGCTGAGTGCATAGAGGGCCATCTGCATGTTGGCATTGCCAGCCTCCGCATAGCGTTTATACAGATTCTGAATCATGGTCCTGTCGAGCATCCTCCCGTAGTAGTTCTTCTCGTAGGCACTATTGACCGAGGAGCGGCCCCACAGCCAGTCCAGTTCGCCGGCAATGAACGCCCCCGCCTTCCCCTCGGGCTTGTTGCACCGGGTGAAAGCCAGCAGACGGGCGCAGCGGGCGTTGTCTTTCATGCGCTGGGGGCCTTCCATCTTCATGGCCTCTGCGGCTTCTTCCAGAGCTGTGGAGAATTTCCCCTGCGTGTAGTGCAGCATGGATATGGCCGTTTGCCAGAGGGCCGGACTCTTGGTTTTCCCCTCCCTGATGATGCTTTGGGCGAGCGCGACAAACTTGTCCACATGCGGTTTGAAAGTCTGGTCGGATGTGAAGTCGTATTGTTCCTGCAAGTCGAACTCCTCCTGTGCGCTGTTGACGAAATGTTCCACCAGATAGGGCAGCACGGGAGAGTCGGCATCCTCGTCATACATGGCCTTGATGCCCTCCACCGAGGTGGCTCCCGAGGCCAGCCAACTGATGCTCTCCCAGTCTCCCTGCCCGGCATAGATGGCTGCGGCCTCCTGCCGGCGGCCCGCCTTGAGCAGGGCATTGGCATAGAGATTGCGGCACATCTCGCGGAACACGCCGGCCGGCAGCCTCGAGGCGCGCTTCTTCCATACAGTCAGGTTTTGTTCCGCTTGGCCGAGCAACAGGTTGGTGCGCATTTCCAGCAATGTGTATTGCGGTTTCAGTCGCTTGCCCTTATAGGCCCTGGCGGCCGTGTGCATGCCGGTGAGTATGGCTGCGCGCTGCTCCAGTTCCTCTTTGGTGGGGTAGTCCCAAGTCTCCTTGATTTTCTCGCAAATGGCTGTATATTGGTTCAGAAAGTTGAGGTAGGTCGTCATCTCCCGGTCACCTTTTTGTCGGGCTGCGGCCAGCAGCATCTCCGAGTTGTTGCTGAAATAATCGGAATATTGCTCGGGTTCTCGTCCCGTGTAGGCTTTCCAGAAGTCGTCCACTTGGTCATAGAACAGGCTCCTCGGCCCCTCGTAGCCGAAGACGTTCATCATGTAGAAGTTGTGCGTAGGGGTATAGGGGCCGCAAGCCTTACCCGGCAAGAAAGCCGTCAGGAGCAGACTAATGGTGACGATAGATTTTTTCATAATCGCTTGTTTTATATTCTTTTGAATGTCGGTTACTGATGTCGTAGATGATGATTTCCCGGTTGGCATCTTCCCTGATGCCGTCGATGGCAGTCATGGCCTGCAGCACGTCGGCCGGATCGGTCCGCCGTTCCACGATGCTGTCGCCCGGGAGTTTCACCAGTCGGTTGTCTTCGTGCAGCACGCCCACATAGTGGCCCCGGCGGAAGAGCAGGCGGTAGCCGAACATCGGGTAGGCGGTGCTCAGGCCGAGCTTGTAGTCGGCCAACCGGTGCAGGTAGGGGGCCACATCGGCCATGTCGAGTATGGGCTTTTCTTGGCGCAGGTCGGTGAAATCGCCCGTGTTGTAAAGCATGAGCACCCCACGGTCTACGGGCGGTGTGGGTTGTGACAGTTGGTGCAGGCGGATGGTGGTGCTGAGGGCCAGTCCCCGTTTCATGGCCAGCGACCGGAGCTCCCGCAGAAATTCGAAATAGGCCTTTCGGGTGGTCATCGTCCAGTCGCAGTCTATTTGCAGTTCCTTCACGCCCTCCACACCGTTGGTCTCGCTGATCTGCATCGTGCGACGGAGAATTTTTCCGGCCAGTCCTTTAGTGTCTTGCTTCATCACGTCGTTTACGATGAATACCACCGGCACCACTTCCAACGAGTCCGGCATCCGGCTGCGAAACCGCACCGTGGCATTGGGCATCGGCTCGCCCTGCTCGTCAAGCACGACATCAAAGTAGCGCAGATAGAGCCGGTCTGCCTCGCCGAGCAACCGGTCGGTGTTGGCGGAGTCGGTCTCAAAGGTCGTGCTCCAGTAGTAGGCAGACCGTTTAAAAGGTTTTTGTCGTGGCCTCTCCGGCGCTCGACAAGCACCCATAAGGCAGCACAGAAAGGCATATAACAACGCTTGTTTCATCGGAACAAAGGTAGATAAAATAATAGATTTATCAAATATTTCTGCAAAAAAATCAAAACTTGGTGGTGGCTGGAACATATCCTTTCTACCTTTGCAAAAGATAGATGGTGTCCGCTTGCCTTGTCTTCATATTAATGGCAGGGTTGAGAGTGGCCTGTGAAAGAATGATTTAATACAAAGCAAACTAATATGAAAAGTGTTTTAGAGGGCCGTCCTGCCCTGAAAGAAGAAATCGACAAGATAGCGGAAGTAGCCGGTTATCTCTGGCAGAACGGTTGGGCCGAGCGCAATGGTGGCAACATCACCGTCAACATTACCGACTTGGTGGACGATGGAATCAAAGCCTTGCCGGCCATCGGTGAGGTGAAACGCATCGGGACAGCATTGCCTACGCTCAAAGGCACTTACTTCTATTGCAAGGGCACGGGCAAACGTATGCGCGACCTTGCACGCCGGCCGATGGACAATGGCAGCATCATCAGGGTGCTCGACAACTGCGAGAGCTATGCCATCATAGCCGACAAGGAGGTGTTGCCCACATCCGAATTGCCCAGCCACCTGAGTGTGCATGCCCGTCTCATAGAGAAGGGCAGTCCCTATAAGGCCACGGTGCATACTCATCCCATCGAACTCATTGCCATGTCGCACAACAAGAAGTTTATGAAAAAGGATGTGCTGACGAACATTCTTTGGAGCATGATTCCCGAGACCAAGGCTTTCTGTCCGCTGGGATTGGGTATGGTGCCCTACGAACTGCCCGGCAGTGTAGAACTGGCCAATGCTACGCTCAACGCACTGGAGGAATACGACGTGGTGATGTGGGAGAAACATGGGGTGTTTGCCAAAGGGCTTGATGTGATGGATGCCTTCGACCAGATCGATGTGCTTTCCAAAAGTGCCAAGATTTATATTGATGCCAAGTGCATGGGCTTCACCCCCGATGGCATGTCGGAAGAACAGATGAAAGAGATGACCGTCGCTTTCAATCTGCCGAGATAGGGTGATGGTGTACCGGTAGCGTGGATGCAGTGCCGCGGATCGGTCTGTCTGATGAAACAAAATAAGAGAATCGGCTTGCCCGCTTGGCAGCCGATTCTCTTATTACCAATCTATTAAGGCAAATGCCTATGTCCGTCCAACGTGTTGTTGGAATCGGACTCGGGCGATTCTCATCGCCTGTTCTATTTCTATTATCCTAATAAACTCTTTCTTTATTTTTCCAGTAACTGGGGCAGGAAAGTGGAGAACACCAGTACGGCCAGTCCCACAACGAGCACCCAGATGGTGCGGGCATTGCAACCTTTCCACTCTTTGAGAATGATGCCCCACACGTTGGAGAAGGTTACATTGAGTGCCATGAGGATGCACCAAGAGAAAGCCAGCAGGGTGGCGGAACCGGCCAGAAAGCCTTTGCCCAATGCCAGACCGAAGAACTGGCTGTACCAGAGTACTCCGGCCAAAGCGCAGAAGACGATGTTGTTGGCATAGAGTGAAGTCTTGCCATAGTCGCCCCAAGTGTGGTTTTTCCGGTTTTGAAAGAGGCAGTAGCCTGCATTGATGATGAAACCGCCGAAAGTGACCAGCAGGGTGGCCGGAAGGGAAGCGAAAATGGGCTGCGAGCCCTCGAAAGCCACAGGTGCTCCGAAATCGAGACCGATGGCGAAACAGGCGCTCATGAAGCCGGAGAGCAGAGCCACGAGAATGCCGCGGGTGAAATTGAAGTCTTTTACGGCTTTCTTTTTCTCCTCTTCCGAGAGTGAGGCACTCTTCATGGCTCCGGCAAAACCGATGATGGCGATGCCGGCGAGTGTCACGATGACTCCGATGATGACAGCAGAAGTGAGCTTCTCGAAGTGGCCGGTGAACACCGGGCCGAGCAGTGTGCCCAGTCCGGCGCAGGTGCCGAGGGCCAGGCTTTGGCCTAACGCCACGCCCAGATAGCGCATGGAAAGACCGAAAGTGAGTCCGCCGATGCCCCAGAGCATACCGAAAAACATGGCCATCAGGCTTTCTGACGGGTGTGCTCCGTAGAGGGCGAGGAGCGAACTGCCGGCAGGGGCAGTGAGCAATGCGCCTAAGAGTGGGAACAGCACGTAGGCAAACACGCCCTGCGTGAGCCAAAAACTCTCCCAGCTCCAGTCTTTCACTTTATTGATAGGCACGTAGCTGCTCGACTGGCAGAAAGCTCCTATCGCGATGATGAGTAGTCCGATGATAATTTGCATGGTTGGATGAAATGTAATGAAAGCCCTCCCCCGGCCCCTCTTCGAGGGAGAGGGGGGAGTGGAAAGTAGAGGATGTTATGGCTTGGATTGGCATTTTAAATGTAATGGAAGCCTCACCCCAGCCCCTCTTCGAGAGGAGAGGGGAGTGGTCATCCCCTCTTTGCCAACACTTCCTGTTCGTAACGCTGCACGTCGGCGATGTATTCCTCACCCACGGGCACGTTGTTCTTCATGTTGAAATAGTCGTAGACGGCACCGAACGGGAGGGTCTTCTCCTCTTCAAGGAGTGCCAGACGTTCAAACCATTTGCCTTCATCCTCATACCGGCGCAGGATGTCGAGCGGTTCGAGGAAGGCCTGCAACAGACTCTTTTGGGCGGCACGTGTACCGATGATGTAAGCACCGATGCGATTGATGGAGGCATCGAAGTAGTCGAGACCCACATGGGCGCGGTCGAGGGCGTTGGCCCTGACAAGCTCGTGGAAGAGGTTACGCGTGTTGTCGTCGAACAGTGTCACGTGGTCGGAGTCCCAGTGCATGGGGCGACTTACGTGGAGCATGAGCTCGGGGACGAACAGCAGCAACGAAGAAACAGCATCACTGACATTTTCCGTGGGCTCGTAGTGGCCCGTGTCGAGCGTGTAGATCACGTCGTTTTTGGAGCAGTAGCCGGCGTAGAAGTCGTGAGAGCCCACGGTGTAGGCCTCCATTCCGATGCCGAAAAGTTTGGCTTCGAGGCACGACTTCATGTCGGGCAGCTTCTCGGCCAGTATCTCGTCGAGCGAGTTTTTCAGTATCTCGCGATAGCGCATCTTCTCCACGGTGTAGTCTTTCATGCCGTCGTGCACCCAGATGTTCATGATGCAAGGGTCGCCTTGCGCCTTACCCATGGCATCGGCAATGCGCCGGCAACGCTTGGTATGTTCAATCCAGAAGTCACGGATGCCCTTGTCGGGATTGGAGAGCGTCAGATAACCGCTTTTGGGGTGGGAGAATGAAGTGGAGTTGAAGTCGAGTTTCAGGTTGTGCTCCTTTGCCCACTGCATCCATCCTTCAAAATGTTTGGCCTCCACTTGGTCGCGGTCGACAAATTCGTTGCCGAATTCGCCGTAGGTCTCGTGCAGATTCAGGCGAAAGCGGCCGCCCAGCAGCGATGTCACCTTGTCGATGTCCTGTCGCAATTCGTCTATGTTGCGGGCCTTTCCGGGGTAGTTGCCGGTGGTCTGTATGCCGCCCGAGGCAGCCTCATCGCGCTCGAAGCCTACCACGTCGTCGGCCTGCCAGCAGTGCAGGGAGATAGGAGTCTTCTCCAAAGTTTCGATAGCTTTGTCGGTATCAACGCCTAAAGCGGCATAGCGTTCTTTTGCAATCGCGTAATTTTTTTCGATTAAGTCAGTCTTCATAATCTTTTATTTTTAGTTTGTTTGATATGGATATTCTTTCTCGGGGGGAGTTCCGCTCCCTTTGCAACTATTCGCCGGTGATGCGCAGATAGTGCTCGTAGGCAGCATCCCACACCTCGCGATCTTCCGGTTCGAAGCGTTTCAGTTCTATGCTGTCGGCAATGAGCTTGCGCATCTGCCACACGTTGTCCACCTCTCCGCAAGCTTTGGCCTGCAACATGATGTTGCCCAGAGCCGTCCCCTCTTGTGGTCCGGCCAGCACCGTGACCCCGCAGGAGTTGGCCGTAAACCGGTTGAGGTGGTTGTTGAGCGAGCCGCCGCCGATGATGTGGAGTACCTTGATGTCGAAGTCGGCAAACTCCTTGAGCCAAGTGAACACCTGCCGGTAGCGCAAAGCCAGCGAGTCGAAGATGCAGCGGCATATCCCGGCATAGTCGTCGGGCACGTGCTGCCCCGTTTTCCGGCAATAGTCGCGGATGGCTTCTATCATTGACGATGGATTGGCGAACATCTTATCGTCGGGATTGATGAGACTCCGGAAAGCCGGTTGCCTCATAGCCTCGGCTTGCAGTTCGGTGTGCGACTGCGGAGCGTCTGTCCATTCCTTGCGGCAACGTTCGTAGAGCCACATGCCGCAGATGTTTTTCAGAAAGCGTGTGGTGCCTTCGATGCCGCCCTCGTTGGTGAAATTGAGGGCCTGTGAGCGGTCGTTGATGATAGCTTGGGGTGTTTCGATGCCCATCAGGCTCCATGTGCCACTGCTCAGATAGGCAAACTCGCGGTCGCTTGCCGGCACGGCGGCCACGGCACTGGCCGTGTCGTGGCCTGCCACGGCCACCACCGGGACGGCTCCGAGCCCCGTCAGGCTTTGCACTTCCCCGGTGAGTGTGCCGATGACGGTGCCCGGGTGGAGCATAGTGCCGAATTGGTCGCGGTGCAGTCCTACGCTCTCCACCAGTTCCGTATCGAGTTCCCCCGTCTGCGGGTTCAGCATCTGTGAGGTTGAAGCCACGGTATATTCACACACGGTCCGGCCCGTGAGCATATAGCTCAAGGCATCGGGGATGAAGAGTATCTTGTCGGCATGTTCCAAAGCCGTGTTGCCGGCCCGGCGCATGACATAGAGTTGGAAAAGCGAGTTGAAGTTCATAAACTGTATGCCGGTCTTGGCGTACACCTTATTCTCATCCATCACCTGCTCGAAGTATTCCTTCATTTTGCCGAAAGTGTGTGGATCGCGATAGGCCGTGGGATTGCGGAGGATGGCACCGTCGGTCCCCACGCACACAAAGTCGCACCCCCAAGTGTCGATGCCTATGCTCCGGATGTTCAATCGGTGCCGGGCGGCGAGCTTCAATCCTTTGACCACCTCATTGTACAGCGCGAAGATGTCCCAATAGATGTGTCCGCCGGTCTCGATCAAGGCATTGTCGAAACGGGTGAGTTCTTTTAGTTCCACACGGCCGTCGGCCAACGAACCTACCACTGTGCGGCCACTGGTGGCTCCGAGATCTACGGCAAAAAAGCATTTCTTATTTTCCATGATGGGTTTTTAGTTGTCTGTGTGCAAAAGTAGGATGATTTTTCCTTGTCTAACAGCATAATTTGATTTTTAATCCTCAACTTTTGAGATTACCGTTTTTTTACTTTATCTTTGCAAACTGAAGAAACCTCAAGTAAATTATAATAATGTCAACTTTAACTATTGCTATCATCGTCGTATTCGTGGCCGGCTATTTGTGCATCGCCTTGGAGAGTGTGACGAAAGTGAACAAAGCTGCCGTGGCGCTGCTGATGTTCGTGTTCTGCTGGACCCTCTTCATGGTCGATCCGGGAAGTTATCTTACTGGTTTTACAGGTGAAGCCCTCATCCATCAGGTGAGCACCGTGATAGAAGAACATCTGGGCAGTACCTCCACCACACTTTTCTTCCTTATGGGAGCCATGACCATTGTCGAGATTGTCGATCAGAACGGTGGTTTCGACTGGGTGCGCAAGGTGATGAAGTCTCGTAGCAAGCGTTCGCTGCTCTGGCGCATCGCCTTTATGACCTTCTTCCTGTCAGCCATTCTTGACAATCTCACAACGAGCATCGTGATGATCATGATATTGCGTAAACTCGTACACAATCGTCAAGACCGCATCATCTATGCTTCGCTCGTCATCATAGCCGCCAACTCCGGCGGTGCTTTCTCGCCCATAGGCGATGTGACGACCATTATGCTCTGGAATGCCGGTATGATTACAGCTGCCGGAGTGATAGAGGAAATTTTCATTCCCTCGCTGGTGTCGATGATTATCCCGGCTTTCATCATGCAGACCCGACTGAAAGGGGAACTCGAAAATGGGAGCGACGGTATGGCCAACGATCCCCGCGACGGAGAGGTGTTGGAGTTTTCGGGCCGCCAGCGCAAGACTATTTTCTGTGTAGGCGTGGGAGGCTTGATGTTTGTTCCCGTCTTCAAGTCCATCACCCATTTGCCCCCGTTTGTGGGCATCCTGCTTGTGCTCGGCGTGTTATGGACAGTGACAGAGGTTTTCTACCGCCAGTTACACCGGCAGACCGGTCGCGAGACCTTCCATAAGCGTGTCACCTCTCTGCTCTCTCACATTGATATGAGCACCATCCTCTTTTTCCTCGGCATCCTTATGGCCGTGGCCTGTCTTGAGGAGGTGGGCGTGCTCACTGCTTTGGGTGGTTCGCTCAACACGACTTTCAATGGCAATCACTATCTCGTGACGGGCATCATCGGCGTACTTTCAAGCATAGTCGACAATGTGCCCTTGGTGGCCGGTTGCATGGGCATGTATCCCATTCAGGCAGCGGGCGACATGGCTGTCGACGGCATCTTCTGGCAACTGTTGGCCTATTGTGCCGGTGTGGGTGGTTCTATCCTCATCATCGGCAGTGCGGCCGGTGTAGTGGTCATGGGCTTGGAGAAGATTACTTTCGGTTGGTATATGAAGAATGTGAGTTGGATAGCTTTGGTAGGCTATCTGGTGGGCATCTTCTGCTATTGGGTGATTCGTCAATATATCTTGGTCGTGTCATGATGATGGTTGCGGTCAGTTTTTTCCTCGGATTGCTTCTCGGAGCCATTGCCATCTATCTTTATTTCGGTCGCGAGAATGCCGGCCTTAAGGTGGAGGCCGGTAAGCGGCAGGCCGAGATTGATTTGATGCGACAACAGATTGAGCGTGAGGCCGAGTCGTTTAACCGCCGGTTGCAGGAACAGCGTGAGCAGTATGAGCGGCAGACGGCCCACCAGCGTACACTGCTCGAAACGCAGATGTCGCAACAGCGTGAGCAGTTTGCCGAACAGTTGAAGGCTGCGCAGCAGGGCATGACCTTGGCAGCACAAAAGATATTGGAGCACAGTTCCGAAAAACTCAAGGAGGCCAATGCCGAGAACGTGGGACATATCACCACTCCGCTCAAAGAGGCTATCAGCGAGATGCGCAAGGCACTCGACACCAATTCGAAGGATGCGGCGCGGGAGAATGCGTCGTTTCGCGAAGTGATTCGACAGATGATGGACAGTAGCCGCGAGATTGGCGAGAAGGCGGAGTCGCTCACCAATGTTTTGCGTCGCGACAACAAGGTGACGGGCAACATGGGTGAGATCATTCTCGGCGACCTGTTGGCCGGACAGGGACTCACCGAGGGCGTACACTACGAAGTGCAGACCCGCTTGCGCGACGAGAACGGACGACCCATCAAGAATGATGAGACCGGAGCAGAGATGCAGCCCGACGTGATATTGCACTATCCGCAGGGACAGGATGCCATCATCGACTCCAAAGTGTCGCTTGTGGCCTACGAACGGTATGTGAATGCCGAGACCGACGAGGAGCGGACCCGATACTTGCAGGAACACATCGCCAGCGTGCGCCGCCATGTGAACGAACTGGCCCGCAAAGACTACAGCAGGTATGTCAAGGCTCCCCGCGAGGCGGTCGATTTCGTGATTCTGTTCATGCCTTTCGAGTCGTCGTTGCAGGTGGCCTTAGCCAATGATGCCACGCTCTGGCGTGAGGCTTTCGAGAAGAAGGTGTTTGTCACCAGCGAGCAAAATCTTGTGGCCATTCTCCATATTATTCATGTGGCATGGGTGCAAAACCGGCAGGCCGAAAATCAGCAGCGGGTGTTCGGACTGGCCGAGCAACTGCTCGACCGCCTGGGCGATTTCATCAAGCGTTACAATGAATTGGGTGAGCGGATACAGCGGGTGAACAAGGCTTTCGATGATGCCGGCAACAAGCTGGTGACGGGTAATCAGAGTGTCGTAAAGAAAGGCCGCGAACTGGTTAGCCTCGGTGCAAAAGAGAATCCCAACCGCCGGATTCCGGAGCCGCGAGAGGAGTTGAGTCAATAAAATGGAGATTTTATGCAAAAAAGCATTAAAATATTTGGCTCGCTCAATACTATTTGATAACTTTGTAGACGCAAATTAAGCTCTTAAGAACATTTTATATTTTATATAAACTTTGAGTTGACCCACCCTTTTGGTGGGTTGTTATTAGTCGTCTTGAAGTTACTCGTGAGAGTAGCAAAAAGAAAATTGGAGCGCCGTGTTCGGGAGAATATGGTGCTCTTTTTGTTTTTTCTCGGATTCTGCAGGGCACTGAGGCCCTTGAGGTTCAGTAGGCCGGGGTGGGTCTTCAAGCAGCCCTTGTCCTTCACTCCCTCCCTACAGGGAGGGCCGGGGTGGGTCTCTTGAGAGAAAGAAGCTGCCGGACAGAATCTTGTCAAACTATTTGTTCATTTTCGGCTTCTCTGCTTGCGATATTTGCAACGCACAATCACTCGGGTGCAAATAAGCGATTTTTGCGATATTTCCAAAGTTCTGATAATCAGTCGTTTGAATTTTGCTGACACATATTGGGGGGCGAAAACTGGCCTGAAAGGACTCAAACGGGCTTGCAAAAGGGCCACGGTTGCGATGCAACTGTGGCCCTTTCGGCTTTCAAGTGTGGCTCTTTTGCAAGTTTGAAGAGGGCGAATGAGAAATTCGGCGAGCTTTTTCGATGGCTTGAAACCGGTTTTCCGTTCCGGATGGAGAGTTTTGTCGGAAGTGTTTTTGTTAATATTATTCGTCTCCATCCGGCATCTTGTAGAGATACCTTTTATCGGTTTTCTGGCGTGTGGCCGGTGGCATAGATTCATTTCCCATAAGGAGCGACTGTTCCGGGCACCTCTTTTTCTTATCTCATCTTGTGGCGGAACTCGCTGGGACGGCTGCCCGTCTTGATTTTAAATTTCGAAGAGAAGTAATCGGGCGACTCGAAATTCAACCGGTAGGCTATTTCCTTGATGCTGATGTCGGTGGTGGAAAGCAGTTCCTTGGCTCGTTGCAGGCGCAAGTCTTGCTGGTAGAGAGCCGGCGAAATGCCCGTAAACTCCTTGAATAGTTTGCGGAAATTGGAATAGCTCACGCCCATCTCCTCGGCTATCTGCTGTATGGTGAGTTCCTCCTCCAGTCCGTTGCGTATGCGCAGACGGGCGCGGTTCACCATGTCTACATAGTTTTGCTCCCTGTTGAGGATGATGTTCCGCTCCAGGGAATACATCAGGCCGATGAGGTGGTTCACGATGCCCGCCAGCGTCTGCTGCGAGTAGGCCGCCTCCTCGTAGGCTGTCTTGTAGGCCTCTTCATACAGGCGTATGATGTCGCTGCTGTAGCCCACGTGGTAGATGGGCTTCTCGGGCGAGAGGAAGCCCGCCCTCACGCGGTCGTCGATGTTCTTGCCCTTGAATCCTATCCAGTAGCTTTTCCATCCTCGTTCGGGCGACGGGTGATAGGTGTGCCATTCGCCGGGAAACAGCATGAAGATGTCGCCGGCCTTGATGACGGTCTCCTCCTTGTGGGCCGAGCGGAACACGCCTTCGCCTTCGGGCTGATAGAGCAACTGATACTCATTCAGTTCACGCCCTTTCCGTGTGTCGAAGTAGTAGCCGTCGGCATGCCCTTGTGTAGGGTAGGGGTCTCCGGCCTGAATCTCTTCATGCCCCACGGTGCTCACGGTGAGTCCCCACTGTGCATCGCGCATATTGGCAACAAGATATTTGCTGGTTTGCATAGGTTTCGAGTTTGGTGACAAAATTATAAAAAAAACAGGAAACCGCCAAACTGAGTGGGAGAAAAGAATGGGGATAAAAGAAGCCTCGCCCCCAGCCCCTCTCCGCAGGGAGAGAGGAGTAAAATGCTCATACACTGAAGTTAGCAGACATAACCTATAGTGATGCCAGTTTCAGATGATGGACATATCACTCCCCTCTCCCTGCGGAGAGGGGCCGGGGGCGAGGCTTCTATTTTGTTTTTCGCTTTTTACAGCGGATATTCTTCAAATGCGTAGAGCACAGTGGAGAGATAGCGTTCGCCGGTGTCGGGCAGCAGGGCCACGATTCTCTTGCCTTTGTTTTCGGGGCGTTTGGCTATTTCCGTAGCTGCGTAGGCTGCCGCGCCGGACGAGATGCCCACGAGCAAGCCGTCAAGCTGTGCCAGCTGTCGGCCGGCGAGGATGGCTTCGTCGTTCTCCACTTGGAACACCTCGTCGACATATTCGCCATCGTAGGTCTTGGGGATGAAGCCCGCCCCGATGCCCTGAATCTTGTGTGGGCCACCCTTCCCGCCACTCAACACAGGCGAAGAAGACGGCTCCACGGCTATGATTTTCACGTTGGGATTCTTCTCTTTCAGCCGTTTGCCGATGCCCGAGACGGTGCCTCCGGTCCCCACGCCGGCCACGAAGATGTCTACTTGTCCGTCGGTGTCTTCCCATATCTCGTTGCCGGTGGTCTCGTAGTGCTTTTGAGGATTGGCGGGATTCTCAAACTGTTCGAGGATCACGGCTCCCGGAATGGTGTCGCGCAGTTCTTCGGCTGCCTTGATGGCCCCCGGCATACCGTCTTTGCCGCTCGTGAGGCGCACCTCCGCACCGTATGCTTTCACCAGATTCCGACGTTCCACGCTCATGGTTTCGGGCATGGTGAGGATGAGGTGGTAGCCTTTGACGGCCGACACAAGAGCCAGCCCCACACCGGTGTTGCCGCTGGTGGGTTCGATGATGGTGGCTCCGGGCTTCAGTTTGCCTTCTTTTTCGGCTGCTTCGATCATGGCCAGAGCGATGCGGTCTTTCACGCTTCCTCCCGGATTGAAGTATTCCACTTTGCCGATGACGGGTGTTTCCACACCACGCGCAGCCGAGTATTTGCCGAGTTCGACCAGCGGTGTGTGACCGATGAGGTCGGTGATTTGTTTTGCAATCTTTGCCATAACGTATTCCTTTCTTCTTTTTATGTTGTTTTTGTCTTTTTATATTCGCCTGCGATAGGCCTCTCAATCCACGTAGGTGAAAGCCTCGTCGAGCGCATCGATTAGGTCTTCCACATGTTCTGTGCCTATGCTCAGGCGGATGGTGGAGGGATAGATGTGCTGTTCGCGCAGCTCTTCCGGGTTGAGTTGTGAGTGGGTGGTGGTCGCCGGATGAATCACGAGCGACTTCACGTCGGCCACGTTGGCCAGCAGAGAGAAGATGCGCAGGTGATCGATGAAGGTCCAGGCCGCTTCCTGACCGCCCTTAATCTCGAAAGTGAAGATGGAGCCTCCGCCATTGGGGAAGAGGCGGGTATAGAGCGCGTGGTCGGGATGGCTGTCAAGGGAGGGGTGGTTCACCCTCTCCACCTTCGGGTGGTGGGCCAGATAGTCTACAATCTTCCGCGTGTTGTAGGCATGACGCTCCACACGCAGACTGAGCGTTTCGAGTCCTTGGAGCAATATCCAGGCGTTGAAAGGGCTGATGGCGGCACCGGTGTCGCGCAGGAGTACGGCCCTGATGCGGGTGGCGAAGGCTGCCGGACCGGCCACATCGGCAAACACAGCCCCGTGATAGGATGGGTCGGGCTTGGCCAGTGTGGGATATTTGTCGGCATCGGCTTTCCAGTCGAACTTTCCGGAGTCGACGATGACACCTCCAAGCGACGATCCGTGGCCTCCGATAAACTTGGTGGCAGAGTGTACCACCACATCGGCTCCATGCTCGATGGGGCGTAGAAGATAGGGTGTACCGAACGTGTTGTCCACGATGACCGGTACATGGTGCCTGTGGGCGATTTCACTGATCTTGTCGATGTCGGTCACGCTGGCGTTCGGGTTGCCGAAAGTCTCGATGATGACAGCCTTTGTGTTATGCCGGAAACCGGCCTCCACCTGTTCGAAGTCGGACGGATTGACGAAGCTGACCTCTATGCCCTGCGTGGTGAGTGTGTGGGCGAGGAGGTTGGTCGTACCGCCGTAGAGGTTGTTGGCCGCGAGTATATGGTCGCCGTTTTGGGCAACGTTTTGCAGGGCGTATGTGATGGCGGCCGCACCGGAGGCCACAGCCAGTCCGGCCACTCCACCTTCGAGAGCCGCCACGCGCTGTTCAAAGACAGCTTGTGTCGAGTTGGTCAGCCGTCCGTAGATGTTGCCCGCATCGCGCAGTCCGAAGCGGTCGGCAGCATGTTGGGCGTTGTGGAACACGTAGGAAGTGGTCTGATAGATGGGCACGGCGCGCGAGTCGGTTGTCGGGTCGGCCTGTTCCTGTCCCACATGTAGTTGAAGTGTCTCGAAGTGAAGTTTCTTTTCGTTGCTCATTTTCAATGTCCTTTCTTGCGTTGAGGCTTCGTCCGTGGACCCTAATGAGAGGTCGGAGTAGGCCGGGGTAATACATTTATTGATATTAAAGCGTCCGCAGTTTCCTTTGGACGGTGCAAAGGTACGATGAAAATCTTGGCTGTGAAATCGCACACTTGGGGCATTTGACCTACCATGTTTGTGGTATATTGGTTTCCCGATGCCTGTTCAGGGCTTGTTAGGCTGTCCGTCCCGGCGCGATCGGGACTTTGTTACCAGCCACACGCCGCTGAAGACGAGTATCACGGCCAGCCCTTGGCTCCATTTGAACACGCCGATGCCCGTGAGCACACTCACTGTGACCGACACCATGGGTTGCACATAATTGTAAATAGACACCACCGTGGGGCGCAGCACCCGCTGGCCTATCATGGTGAGCAGGTAGCTGATGTAGGTGCCGAAGAGCACTACATAGCCGGTCTCCATCCATGCGGAGACGGGCACGTGGGGCCAGTCGATGGCTGCCACGTGGGAGGAGGTGAGGGGGAGAAGGAGGACGGAAGCCCAAAGAAACATCCACTTGTTGATGGTGAACACCGAATAGCGGCGGATGAGCGGATTGAAGAGCGACAGATAGAGAGCAAAGGAAAACTGTGCGCCCAGACAGAGCAAGTCGCCCCGCAGGTCGCCCACTTTGGCATTGAGGGCCGAGGCACTTGTCAGAATCAGTATCAGTGCGCCTGCACATCCCAGCGCCACACCTCCGGCTTTTTTTAATGTGATGGGCTCTTTGAGGATGACAAACGAGAGTATCATGGCAAAGATGGGCATGGAGGTGGTCATGATGCTGGCATTGCTCGGCGAGGTGATGCTCAGTCCGATGGTGTAGCAGCACTGGTTGCACACCAGTCCGAAGAGGGCGGCCCCGGCAAAGCGCAGTCGGTCTCTCGGAGGGACATGCTCCTTGGGGGCGAAGAACGAGGTGAGCCAAAAGAGTATGGCCCCGCCGAGCACACGGAAACTCACCATTGAGATGCCGTCGATGCCGTGGTTCATGGCATCTTTGCCCACAGGGGCCATCAGTCCCCAAAAAGCACATGCGGCAAACATGCTGAGGTGGGCGATGAGCGGTCGTTTGTTATCCATTGTCGGTTGAATGGTCTAATTCGATGCAAAGTTAGTAAATAAATCATAACGAGCCATGCTCCATTCGTGATAATTTAGTATATTTGCGATAACTAATCAAGCGAAGGAATATCATGCAGAAATACGCAGACTATATCGAACAGATTGAAATCGACGCCCTGTGGAGCGGCCGCCGCCATGTGGTGTGGAATCTCGACCGTAGGGTGAACATCCTGAGTGGTATCAACGGCGTGGGCAAGAGCACCATATTAAATAAGGTGGTGAAGGGATTGTCCGTCGGTGGAGAGTTTCCCAGCCACTTGCAGAAAGGTGTGCGTCTGCGCGTGTTTCCCGCAGATGCCAAGTGGATACGCTACGATATCATCCGCTCTTTTGACCGGCCGCTGATGAATGCCGAGACGGTGACCAAGCTCGACCTGTCGCTGGCTACCGAACTCGACTGGCAGTTGTTCCAGTTGCAGCGCAAATATCTCGACTATCAGGTGAACATCGGCAACCGCATCATCAATGCCTTGCAGAGCGGCAATGGCGAGGCGGCCGATGCCGCCCAGCGCATCTCGGCACCCAAGAAGCTGTTTCAGGACATGCTGGACCGTCTGTTTGCCGAAACGGGCAAGAAAATCATACGCACCGAAAACGAAATACGCTTCTCGCAGATAGGCGAAACACTGTTGCCCTACCAGCTCTCAAGCGGCGAGAAACAGATGCTGGCCATCCTGCTCACGGTGCTCGTGGAAGACTGCCGTCCCTACGTGTTGTTCATGGACGAGCCCGAGGTGAGCCTGCATGTGGACTGGCAGAAGGAACTCATCGACCTCATCCTGCAACTCAATCCCAACGTGCAGATCATCCTCACCACCCACAGTCCGGCGGTCATCATGAACGGGTGGATGGAGCATGTGACCGAGGTGACCGACATCACCGACAACGAGTAGCCACACAAACGGAGTTTTTAGCACTTGGGGGAGAACGGATATGGGTAAAAGACTGAGAGACAATATCACTTCCGGCTATTTCGAGGCGGCCAACAAACTGAACTCGAAGCGGGCGCGCAGCAAAATCATCGCCTACGTGGAGAGCTATGACGACGTGTTCTTCTGGCGCACGGTGCTCAGTCGTTTTGAAGACGACACACGCTATTTTGAGGTGATGCTGCCCACGCGTTCGAGCAAACTCGAGCGCGGCAAGAAAGCAGTGCTGATGAATCTGCTCGAAGGCAAGACCGGCGACCACCTGATAGCCTGTGTAGATGCCGACTACGACTATCTCATGCAAGGGGCCACGGCCACTTCGCACGAGGTGATAGCCAATCCCTACGTGTTCCACAGCTATGTCTACTCCATCGAGAACTACCAGTGCTATGGCCCGTCGCTCCACGATGTGTGCGTGGCCGTGACACTCAACGACCACGCCATCTTCGACTTTGCCGAGTTTCTCCGGCTCTACTCCCAAGCCATTTTCCCCCTTTTTGTGTGGAGCATCTGGTTCTACCGCACACCCCACTACGGCCAGTTTACCATCTCCGATTTTAACCACATCGTCGAGTTTGGCAACTTCGGTTTCCGCACTTGGGAGGAGTCGCTCGCCCGGTTGCGCAGCAAGGTGGGGCGCAAGGTGGAATATCTGCGCCACCGCCATCCCGAGGCCAAGGAGAGTTATCTGCGTGTGAAAGACGACCTGAAGCGTCTCGGAGTCACTGCCGACACCACCTATCTGTATATACAGGGCCACCATCTGTTCAATAATGTCGTGTTGCCCATGCTCAACAAGGTGTGCGACCGGCTCATCCGCGAGCGCGAAAACGAGATTTCGCGCCAGAGCGTACATGGCACACAGCGCCGCAACGAACTGTCCAGCTACTCCAACAGTCTGGGCGACATCTCCACCCTGCTGCGCAAAAATCTTGGCTATATGGATTCGGCTCCCTTCAAGCGTGTGCTTGCCGATGTGGAGCGATATTTGAAGGAGACAAAAGCCGGGAAGACGGAAACACCGGAAGAGGATGGGGGAGAAGACTGAGCTGCCTTAAACGAATTCCTTTTCACAGCCGACATTCGCTTTGTTCGGAACATTCGCCGAAGAATATTTTGCGTTGGCGAATGTTCCGAATGAAGCGAATTTTTTCTGCGTTCCTTTCTCCGCAGGGAGATGAGCTGCCTTTCAGCAGGTGGTAGTAGTCCCAAAAAGATATAGTGCGAAACTTACTAAGATTGAGAAAAAGCCTTACACGCAATTTTTCCATGCCCATCCGGCCGCCCGTTTTCACCCGTCCCATTTTCTTCATCCATCCCACCACTTTTCCCATTCGGCCCGACCGACTTTGCAAAAGAGCCACACTTGAAAGGTCGTTTGGCCCGTTTTGCAACGCTGTTTGGGCCGAATTATCACCCAGAGCAGGGAAGAAGCCCCCTTTAGTGGATTGGTTATCAAAAAAGGGAAACGCTTGTGCGCTCCCCTTGCTGGTGCAAAGGTATAACAAAAACGGCCGGAATGCAAATCGATGTCGAAAAAAGCTGACATGACCAATGATGTTTTGGCTTCAGTTGTCGAATTTTGCAAAATGTATGGGGAATATGTGCGAGTTGTCACACTTATTCTTTTGCGATGGCCGAAGCGTGGAAATCCCATCTGAATAATTTTGTAATTCGGGCTTTTCTCGCTAACTTTGCAGCCGTCAAAAACGGCCCTTGGCCTGCTGCCAGACAAGCAAATGGGAGAAGGAACACTCCCCGGGCTATAGACAACGGATATGCTGAACAACAAGAAAACAGAATCTTTGCTTGCATCCATACGCGAGGGACGACCCATGACGCGTGGCGAAAAACTCAATCTGATCGTTGGATTGAGTATCCCTTCCATTCTGGCACAGATCACCAACGTGATGATGTTTTTTATCGATGCGTCGATGGTGGGCCATCTGGGAGCGGAAGCCTCGGCTGCCATCGGTCTGGTCGAGTCCACCACGTGGCTGATGGGCAGTGTGATGGGGGCGGCCGCTATGGGCTTCTCGGTGCAAGTGGCTCACTTTATCGGGGCCAACGACTTTGTGAAGGCCCGGCAGGTGTTCCGCCATTCACTCATTTGTGGCCTGGTGTTCAGTCTGTTGCTCGCGGTTGTCGGCGTGGCCATCCACAGGCCGTTGCCCTATTGGCTCGGAGGAGGGGCCGACATAGCAGGCGACTCCTCGCTCTATTTCCTCCTCATCTCACTCACGTTGCCTTTCATGTTGCTCTTCCACCTGTCGTGCGACATGCTGAAGAGTTCGGGCAACATGCAGACGCCAAGCGTGATGAGCGTGGTGTTGTGTGTGCTTGATGTGATGTTCAACTACTTCTTCATTTACATCTGTAAGTTGGGCGTGATGGGCGCGGCGCTCGGCACCTGCTGCGCCTATGTCTGCACCTCTATGCCCGCGGTATGGCTCACGGCCGTCAAGAGCAAGATATTGGCCCTGAACCTCGACCATGAACGTTTCCAGTGGATTGGGGACTATGTGCGCAACGCCTTGAAAATCAGCCTGCCGATGGCCGTGCAGTCGGTTCTGATGAGTGGTGCGCAGATAGTGAGTACCCTTATCGTGGCACCGTTGGGCAACATCGCCATAGCCGCCAACTCCTTTGCCATCACGGCCGAGAGTCTGTGCTACATGCCCGGCTACGGCATCGGTGAGGCCGCCACCACACTCGTGGGGCAGACTTTCGGGGCAGGCAGGCGCAATCTCTGCAAGAATTTTGCCTATATGTCAGTAGCATTGGGCATGGGCGTGATGGCCCTCATGGGAGTTGTCATGTTCGTTTTCGCGCCGGAGATGATCGGTGTGTTGTCGCCCGTGGAAGCCATTCGCGAATTGGGCACCACCGTATTGCGCATCGAAGCCTTTGCCGAGCCCTTCTTTGCAGCCAGCATCGTGGCCTACAGTGTGTGCGTGGGGGCGGGAGACACCCTCAAGCCGGCCCTGCTCAACCTTTTCTCTATATGGTGCGTGCGCCTTACGATGGCTGCCCTGCTCGCTCCCCGCTATGGGTTGAAAGGCGTGTGGTTTGCCATGGCCGTGGAGTTGACGTTCCGCGGTGCGCTCTTCCTCTACCGCCTTTTCCGCGGAAAATGGCTCAAGGGGCTCAAACCCAAGTCCGAACCGGCCACGGTTTGATGCCCTTTTCCACCTTGTTATATACAAGAATACTCCTGCCCATTGTCACCCTCGCAGCTCGCTGTGGGGGTGTTTGTGTTGTGGGAGGAATGAGCTTGAAGCATTGAAAGGATATTCCGGTTTGGATGATGATAGTTGATTGCAAGTAGATTATTTTACAGATTGTTTCTTGTTTGTTTAAAATAAAAACGGTACATTTGTGGGCAAGAATGTAAATTAGCATCAAATCCAACTTCAAATTATAATTTATGAAGATTCAAAAACTTTTTGTGGCAGCCTTGTTGCTGCTTAATGCGGCACAGGCTGCGGCGCAGTTTCAGATGCCTCCCATCCCGGTGGACAAGAAAGTGAGGGTGGGCAAGCTCGACAATGGACTGGTGTACTATATCCGTCACAACGAGTTCCCGGCCAACACAGCCAACTTCTACATCGCCCAGCGGGTGGGTTCCATCAACGAGAACGACGACCAGCGCGGGTTAGCCCACTTCTTGGAGCACATGGCTTTCAATGGGTCGGAGCATTTTCCGGGCAACGGTATCATCGACTTCACCCGTACACTGGGAGTGGAATTTGGTAGCAATCTCAATGCCTATACCTCTATTGATCAGACAGTGTATCGCATCTGCGACGTGCCCACCTACCGCCAGTCGGCCCTCGACTCTTGTCTGCTGGTGCTGAAAGACTGGTCGGGCGGTCTCACGCTTGATGCTAAGGAGATTGACAAGGAGCGCGGCGTGGTGCATCAAGAGTGGCAGATGGGGGCCGATGCCGGTCAGCGGTTCTACGAGAAGCACTTGCCCGACCTCTTCCCCGGCAGCAAATACGGCAACCGCCTGCCCATCGGCCTGATGAGCATCGTTGACAACTTCAAGCCGCAGGTGCTGCGCGACTATTATAAGAAGTGGTATCGTCCCGACAATCAGGCCATCATCGTGGTGGGAAACGTGGATGTTGACCATGTTGAAGCGGAAATAAAGAAGCTCTGGAATGGCGTGAAGGTGCCTGCCAACGCAGCCAAAGTGGTGGCTGAACCGGTACCCGACAACAAGGAAGCCATCTACGTTTACTATCCGGACAAGGAGCAGAAGTATTCGCTTATCAGCCTGATGATGAAGACCGACCCCACCCCTGATTCGGCCAAGGTGGGCCTCGACTATCTGGCCAACCTCTATGTCATCGACGTCATCGACATGATGCTCACCAATCGTCTCAACGAGTATGCCAATCAGCCCGACTGCCCCTACGCCTACGCAGCCACCAACTATGGTGAGTATCTGGGCATCTCGAAGACCAAGGACTGCTTCATGGGTGTGGTTGTTCCCAAGGAGGGCAAAGACCTTGAAGCCCTTGCCACTCTGGAGCGCGAGCTGTTGCGCGCCCGTCGCCACGGCTTCACGGCCACCGAGTATGCCCGCGCCAAGGAGGAATATCTCAGCCGTATCGAGAAGCGTTTCACCAACAAGGACAAGACCAAGAACGAGGTCTACTACCAGTCGTATGTGGGCAACTATCTCGGCAACGAGCCCATGCCCTCCATAGAGGACGAATATCAGATCATGAACCAACTCGTGCCCAACATTCCCTTGGAGGCTGTCAACGAGGCTGCGAAGGAGCTCATCACGGAGAGCGACTCCAACCTTGTGATCACAGCACAGGTGCAGGAGAAGGAAGGCAAGGCCTACAACACCGTGGCCGACCTGAAGAGCACCATCGCAAAGGTGCGTGCGGAGCAGATCGCAGCCTACGTGGACAACGTGAAGAACGAGCCGCTCATCTCGCAGTTGCCCAAGAAAGGCAAAATTACCAAGGAGACGGAAGACAAGAAACTCGGTTTTAAGAAACTCATCCTCTCCAATGGGGCCAAAGTGATACTGAAAAAGACCGACTTCAAGGACGATGAAATCGTGATGTCGGCCAAAGCCAAGGGCGGGAAAGACCTGTATGGAGCCGCTGACTATACCAATCTCAAGGCGTTCGATTTTGTCATCAACTCCTGCGGACTGGGCAATTTCTCCAGCACCGAGCTCCAGAAGGCCCTTGCCGGCAAGCAGGCGAGTGCCGGTCTCAGTCTCGGGCTCTATCATAAAGGGGCCGATGCCTCGTCTACCCCGAAGGACATTGAGACTATGATGCAGCTCGTCTACCTCAACTTCACGGCACTGGCCAAAGACGAGAAAGCCCTCAGTTCGACCATGCAGCAACTCGAGCTGATGCTCAAAAACAAGAATCTGCAGCCCGAGGCTGTGTTCTCCGACTCTTTGCAGAATGCCCGCTATGCTCACAACCCGTTCTTCGCTCCATTGGAGATGGCAGACCTGAAGAATATCAATGCCGACCGTGTGCTCCAAATGGCCAAAGAAATGACGGCCGATGCCGGGCAATACACTTTTACCTTTGCCGGTAATTTCGACGAGGCCACACTGCGTCCGCTCATCGAGCAGTACATCGCTTCGCTGCCTGCCAGGAAGACCAAGGTGGCTGACAAGGAGGTGCTGACTCTGGCTAAGGGCGATGTGAAATGCCACTTCAGCCGCAAGATGGAGACTCCGAAGTCCATCCTCTATGCCATTTGGAGTTCCGACAAGCTTCCGCTCACGCTTGAAAACAACGTGCTTGCCGATGCTGCCGGACAGATTCTGAGCATGAAGTATCTCCGCACCATTCGTGAGGAGGCCAGTGCCGCCTATTCTGTAGGGGCCAACGGGTATAGCCAGCGAACTGTCGACAACCAAGCCTACTACTCGCTGCTTGCCGGTTGTCCCATGGATCCCGCCAAGGCACAGCAGGCCTACGACCTGATGATGAAGGGCATGGCCGAGGCTGAGAATGCCGTCGATGCAGCCGACCTTCAGAAAGTGAAGGAGTTTATGCTCAAACAAGCTGACGACGATGCCAAGAAAAACGGCCACTGGCTAAGCATCATCGAAGACTATGACGAGTATGGACTTGACTTCCATACCGACTACAAGAAGGTGGTGAGTGCCCTCACACCCGAAAAGGTTGCAGCGTTTATCAAAAATGTCGTTATCAAGAGCGGTAACAAACTCGAGGTGATGATGTCACCCGAGAAATAATAACATCAACTCAAAAGTTATGAAGAAAATGGTTTTATCGGCATTTGTGTTCGCAGCGTCAGTGCTTGCGACCCATGCCCAGTTGCTTTACAAGGTTTCCGGGGACAGTCTCTGGAAGCCTTCTTATGTTTTTGCCACCTATCGGCTCATCAACCCTGTGGGCACTGTGGAACGGGTGGCTGGTTTGCGGGATGCACTCAACAACACTGAACAGATGTATTTCGAGGTGAACAAGAGTGCCTATACCAATACGCTGGCCGATGCACGCAAGCTGAAAGGCGGTCAAATGCTGAAAAATCTGCTCACGCCCTCGCAGCTCGCGCTGCTTGACAAGTTCCTGAAGAAGTACACTGAGGTGGGGTTCAACAGTCCCTACTCGCAGCGCCGCTATGCCGACATCACTCCGGCGGGCATGGAGGAGGAACTGGAGAAGTTGCTCTTCGTAGCCAACCACATGAGTGAATATGACCCCACGCACACCTTTGACCAGTATTTTGAGGCGCAGGCCAAGAAAAACCACGAACCGGTCTATGGTCTCTCTACCTGTGAGGAGTTTACGGCGTGCGGCTATGAGGCTCCGCTCGATAAGCAGGTGAAGAGTCTTGTGAACTTTTTGGAGAACGAGCAGGCGCGTCTTGCCGAACTTAACAAGACTGCAGATGCCTTCACGGCACAGGATATTGATGCCGTGACCAAGGCCACCTCGCACGTGTGTGGCAAGAAGATAGCCCGTTGGACTAAAGCCCTGCCGGCCATCATGCAGGCTGCTCCCACCTTTGTGGTGCTTGAAGCGGCCTATCTCGGAGGAGAGAACGGCTTGTTGCAACAGCTCAGGAAGGCCGGATATACTGTGGAGGCAGTAAGATAACCCTGTCCTCTTTTGCTTTTTCGGCGAATGATTCGAATTGATCGGATGGCGAAGGTAGTGGGATGATTCCATGTATCAGCGTCCGTTCTGACAGCCGAAAGGCTATGGCCTTAACCTTATAAGCTGCGTTTAGGTTTCGTATTCGGGCGATAGGATATCTGGCTGCTGCTTGTCTTAACCAGCCATACACTACTCCCTTGCCTGACAGTGTTCCTCCAAGTGGCATTTAATGGCAACCAATCTATACGTGCCCGTCTCCAACTCCAGCCTTAAAAAGAAAGTGCCAAAAGATTGTTTCGATCTTTTGGCACTTTGTCTATCTTCTTGTCTGTGCGCCCGAAAGGACTCGAACCTTCACAGCGTGAACTACCAGATCCTAAGTCTGGCGCGTCTACCAATTCCGCCACGAGCGCATAAATGTGAGTGCAAAGATACGAAGAATAATCGAAATGGAGAAATTGTTGTCGAAAAAAGAAGCTGAATGCCACTCCGCCCCCCTCACACAATGGTGAACAGTCGGCAAAAGTTGGTTATCGTTCTTGCCATTTCACCAGCCGACGGGGCAGTGTGATGATTTTCAACCGCCGGAACCAGATGCGCGAGGAACCTTCGACGTGGCGGGTGGTGTGGCTGCCGATGATGTAGTAGCTGGCGGAATATTCGTCCATGAGGGCAGAGAAGGCGGCCTTGATGCGCGAACATTTCTCATTGATGGCGTTGTCGAGCGGGTTGGTAAGGCGGTCAACGGTTTCCTCCATTCGCTCCACCTCCATATAGGGTGCAAGACGACGGTAAAGCGAGAGCAGTTCGCCGCGATAGGAAGTGAGGTGCTTGAATTCGATGCCTTCAGGATGGTTAAGGAACAGAAGATACACAGCCTTGTGGACAGGTGACAATACCACTTCGGTATGAATGGCTTCAAGGATGAGGCGATAGTCGGAAGTGATGACGAGTGGACTCAACGTGCCTTTGGCGGCTTCGATGCGCAAGGCTTCGAGTGTGGGCACACCGATAGCACTCAACAGCAGGTCGTTGCGGTCGAGTGCTTGCAAGCGGTGCACAAGGATGCGCAGTTGGTGGGCCAACAGTTCAGGACTATCGTCTTCGTATGATTCCATAGACGATACAAAAATAACAAAAAAGTTGGGCTTCGGCAACAATCCGGCCGGCATTTTTTCGTTCACAAGGCTTGCAGAACCATTGAGATACAGAGAAAAATGAGTAATTTTGCCATCAAAAGAAAACTGCTTATGATGACAGATATATTGGATTTTGGCCCGGTGGAAGACCTGTCAAAGGAAATCATCAAGGTGATAGGCGTGGGCGGCGGAGGCTGCAACGCTGTGAACAACATGTATCGGGAGGGAATCGAAAACGTGGCTTTCGTCGTGTGTAACACCGATAGTCAGAGTCTGGCCAACTCGCCCGTGCCGGTGAAAATATTGCTGGGACAGAGCGGACTGGGTGCTGGGGCCAATCCCGAGTTGGGGCGCAGGGAAGCTGAAAACACGAAAGAGCAAATCAGTTCGCTGTTCGATGACAATACCCACTTGTGCTTCATCACGGCCGGCATGGGCGGAGGCACGGGTACGGGAGCCGCACCGGTTATCGCTTCCATAGCCAAGAGCAAGGGCATACTAACCATAGGCATCGTGACAATTCCTTTCTTCTTTGAGAAGCGCAATAAAATCATCAAGGCTCTCAAGGGTGTGGAGGAAATGCGCAGGAATGTGGACTCGCTGCTCATCGTGAACAATGAGCGCTTGTGCGACATCTACTCGGACGCGCAAATCACTGTGAAAGACGCTTTTAAGACGGCCGACCGCATTTTGAGCGATGCCACTAAAAGCATCTCTGAGCTCATCACAGTGGAGGGGAACATCAACCTCGACTTCCGCGATGTGGAGACGACTATGCAAGGAGGGGGTGGAGCACTGATGGCCATCGGACGGGCGAAGGGGGAAAGGCGTGTGGAAAAAGCCATCCTCAATGCCCTTGACTCTCCGCTACTCTATGGGAGTGACATCTCGAAGGCCAAGAACATACTGTTCAACATCTACACCAGCGAGAAGGCGCCGCTCTTTGTGAGGGAGATGCAGGAGATAGACGCTTTCATGTATGAACTGGATCCGAATATTGATGTGATATGGGGTACCTCAGACGACAATACGCTGGAGGATGATGCCAAAGTGATTATCCTTGCCACGGGGCTTGACAACGAGTTTCTGCCCAAAGAGCAACTGCCCGAAAACGAGACGGAGGCATATTATAATAAGGTGATAGAAAAACTGTACAGGGAAAGTCTCCTACACACAAAAATATCCGGATCGGAACAACAACAAGCCTCCCGGCAGCAGGAAACGGCTGCCCCGGAAGTGATGCCGGCCCCGACCGGCACATCAGAACTGCCGAAGTCGCTTTCCCGATTCACCGCCTCTGGACTGGAAGAAGGCAATTCATCGGCGGGGGCAACGGGCAATCCGTTTTCCCATCGGGAGGAAACGGTGATAACAGAGGCAGCACCCATTGAAGCGGAATCCCCACGACCTACCCGTCCGGCTGCGGAAGAGACTCGACGAGAACCTCAAAGCCACGTGACCAAAGCCATGCCTTTTGTGGAGCGTATTCGCTCACGGCTGCGCCAATCACTGGAAAACCTTTCCCGCGACCTGTACGAATGACCCATCGTCAATGCGCATAACGGAAACTGCCGGGCATCCCCCCAAGCGGATGTCCGGCAGTTTTTATTCTTCTTCGGGGAACAGACTCAGTTGCCCCGTTATCTCGTCAATCACCTGCTGTTGGCTTTTTCCCTTGTCGGGGTCGAGGTTTTCCTCCTCTCTGCCAACAGCGGCATCACCCTCTGCCGGATCTGTACTCTCCTCATTGGGAGTGTCCGCAGGTTTGGGGAAACGCGTCGGTTCGAGTTCTTCTATCTTCTCCACCTTCCACGTGGTCAGCCGTTTGCCTTTGGCCTTGAAGCTTTTCTGACCGATAAACTGCTCGGCGTCTATTTCTTCCGCAGGCCGCACGGCATCCACCCCGCCGTAGGTCAGCCTCACACGCGGATAGGGCACATCGGTCAAGAAGACCAACTTGGAGTTTGGATTCTCACCCAAGAAGTTCTGATGACGGCGCGTGGCATCCATCGTAAAGCGTTTGATGTAGGGATAACCGTCGTTGTCGGCATCGAAAAGTACGGCTGTCCACACCTTGTGTTCGTCCCATTTCTCGATGCGCAGGATATTGTCTTCGTAGTGATTGTTGGCATCGAAGTTGGTGATGTAGAAGTCACAGTTGTCGAGGATGACAAGTATGGCATCGTCATCGGAAAACTCGCCGAGGAAGCGGCCGTGCTCCTCATAGTTGATGCGGTTGACATCGGGGTCGAACCACACTTTCCGGCCGCCGAGTGTGGAGTGTCCGTGGCTCTTCAGGCCTATGCGGTGGATGCTTCGTTTGGTCAGCAGGTTGCCCTTGGCTCCACGCCCCTTGATGGCTATTTCGGAGAAATCCTTTTCGAGGAAGATGTTCTGTCGCTTCTTTTTGGGGTCTGGATCGAGCGTCACCTTGATCACCTCAGCCTCGCCGTTGGGATTGGCTGTGAAGTACATCACACGCGACCCCGGAGTGCCCTGTGTGAGGTCGTATTCGCGGTCGCGAGTCATGGCCGTCATGTTGAAGCGTTTGATGTAATAGGCCCCTTGCCGCCCGTCGCGGTAGACACAGTTGTAGATGGTGCGCTTGTCGTTTTTCTTGAACACTTGCACCCACAGAATGTTCTTCCCGACGAATATCTTGTCAGCCACACGGACGACCTTGAACTTTCCGTCTTTATAGAAAATGATGATATCATCGAGGTCGGAGCAGTTGCACACGAACTCGTCTTTTTTCAGTCCTGTGCCCACAAAGCCTTCCTGTCGGTTGATGTAGAGCTTTTGGTTGGCCTCCACCACGGTCGTTGCCTCGATGGTGTCGAAGTTGCGAATCTCCGTGCGGCGCGGATGTTCCTTTCCGTATTTGTTCTTGATAAACTCAAACCAGTTGACCGTGACATCCGTCATGTGGGCCAAGTCTTTGTCTATTTCGGCCACCTCGGCCTTGATTTTGGCTATGAGTTCGTCAGCCTTGTCCTTGTTGAACTTCAAGATGCGCTGCATCTTAATCTCCATCAGGCGTAAGATGTCGTCGCGTGTCACCTCGCGGATGAAGTCGGGCTTGAATGGTGTGAGTTTCTCATCGACAAACGCGATGGCCTCGTCCATCGTTTTGGCTGTCTCAAACTTGCGCTCCTTATAGATGCGTTCCTCAATGAATATGCGTTCGAGCGAAGCGAAGAAAAGCTGTTCGAGCAACTCGTTGCGGCGTATCTGGAGCTCCTTGCGCAGCAGGCCCATCGTGCGGTCCACGCTGTGGCGCAGCACATCGCTCACGGTGAGGAAGCCCGGCTTGTTGTCTTCGATAACGCAACAGTTGGGCGAGATGTTGATTTCGCAATCGGAGAAAGCGTAAAGGGCATCCATCGTCTTGTCCGACGACACCCCCGGAGCCAGATGGATAAGGATTTCCACCTCTGCCGCCGTATTGTCTTCGATTTTTCGAGCCTTGATTTTTCCCTTTTCCACGGCTTTGGTGATGGAGTCGATGAGCGTGGCCGTGGTCTTCGAGTAGGGGATTTCACGCACGGCGAGCGTCTTGTTGTCCACCTTCTCTATCTTCGCACGCACCTTCAAGGCGCCGCCCCGCTGTCCGTCGTTATACTTCGACACGTCAATGGCGCCGCCCGTGGGGAAGTCGGGATAAATTCGGAACTCCTCTCCATGCAGATATTTGATGGCGGCATCGCATATTTCATTAAGGTTGTGGGGCAAGAGTTTGCTGCTCAGCCCCACGGCAATGCCTTCCGCCCCTTGCGCCAGCAGCAGCGGAAACTTGGCCGGAAGCGTGATCGGTTCCTTGTTGCGTCCGTCGTAGGAAAGTTGCCAGTCGGTTGTCTTGGGATTGAACACCACATCGAGAGCGAACTTGGAGAGGCGGGCTTCGATGTATCGGGGGGCTGCCGCACGGTCGCCCGTGAGGATGTTTCCCCAGTTGCCCTGACAGTCGATGAGTAGATCTTTCTGTCCCATCTGCACCAGGGCATCACCTATGGAGGCATCCCCGTGGGGGTGGAACTGCATCGTGTGGCCCACGATGTTGGCCACCTTGTTATATCGCCCGTCGTCCATCCGCTTCATGGAGTGCAGGATGCGACGCTGCACGGGCTTCAGTCCGTCTTCGATATGTGGAACGGCGCGTTCCAAGATCACGTAGGAAGCATAATCGAGAAACCAGTTCTGATACATGCCACTCAGGTGATGCACAGCCGAAGCGTCGAATCTGTTCACGGGGTTGTAGTCTGAATGCGTGTCCTCCGTGACTTCTTCGTTGTTTTCTTCGCCTGTGCCGGTCAAGTGTTCGTTGTCTTTTATCTCGTCGTCCATTCTAGTTATTAAATTCCTTAATTACTCTAATTTTACGCAAAAATACAAAGAATATCCGAGAAAAAGGTGTACCTTTGCAACCAAATTTCGAAATTTAAAGATTATTATGGCACAAGAAGATGTTTTCAAAAAGATAGTGAGTCACTGTAAGGAATATGGTTTCGTTTTCCCCAGCAGTGACATCTACGACGGCCTGGCCGCCGTCTACGACTATGGCCAGAACGGCGTGGAACTGAAAAATAACATCAAGCAATATTGGTGGCAAAGCATGGTGCTGCTGCACAGCAACATCGTGGGCATCGATGCCGCCATCTTCATGCACCCCACCGTGTGGAAAGCCAGCGGTCATGTGGATGCTTTCAACGATCCGCTCATTGACAACCGCGACTCAAAGAAACGCTATCGTGCCGACAATCTGATAGAAGACCAGATAGGAAAATACGAAGAGAAGATAGAAAAGGAGGTGGCCAAGGCCCGCAAACGCTTCGGGGAGGCTTTCGACGAGCAGAAGTTCCGCGAGACGAATCCGCGCGTTCTGGAGAATGCCAAGAAGCGCGACGAACTCCACGCCCGCTACACGGAGGCCATGCAGGGCCCGGATCTCGAGGCCCTGAAGCAGATTATCCTCGATGAGGGCATTGTGGATCCCATCTCCGGAACCAAGAACTGGACTGACGTGCGCCAGTTCAACCTGATGTTCTCCACCGAGATGGGCTCGCTCTCCGATGCCACCAACAAGATATACCTGCGTCCGGAGACCGCCCAAGGCATCTTTGTGAACTATCTCAATGTGCAGAAGACGGGCCGCATGAAGCTGCCTTTCGGCATCGCACAGATAGGCAAGGCCTTCCGCAACGAGATTGTGGCCCGCCAGTTTGTGTTCCGTATGCGTGAGTTCGAGCAGATGGAGATGCAGTTCTTCTGCCAGCCCGGCACGGAAATGAAGTGGTTTGAATATTGGAAAAAAGTGCGTCTTGCCTGGCACGAGACACTCGGCATGGGCAAGGAGAACTACCGGTTCCACGACCACGAGAAGCTGGCCCACTACGCCAATGCCGCCACCGACATCGAGTTTAAGATGCCTTTCGGCTTCAAGGAGGTGGAGGGCATCCACTCGCGCACCGATTTCGACCTCTCGCAGCACGAGAAATACAGCGGTCGCAGCATCAAATACTTCGACCCGGACAAGAACGAGAGCTACACGCCCTACGATGTGGAGACTTCCATCGGTGTGGACCGCATGTTCCTGAGCGTGCTCTGCCACTCATACGAGGAAGAGCAGCTGGAGAATGGCGAGACCCGCGTGGTGCTGAAACTGCCCGAGGCACTGGCCCCGGTGAAGTGTGCCGTGTTCCCGCTCGACAAGAAAGACGGTCTGCCCGAGCTTGCACAAGAGATTGTAGACGACCTCAAATTCCACTTCAACACGCACTATGGCGACCCGAAAGACTCCATCGGCAAGCGTTATCGCCGTCAGGATGCCGTGGGCACACCGTTCTGTGTGACGGTGGACCATGACACACCCAACGACCATAAGGTGACTTTGCGCTTCCGCGACACTATGGAACAGGAGCGTGTGGACATCAGCCAACTGCGCTCCATCATCGAAGACCGCGTGAGCATCACCGGTCTGCTGAAGAAGTTGGGCAAGGAAATCAAAGGTTTCGAAGAGGCCTAAGCCTTCCTGAAACGACACAAGCGAAAAGCATAAAAAGGAAAATCCATGCACATATCCAATAAAGACGCCTATCGGGTGAAGGGATGGCTGAAGGCCATCCCATTCTTCCTGTCAGCCTTCCTGCTTCTGACCTCTTGCAGCGAAGACGACGGAACCACCGATGAATACGCCGACTGGCAGAGTCGCAACGAGACTTTCTTTGCAGAAAGGTATGCCACCGCCAAGGCCAACAGCGACGGAACGTGGCGCACCTACCTCAACTGGACGCTCGACGGGCAGCAGCCTTACCCTTCCGGAAAGGGCTCCATCACCTATCAGTCCACCGATTACATTGCTGTGCAGGTGCTCAAGAGTGGTACGGGAACGGAGAGTCCGCTCATCACCGACTCCGTTCGCGTCCACTATCGCGGTCGGCTCATCCCTACCACAAGCCACTCGGAAGGCTATGTTTTCGACCAAAGCTACAAGGGGACGCTCGATACCAAGACCGCACTCCCTAAAGGTTTCTATGCCAACCAAGTGATAGACGGATGGACTACGGCACTTCTCAAAATGCACATCGGAGACACATGGCGCATCTATGTCCCTGCCGCATTGGGTTACGGCTCTGTCCCCAAGACCGGTATTCCGGCTTATTCCACTCTTGTTTTCGACATCACGCTCAACAGTTTCTACCGCAAGACGACCTCGTCAAGCAAGAAAACGAAGAAGTAGACTGGTAAGACCGGTAAGAAACAGGTCATGCGCCATTTGATGACGCGGGCATTTGAAGTTTGCAAGTTCCGACATCCCATCACACAACATACCATCAGGCAGCCCGTTCCACCAAGGGACAGGCTGCCTGATTTCGTTTTTACCTTTCCCACGGGCTGTCCCGTTTTGAAGTCAGCCGGTGTGCGGTAGGGGAGAGCTTCGGGCAGTGTGGATTGTTAAACAATTTGTCCGTTTTCGGCCTCCCAGATTGCGATATTTGCAACGAACGAGCACTTAGGCGCAAATGAGCGATTTTTGGCGATACTTCCAAAGTGGTGACAATCAATAGCTTGAATTTTATTGACAAGAATTTGGGGCTGAAAATGAACTTGAAAGGGCCCGAACGGGCTTGCAAAAAGGCCACAGTTGGTGCGCAACTGTGGCCTTTTCAGCTCTCAAGTGTGGCTCTTTCGCAAGTTTGAAGAGCCCGAATGAGAAAATCGGTGGGCGTTTACGGTAGTCTCAACTCGGTTTTCCGTTCTGGTTGGAGAGTTTTTGCGGATGCGTTTTTGTTGATATTATTCGCCATCATCCGACATCTTGCGGAGGCAGCTTTCATCGCTTTTTGTGTTGGTGTGTACCCCATGCAGCTATTCATCCCTGCATCAAATGGTTGCCGTTCCCCATTTTGCCCTCAAAAAAGTTGCCTGATATGCTGAAAATCACTACCTTTGCAATTCAAAAGACAACACCAAAAGAAATCCAACATAGAATGGGAAAGATTATATTGACGGGTGACCGCCCGACTGGTAAGCTCCATTTGGGCCATTATGTAGGTTCTCTGCGCCGCCGTGTGCAGTTGCAGAATGCCGGCGACTACGAACGCATGTTTGTTTTCATGGCCGATGTGCAGGCGCTCACCGACAATGCCGACAATCCTGAGAAGATTCGCCAAAACATGATGGAGGTAGCCCTCGACTACCTTGCTGCCGGTCTCGATCCGGAGAAATGCACTCTTTTCGTGCAAAGTCAGATTCCGGAACTGGCCGAACTCACCACCTATCTGATGAACCTTATCACCGTGAGCCGCGTACAGCGCAACCCCACTGTGAAGACGGAAATCAAGATGCGCAACTTCGAGGCCAACATCCCGCTTGGCTTCTTCTGCTACCCCGTGAGTCAGGCTGCCGACATCGCCCTTTTCAAGGCTACCACCGTACCGGCCGGCGAAGATCAGGAACCGATGTTGGAGGTGACCCGCGAACTGGTGCGCCGCTTCAACCAGACCTACGGTGAGGTGCTTGTCGAGCCTGCCATCATGCTGCCCGAGAATGCCACAGCCCGCCGACTGCCCGGCACCGACGGCAAGGAGAAGATGAGCAAGAGCCTTGGCAACTGCATCTATTTGAGCGATTCGGCCGAAGAGGTGTGGCAGAAGGTGCGCTCGATGTACACCGATCCCACCCATCTCAACGTTTCCGATCCGGGCCATGTGGAGGGCAATGCCGTGTTCACCTATCTTGATGCCTTCTCCACCGACGACGACTTTGCCGAGTTCTGGCCCGAGTTTAAGAATCTCGACGAACTGAAAGCGGCCTACACGGCCGGCGGCATAGGTGACATGAAGTGCAAAAAGCTGCTCAACAATGTCATCAACAAGATGCTGGAGCCTATGCGCGTGCGTCGTCATGAGTTGGAACAGGATATCCCCGAGATTTACAATATCCTGAAAAAAGGTTCTGAAGCTGCTCGCGAAGTGGGTGCTGCCACTATGGATGAGGTGCGCAAAGCCATGCGAATAGACTATTTCAACGATGCCGAACTGATACGTCAGCAGGCTGAGAAGTTTAAGGCCAAATAGCAGGACACCGCATTACACCTATACAAAAAGGAGAAGTCTCAACATGAGGCTTCTCCTTTTTGCGTCTATTGGCAAGTGTTTTATACGTAGGTTTCCAAAAACTTCATCTCTCCTTCCACCTTCACCCTGCGTGTGGTGGCCGGTATGAGCAGCGTTTCACCGGCCCGGAATGCAGTTTCGTTGCCCTCATTGTCAGTGAGACGGGCCTCCCCTTTCAGTCCGATAAGGATGACAAAGCTGTCCAGCTCCTCAAAGTCAAGCGTCAGAGGTTCGTCAATGTCATAGACCACGGTAGAGAAATACGGGCACTGCACCAGCATCACACCCTCGTTTTTCACCGGTACATACTCCGTGCGGTAGTTGCTCTGCACCCGATAGTCGATACATTCGGCAGCTTCGCGGGTGTGCAGCTGACGCTCATGCCCCTCGGCATCCTTCCGCTTGAAGTCGTAGATGCGGTAGGTGACATCGCTTGTCTGCTGTATTTCGGCCAAGAAACATCCCGTCCCGATGCTGTGGATGCGCCCGGCAGGCAGGAAGAACACATCCCCCTCCTTCACCTCATATTCGGCTATGGCATCGGTGATGATATCCGTCTCCACCATTTCCTTATATTGTTGTGGGGTGATGGGCTTCTTGAGTCCTACCCTCAAGCGGGCTTCCTTGTCCGACTCCATGATATACCACATCTCCGTTTTTCCACGGTTCTTGCCCTGTCTGCGAGCCGTTTCGTCGTCGGGATGCACCTGTATGGACAGTTGGTCGCGGGCATCGATAAACTTGATAAGCAATGGAAATTCGTCACCAAAACGCTTGTAGTTTTCCGTTCCCACAAGCGCATCTTTCAGTTCGGCAACCAATTCGTTGAGCCTGTAGCCCCGATAAGGGCCGTCAGCTACGATGGTCTCATTGTCTTTCACACCCGATATTTCCCAGCTCTCACCCACCTTTTCCTGCTTGATGGCAAGCTGCTTGAAGGGGATGATCTTCTCGCCTCCCCAGATGGTAGACTTCAGAAGTGTCTCAAATTTAACCGGTTTCATGCTGTTGTTTTTTTATGTTGTAGTGAGTAAATGAATATTCCACTTCCACATCGGCTTGAGACAGCACGCTCATTCTTTCTACCGCTCTTTCCAGAACTCGGGCGTGAAGATGACAAGCACACTGAAAATCTCCAGACGGCCCACGAGCATCATCACTGCACACATCCATTTGCATACATCCGGCAGGGAACTCCACGACATGGTGGGCCCGATGTTGAGGCCCAATGACGGCCCAACATTGCCTATGCTGCTCAACGTGATGGTGATGGCGTTGGTGTTGTCTATCCCCATCGCTATCATGGTAAACGAAGTGATGAGACACAGGATGAGATACACCGTGAGGAAAGCCAGTAGTGTGACGCGCTTCTGGTTGGGCACGTTGCTGCCGTCTATCTTGATGGGCAGCACGGCATTGGGATGAAGAATCTGCCGGAACTCGTTCTTGATGACATGCAGCACCATCACGCCACGAATGCACTTGAAGCCTCCGCTCGTGCTGCCCGAACAGGCTCCGAAGAACATGCACACGGCCAGTACCACCCATGTGACATGGGGCCATGTGCCGGCATCATCGTTGAAAAGTCCCGTGGTGGTGATAAACGACACCACCTGGAAGATACCGCAACGGAAAGCATGCTCCACATCATAACCGTTGCGTGCCATCAGTTCGATGGTAATGATGAGCGTGAAGATGCCAACCAGAAACAGATAGAATTTAAACTCGGTGTTCTTGCACAGCAAACTCACCTTACCCTTGATGACCGTGAGATAAAGCAACGTGAAATTGACACCTGAGAGAAAGGTGAAAAACGTGCAGACATACTCCAAGGTGGGCGAGTGGAAAAACTCGGTGCTTGTGTTGTGTGTGGAGAAACCGCCCGTGGCCGTGGTGGTCATGGCATAGTTGATGCTGTCGAACACGCCCATTCCACCCAACCAATAGCTTGCGGTGCAGGCCATGGTGATGACCAGATAGATAACCCATATCCACTTGGCGTTGGTGGAGAGCCGCGGGTGCAGTTTGGTCTTGATGGGCCCGGTAGCCTCGGCGGCAAACACTTTGACGCTTCCCCCCACCATTGAGGGCAGCAGGGCGATGGTGAAGAACACGATACCCAGTCCGCCTATCCACTGTGTGAGCGACCGCCAGAAGAGCAGTCCGTGGGGCAGTGCCTCCACATCGTCGATGATGGTAGCCCCGGTGGTGGTGAATCCTGACATCGTTTCGAAGTAAGCATCTGTGAAATGGGTGATGTAGCCACTGATCAGGAAAGGCAGTGTGCCGAAGAGACTGAAGATAACCCAACACAGTGTGACCACCAGATAGGCGTCACGCCGCGACATGGAGTTGTCGGCATGGCGGCCAAAGAGTTTCAGCACCACCCCGGCAAAAATGCTGATAATCGTTGATTCGAGAAAAGCCAGCGTGTCATCTTCGTGAAAGAAGAAAGCTATCACGAAACAACAGCCCATCAACATGGCTTCCAAGAAGAGCAGTTGACCGATTATCTTGTATAGAAGTTCTTTATTTATCATGGCTTTCAGAAGAACTTTTCTATCTTCTTCATGTTCACATTGTGGCAGAATATCATCACAGAGTCGCCCGGTTCTATCTGCGTATTACCATTAACGAGCATTCCCTCACCCTCCCTCACGAGTCCACCGATGGTTACTCCGGGAGGCAATCCGAGGTCTTTTACGGGCTTACGGGTGACTTTAGCCCCCTCACCCACGACAAACTCGGCCACATCGGCATTGGCCGAGTTGAGGAATTTCACGTTCATCACATCGGCATCGAGCATCATCTGGTAGATGTGACCGGCGGCAATGGCTTTCTTGTTGATGATGGTGCCGATGTCAAGACTCTCGGCCATGGCCACATAATCAAGGTTTTCCACCATCGCCACGGTTTTGCGCACCCCCATCCGCTTGGCCGTAAGACAGGCCAGAATGTTGGTTTCGGCATTGCCTGTGAGTGCCACAAAGGCCTGTGTGCTGCGTATGCCCTCCTCCGTGAGAAGGGGTATGTCACGTCCGTCGCCGTTGATCACGAGCACATTGTCTTCCAATATGTTGTTGAGTTCCTCACATCGGTGCTCGTCCTGTTCGATGATTTTCACGTCCATGTACTCAGGCATGGTCTTCACCGCCCTCACGGCCGTCTTTCCGCCCCCCATGATCATCACGTTTTTCACGTCCACATAGTGTTCTTTCCCTACGATCTTACGAATGTAGGGGATGTAGTTGCGGGTGGTCATGAAGTAGGCCAGGTCGTAGAGTTTGAGTTCGTCGTTACCGCCGGGGATGATCGTGTCGTCGCCCCGCTTGATGGCCACGATGTGGTAGGGGTCGTCGGGCCCGCTGATGGTCTTCAACGGCTGGTTGAGAATCTCGCAACTCTCACGCAGTTTGATGCCCAGCATCACGAGTGCCCCGTCGTGCACATCCCACCGCTGGCGCACCCACGACATCTTCAGACCGTTGTTAATGTCCACGGCTGCCAGCATCTCGGGATAGATGAGCGAACTTACCCCCAAGTCGGAGAAAAACTTCTGCGCGTCAGGGGCTATGTATTCAGGGCTGTCTATCTTAGCCACAGTCTTCTTGGTGCCGATGGCTTTGGCCAGCATACAGCTGTTGAGGTTGAGAGCCTCGTCGGGAGTCACCGATATGTAGAGGTCGGCACTCTCCGCCCCGGCTTCCTTCAGGGCCTTGATGCTGCCCGGTGAAGCTTCGAGTGTAAGCAGGTCGAAGTCGGTGCTTATCTTGGCGAGACGCTCGGCGTTTTCGTCAATGAGAGTGATGTTCTCGTTGTTGCGCGAGAGCAATTTGGCCAAATGGGTTCCTATGGCGTAGGCGCCGGCAATGATGATTTTCATATTCAAAAGAACTTCTTAGTCTTTCCGCTCTGCCTTTTGGGCAGTGCTTTTTAGTGTATCGCTTTCAAGATGGCCCGCTTGATCGACTCCCTGTCCAGTCCGCACAGCTGCTTGAGCTGTTCCACAGTGCCGTGTTCGACAAACTCGTCGGGCATTCCCAGACGCGTGATTTCAGGGTGGAAGCCATTGTCGTTCATCCATTCGAGCACCGCCGAACCGAGTCCGCCTTTGCGCGTGCCGTCTTCGATGGTGACGATGCGGTTGAAATTGGCGGCCACCTCACTCAGCAGCAGGTCGTCGAGCGGCTTGAGGAAGCGCATGTCATAATGGGCGATGGAGGGTGATAGGTGTTGGCTGGTAGGTGATAATGATGTGTCGGGGATGCTTTCCAGCTCTTCGATTATTTTTTTCACGTCGTTGCCTATGGGCCCGATGGTCAACACGGCCACATCGCGCCCCTCGTGCAGCCGGCGACCGGTGCCCACCTGCACTTCCTCCAGCTTGCAACGCCAGTCGGTGAGCACTCCGCGGCCGCGCGGATAGCGTATCACGAAAGTGCCCTTGTCGGGCAGCTGGGCCGTGTACATGAGCCGTCGCAGCTCGTGCTCATCCATAGGCGAGGCAATGGTCAGATTGGGGATAGGGCGCAAGGCAGCCATGTCGAAGGCCCCGTGATGGGTGGGGCCGTCTTCGCCCACAATGCCGGCACGGTCGAGACAGAGCACGACGGGCAGGTTGAGGATGGCCAAGTCGTGGATGATGTTGTCGTAGGCGCGTTGCGAGAAGGCACTGTAGATGTTGCAGAAAGGCTGCAATCCGTCTTTGGCCATGCCTCCCGAAAAGGTCACGGCATGGCCTTCGGCGATGCCCACATCAAACATGCGGTCGGGCATCTCCTTGGCCAGTATGTTCATCGAGCATCCCGTGGGCATGGCAGGCGTCACCCCCACGATTTTCGGATTGCTGCGAGCCAGTTCGAGCAGCGTTTCCCCAAACACATCTTGGTATTTGGGCGGCCGGTTGCTGGTGTCGTCCACGATACGCTCGCCGGTTTCCGGGTCGAACTTGCCCGGTGCATGCCAGATGGTGGCTGCAGCCTCAGCAGGCTTGTAACCCTTACCTTTCTTGGTGTGCAGGTGCAGAAGTTTGGGGCCTTTCATGTCTTTGAGCTGGCGAAGCACACGCACGATGTTCTTCACATCGTGGCCGTCGAACGGTCCGAAATAGCGTATGTTCATGCCCTCGAAGATGTTCTGCTGGTGGCTGATGGCCGACTTCAGGGCGTTGTTCAGTCGTAGGATGCCTTTACGGCGCTCCTCATTGAGATACCCCTTGGCGTATAACCACCGTGAGGCTTTGAAGCGCAGGCGGTTGTAGGTTTCGTTGGTGTCGAGGTTGAGCAGATATTTTTCCATCCCCCCCACAGCCCTGTCGATGGACATGTCGTTGTCGTTGAGGATGATGAGCAGGTCATTGGGTGTGGATGACACGTTGTTGAGTCCCTCAAAGGCGAGTCCGCCACTCATGGCTCCGTCACCTATCACGGCCACCACATGCCTCGGTCCGCTGCTGCCGGATGCTGCCGGGCGGTCGCCTGCCCGCCCTTCGCGCTGTGCAGCAACGGCCATGCCCAAAGCCGCCGAAATGGAGTTGGAGGCATGGCCGCAGGTGAACGTGTCGTATTCGCTTTCCATGGGCGTGGGAAAGGGGCAGATGCCATGCAGCTTGCGGTTGGTGCAGAACTGCTCGCGCCGCCCGGTGAGTATCTTGTGCCCGTAGGCCTGATGGCCCACGTCCCACACGATGCGGTCGTCGGGGGTATTATATACATAATGTAGGGCTACGGTGATTTCCACCACGCCGAGCGAAGAGGCAAAATGGCCGGGATTGACCGACACCTCATCGATGATGTCTTCGCGCAATTCCTTGCACACCTCGGGCAGTTGGCCGACGGCAAGTTGCCGCAAATCGGCCGGAAATCTGATTTCCTTAAGCAGTCCCAAATTCTTTTTTTCCATTATTTTTAGTAATGAATAACTTTGCAAAGGTACATTAAATTTCTTATCTTTGCAAGCAAATCAAAACTAATATTAAACTCATGAACACAAAAGCAATCCTCCTCGGCATGTCGCTTCTGACGGCTATGCCGGCCCTTTCGCAAACCTCCGGAGGCGGTCTGTCTGCCGACATGCTGCAACGCATCGCCCGACTGCAACCGTCTGCGGCTGCCGACAAGGCTCTCTTCAACGCCATCGCGGCCAACAAGATAGACGACTTGGCCCGCAACCATGCCAACCCGGGACCCGCGGACACCTACTTCAGCGTGGAGACACCCAAGCAGAGCATCCACGACCAGCAGAGTTCGGGCCGCTGCTGGATGTTTTCGGGATTCAACGTGCTGCGGGCCAACTTCGCCCGGGAGCACGGCGACTCGCTGAAGGTGGAGTTTTCGCAAGCCTATCTTTTCTTCTACGACCAACTGGAAAAGGCCAACTTGATGTTGCAGGGAGTCATCGACTGTGCGGCGAAGCCCATGGATGATACGCGCGTGCAGTTTTTCTTCAAAAACCCCATTGGCGACGGGGGCACCTTCTGCGGCGTGGCCGACCTTGTCGAGAAATACGGATTGGTGCCCATGAGTGTGATGCCCGAGACCTACTCGAGCGAAAACACTGCGCGTGTACGGGCTTTGCTGGCGTCGAAGTTGCGCGAATACGGACTCGAACTGCGCCGCATGGTGGCGGCCGGCAAAGGGACTAAGGCCGTGCAGGCCCGCAAGACGGAGATGCTGGGCACCATCTATCATATCCTCGCCCTCACATTGGGCGAGCCTGTGAGGGAATTCAAGTATGCTTTCACAGGCAAGGACGGCAAGCCCGTGGGACCGGCGAAGACCTACACGCCGCTCGACTTCTACCGCGAGACGGTGGGCGGACGCCTCAACGGCACGTTCATCATGGTGATGAACGACCCACGGAGGGCCTATCACAAAACCTATGAGGTGGATTTCGACCGGCACACCTACGATGGCCACAACTGGAAATATCTCAATCTGCCCATGGAGGAGATTGCCGCCATGGCCATCGCCAGCCTCAAGGACGGGCGCAAGATGTACAGTTCCTACGATGTGGGCAAACAGCTCGACCGCAAGCGTGGCTATATGGATCTCGACAACTACGACTACGGCAGTCTGTTTGCGACCACATTCCCCATGAACAAGGCCGATCGCATCAGCACTTTCGACAGTGGTTCCACCCATGCCATGACGCTCACGGCTGTTGATCTCGACGAACAGGGAAAGCCGCTGAAGTGGAAGGTGGAAAACAGTTGGGGGCCCACCTACGGGCAGAACGGCTACTTGGTGATGACCGATAACTGGTTCAACGAATACATGTTCCGGTTGGTGGTAGACAATAAGTATGTGCCTGCCCGGCTGCTCAAGGAATATGAGCAGAAGCCGGTGATGGTGATGCCCGAAGACCCACTCTTCGGGACAGACGACTGACGGTCGGCCGGAAAGTCAACCTAACCATAAATATTTGTCAACAATATTAACTGCGCATTTGCATTTGGTTCTAAAAATGCGTATCTTTGCATTGGCAAGGGAAGCACTTCGGTGTTTCCCTTTTTTAAAAACTTCCCCACTCTGACAGCCCCAAACTCCCCTGAGAAGACCCCCAACCCCCTAAAGGGGGCTTTTCCACCCTACTGAGGAGTTGTCATTCGGCCCAAATGACATTGCGAAAGGGGCTGAATGAGCTTCTAAGTGTGGCCATTTTACAATGTCGTTTGGGCCAAGAGAGAAAATTGATGAGGCGGATTGGGCAAAAGAGAGGAATGAGATGGGCCGGGAAAACGGGCACGGAAAAACGGCATGTAAGCCTTTTTCGAAATCTTTAATAGTTCGTACTATAGCACGAGAAAAGGTAAAAAAGAAGAGGTAAAAGGCCGTATGGATTTTGTATCTCTACCCCTTTACCTCTTTACTTCCTTGCTTTATAATCTTTATTTCTTAGCTTGCTCTTTATAATACTTCAAGCCCGTCTGCACGTTTTCGATGAGTGCTTTCGACGAGTAGGTGGCTCCGCTCACGCCGTCTACTTTCATATTGCCGGCCTTGCTCACGCTCTTGCCGCTGAACTCGGCAAGCACGGCCTTGGCGCGGTTGAAGAATTTCGGAGTCTCTTTGTTGTCAAGAGCCTCCACTTTCACCACCTTGTTGTCCTTGATGAATATCTTCACGGGAGTTTGTCCCTTAAATCCGCGAATGTTCTTGCCTATAAGCGTGGTGTTGACCACGGTGGTGTCGCCACTTTGAGAGATGCTACTGTCGCTTGCACTCATGAAAACCACGGCTGCGGCCACCATGCTTGCAGCGGCCAAATACTTGATACCTTTCATTTGGTTATATCTGTTAAAATTGAAAATCACTTGTCAAATCAAGATGCAAATGTAGACAAAATAGGGGAAACATCCTGCGACGCTTCCCCTATTTTAATTCTTTTTTGTTTTTTTTACAGCCTTTGCAAGGCCTTCCATAAACGCTTATACGAGTGTGGCGACCACCTCTTCGCGCGTGCCGGGCAACAGGTCGATGACCGGAATTTCCGGCATGGTGTAGCACCCCGGTTGCAAGCGCATCGAGGCGCGGGCCACATTGACCAGCACTTGGGCCGTGAGGGCGGGATTGTTGATGCTCATATTGAACTCGAAACGCTGGTTCTGCGTCTTTCCGCTCACACCCTTGCGCACGAGATGCACCCCATGGCCCATGTCGCGCACGTCATCGACCGATGCCACGGCAAACACATGAGTCTCGTCGTGGGCAAAGTAGGGGTCGGCCTTGATGGCAGCTGTCACGTCTTCGAGTTTGGCGCCGTCTTCCAACTCCACATAGACCATGCGGCGATGGATGCCCTCACCCAACGGGATAGTGACCGAGAGGGCGTTTTTCACCCCCTCCTTGCTGCGCACGCACACGCTGTGTCCCATCGACATACCGGGACCGAAGTTGGTGTAGCTGAGTCCCTTGGGTGCCAGACTCTCCATGAGCACACGCACCACGGAGTCGGACCCCGGATCCCATCCGGCCGAAATGACGCTCACGGTGTGGGTCTTCCGGTTGTTTTCCATCTGCTTGGCCCGATAGTCGAGGATGCCGGTATGGATGTCATAGCTGTCAACGGTGTTGATGCCGAGGGCCGTTATCTTCTCTGCATATTCGGGACAACTGCGCGTGGGGGCGGCAAGAATGGCCACATCCACATCTTTCAGCCGGGCAATGTCGTCTACCACTTCATACGCGGTGAGCCGGGCGGGCTTGTCCTGTGCGCCCCGGCGGCGCACGATGCCTGCAATTTCAAAATCGGGGGCGGCTTCAAGAGCCTCGACCGTGTACTGTCCGATGTTGCCGTAACCGACTACGGCTGCTCTAATTTTCTTCATAAGCTTATCTTGTATAGTTCCAATCGTAACAATCTGTTGGCCGCAAATGTACGGTTTTTCCACGAAAAACATGGCTATTTAATACTTTTTATCACACTTCGGTGGCAAAAAGAAGGAGGGAGAGATTTAGATGTTGAGGGAGGACTCCCTTTCACTCCTTAACTCCTCGCCGATACAATATCCCACCCAAAGTCGCGTTATAATAAGGTATAAATGCAAACGACAGAAAACGAATGATTGAATATATCAAAGGCGAACTGACCGAGTTGACGCCTGCCTTGGCTGTGATTGAGGCGGCAGGAGTGGGCTATGCGCTCAACATCTCGCTCAACACCTATACCGCCATACAAGGGAAGAAAGAGACAAAACTCTATGTGCACGAGGCCCTCACCACCGGCGGGCGCGACGATGCGTTCACACTCTATGGCTTTTTCTCCAAGCAGGAACGCTCACTCTACCGTCTGCTCATCACCGTGTCGGGCGTGGGTGCCAACACGGCACGCATGATACTCTCGGCCATGAGTGCCAAGGAACTATGTGGAGTCATCTCCACGGGCAACGACAAGATGCTCAAAAGTGTGAAAGGCATAGGACTGAAAACGGCCCAGCGTATCATCGTTGACCTGAAAGACAAAATTATTTCGCTCGGTATAGCTGACGAACTGCCGGCAAGCGGAGGACTGCCTTCCATGCCGGTGGACAATGCCACACGCGACGAGGCGGTGAGTGCGCTCACCATGCTGGGCTTTTCTCCTGCCCCATCACAGAAAGTGGTGGTGGCCATCTTGCAGGAACAGCCCGACATGGCTGTGGAAATGGTGGTGAAAGAGGCTTTGAAGAGAATCAAATAGCGACAAAGAGCTGCTTTCGGAATAGGCAAGATGAAGATAAAAGACTCGCTGCATACGCTCTTGATGGGATTGCTGCTGGCTTCGGCCGCCGGCTATACGCTTGCCGTGCCTTATCTTCAGGACAACAGAGGCAGGCGTGGGCTGTCGCTTGGCAATGCGCAGCGCAGGCTGTCGCCGCCCGCATCTGCCCGGCAGACACCCGACGACCGGAAACCATCGCCAGCCGTGCAGCCCATCCTTGTAGACGAAGACACCATCCCCGACTCGCTGCTCAACACGCGCTGGAAAATACAGCGCACCACTCCCGTCACCTTCGGCGACTTGCATCGGAATGCCCTTGACCTGCAACGGCCCGACAACATGAAGCAGACGGTGGAATACAACGACACCACCAACCGCTACATCATTGGTAACAAGATAGGCGACACGTGGGTGTCGGCCCCTATCATGATGACACCGGAAGAGTATCGGGCGTGGAGCGGACGCAACGAGTGGAATGCCTACTTCCGCGAACAAAACTCATCTATTTTTGAAAAAAAAGGCAAGGAGAAGTTTGACTTCACCGACATGCACTTCGATCTCGGGCCGGCTGAGAAGATATTCGGCCCCGGCGGTGTGCGTGTACGCACGCAGGGAACAGCCGAACTGAAGTTTGGAGCCACACTGAAGAACATTGACAACCCGTCGCTTCCCGTGCGCAGCCGTAAGACGACAACCGTTGATTTCGATGAGAAATTCAATCTCAACGTGAACGGAAAGGTGGGCGACAAGGTGAACATGAACCTCAATTACAACACCGATGCCACTTTTGATTTCGACGCACAAAATCTCAAACTGAAATATGAAGGAAAGGAAGACGAAATCATCAAGCTCGTGGAAGCGGGCAATGTGTCGTTTCCTTCCAACTCGTCACTCGTCAATGGGGCTTCCTCGCTCTTTGGCCTCCGCACCGACATGCAGTTCGGTCGTCTCAAACTACAGATGGTGGCTTCGCAGAAAAAGAGCTCGTCGAAGAGTGTCTCGTCGAAGGGAGGAGTGCAGCTCACGCCTTTTGAGATTGATGCGGCCGACTATGAGGAAAACCGTCACTTCTTCCTTTCGCAGCACTTCCGCTCCATCTACGACGGGGCGATGAAGACACTGCCCAACATCACCACCGGCATCACCATCAACCGGGTGGAGATTTGGGTGACCAACAAGACCGGAATCACGAGCAACACGCGCAGCATCGTCGCCTTGACCGACCTCGGGGAAAACCGTGACGTGAGCAATCCGATGTGGGGCGGCGGGGCAACCCCCGTGCCGTCGAATGCCGCCAACTCGGAATATGCTACTGTGAGCGGCTTGGGGGCAGGGGTGCGAGACATCGATCAGGTTTCAACCACGCTCGAAGGGATAGGACTTGTGGGCGGGACCGACTTTGAAAAACTTGAAAGCGCGCGCAAACTTGAACCTTCCGAGTACACCGTCAACACGGCGTTGGGCTACGTGTCACTCCGTTCCACCCTCCAGACCGACCAGGTGCTGGCCATAGCCTACGAATACACCTACGGCGGACGCTCCTACCAAGTGGGCGAGTTTGCCGGTGACAATACCAATGCCGACCAGACACTCATCGTGAAGTCGCTCAAGAACACGAGCAGCAATCCCCGGCAAGGCAACTGGAGGCTCATGATGAAAAACGTGTATTACCTTGCTTCGACGGTGGAGAAGACCAAATTCCGCCTCGATGTGAAATATCAGAGCGACACCACGGGCGTCTATCTCACCTACATTCCCGAGCCACAGGTGAAAAACCAGTCTATTATCAAAGACTTGGGGGCCGACCGGCTTGACAATAACAACAAGGCCCACCCCAACGGCTACTTCGATTTCGTGGAGGGATACACCGTGAGTAATGGCCGTGTATTCTTTCCCGAAGCCGAACCCTTCGGCCGCTACATGTACGACTTCCTGCGGAGTAAGGGTGTGCCGGAGGCCAATGCGCGGAAGTATGCGTTCACCGAACTCTATGATTCCACCAAGACCGTAGCCAAGCAGATGGCCGAAAAGGACAAGTATATGCTCATGGGACAGTTCAAAGGCACCTCGGCCAATGTCATCTCGCTGGGTGCCTACAACGTGCCACAAGGTTCGGTGCGCGTTACGGCGGGCGGCATGACGCTCACGGAAGGCTCCGACTACAGCGTAGACTATTCGGCCGGCGAGGTGACAATCCTCAACCAAAGCATCATTGATGCCGGGACGGCGGTCAACGTGTCGCTCGAATCGAACACCGACTATGGGCAGATGCGTAAGACGATGTTCGGTCTCAACTGGGCATACGACTTCTCCAAAAACCTACAGTTGAGCGGAACGGTACAGCACCTCTCCGAACAGGCACTCACCACCAAGGTGGCAATGGGGGCGGAACCGCTCAACAACACCCTTTGGGGCGTGAATATCAACTGGAAAAAGGAGAGTCAATGGCTCACCAATGTGCTCGACAAGATTCCTTTCCTCCATCTCACACAGCCCTCGCAAATATCATTCACGGGCGAGTTTGCACAACTGCTGGCCGGTCAGGCTGCCGGAACGCAGGACAAGGCTTCCTACATTGATGACTTTGAGGGCACCAAAAACACCATCGATGTGTCGTCACCCACTTCGTGGATCATTTCGGGTGTGCCTTCCACTTTTGCCGAATACAGCGACAAGACCGGGCTCACGAGCGGCTTCAACCGCAGTCGGCTGGCCTGGTATAATGTCGATCCGCTGTTCACCCGTCGCAGCAGTTCGCTCACCCCGGGCCACATCAAGAGCGACTTGGACCAGCTGAGCAACTACTATGTGAGGGAATGGTATGTACACGACCTCTATCCCACACGCAACCAAAGCAACTACACCGGGGCAACCAGCACCCTGCAAGTGCTCGACTTGGCTTACTACCCTGACGAGCGGGGCCCCTACAACTTCAATCCCGACCTCAACGCCGACGGCACCTTGCGTAATCCGGCCCGGCACTGGGGAGGCATGATGCGCAAGCTGGACACTAACGACTTTGAAGCAGCCAACATCGAGTATATCGAGTTTTGGATGCTCGACCCTTTTATCTACTCCAACAGCAAGGCCGATGCCAACCAATATGGCGGTGACTTTTACATCAATCTGGGCGAAGTGAGCGAAGACATCTTGCGCGACGGCAAGAAGTTCTATGAGAGTGGGATGCCCGTAGACGGTTCGGAGAACTGGACCACCACGCAGTGGGGGCGCATTCCCAATTCGTCGACAGTCACCTATGCCTTCGCTACCACCAAGGGAAGCCGGGCCTTGCAGGACGTTGGATTCAACGGACTCACCGACGAGCAGGAGCGAACCTTTGCCCCCTACCAGAATTTCCTTTCGCAGATACAAGGCAAAGTAAACCAAGCCGTTTACGACAGCATCTTTGCCGACCCCGCCAACGACAACTACCACTACTACCGCGGCACCGACTGGGATCGCATACAGGCTCCCATCCTGCAACGCTACAAGTACATCAACAACCCTCAGGGCAACTCTCCGGACACAGAATCGCGCACTGAGGGCTACGATACATCGTATAAGACGACACCTGATGTGGAAGACATCAACCAAGACTACACGCTCAACGAATACGAAAAATACTACCAGTATAAGATTAGCATACGCCCCGAAGACCTCGTGGTGGGGCACAACTACATCGTGGACAAGCGTGAAGTGAACCGCACCCTGCGCAACGGAACGCCCGGTCATGCCACTTGGTATCAGTTCCGCATACCCCTCTCTGAATACGAGAAGCGCGTGGGCGGCATCAGCGACTTCACCTCCATCCGCTTCATGCGCATGTTCCTCACGGGTTTCAAAAAGCCCATCGTGATGCGCTTTGCCAACCTCGACCTTGTGAGAGGGGAATGGCGGCAATACCAGCAGAACATTGGGGGCACCCAAGGTGCGGGAACACTGGAAATGAGTGCGGTGAATATAGAGGAAAACAGCGACAAGACACCGGTCAACTATGTGCTGCCTCCGGGTATCAGCCGCGAGCAAGATCCGACCCAACCCCAGCTCACAGAGGCTAACGAACAGGCTCTGAACATGGTGGTGAAGAATCTGGCAACGGGCGAGGCCAAGGCTGCTTACAAGAACACCACGCTCGACTTGCGCCGCTACAAGCGTCTGCAAATGTTCGTGCATGCCAACGCCATGGAGCCAAACACGACCGACTTGCAGGACAACCAGTTGAGTGTGTTCATCCGTTTGGGCAGCGACTACAAGAGCAACTACTACGAATACGAGGTGCCATTGAGGCTCACCGCCCCCAGAAAATACGACAAGTACAGTCGTGCGGAGAGAGAATTGGTGTGGCCCGAAGAGAATATGCTCAATGTCCCACTGACCGTTTTCACCTCGTTGAAGAAGGCCCGCAACCGAGCCAAAGGGCTGGGGCAAGCCTCCTACAACTATGCTTACAGCACCTACGATGCTGACAAACCGGCCAACAAGGTGACCATCATGGGCAACCCGACACTGGGCGAGGTGAAGACGATGGTCATCGGAATACGCAACAACAGCAGTGAGGCCAAGAGCGGCGAGGTGTGGGTGAACGAGCTGCGTCTGCTCGAATTCAACAACAACGGTGGCTGGGCGGCCAACGGAAACCTCAATGTTCAGCTCTCTGACTTCGGCACTGTGAATGTCTTGGGACGCTATGTCACCGAAGGATTCGGCGGATTGGAACAGAGCGTGAGCGAGCGCACGACCGACAACTCAGGCAGCTATTCCGTCACGTCCAGTTTCGAGATGGGCAAGTTCTTCCCCGACAAGGCCAAGGTGACCATCCCCCTGTACTACAGTGTGACGAAAGACAAGATTTCGCCCAAATACAATCCGCTCGACACCGACTTGGAACTGAAGGATGCGCTCGACGCCGCATCGTCGCGACAGGAACGCGACTCCATCGAGAGCATAGCCGTGACCAAACACACGATCACCAATTTCGCCGTGTCCAACGCTCGCGTGGGCATCGCCACCAAGCGTCATCCCATGCCCTACGACCCCGCCAATTTCTCCTTCTCTTACAGTCATTCACACGAGTACACTACCGGACAGACCACCGTCTACGAGAAAGAAGACAACTGGCGGGGGGCACTTGACTACAATTGGACACCCGTCTACAAACCTTGGGAGCCTTTCAAGGGCATCAAGAACAAGTCGAAGTGGCTCGACATACTCAAGCGTTTCGGTCTCAACTGGCTGCCTCAAAACCTGTCGTTCAACACCGAGATGACCCGCCACTACCACGAATTGCAGGAGCGTGACATGGAGGCGATAGAAAGCGCAGGACTTCCTCTGACATGGGATCAGAGTTTCTTGTGGAACCGGCAGTTTGCCTTGCGATGGGATTTCACTCGCAACCTGCATACAAGTTTTCAAAGTGCTACCAATGCCGAGATAGAAGAACCCTATACGCCGGTGAATAAAGACCTTTACCCCGACCGCTATTCGGCTTGGAAAGACTCGGTGACGCAGAGCATCAGGCACATGGGCCGACCGCTCACCTACAACCAGACTTTCACGCTTTCCTACCAGTCGCCGCTCAATCTCATCCCCATTTTCGACTGGATGAACGCCGATGCCAACTACAATGCCACCTACAACTGGAACCGGGGCACTTCGCTGGACAATGGCACCTCGTTGGGCAACACCATCATGAACAACCGCGAGTTGAGCATCAACGGCACGTTCAACATGGAGAAGCTCTACAATCACATTCCCTTCCTCAAGGCGGCCAACGACCGCTTCAACCGAGAGAAGAGCCGCTCGCAGCTGCAACGCGAGAAGCAGGAGCGTGAACGCAAACGGGCCGAGGAACGCAAAAGGCGGGAGGAGGAACTGCGCGAACAGGCGATGAAAGCTAAGGACGGCGGCACGGGGGCCGACGGCAGACCGATGGCCCAAGACCGGAAAGCTGCCGAACAGAAGAAGGAACTGCCCAAAAACCAGCGCAGTTATGAGCGGGAAATCACCCTCATGCCCGACACAACATTTATCATCAGCCACGGCAAGAACACCCGCCGGTTCATCCTTTCGGCCAAGACGCAAGACGGTAAGGCCTACCAGTTGAACTACCGCAAGCTCGACCGCAACCGCATCCGTATCCGCTCCAAGGTGGATTCGGCCACGCATGTGAAACTCACTGTCACGCCGAAGGAGCCGCTCGAGAACAAGGCATGGTACAAGACGGCCCAGTCGGTAGCCCGGGTACTGATGATGGTGCGCAACGTGAGTGTCGCCTATCGCAACCAATATGCCATGTCGCTGCCCGGATTCCTGCCCGAAGTGGGCAACGTGTTCGGCCAGAGAAAGGGTTCTGTGCTCTCACCGGGCCTCGACTTTGCTTTCGGACTGACGGGCGATGACTACATCGGTAAGGCGCGGGAGCACAACTGGCTGCTCCTCAACGACTCTGTTGCCACACCGGCTACGACCAACAAGACCGTAGACCTGCAACTGCGCATGACGCTCGAACCCATCAAAAATCTTAAGATAGACCTCAACGCCAGCCGCACCGAGAGCCGTGCCAAAAGCATACAATATATGTACGAGGGAGTGCCCACCACGCAGAGCGGCACTTTCACCATGACCACGATCTCGCTCAAGGGGGCTTTCGAGAGTATTGGCAATGCCGGCAACGGCTATCGCAGTAAGAACTTTGAGGAGTTTGTAGCTTCGTTGCCCTCTTTCCGAGACCGGGTGGAAGACCAATACCGAGGTTTGCGCTATCCGCAAGGCACGGCCTACGCCGGCCAGGAGTTCGATGCCGCCAATGGTGGAGTGAATACCTACTCGGGCGACGTGATGATTCCGGCATTCCTTTCTGCCTACACGAGCAGCGGTGGCAACGGCCTGAGCATCTTCCCTGCGCTGACGCGCCTGCTGCCCAACTGGTCGCTGCGCTACAGCGGACTCGGAAAACTCCCGTGGTTCCGCGATGTGTTCAAGAGCTTCAACATCAACCATGCCTACAGGAGCATCTATGCCGTGGGCTCCTACAACAGTTACAGCACTTTCCAAGAAGTGATGAACGGACTCGGCTTCGTGAACAACACGGAGGGAACGCCCATTCCGAGCAGCATGTACAACATCTCTCAGGTGAGTGTCAACGAGGCTTTCTCTCCCTTGCTCGGTGTGGACATGACGTTTGAGAACAATCTCACGGCCAAGTTGGAGTATCGGCAGACACGCGTGCTCAGTCTGAGCATGACGAGCATACAGGTCAATGAGGCCTTCAGCAACGACTGGGTAGTGGGCATGGGCTATCGCATCAACGACTTCAGTCTGGCCAATCTGCTGGGCTGGGGCCCCCGTCCGCGACGGGCCAAGAGCAATGCCAAGTCGCGAAATGCCGACAACCGTAACGGGGCGCAGAACAACTCACGCAACGCTTCGGGTACCTCCAACCACAATCTCAACATGCGTCTCGACCTGAGCTATCGCCGACAAGCGGCCATCACCCGCGACATTGCCTCGCTCACCAGTGCTGCCAGCAGCGGTAACACGGCCTTCAAACTGAGTTTCATGGCCGACTACACGCTCTCGCGCTTGCTCACGATGAGCTTCTACTACGACCGTCAGACCAATACACCGCTTCTCTCCTCCAGCAGCTATCCCACCACCACACAAGACTTCGGGCTCAGTGTGAAGTTCAGTCTCACGCGGTAATGGTAAAAAGGGGAGAAGTAAATACTCACATATCCCTAAAAACAGTCTTTGCAGGTTGTCGGATGGTGGCGAATAATATCAACAAAAACGCATCCGCAGAAATTCTCCAACCAGGGTGGGAGGCCGGTCTTAAACTATCGGAAAAGTCCTCTTCTTCTCTCATTCCGGCTTTCCGAACTTGCGAAAGAGCCACACTTGAACGCTGAAAGGGCCACAGTTGCAGCGCAACTGTGGCCCTTTTTCAAGCCCGTTCTGGCCCTTTCAGGCTCGTTTCCGGCCATTAATATGTGTCAGTAAAATTCAAACGGCTGATTATCAGCATATTGAAAACATCTTCAAAATCGCTTATTTACGCCGAGCAGGTTGTTGGTTGCAAATATCGCAATATGAGAGGCCGAAAACGAATAAATAGTTTGACAGTTGTCGTCCGGGTTTCTCCCCCGCCAAGCACCGACTGTCCCCTCGTCTGTCTTAGAGAAGGTAGACACGCCTGATTTTCCTTGTCTTTCCCCGTCTTTTATTTGGTAGTGTGTAGAATTTACACTATCTTTGCCGACATATCGTAATCTCGCCATTTAATGCTGCGAGTGCAGCAAACCTAATATCAACAAAACAATGAACAAGAACACCTGTAAACTTTTGATTGCCACGTTGTTGCTTGTGGCTTCTCCAGTCCATGCGAAAGCACAGTCTTTGTCCCCACAACGGTCGTGGACAGCCGATAACGGCAACGGCACCTTCACCAATCCGCTTTTCTACGATGAATTCTCTGACCCCGACATCCTGCGCGTAGGCGACGACTATTATCTGGCCGGAACCACGATGCACACCGTGCCGGGCGTGAATATCCTCCACTCCAAAGACCTTGTGAACTGGGAGCAGTGGAGCTATTGCTTCGATCGTTTCGACTTTCCCGACCCCGCTTTCTCCCTCCGCGACGGCAAGGAAGTCTACGGACAGGGTATTTGGGCACCCTGCATACGTTGGCACAAAGGCAAGTTTTATGTGTTCAGCAACATCAACGGCAAGGGCCTTCAGGTGTATGTGGCTGACGATGCGCGCGGCCCCTGGAAGCACATCAACATGAGAGGGAACATCCATGACCTTGGTGTGCTCTTCGACGACGATGACAAAATCTATGCGATCCATGGTTATGGTGAGGTGAAATGCGTGCAGTTGAAAGACGACCTCTCCGAACCGATATACGAAACTGAGCGCACCATCATTCCCGAGGGCACAGGGGTGGGCGAGGGCCATCATGTGTATAAGATCGATGGGTGGTACTATCTGATTTCCACCGACTACGCTCCGAATGGCCGGACGCTTTGCAGTCGCTCGCGAAGCATTTGGGGGCCTTACGAGACCATCACGATAACAGCCGACGAGACCTACGGTTATCATCCTGCGCCCATGACCCGCTGGCAGGGGCGCATCGTCAACGACGGCCACCCCTTCCGCATAGAGCCGGCACTGACCGATGCCACCGGCTGCAGCAACGCCCATCAGGGGGGCATCGTCTCCACGCCCGACGGACAGTGGTGGGCCCTGCTCATGCAGGATTTCCACTCCATTGGTCGCACGGTGGATCTCATGCCCGTGACGTGGAAAGACGGGTGGCCGATGGTAGGGCTGGAGGGCAACCTCGGACGGGCACCCCGCACGTGGACGAAGCCCGTGCAGGGACAGCCCCTGCGCGCCCCATACGAGCGCAACGAAGATTTCAACGGGCCGCGGTTGGGGCGCATCTGGCAGTGGAACCATAACCCCGACGACAGCGAATGGCAGCTCACGGGAGGGCGGTTGCGGCTCCACGCCCTACCCGCCTCACAACTGATGTGGGCTCGTAACACGCTCACGCAGCGTGTCATAGGCCCCGAGTCGACAACCACGGTGGAATTGTGCGTGGGGCGTTTGAAAGATGGCGATGTGGCCGGACTGGGCAACATCAATGTGCCTTGTTCGTGGGCGGGTGTCGTGAAAGACGGGAAACGGCTCATGCTCAGATGCTTCCAACAGGTGGACAACGACACACTCGATGTGCCCGTGCAGTTGAAGGGCGACCGGATTTGGCTGCGCTTCAACGGCGATTTCGACAACGACCGCGGCCGCTATGCCTATTCGCTCGACGGCAAGACCTTCACCGACCTTGGCCGGGAGATGACGCTCAGCTATCAACTGGTTACCTTTCAGGGCAGCCGCATGGGACTTTTTGCGTTCAACCACAAGGGCAGGAAGGGCGGATATGCCGAATTTGACAACTTCCGTGTGGACGAGCCGAAGGCCGACCGTAGTCGCAACATCCCCTACGGAAAGACTATTCGTATTGTCAATCTGGCCACGGACAAACCCATGGAGGCAACGAAGCATGGCGTGCTCTACGACACCGGAGCCGACAACCAAGGCTTGTTCACCCGTTTCCGGTTGGTGGACAAGGGACAAGGCAAGGTGGTCTTGCAGTGTGCCGACGGCCGCTACGTGATGTCGGCCGGTTGGGGACTTCCCGGCGATGTGCGCATGACGACCGATGCCGACAAGGCCGAGGTGTTTATGTATCAGGATTTCCTCGACCGTGAGTTTATGCTCTTGTCCGTCCGTACACATCTTTATATAGGTAAGAGTCCCACCACTGGCAGTCCCTATTCGCTTGACTTCAAGGGGGCCGACCCCGGAAGGAGAAACGGGGCCGTGCTGCGCTGGGAGCCGGTAGAGGAGTGACGACAGGTCCGGTTGGTTGAAAATATCGTGCCGTTGGTTGAATGTTTTTGACTGTTATGGCTGCAAATGTTAATTTTGTATTCGTATGATAAAGATGTCTAACGCATTTACCGGTGGCTGTGCGATGTGGTTGACGGTAGTCGTCCGGGAGGAAGGGGCTGCGGATTATCTGCTCAAGTCCTTTTCATCCGATGACTTCCACCGGGCTGCCAGCAAGGCTATAAGGTGGAGCGGCTGTATGAACGGAAAAACAGCACTCGGCCTGTGGCCTGTCGGGAGACCGTCACGAAGTTTCTTGAGACGAAATTCTTGGGCAAATAAACCATGGGCTCGTTTTTTATTTGTACTTTTGCAACATCAGTAACACAACGGATAGCATGTTGCAATTAGACAATTTTTATAAAGCACGCTACGTGTTGGGCAAGGTTTTGCGCAAGACGGAGCTTATCCATGCAGGCAAAATCAACGACGATGTTGACGTGTACCTTAAACCCGAATGCCTGCAAAAGACCGGGTCGTTCAAGATACGCGGTGCCTACTACAAGATTTCACAACTCTCGGAGGCCGAAAAGCAGAAGGGCGTGATAGCCTGTTCGGCCGGCAACCACGCTCAGGGGGTGGCTCTTGCCGCCACGGCAATGGGCGTGAAAAGTCTCATTTGTCTGCCCGAGGGGGCTCCCATCAGCAAGGTGGAAGCCACGAAGCGCCTGGGAGCAGAGGTGAAGCTCGTGCCTGGTGTCTACGACGATGCCTACGCCGAGGCCATCCGGCTGCGCGATGAGTGCGGTTACACCTTTGTCCATCCCTTTGACGACGAGAATGTGATAGCCGGGCAGGGCACCATCGGGCTCGAACTGCTCGACCAGCTGCCCGATGTGGAGGCGGTCGTCATCCCTGTCGGGGGCGGCGGGCTCATCTCCGGGGTGGCCTTTGCCCTCAAGAGCCTCAATCCGCGGGTGAAGGTCTATGGTGTGCAGGCAGCCGGAGCAGCCGGTATGGTGGAGAGCATCCACCAACATCGGTTGGAAAAACTGGCTTCCGTGTCGACTATTGCCGACGGCATCGCCGTGAAAGAGCCTGGACAGCTGACCTTCGAGGCTTGTTCAAAATATGTGGATGGCTTTGTCACCGTGAGTGAAGACGAAATCAGTGCAGCTATCCTGCGGTTGATCGAAACTGAGAAGATGGTGGCCGAAGGAGCCGGAGCAGCCGGTGTGGCAGCCGTGATGTTTGATAAATTGCCCGTGAAGGGCAAGAAAACCGTGTGCGTCGTGAGCGGAGGCAATATCGATGTGACCATCCTCAACCGCGTGATCAACCGTGGACTGGCCAAAACAGGTCGCCTTTGCGCCCTTGAAATGGAACTCGACGACAAGCCCGGCAAACTCGTTGAGGTATGCACGGTGATAGCCCGGTTGGGCGGCAATATCACCAGCGTGCATCACGACCGCTCGGCCAACCGCAAGAAAGTGGATGCCTGCATCTTGCGGGTGATGATGGAGACCCGCAATCAGGAGCATATCGACCAGATACGCCGGGCACTCGAAGAGAAAGGAATCACGATACTGAACAATTCAATCCTTAAAATAGAACATTAGACTTATGCAAGCAATTCACACAGACAACGCGCCTGCAGCTATCGGACCGTATAGCCAGGTCATCGAAGTAAATGGTTTTGTATTTGCCTCGGGGCAGATTCCATTGGATCCTAAGACCGGGACTTTTGTTGAAGGAGGCATCAAAGAGCAGACCCGGCAGGCTCTCACCAACGCTTCCAGCATTCTGAAAGCTGCCGGAACCGACCTTGCCCACGTAGTGAAAACCACTGTCTATCTCGACAACATGGACGATTTCGCCGCCATGAACGAAGTGTATGCCGAGTTTTTCTCGCATCCATTCCCGGCCCGTTCGGCCGTAGCCGTGAAGAAGTTGCCCAAAGGCGCGCTCGTGGAAGTGGAGGTGCTGGCCGCCAAATAACGTGCCGAAATAGGGGATAGAGGACATAATAACTTGTTTACAGGTATGTATGGTTCTCCTTGGACAAAAGGAGAATGATATGTACCTGTAAACATATATTTTTATAAAATGTTGACCAAATCTTTTGTAAAACAAATCATAATTCGTAATTTTGGGCAAACAACAAAACAGAGCGAGTTGCCCCGCTCTGTTTTGTTGTCACAACGGAATAATCCTTATTGTGACTTGCTTGAAAATTTCTGATGCAAATATAGCAACTTAATAATTGATATCCAAATAAAAAGTAGAAAAAATGAAAACAATTTTAGGATTAGACTTGGGAACCAATAGCATTGGTTGGGCTAAAGTCTCTGTGGATGACTATGGAAATTACCTGCATGACATTAAGTTGGGAAGCAGAATTATTCCGATGAGTCAGGATGTACTTGGCAACTTCGACAGTGGGGTGACGGTATCTCAGACGGCCCAACGAACGGAGTTTCGTAGTAAACGCAGGTTGGTACAGCGCAATCTGCAACGTCGTGAAAGGTTGCATAGAGTGTTACACGTGCTGGACTTTTTGCCTGCTCATTATGATGCAGCCATAGGCTGGGATAGGACAGAGGCTGTAACTTACGGAAAGTTTCTTAATCATGCTGAACCCAAATTGGCATGGGAGGAACTTGGAAATGGGAAAAGAAGATTTCTGTTTATGGATTCATTCCACGAAATGGTAGCTGATTTTGCACGTTGTCAACCGGCATTGGTGGCAGATGGAAAGAAAATTCCGCTTGATTGGACTATCTACTACCTGCGCAAGAAGGCTCTTACACAAGCTATTACGAAAGAAGAATTGGCTTGGATATTGCTTAATTTCAACCAAAAGCGCGGCTACTACCAATTGCGTGGCGAAGAAGAAGAGGAAAATCCGACTAAACAAGAAGAGTATTACGAATTAAAGGTTGTAAGTGTAGAAGCCACTGATAGTCGGAAAGGCAATGATACGTGGTATAATGTCCATTTGGAGAATGGATGGATTTATCGCCGTAGTAGTAAAATCTCGCTTGATGATTGGGTGGGGAAAGTGAAACAGTTTATCGTGACAACTGAATATGAGAAAGATGGTGCGACTTTGAAGACCGATAAAGAAGGCAATGTGAAACGTTCGTTCCGTGCCCCGAACGAAAATGACTGGGGACTGCGGAAAAAACGTACGGAAACCCTGTTGGAAATGTCGGGTAAAACGGTAGGTGCTTTCATCTATGACCATTTGCTGCAAGAACCTGCAGACAAAATACGAGGAAACTTCATCCGCACAATCGAACGCCACTACTATAAGGCTGAACTTGAAGCCATTTTGGCGGAACAATGCAAGTATCACATAGAGTTGAGGGATAAAGAGATGTTGGAAGCCTGTGCCCGAGAGCTTTATCTGAATAACGTTCCCCATCAGCAGAGCCTGATGAAGAAGGACATGACTTATTTGCTTTTGTACGACTTGATTTTCTATCAACGCCCTTTGAAAAGTAAGAAAACGCTAATAGCCAACTGTCCATACGAATATTATGAATATGTAGATAAAGAGACGGGCGAGATAAAACGGCAAAACATTAAATGTATAGCCAAGTCTAATCCATACTTTCAAGAGTTTCGTTTGTGGCAATTTGTACTTAATCTTCGTCTATTCGATCGTGTGGAAGATAAGGAGGTGACGGCAAATTATCTGCCAACCGCGGATGACCATGCCCGATTGTTTACTTATCTGAATGACCGAAAGGAAATAAACCAAGAAACCTTACTCAAAGATTACTTCAAATTGAAGAAGGTGAAAATTGGTAATGAGAAGGAATACCCTATTCGGTGGAATTATATAGAGGACAAAGAAAAGAAATACCCCTGCAACGAAACCCGTTACGAGTTGCTGATGGCTTTAGATAGAGCCGGTATCGAACACAAATGGTTAGATGACAATAATTTGGAATATCGGATATGGCATCTGCTCTATTCTGTGGAAGTGAAGAGCGAATCGGAGACAGCACTACGCAAGTTGAAAAATGATGATGCTTTTGTTAATTCGTTTTTGAAGGTGAAACCGTTCAAAAAGGAGTATGGAGCCTATTCGGAAAAAGCAATCAAAAGGCTGTTGGCCGTCATGCGTAAAGGCTTTTTATGGAACGAGCAAGACATCTGTGATGAAACGCGCAAGCGTATTGAAATCATTATAAAAGGAGATGTTGATGAGAAAGTCAAAGAACGGATGGGGCATGCGGCATATTCGTTTGACCGAGTTTCCGATTTTCAAGGACTGCCTGAGTGGCTGGCTTGTTATGTCGTGTATGGCAGACATTCCGAAGCGATGGATATTCAATGTTGGGATTCACCCGAAAGGCTCATGGCCTATATTAATAATTTCAAACAGTATTCGTTGCGTAATCCGATTGTAGAACAATGTATTCTTGAAACATTACGGACAGTACATGATATATGGAAAGAAACCGGGCAGATAGATGAGATTCATGTAGAATTGGGACGTGAAATGAAAAGTACCTCTGAAGAGCGTGCTCGTCGGACACAGAATGTTCTTAGGAATGAAAATACGAATCTGCGTATTAAGAGCTTGCTGATAGAACTTAAGAACGATACGGATATATGTAATGTACATCCCTATTCGCCGATGCAGCAAGAGATATTGCGCATCTATGAAGAGGGGGCACTACAAGAATTGAATAGGGAAGACGAGGATTTTGAGGAAATTTCCAAGATTTCGCAAATGTCTCAACCTTCGGGAAAGGAGTTGAACAGATATAAGTTGTGGCTTGAGCAGAAATATCGTTCGCCTTATACGGGAAAAGCTATCTCGCTTGCTAAACTTTTTACACCGGCCTATCAAATAGAACATGTTATTCCGCAGAGCCGCTATTTTGACGACTCGTTTACGAATAAGGTGATATGTGAGGCAGAGGTAAACACTTTGAAGTCTAACCTTCTTGGTTATGAGTTTATTAAGAAGCATGGTGGTGAGATTATTCATTGTACCACGTTGGGCGATGTAAGAATCTTTAGTGAAAGTGAATATAAGGCTTTTGTAACAGAGCATTATGCCAACAACAAGTCGAAAAAAGATAAATTGCTGATGGAGGATATTCCACAGGAATTCTTGAGTCGGCAGATGAACGATAGTAGGTATATTAGCAAGGTGGTAAAGACGCTGCTTTCCAATATTGTGCGAATGAAAGATGAGTCGGAAGCTACTTCCAAGTCTGTGATTGTATGTACCGGAGGTGTCACAGACCGCCTCAAAAAAGATTGGGGACTGAATGATGTATGGAACAGTATTGTCTATTCACGCTTTGAGCGACTCAACAGACTTACCGGGACGGAGGTTTTCGGACATTGGGAAAATAAGGATGGTAAGCGGGTGTTCCAGACTTCTATGCCCTTGGAATTGCAGCGTGGTTTTAGGAAAAAGCGTATAGATCACCGCCATCATGCGATGGACGCCCTTGTAATTGCTTGTGCCTCTCGTAACATCGTCAACTATCTGAACAATGAGTCTGCCAATAACCCGAAAAAGCGGGAAGATTTGCGTCGTCAGCTGTGCGATAAGAACAGGGTTGTTCGCAAGCCTTGGGAAACATTCACGCAGGATGCCTATAATGCATTGAGAAATGTGGTGGTCAGCTTTAAAAACTACGTACGAGTTATCAATAAGGCGACCAATCGTTATGAGCACTATGATGAGAATGGTAAAAAGAGGTTTGTGCAACAGAAGGGGAGTGAACTGTGGGCCATTAGGAAACCAATGCACAAGGAGACTTACTATGGTCATGTCAATCTGCGTCGTAAAGAACTTGTCACACTTCAGAAGGCTCTCGATGATATTCCGTCCATTTGTGACAAGAAGTTGAGAGACTATATCAGTGCGTTGGTTGAAAAGCACTTCAATAAGCGACAGTTGCTTGCCCATTTCAAGAGTACGGATTATTATTGGCAGAAGCAATATGTAAATAAGGTGTATGTGTGGACTTTTAGTGATGATATAAAGCCTTTGGTTGCTACAAGAAAATTGCTTGACACTTCATTCGATGCCAAACGAATAGGCACTATTACCGATACCGGTATCCAGAAGATACTTCGTAATTATCTTGAAGCAAAAGGTGGCAATGCGACCTTGGCTTTTACGCCTGAAGGGATTGCGGAAATGAATCAGAATATCTCAAAGTATAATGATGGCAAACCGCATCAGCCAATTTTGAAAGTGAGAATAACGGAGCCGATGGGAGCTAAGTATCGAGTAGGGCAAACAGGAAATAAAATGGCTAAATATGTCGAGGCTCAATCGGGAACGAATCTCTATTTTGCTATCTATGAAGATAGCGAAGGTAAACGCAGTTATACCACAGTTCCATTGGATGAGGTGGCGGAGCGTCTGAAGCAGAGACTTTCGCCGGTTCCGGAGAAAGATGAAAACGATGTGCCATTAAAGTTCTACCTGTCGCCTAATGATTTAGTGTATGTGCCTACTGAAGAAGAGTTGCAGCTACGTGAGTGCAAGTTGAATAAAGATAGGATATACAAGATGGTTAGCTCGACAGGAAACGAATGTCATTTTATACCTTATTATGTCGCGAATATAATCTATAATAAGGTGGAATTTGAGGCAATGAATAAAATAGGAAGGGCTCTTACGGGTGAAATGATTAAAGCTGTCTGTTGGAAACTTGAAATAGACCGTCTGGGGAATATTCTAAAAGTTATAAAATAATTCTACACCATGATCAAAAAGACACTTTGCTTTAGCAATCCAATTTATCTGAGCTTGCGAGATGCTCAATTAGTGTTGCATTTGCCCGAAGTGGAAAAAGACGAAGCTTTACCAGATCTGATGAAAAGAGATGCCGAGCGCACCATCCCGATAGAAGACATCGGGGTGGTCGTACTTGACAACCGACGTATCACCGTCACATCAGGTGTCTTAGAGGCTTTGTTGGAAAATAATTGTGCCGTTATCACTTGTGGACAGAATGGTATGCCTATTGGCTTGCTTCTCTCTTTATGTGGTAATAAAACGCAAAATGAGCGGTTTCGTTTACAGTTGGATGCTTCCCTCCCTTTGCGTAAACAACTCTGGCAACAGACCATAAAACAGAAAATACTTAATCAAGCGCATGTACTCAGAACCAGCACTGGCAAAGAAACTAATTGCATGAAAGTTTGGGCCAATGAAGTGCGTAGCGGTGATCCTGACAATTTGGAGGCAAGAGCCGCGGCTTATTATTGGCGTAATCTCTTTCCTGCACTTCCCTCATTTGTGCGTGAACGGGAAGGAATGCCACCCAACAACTTGTTAAATTACGGTTATGCCATTTTGCGTGCTGTCATAGCAAGATCATTGGTGGGGAGTGGTTTGTTGCCGACTTTAGGGATCCACCATCATAACCGCTACAATGCTTATTGTCTTGCTGATGATATTATGGAACCATACAGACCATATGTTGATCAGTTGGTAATTGGTATTATACATCGTACATCTGATATATCCGAAATAACCAAAGAACAGAAAATACAACTTTTGGGTATCCCGATGTTGGATGTGGTCGTGAATAGCAAGCGTAGTCCGTTGATGATAGCTGCTCAGCAGACAACATCCTCACTTGCTAAATGCTTTTCAGGAGAGGTGCGGCATATTAGCTATCCCGAAATGTAACCTGTTATGTCTGGTTTTGACAGATTTAGTGAATATAGAATTATGTGGATTCTTGTATTCTTTGACTTGCCTACGGATACAAAGAAAGAGAAAAAGGCCTATATCGATTTCCGTAAGGTGCTGATTAAAGATGGATTCACGATGTTCCAGTTTTCCATTTACGTGCGCCATTGCGCTAGTATGGAGAATGCTGAAGTGCATATCAAGCGTATCCGCAATAATCTTCCGAAGTTTGGAAAGGTCGGAATTTTGTGTATTACAGACAAGCAATTTGCCAACATACAGTTATTTTATGGGGAAAGGCCTACCCTTCCTAATGCTCCTTTCCAACAGCTGGAACTATTCTGAATGTATTGTATAGAAAGCGAAAATCCCATTCGTTGCGAATGGGATTTTGCTTTGCGGTGTCATTTTATTTTTCTTGCAATAACAAAGTATCTATTTGTAATTCAGTGAATTATAGATATTGAGTTGTTGTTGCTACCGCAAAGGTACAAATTTTCAAGCAAATCACAACTGTATGGCGTAATTGCACCCGAAAGTGCCGTTGTTGTTGCTACCGCAAAGGTACAAATTTTCAAGCAAATCACAACGGACAAAGACTTCTTTGCACTCGAAGACGTGTTGTTGTTGCTACCGCAAAGGTACAAATTTTCAAGCAAATCACAACAGATTTGCAATATTGCCGAACGCAGTAGCAGTTGTTGTTGCTACCGCAAAGGTACAAATTTTCAAGCAAATCACAACTATACGGTGTAATTGCGCCCGAAAGTGCCAGTTGTTGTTGCTACCGCAAAGGTACAAATTTTCAAGCAAATCACAACAAGCTGTGAGGCCGTTCATGTGCGAATAGGTTGTTGTTGCTACCGCAAAGGTACAAATTTTCAAGCAAATCACAACGTGCCTCGGCGATGGTGTCACCGTGCGCCCGTTGTTGTTGCTACCGCAAAGGTACAAATTTTCAAGCAAATCACAACTAGTCGGCGAAATAGCTTTCGTTTGTTCCGGTTGTTGTTGCTACCGCAAAGGTACAAATTTTCAAGCAAATCACAACCTGATGGGGGTGTTATTGGCGGCAATTCAGGTTGTTGTTGCTACCGCAAAGGTACAAATTTTCAAGCAAATCACAACTGTACGGT
>OGFU01000009.1_pt1 | contig 236407 bp, 167 predicted proteins | sample 1571061 | NCBI WGS metagenome assembly OGFU01 (sample SAMEA2582063, study PRJEB24529) | metagenome | biome: Human gut stool | place: China | collected 2011 | reverse complement strand
CCCCCCCGAATTTTTAACACTTTTTATTGGTTCGCCGCGCACTACTCTCTCTCCGCCTTTTTTCATCGCAAGAAAAGGTATGAGAGGAGTATCGCCATACCCATGAGTGTCGTGTGACTTGCGCACAGTACTCGTATGTACGAAATAGCAAAAGCAGGAAACGCTACAACAAAAAACTATGAAAACAACCTATAGTCGTGTAGCACTGATAGAGATTAAGACAATAAAAGACTATGTAACCGAAAAACGAACACGCTTATGGAGGAAAAGAGCGAAAAGGTCTGCAAGTTCCAAAACGAAGTGCAATAAAAGGTCACTCACAACACTGACCGACGTCACTCACAAACAAACTTGGGCAGGCAACAATACACGAGATTTTAACCAATTAGTATTAATAACATAAATTTTAAGAATTATGACAGAGATAATTGACACTCAAGAAACAACGAGAGAGAAAAAACAGTACGTTCGTCCAGAAATCACGATGATACCCATGCAGGCAGAGTGTACGCTGCTGGCTGCAAGCGGCCAAAATATAAATATTGGTGCAGGTGACGCTGGCGACGGGGATAATTTAATAGAAGACTAACCTACAATATATTATCAATAGCAATGAATACATTCTTTACACCAAAAACGAGTAAGATGAAATGGCTCTTATCCTGCGTGATAGTGCTCTCATTTCTTGTTTCATGCGCTGATGAAACAATGCTTAATAGCACAGATGTTAAGCAGACTACAGAGAAAAACATTGGTGAAACTTCAAGAATTGGCATTTCGGGTAATGCCTGTGTAGAGCTGGCTGATGTATCCTCCTCATTGGATGGAAATACTACAACCACACGTGCCGTTTCTGTAAATTCAAAGTATCTTCCAGTGATAGAAGGCACCGAACTCAAAGCACGAATCTTTATCGTACGTGTAGACAAAAACGCCAAGACGATGATTGACGGCAAAGAGGCGATGGACGGCAACAAGGTGGTGCTTGGAGCTGGAGAGGTAAAATTTGACAAAGTAAGCTACAATAGCGATGGCTCTATTGACGTAAAAACTAACGACATGGTTGAGTTTCATTGGCTCAACGACAAGGCATTTACACCAAAGCAAAATGAGGAATGGTATGTGTGTGGCATCATCGGAGGCGAATATAACCCAGACTTTGACAGAGAACGCAAAAATATGAGTCTTGACGACAAGACAAGGAGACGTGCAGAAAAGCTATATCATTTCTATGTAGACTTCGACCCTAATCACTCTCCATACCACAACCAACTTGATGCTAATGGAAACATTCGAGTTACCGTACCTTATGCCACAGGCTGGATGAAATTACAGATGAAAGATGGAAAAATCAATTTTGACAAATGGAAGTTTAGGTTATTGGGAACAATGATACGCTTCAAGGTGAAGCGCAATACCGACTTGGTAAAACCAGAGGGACATAAATATGCCTTTGCCAGCTCGCAAATCACTGCCCGAGGCGGTTTCCTGATGATGCCTCCCAGCCTGTTCCGCTCCAATGCCGATCTTGCTATGGATCATTCTTTCGGTCTCGATTGCGAGTTGCGCCCTTGGACGAACAGCATTGAAAGCAACTTCTACTGGATGTACGAAAATGACAGGCAGATACATTTCAACAATCCTGGCAACGTGAACCCACTCGACGAGAGCGCAGACTACGGTTCGCCACTCTACGAGTATCGCTACACCTTCGATGCCTCTGCCATGCGCAAGGGAAAGGAGAAAGCCGAGTACGACGAGTTCTACGTGTGGGGTATGCCCATACCTAAGCTCAACTACATCGGGCAAACCATGCTTACCGCCGAGCGTGGAGGATTTATGCTGGGTAGGAAACAGAAAGGCAACCCACGTTATCCGTACGCTGATGAATGGTTGGTTGGGCAGTCAAAACCTCAGGAATGGTCGGGCGAGTTCAAAGTTCTCGATTTCAAAAGCAAAAAAGTTAAAGGCTGTGGCTTCTCCACGGAAGTAGGTGTGTGTCGTCCACGTTTTAGTGAGATGAGAGACGGTAAGCCTGCCTATCCGTGGGCAAACCCTTTGGAACGCTTGGCGGTAACAAACAGCAAGACCGATGAGATGGGCTTCCACGACACCAACGCACCACACCCCAACGAGGCTGATTACGGATGGGTGAACAACTGGTCGCTCAAAAGTGCCGATATGAAAATGCGCTTTGCGCTTAACAATGGCACCATGAAGCCACAAGATTACCATCTTCCCACTGGCGAAGAATGGGGAATCGCCTTGCCTAATATCCTTACAAGCATCTATAATGGTACTTTGCCTATAGGTCTTACAGGCTGGAATAACATCAAGTCTGCTCCCAACCCTTACTTCGAAATGTTCGACCCAGAGGAAGACGACATGCGCCCCATCATCACAGCTGGCGAAACACACAACAGCAACAAGGCAGATATTCAAGAAGAGCGGTTTTGGAACAATAAACCTATCTTCTACTCCTACTTTATGCAAGATAAGAGCCGGCTCGAACTCTACGCCATTCGTTTCTACGGCAACAATAAGGAGGCACAGTCGCACAAAGACCGCCGTCCCTACGGCAACCGCTATCGCTGTGCCTATCGCTGGAGGTTCATGGACGCTGGCGGTCCCGATGCCACCAACGACGGACAGGGCATGCGCCTCGTGGTACAGAGCCGTTGGATAGGCAACGCCAACGTAACCGTGCGCGACATCATGGACGACAAGTGGTGGGGAGAATGTTCGGACAGCAACCCGCTCTATCGTACCGACTGTTATCGTGTTTTGCCCTGCGTAGGCTACCCCTTCCCAAAAGGCGGAGCTACATGGCGCATGGCATACTGGTCAAGAACACGCTGGAAATACGACACCTACGACAAGGACAACGAGCACAGCAACAAGACATTCTGCTACCGTGTGCTATCCAAAGACGGCTTCGACCGTGGACATAACGATAATGCCACCCTGCACTACGGCGTTCGCCTCATGGTAAACAGAGACGTGGACGAGTTCGGCAAGCGCGCCCCACGCCAGTTGCAGAAAGACAAGGACGAGCAACGACTCATACGTCGCAAATAGTATCTAAGGTGAGGGACAATGCGTGTCCCTCACTATAGTATATAATTTTATGTTAAGGAATGGCTAAAAATAACAAATACATGTTGGTTCCTATTGGTGAATTTATCCATAACACTGTGTGTGGTAGGCTTCTATGCTTCCCTACTTATATTTTTAGCTTCCTTACCCCCGTTATTTACAATATTTAACAACCCGGATTGGGTATGTAATTTTGCGAGGCTGTGCATCTCGAAGTCCATAGATGACTACGAGATGCATTTTGCGTGTACATAGACTTTTGAAAAGAAGACCGCTGCAACTCAAAGTTACATCATTCCATTTCTTTCCAAAGCGTACGATAAATGCCAATAGTTAGGTTTTGGAAGTTGCCTATTATTCACTATCTTTGCACCTTAAAAAATAAAAATACATAGGATTTACTATGATTTCAGGACAAATCGCCCTTCAATGGGGTAAAAGAACAATCTATAATTTGACGGTGATATATGCGCTGTTATCCACCATGCTTCTATACGGATGCGACGGTGACACTACAGTGAATAGCGAAAGTTCGTCTCATCAATCAACCACGATACGGCTTACAATAGAAGTCCCTAATGGTGGTGTAGATAACACCAAGATGGTAGCAACAAGATCCTTCACCTATGGTTTTGAGGGAGATATGGTCCCACCGAAGATGCGGCTAAAAGAAGGCGAAACAACTGAGGGACTTTGTGTTATCAGAAACGAAAACCCCAAGATACCAATAAAATTAGTACAGGTGAAATGGAAAACGCATGATGGTGTCTTGTGGTGCGACACTCTCAATGCTGACGTGGAGGCTCCTCACGATGAAAAAATTGGTAATTGGCAGGCGTGTTTTCTACTTGGTCATGGAACCTACGATGAGAAGACGCACAAAATAAAAATGGGCGTAGAGCGTTTGGCACGCCCCATAAGCCAAAATGAGGAGCAACTATGGAACATGCCTTACCTGTCAGCTTGGTTGCCCTTGAAAACGAGCGACGGTTTACACCTGCGTTCGCCACATGTGAGTTTCAAACCGCAAGGAGCGTTCATACGCATGAGATTGACAAATGATACTAAACATGACATGAGCGTGGCATCACTGCGCATGCGCCCCACTGACGATTCCATGCAGGCAGCACCATTCGTGTGGGAGGCAATGTGGCAGACTGATGAACGAGGGGATGCGCCTGTCGTTTCTCCAGTTTTGCAGAAAAGCGGAGAGGATTTCGAATGTCCACTCGCACAACCACTCACATTAAAACCGGGCGAGACATCAGCCTGGTATGGCTTCTGGAGTATGCCCATAGGTAAATCCGTAGGGTATTCGGGCAATTACTTCGTCGTACCTGCAGAAGAAGCCAAGATACATCGATCGCCATGGTGGCTGTACCACACTCCACTGGAAGGAAAAAGCAATGCGCAAGGCCCCGTGGCAGGTCGAACCTACACGCTCTCACTGAAACTGCGGCAACTAATCTCCACTACCTATGCCAACTGGATGCAGGATATGGAGGACGACCGACTGGTGTGCAAGATGTCCATACCCGGAACACACGATACAGGAGCATGGTCAGGCAACTGGTGGGTGAAGACGCAAGACAAGGACATCAAGGGGCAGCTCGAGAGCGGCATACGCTTCTTCGACATACGCTTGGTGCTTGCAGATGGTGTGCTAAAGCTATGCCACGCCAGTAATGTATTCGACCGCACGTTCCACAAGGATGTATTGCGTGCCACCGCCGATTTTCTGCGGGAGCACCCATCGGAAACGGTTATCATGACCATCAAGCGTGACCACGACTACGACAAAGATGGAGGTAACAAGTACCGTACGGCAGTGGGTAACGTGTTAAGGGCTGATCCCTACGTTACACCATACATTGCAGGATCGTTCAGTCCGACACTTACAATGGGAGAACTACGAGGCAAGATGCTCATCTTGAGCCGTGAGGGCTGGTACTCCACCAACTCGGGGTGGATAGACCGCTGGTATGATAACAAACAATTCTCTACCAATATCTACTCCACCAATCACAGTCGTACCACGCTGAATGTGGAGGACACTTACAGATGCGCTGCTGGCGACAAGGTGAATCTCGTGCGCCAGAACCTGCTAAAAGCCAGTGAGGCGTACGGTGGTGCGGCACCCGACTGGTTCATCACCTTCTGCTCGTACACGGGTCCAAACGGCATAGGCACACCCAATGCCGTCACAGGATACGTTGATCCGCATGTGATAAATATTCTTAAGGGAGACCATCAGTTGCGTACAACGGGTATACTGCTTTTCAACTTTGCAGGCTGGTGGGACAACGGACTCACCAACATCGCCATCAAATTCAACGATACTGCCACACCGCCGCTCAAGCAGTGGTAACAAGTTGGGGCAAGTCAACACACCAGCCGAGCCGTGCGTAATCCCCCCCCCGCGTGTCGGCACGGCTTCATAGCGGATTATTAAACATCATAAAACATATTACAGTCATGCTATATGCAATTATCATCTTCGCAAGTTTCTTTGTATTACGCTTGTTCTCCCTCGCTTTCTCAATAAGGAACGAGAAACGTCTCATCAAATGTGGAGCTACACAGTACGGAAAACGCAACTCCCTACTGCTGACGCTTGCCCATATAGCCTACTACTTTGGTGCCCTCTATGAGGGATATACCAGCAATATGGAGTTTGACAGGACCTCTGTCATCGGCGTGGCAGTCATGGCATTCGCCTACATCATGCTGTTTTACGTCATCTACAAGCTGAGTGACGTTTGGACAGTGAAACTCTACATCGTACCCAACCATCGCATCAATCGTAGTTTCTTGTTTCGTACGGTGCGACACCCAAACTATTTCCTCAACATCATACCAGAACTGATAGGTGTGGCGCTACTCTGCCATGCTTGGACAACGTTATGCGTAGGTCTGCCCCTCTACGGCTACCTGCTAATAGTTCGCATCCGTCAAGAGGAAAGAGCCATGCGACACCTGCTATCGTAACGATCGTGACCGACGTCGATAAACTTTATAAAATACTACCTATCATCAGGATAACTTTTATAAACAGGACAGCAATCACAGACAGCCGTGAGGCATCAAGGGGGGAGGAGTTTTTCTTTTCAGAAAAAACTCCCCCCCTGTGTGTTTCATCCAATATTCTTCCAGATGTCGTCACTCACGACGCTGACCGACGTCGGTCACGGTTATTGGTAGCTGACATTCGAGCTGCAAACCAAAAAACTTATCGTTGATGTGCTTTCTCATCCATAGACTTTCTCTTGTAGGGGAAGTTTTTTTTTGTTGGTACATCAAATCTTCCTCTCATTTTGTTTCCCACTTTTTCCCACTATTTCCTCACAGTGTGAACGTTTGGTTTTATCCGTTTAATTTTGCCAATATATAACATTATATATTCATCAAAATGTAATATTTATGGAACCAAACAACAATGACAACTATGTGCTGGTCTTGGAAGACCGCACGGAAGTGAAGAATGAGCAAGAAGCGGGAAAAATCTCCGTAGTATCGGGTATCGACGACAAGGGCAACCTCAAGACCACAGAGGCTGCCGCTGCCAATCAGGCTGCGTTCTTGAAATTCAACAACAAGGACGGACTTCTAAAGAACTTCATGTCCAATTTCCTCAAACAGTTCAATAACCCGACTCGTTTCGGACTGTACAAGGTTTTGGCAAACAATGTAGAACAAGGTGTGGACAATCTTCGCACCATGTTGCAAAGTCGTGAAAAGCCAGAAAGCAAACAGCAACTGACAGAGATTGGAGTATCCTTTGACGATTATCTGCCGAAAAAGAAGAACGCCACAGCCATTGATGAGTCGAAGATTGATTGGAAGCAACTTGGTGACCTCGGTCTTACCCGTGAACGACTGGAACAAAGTGGAGAGTTAGAAAAGATGCTTTCTTGGCAGAAGAGTAACCTTATTACTATTGCCGTACCTATTGGTGACACGACCATCTACACCGAAGCACGTCTTGCATTCCGCACGGATGATAATGGCAATGTCGGCTTGGCTATCCACCCGTTACGCAAGGAGCCACAGCTCGACTTCCCCTATATGGGTTACAAGTTCTCTCCCGAAGAAAAGGAGCAACTCCTTGCTACGGGCAACCTTGGCAAGACAATCGAAGTAACGCCCAAGAACGGCAATCCTTTTTCTGCCTATGTCTCCATCGATCCACAGACCAACGAAATTGTTGCCTTACGTGCCGACCGTGTGAACATTCCCAAGGAGATCAAGGGTGTAACGCTCTCTGATGTCCAGTACAAAGATCTTGTGGAAGGCAAAGCCGTGAAAGTGGAGGGTATGACCGCCAAGAGCGGCAAGTCTTTCAACGCCACCCTGCAGGTTAATGCCGAGCGAAAAGGCATTGAGTTCATCTTTGACAATAACCGTGGTTTTAAGGAACGCCAGCAGCAGACACAGCAGCAAGGTGTCCCACATAAGCTTTGCGGTTTAGAGTTATCAGATAAACAGCGTGAAGCATTGGATAGCGGTCGTACACTATATCTAAAGAATATGGTGGACAAACAGGGACAATCATTCAATGCCTATGTTCGCATGGACAAGGAACAGAATCGCCCACGTTTTTACAAGTGGAATCCTGACAAAAAGCAAGAAACCGGCAAAGAAAAGGTGGTTGCCGTAGCAGAGGAACACAAGACACAGGTTGCGGTCAATAACCACGGCAAGACCAACGAAGCCACCAAAAATGTGAAAGAACCACTCAAAACGGGACAGACACAGCCTACTGCTGAGCAGAAGCAAAAGCAGGACGAGAACAAACAGAAGAAGTCCCGTGGACGTAAGATGTAACCTTTAATTCTATTATCAACTATGATTACTTGTATTATTGCCGAGAAACCCTCGGTAGCCAGAGATATAGCCCGTATCGTAGGGGCTAATACCAGACAAGACGGATATTTAGAAGGTAACGGCTATATGGTTACTTGGGCAATGGGACACCTCATTGCCCTTGCCATGCCCGAAGCCTACGGTTTTTCTGCCTATAAAGCTGAAGACCTGCCCATTCGTCCCAATCCATTTCAGTTAGTGGTACGACAAGTACGTAAGGATAAGGAGTATGTATCAGACCCAGCAGCACTAAAACAGCTCAAGGTGATACGCTCCAGCTTTGACAAAGCAGACCGCATCATCGTTGCTACCGATGCAGGACGTGAAGGTGAACTCATCTTCAGATACATCTATTCCTATCTCAATTGCCATAAGCCTTTCGACCGCTTGTGGATTTCCTCCCTCACCGATAAAGCCATCCGTGAGGGACTTTCCAACCTCAAACCAGGAAGCAGTTACGACAATCTCTATTATTCCGCCAAAGCAAGAAGCGAAGCCGACTGGTTGGTGGGTATCAATGCCAGCCGTGCATTGTCCATCGTCCGCAAAGGCGGCTATTCCTTGGGACGGGTACAAACCCCAGCTCTTGCTATGGTCTGCCGTCGGTACATAGAAAATCGTGATTTTTCTTCCGTCCCCTATTGGAAACTCTCCGTAGCAGCAGAGAAAGAGGGCGTATCGCTGAAAGCTGTGAGCAGTAGTGCATTTGACAATGAAGCCGATGCACAGTCCGCTCTCGCCATGCTTCGCGAACAGAGCCGGCTTACCGTGACTTCGGTCGCAAAAAAGGTGGGACATACGTCGCCACCCCTCTTGTTCGACCTTACCTCCCTACAGAAGGAAGCCAACCGAAAGCACGGCTTTTCAGCAGATAAGACCCTCTCAATCGCACAAAGCCTCTATGAGAAGAAAATCACGACCTATCCCCGCACCGGCAGTCGATACATCAGTGAAGACGTTTTCGAGGAAGTACCCACTTTACTTGGCAAGATAGGCACTGCACTTCCGACACCACTTAACCGCCACTCGGTGGACAACGGCAAGGTAACTGATCACCACGCCATTATCCCTACGGGTGAAACAACATCGGGACTATCGACAGATGAAACGACCATCTACCAAATGGTAGTCCATCGTTTCATCGAAGCCTTTTCTCCCGATTCAGAGGAGGAGAGGATGCAGGCGGAACTGACAGACGGTACAAACACCTACATTTGGAAGGCGTGCCGAAGTATCTCCTTGGGCTGGAAAGCCGTGCAGCATAGTACTGGCACGAACGATGAAAAAGGCAAAGAGGAAGAAGAACAGACTTTATCCGTATTGCCCAATCTAATAGAAAACGAGGTGTTACCACTGCTTTCTTCAGAAATTACCGAGCACAAGACCAAGCCCAAACCGCTCTATACAGAAGCGACTTTGCTTTCTGCTATGGAAAACGCAGGGAAAGAGGTCGCAGATGCAGAAAGTAAAAGAGCAATGGCAGAGTGCGGCATCGGTACACCAGCCACTCGTGCCAATATCATCGAGACATTGATTCTGCGAGACTATATCCGAAGAGAAAAGAAAACGGTAGTCCCGACAGAGAAAGGCTTGGCAGTCTATGAGATTGTCAAGGATAAACGAATTGCCAATGCAGAGATGACAGGCTCGTGGGAACTGACCCTTGCCGCCATCGAGGCTGGACAAATGCCACCCGAGAAGTTCGCACAAGGCATCAACTCCTATGTGGAGACGATTTGCGAGGAACTCCTTGCCCTTGCTCCACAGGTACAAAAGTCCTATCCCACCTACCACTGCCCCAAATGCAGCAATGAGAGTGTGGGCATCTATGCCAAAATTGCGAAATGCAGGCACGAGGGCTGCGACTTTCACATCTTCCGTGAAATCTGCGGCACGTTCCTTTCCGAGGACAATATCCGTGATTTGATAACTACCGGGCGAACGCCTATCCTCAAAGGCTTGACGAGCAAGGCAGGCAAGAAGTTCAACGCACGTCTTGTTTTGGGCGAAGACCACACCACCGCCTTTGAGTTTGAAGGAAAGAAAGGAAAAGCACGAGGGAGATAGTTACCACAGACTCAGAGATAAAACAAATTAGTTGGGAGATAGGAAAAATTATCTTCCGACTAATTTTTCCTCTCCATCTTAAACAGAAAAATTATGGCATACAATAAGAAAGCAGTCTTGGAGGGCAATACGGAAGCCATCCGTGTAATCCTCCGATTAGAAAAAGAACGACGTGAAGCCACCGAAGCCGAGAAAGTCCTGCTCAGAGGTTATCAAGGTTTCGGTGGTCTGAAATGCGTGTTGAACCGTTGTGATAATCCCGATGACCTCCGCTATTGGAGCGCATCGGAGCAAAACCTGTTCGCGCCTACCCAAAGGCTCAAACAGATGATTTACCGTGATGCCGTCGATGCCAGCACCGCCAAACGCTATTGGGAGAGTATCAAGGCAAGCGTACTGACCTCCTTCTATACCGACACCCGTATCGTCTCCGCCATTGCCGAAGCCCTTAGTGCTGCCGACGTGCAAGTAAGAAGGTGCTTAGACCCTTCAGCAGGTATGGGAGCCTTTACCGAAACCTTTGCCAAAAGTGCCGGTATGGTCGATGCGATGGAGAAAGACCTACTGACGGCGCGCATCACACAAGCCCTTCATCCTTACGGCAAGGATAATATCTTTGTTCGGCAAGAACCCTTTGAAGCCATCGGAGAACTGGAAGAAAAGGACAAGTACGACCTGATTACCAGCAACATCCCCTTTGGCGACTTTATGGTTTATGACCGTAGTTATAGCAAGGGAGAGAATATCCTTAAACGGGAATCCACCAGAACCATTCACAATTATTTCTTTGTAAAAGGGCTGGACACTATCAAGGAGGGCGGACTTCTTGCATTTATTACCTCGCAGGGTGTATTGGACAGCCCCAAGAATGAAGCCATCCGCCGTTACCTCTTGCAGAATAGCCGTCTTATCTCCGCCATCCGCCTACCTTCGGGTATGTTCTCCGAGAATGCAGGTACGGATGTGGGCAGCGACCTGATTGTCCTGCAAAAACAATCGGGCAAGGAAATTGGTGAGGGCATCGAACAGCAGTTTGTACAAACCGCCTCTGTTCCCAAAGGCGACGGCTTTTCTATTGCGTTTAACCATAACTCCCTCTTTGAGGGCGAATGGAAGGACATTTCCCACCGCACGATTGCCACAGAGCGCACGATGGGTACAGACCCTTATGGTAAGCCCGCTTGGGAATATACGTTTGACGGCAGTATCGAGGATATGGCTGACAGTCTGTGTACACAACTATCCTTGGAAGTGGAGCAGCGTTTCGACCGCAAGCTCTACGAAACCGGCATACCCATGACCGAGGAGGAATGGCAGGTACACGTGGACAAGATGGTGCAGAAAGTGCAAGGAGGTCTAAAAACAGAACAACCACCTCTGTTACAAGAATCCAAGGATAAGGAGGAAAAGAAAGAGGATAAGGAAGATGAAAAAGAAGAAGAAAATGCTTACAATTTGATGCCCGACAGCACTAAGAAGCAACTTCCCAAACTCTATGCAACAGAAAAGCAACTCATCGGCGACCGCACAGCATACGCTCGCTACTTTTTCCCTATGGGAGCCTATACCGCCTATATGCTGGAATACGACCCCAAGGAACGCATCGGCTTCGGAGCCGTTACGATGGGCTATGGTTGGGAACTTGGGTATATGTCCCTCAAAGAAATGGAGGAAGTCAAGATACACGGATTGGGTATAGAACGGGACTTATACTTCAAACCCACTAAATTGCACGAGATAGCAGAACTGGAAGAGATTGTCAGAGGACAATACACTAAAGAACCCATCATTGAGGAAATCAAGGATGAAAGCCGTCAGGAAGTGCAGAAACCTGTACAGGAAGACAATCAACCACAAGCAATGGTAGAACAAGTCGAGGAGGTTTTGAAAGTCGAAGAAGCTGCGCCAGTTTTACATACAGAGCCTGAAACCGAACCAGCCCCAGAAGGTGTCCCCGTAATTACCCTTCAAAGACAATACGAACAAGAAAGCCGTGAAATTCGCACAGACGTGGAAGCCCCACGCGAGATGAACGGTCAGACGGTATTCTTTGATGAAGACCATCATCCGATTATGGATAGCACCATAGAGACAGAAGCCATGGAACAGTTCTTGTTTGCCCCAGAGGAATATAGTCTTTGGACACAAGATGTAGCCCGTGTAAATAATGAAATCAAAGAGGCTGCTCAACAAAAGAAGGTCAGCGATAACCAACCACTTTCTGCGAGCAGGCAACCCAAGCCGGCAAGAAGCACGCCAAGCAGTTCCCGCAGAAGCAAGAAAACTGCATCTGCTCCCGTCAGAGAGCCCTCGCTCTTTGACTTTATGGAGGAAGCCGAACCTCGCAAGCCACAGCCCATAGCAGAGGTTAAGAAAGAGTTTGATGCTTCACCGCGTCCGTTCCTTTCTTCTCCCGACTCACATTTGCGTGACGGCTCGATAGTCGTACAGAATGGGCAGGTAGGTTTCCTGTCTGACTTGAAACGACATCCTACCTTCAACCCGATGGACTTACCCTTTGCTCAGCTCTCACGGCTGAAAGCATATATTGAGATTAGGGAGAGTTATCACCGACTCTATGATTATGAGGCGAACAACCAAGCGGAGGACAAGGAAGAGCGTGAGAAACTCAATCGGCTTTATGACGGCTATGTAGGTCGTTGGGGGTACTTCAACCAGAAGACAAACACCGATGTCATCAAGATGGATGCCACCGGAGTGGAAATGCTGTTCTTGGAACGCTCCGAGAACGGCAAGTACATCAAGGCGGACATCTTCGACCACCCGACGGCTTTTTCCACCTCCGAACTGTCCATAGCTTCAGACCCGATGGAGGCATTGGGCGCATCACTCAACAAATACGGCACGGTGGAGCTTGACTATATGAGTTCTTTGCTTCCCGATATGGAAGAGAGCGATATGCTTTCTGCTTTGGAAGGACGCATCTTCTACAATCCCGAAGAGGACAGCTATGAGGTAGCCGACAAGTTTATTTCTGGCAATGTGATTGAAAAGGCGGAGCGTATCGAGTCGTGGCTCTTGGATCATCCGGAGCATGAGGAAGCGAAACAGAGTCTGACTGCCCTGCGTGCCGCCACTCCCACGCCCATTCCCTTTGCTGATTTGGATTTCAACCTCGGTGAACGCTGGATACCCGCGAAAGTCTATGGCAAGTTCGCCTCGGAGTTCTTCGAGACGGACATCAGGGTGAGTTATCATTCTAATATGGACGAGTATGCCATTGGCTGCGACCAAAAGAACGGTAATATCTGGCACAAATATGCTGTACAAGGTGAGTTTAGACGCTATGACGGACTCAATTTATTGAAGCACGCACTTCACAATACCATTCCTGACATTAACAAAAGCAAGACCATACTTGATGCGGAGGGTAATGAGAAGACGATTAAGGTTCGTGACGGTCATGCCATACAGATGGCAAATGCCAAGATTGAGGAAATCAGACAAGGCTTTGTAGATTGGCTCGGACGGACACCCGACACGTTCAAGGAGCAGCTCTCTGACCGTTACAACCGCCTTTTTAACTGCTTTGTGCGTCCCAACTTCGACGGTACGCATCAGTCGTTTCCCGACCTCGACCTTAAAAGATTGGGCATACAAGACCTTTATAAGAGTCAGAAAGATGCCGTGTGGATGCTGAAGACCAATGGAGGTGGTATCTGCGACCACGAGGTCGGTGCAGGTAAGACGCTTATCATGTGTACAGCAGCCTACGAGATGAAGCGGTTGGGATTGGCTAACAAACCGATGATTATTGGACTCAAAGCAAATGTATTCGATATTGCCGACACTTTTCGCAAGGCTTATCCCAATGCCAAGATACTCTATCCGGGAAAGAATGACTTCAGCAAGCAGAATCGCCAACGCATCTTCAATGACATCAAGAATAATGATTGGGACTGCATTATCCTCACGCATGAGCAGTTCGGCATGATACCGCAAGCATTGGAGATACAAGAAGCGATTTTGCAGAAAGAAAAAGATTCTGTAGAAGAAAATCTTGAAGTGCTCCGTATGCAGGGAGCGGACATCTCCCGTGCCATGCTCAAAGGCTTAGAAAAACGTAAGCAGACCTTGGAAGCCAAGTTACAGGACATTCAAGACAGCATTGCCGAGCGCAAGGACGATGCCGTGGACTTTAAGATGATGGGTATTGACCACCTTTTTGTAGATGAAAGCCACCAATTCAAGAACCTGATGTTCAATACTCGCCACGACAGAGTGTCGGGCTTGGGCAATCCGGATGGCTCACAGCGTGCGCTCAATATGCTCTTTGCCATTCGCACCATACAGGAGCGGTCAGGCAAGGACTTGGGAGCAACTTTTCTTTCGGGAACTACTATCAGTAATTCGCTAACAGAATTATATTTGCTCTTCAAATACTTGCGCCCGCAAGCCTTGGAGAAGCAGGGCATTAACAGTTTCGACGCATGGGCTGCGGTCTTTGCCAAGAAGTCCACTGACTATGAGTTTTCCATCACCAATGAGATTATTCAGAAGGAACGCTTCAGAACCTTTATTAAAGTGCCTGAACTTGCCTCGTTCTATGCGGAGATTTGCGATTTCCGCACAGCAAAGGATATAGGCATCGATCGTCCCGAAAAAAACGAGATACTCCATAACATTCCGCCGACACCTGAACAGGAGGAGTTTATCGGCAAGTTGATGGAGTTTGCCAAAAACGGTGATGCCACGCTTTTGGGGCGTGCGCCGTTGAGCGAGAGTGAGGAAAAGGCAAAGATGCTGATTGCAACTGATTACGCCCGCAAAATGAGCCTGGATCTACGCATGATAGACGAAAACGGGTACTCGGATCATATTGACAACAAGGCAAGCCATTGTGCAAAGCTACTTAATGACTACTATCAGAAGTATGATGCACAGAAGGGTACGCAGTTTGTGTTCTCTGACTTGGGTACTTACAAGCCCGGCGGAGACTTTAATATCTATTCTGAGGTGAAGCGTAAATTGGTAGAAGATTATCATATCCCGTCTTACGAGATACGCTTTATTCAGGAGTGCAAGAACGAGAAAGCCAAAAAAGCGATGGTAGAAGCGATGAATCGTGGAGACATCCGCATCATTTTCGGTTCTACTTCTATGCTTGGAACGGGTGTCAACGCCCAGCAGCGTGCGGTGGCGGTGCATCAACTTGATACACCCTGGCGACCCTCAGATTTGGAGCAGCGAAATGGTCGGGCAATTCGTAAAGGTAATATGGTTGCCAAAGAATTTGCTGACAACAAGGTCGATGTGATTATCTATGCCGTGGAGCGGTCGTTGGACAGTTATAAGTTCAACCTACTACATAACAAGCAATTGTTTATCAATCAGTTGAAGACCAACACGCTCGGTAGTCGTACCATTGACGAGGGATCGATGGACGAGGATAGCGGTATGAACTTTTCAGAGTATGTTGCCGTGCTATCTGGTAATACGGACTTGTTAGAGAAAGCCAAACTCGACAAGAAGATTGCCACGCTGGAATCAGAGCGTAAGAATTTCCTCCGTGAGCGTGATGCCGCAACGGGCAAGTTGGCGGAGATTGACAGCTCCGTGTCTTTCCATTCAGACAAGATCAAGGAAGCCAAGGCAGACTTGGCGTGCTTTGAGAAGCGTGTGGAGCGTGACAAAGAAGGTAATCCTATCAATAAACTTGTCATTAAAGGTGTGGAGGACAGTACCGACATAAAGGTCATCGCCGCCCGTCTGCATGAGATAGAGGAAAAGGCTCGTACCAAGAGCGAGTACAACAAGATTGGCGAGGTTTACGGCTTTTCCATCATGGTCAAGACGGAGAGCAGTTCAAAGGATCTGTTTGATTGCTCGATAAACCGCTTCTTTGTCAAGGGACAGGAGAGCATCTACTATACTTATAATAACGGTAAGTTAGCGGCAGACCCGAAACTTGCCTGCGAGAACTTCGTAAATGCCTTGGAGCGTATCCCTAAGGTGATAGAGTCGCATGAGAAGGAAATGGCAAAGGTCGTGACCAACAAAGACGTTTACACCAACATTGCCAACAGTTCTTGGAAGAAAGAGGACGAGCTTCGCTCACTCAAAGGTGAGGCAGCAGAACTTGACAGAAAAATTGCACTTACATTGAACGAACCAAATGAAGAAAATGAAAAATCAAACGAAAATGACCAACCCGAGTATTTAAGACAAAATAGTAGTAATAGCCCAAATACTAAAAAGGAAGAGGAGGGGGTAATTTATTCAAGTTCTATGAATAATAGAAACAAACAAGAAGAAAGTAAGGGATATATTGTAAAATCCAGACTGAGATAAATAGCGATGGTGTATCATAATTGATACACCATCGTATTATATTATTTCCACAAAGAGTATTCTCTCCATTTTTCAGGAAAGCCCATATCTTTCAAAACTACCAATTTGGGAGATTTGTCCAATAGGGTGAGCAAACTCTTTCTAAATGAGCTATCAGGACTGATTATTTGCTGCAAATACAAAATTACAGATAAGTAGGCAAACAACTTATTGTCCCTTATCGTTGCAGCTTCTTGCTTTGACAAGAAAGGATAATTCGTTCTATAAGGAAACTTCAAGGCTATTGTAAAGCGGCGATTCCATACACGACTATGATGGGCACAAGTATTGCGTAAAGACGATAAACCGTGCATCCAATTCTTCAAAATATCGACATTGTATAGTCCCAAATCTCTGCAGATTGTTTTACTAGAAGGATTATTCTTGTCCAAAGCAAAAAACAACTTACTCAATGTTCCCATAGAAACAACCTCTAAGGTCATCCACGCTGGCGGAAAAGCAGGTTCGCTATACTTTTGATAATAATGAGCTATAAATTCCTCATTACTTCGCTTGACCTCTTTCATTAAATCCCCTACAACAGGTTTATCATCTATAATCTCGTTGCGTGTCAATGCGATAAACTTATCGTGCTGAAAGTATAACTTATGATTGAGAAACCAAAAGGCGTCATTTTCATCAACGGAATAAGTTAAGGCGATTCTTGTTCTTAATGCCACCTCGATTTTTTCAATGGCATTGAAGATTAAAGAGCGTAAACGCCTATCAAAACAATAAAGGTCTATCACATCTTGAAAAGAAATGTCCTTTCTCAGAAATTCGTGATTAGCACCTTCCCCGTTATTTTGAAAAGGGTATGTGTATGCTCGTAATCTATAATAACTTATATTATAAAGATATTGGGACGCAAGTTTTTCGTCTCCAATATTAAGTCCTCGATCGCATAACTTTTTAACCTGCTCAGATGTGTCTATGGGCTTCTTTTCGTACCTCATAACCGTATATAAACTCGAAGACCTCCCCGGGTGCGCTGTTCTGATGAGAAGCGTGGGAGGTCATATTGACTGCAAAGTTACTACTTTTTTTTGAATGCGCAAGGAAAATGCCGAAAAAATCATTGCAAGCGATGAATTTTCCATTAAAAGTAGCATCAAATGTAGAAATTACAAATATTTTTTGTCTGCAACCCTATCTTTATCGGTTCAATAGTTTCAAACAATATATGGTAAATTCCTTATCAAAGAAATAAGCGAGTACTGTTATCTTTATGAGCGGTAAATCCGCAACTAACTTTTTACTTGTAAAGGTAATTATTTTGTTGTGTAAACACTTGCATTTACACAACAAAAATAATCTAATCAGGAAATCAATTACCAGCCATCTCGCTTCCGTACCATTTCATCTATCTCTTCCCGAAGGAAAAGCAATCGACCGTTAGCCTTGAGAAAGGGGATTTTCCCTGCCCAAACCCAGTTATAGATGGTCTTCTGCTCCACTTTGAGTATCTTGGAAACGTCGATGATGTCCAAGTATTCGGGTTTCAATGGAGGGTGAATGGTCGTATCGACAGATTGCTCTTGCAAAAACAGCAGATGGTCAAGTTTACTCTCAACAGTCATCAGCTTGTCAAACAAGCGTTTCTGCCATGTATCTTCGGTTCTTTGGTCTATGTATGACATAATTCTCCTTTTTGATAGTTACCACTTGTGTCTTGCGACAAGATACGCTGCTCTTTCATATAGGCAATGTACTTCTTTGCCGTTCGATCCTTGATTTCCATTTCACGCATCAACACATCGCACAACTCTTGATATGATAGCTTTAGTTTGGCACGGAATGCAGACTTTACAACAGCCAACAGTTCATCGGTCTTGCGTTTTTCCTTATCCTCTTTCGACTTTTCTCCACGATAAACGTGCATATCGGCTTCCTTGTCCCATCCAAAAAGCATTATCGGCACATCTAGCGGGCTTCCATCACGCACTTTCAATGCCTTGACGACCGAGTATTCGGGATTGTCATCTTTCTCGATGGAGAGAATGCCCGCAGCCTTGCGTTGCAGTTCAGACCCTATATGTCCTCTGAGTTTGATGCCGTTGGGTACAAAATGGAGTACGCAAATGATACAAGTATTGTAAATTCCTGCCAATCGATAGAGTTCGTCCACGATGGCTATACTCTCTGTTTCGTCGTTGGCGGAGCGTATCAGGTCTGCTATACCGTCAATGACCACAAGATGAATTCCACTGTGTTTGTGATGAAACAAGTCCATACTCTCACGAATGATTTTCAGTCTGTCCTTGCGTGATAGCGATGCTAGATAGAGGGAATGATAAAACTCTGGCACGGACTTGATACCAGCCCTGCGAAGTGTCTTCTCCAAGTTCTTATAGAGTTGTGCCTCCGATTGCTCTGTATCGTAGTGAAGTACAGCCAATCCTTTGGGGTTGGCAGTTACTTCCAATCCCAAGGTTTGCTCTGCCTTTAATCGTTCTCTCCCAAGAGTGCCAGCAAGGATGGCGGCAATGTAGTTGCTTTTGCCTGTTCCTTCTCCACCTGTGATACAAAACAGATTGTCCTGCGTTCCAAGCGGAACACCATTTACTGCCACCACCGACTTTGAAGCGTCTGGCGGATTATCGTAGTCTATCTCACAAGATTGCAATATCATCATCGTCTGTGCATACATATTGGTGAACATATCATTAAGAAGCACTTTCAAGTCCTTTGCTTCATTGCCCAAGGCAAAGAAGTCCGATATATCCTTCTCCGACTTACCCCCTTGCAATGGTAAGGTTAGACTCAATACCTTGTATTGAGCAAATGCATCTGTCTGCCGTTTAGCTTCCCTTACACCTGTCTCGTCCGTATCGTACAATATAATAATGTGTTGAAAGCGAAGCTGCAATCCTTCGATGATATTCTCAGGAATCTGTGCCGTCTCACTGTTGAAACAGATGGCGTTGAAACCATGAGCCGAAAGTGAAAGCACGTCTTTCTCCCCACCTGTGATGAAAACAACATCCCCTTTGCTGGGCAGCTGCTGGAAGCCAAAGACATAGTCGTTCACTTTCTCACCCCCATAAAGAAAGCGCAGCTTACTCTTAGGGCGATAGACTTTTACAAACTTCCCCATGCTATATCCAAACATAGGCTCATCATGTGTAGAACCAAGAGTAAACGGCTTTCCCTGATTGGAGACAGACTCATAGCGAGCAAGCGACTTTACATGAAAACGTTGCAGAGTCTTAGCATCAATGCCGTATTGCTCCCAATAGTCTAGTTCTTTGACATTGAAAGATTGCTCAATTAGCTTGTACCATTTTTTACCTTCCATCTTCTTGAGCTGGTTAGGTGGTTGTACTAAGGGTGGTTTGCAAGGCTTCATCATCATTGTGTGGGGATTACTATGTTCTTTCCTTTCAATGCAAATATTCAGCTGCAAGTCCCGATTTATGGTTTCAAGCACCTTAACAAAGTCTTTCCTCACGTCCAGTCCGAGCATTGTGGCTGCAAACCAAAAGCAGTCGCCGGAGTAGGCATCGTTGCCAAAGTCCTTCATTCGGTAGCAGCCGGACTTGTTGTCGAGATAGATATTGCACGATGCACGCCTGTCGTCATACATAGGATTTCGGAAATTGCGCTTTGGCACAAAGTCGATAGGCATATAGAAGCAGAACACATCCAGTCCTTTGTTGGTTCGGCTCAGTATTTCTTCTTTGATGTTCATAGCTCCTCAAATAAAGTTTGACCATCACCCATATATCCTTTAAGGACACCATCCTTGTAGGCGTTGAGCCGTTGTAGGGCTTCCACTCGTCTGAAACCCTTGAAGGAGGCACGTCCGCTCTTGATGGCGACGTAAAGTCCCTTGAACGGATAGGCAACGTGGTTGCATGATATATACCTGAACGGGATTGCGTTGGTGTCCCTCCATCGGGCAAGGGATGCCCGCGAAATGCCCAAGAGTCTGATGACGTCGGAGGAACTGAGTTCCATCTTATCCTCCAAAACGGAATAATCGCGTCTCATTTCCACGATAAAGCCGGCTATCCGCTCCATGTCGTTCCTTAGTGAGCGTAACTCTGCAATTACCGTCTTTTGTAAATTGTCTTCTTCTGTCATATGCCACTTCTCTTTTCAGTTTAGGATTGAATAGTTGCTCTCCGTGGATTATCATCCGTCTGGAAATTCAGAGTCCTTCCCCAATTGGTGCAATAACTGCATAAGATGCTGCTTAAATCTTCTACTGTCCAGCTTGCACAGCCGATTGAGAATGACGATGAGATCTTCCTGCTCCATTGTGGAGAAGCGAAGGCTTTTATGGGGCGTGGTTGCTATCATGGACTCAATCATACCCTTGGGGAGATGTATCAAGAGCACGTCCATATCGAAGGCTGCCGCACATCTTGCATAAGTGTTGATACGAAGGTCGGTCTGCATCTTGCAGTGTTTCATAAAGTTGGAATATTCCATATTGGCATAGCCTGCCCTTAGCTTGCAGTTTTTGCTGGCGGAGAGCATGATTTCAAGTGTCGGAAGTACAACGTAGAATTTTGCATTACTTCCGGAGTTTTGTTTCTTTGTATTCATATGTATCCGTCTTTTTGTTAGAAATAATGCTGCAAAGTTCTTAACAAATAGGGCTTTAGAAAGAATATTAAATTGCCAATATTGGCATTATATTGCCATTTTGCATTTTTAACATTATGCGTTATTTGTTGCCGTGTTGCCCAATACGTAGGCGAAAATATTGAGCCTGCCATATCAATCACACCTTTGGGACTGTCAGTGCATGGTGCAAGGTCTATCTATATATATAGACTTGCACCATGCACTGAAAATTGTAGCCAAAAGATTTCTAAAACATTTTCCCACAATAATTTGGAGGATGTTCTACTTTTTTGTACTTTTGAACCCAAGAAATGCAAGTGCGCATTTCGGGTAGCAGTATCTGCGTGTACTCTCAAAATACTCTGTTGTGGCTACAATATGGCTACAATTAAAAAGGATAAAAAAATAAAAGACTATGATACAAGGAGTTGCAGCGAAATGGTCATTTTCCTCTCTCTCCATAGTTTCTTTATCTTTTGCCGATTGTTTGGCAATAAGCCTGTCCATATCCTTTGAAATCTTGTTGTCCGTTACCTGCGCATAAATCTGCGTGCTTGATATGGAGGCATGCCCCATCATCTTGGCTATGCTCTCAATAGGTATTCCTGCGCTTAGGCTCATCGTACCGAAGGTATGCCTTGCAACATGGTACGACAGTCTCTGTCTGATACCGCAAGCCTTACCCACGATGCTCAGGTTCTTGCCCATCACGCTACGGCTGCAATGAGGTTGAAAGACAAGGCTGTCGCCTTTTTCTTTCACCGTCTGCTGTTCTTCGTTTCTTGCCAGCTCTTTCCTATAATAGTTGATGATAGCTTCCGCTATGGGATGTAACGGCACGACAAACTCAACCTTTGTCTTCTGACGCTCTTTGCGTATATACATCTGTCCATCCGCTGCCGTTTGGATATGCTTGTATTTCAAATTCTCCATATCTGAGATAGCCAAGCCTGTGAAGCAGGAAAAGATGAACATCAGTCTTGCCAACTCTGCTTCCTTGTCATTCATACTCATTGCCATAAGTTTCATTACATCGCCCTTTTGCAAGAAGCGTATCTTCTTTTCATCCTTCTCATACTTGGCGTTATCAAGCGGATTGCAGCGGATAATCCTCCTGCTCACCGCACGAAACATCAGTCGGCTCAGCCAACAGAGATTGGTATTGACAGTCGATGCTTTCAGCCCACGCTTCTTAAGAAAGAAGCGGTATTCCTCAAACAAACTCTCCGTAATGGTGGCGATAGATATGTCTTGTACTCCCTTGTTATCGATAAAATCTCGGAGATTTCTATCAGAATAGTAAAGGTTCAGATAAGTCCCCTCTGCCCTTGACTTTCCAACGCTTTCCTTGACGGCTTGCAGTTCCGCCTTGCTCATTGCAAGGAGCGTGGTGGGGTTAGTGGCAATGCCTTGCAAACTGTTCTTGATAAGTTCCACACTTACCACTCCTTCCCTCGTCAGTATGTCCCGATAGGTTTTTTCTATCAATTCCCTGAACTCGCTGATTCTTTGATTGGTCTTCCTGTCAGTCGTCAACCCCTGTTTGCTGTTCCACCCGGAGGGATTGCACTCTTCACCTGTGGTAATGGCTGTGCTCTTTCCATCGATGGTGATACGGCAGAGAATGGCGGTATTGCCGTCTGTCTTAGTTTTCTGTCTGTTGATATAGAACAGTATCTTGAATGTACTTCTCATAATGATTTTAGTTTTAATATGTCTATTGCTAAATACTCATCTGCATATCCTCCGTGAAAGAAAGAAAACGATTAAACTCCTCAAAGAGTTTTTGGGGTGTAACCTTTGCATAACGCTCGGTCATACTTACGTTGCTATGTCCGAGCATCTTGCTCACAGTTTCAATCGGAACTCCTTGCTCAAGCGTGATAAGCGTGGCAAAGGTGTGTCTTGCGGTATGCGTGGTAAAGGGAAAGGCAATGCCCACTCTAAGGCGCAATGCTTTAAGATACGATTGATAGGTGGCATACTTCATCTGTGGCAACAGTCTTTCCCTTTCATCGATTCGATACCTCTTTATTATCCTAATCGCTTCGGGTAAAAGCTTAATACGGCAAAGTACACCTGTCTTCTTCCTATTGAACTTCAGCCAAAGACTTCCCTCATCATCCCGGACAAGATGTGTCTTACTTAATTCCATCAAATCACAATAGGCTGCACCTGTATGACATGCAAAAACAAACAAGTCCCTTGCCGTTTCCATTTCTTGCTCCAACTCTCCAAACTGGGTATTCATTAGTTTGTCAAGTGAACGTCTATCAAGTGCCTTTGGGAGTTTCTTATCACCTCTTGCTATCTTTACATTAGCAAATAATAAGGTGTCAGCCAATCCTTCACGGTATGCCAACTTGCATATGGTCTTTATTTGGGATGCAACTGCATAGAAACTACTTTTCTGAAATCCTAATTTGTTCAAGTAGTAGTCCCTAAAATCATAAATGAAATTTTCTGTAAGTTGCGAGAAAGACAAATCTTCCACCTTATACTTGTCTTCGATAAATGTACGAAGATTATTACGGGTAGTATGGTAATTGGAAATCGTTTCTCTCTTAATGTCAATTCCAACATGTTCTTTCTTCTCCCTGATGAGGATGTCCAATCGTTCGATAAGCATACATCTTGCCTGTACGCTGCCTTGAAACAGTTCCTTTACATCGGTTGCATCAAATGGCTGTCCTTTGGCAATCAACGACTGATAGGCAGATTGAATGGAAAGCAACAGGTTCTCCAACCTTCCGTTAATCTCCACCGCCTCATGGCTCTTTCCGTCCATCCTACTCTCTCGTGGATTCCACAAATCAGGATTGCAGGAGAGTTTACAACTGAACTGCGCAACATTCCTTCCAAGTGTGATACGTCCCATAATCGGGGCCTTGCCCGACTTGTCCAAACCGCTCTTTTTAAGGTAGAGCAATACCTTCATTTTCTCTGTTTTCATACGCTTTAATATTTGGGGCAAAATTACCCGAATTAAAGCGTTCCTCACTTACGCAGAAAACTGCCGACCAAAGCAACAGCCACACGAGCTAAAATAATTCAGTTACCGAATACTGCACCATTGTTACCTACATCAAAACAGGGTAACACTCTGGTAACTGAACTTCTGCCTAAATCTGCATATTTCTGCCCTTTACAAATAGAGCAACATCATGCTAGTTTGTGCATTCCCTCCTCATTATCAGTTAGTTTGCGCCAACTTCTATACTTCTTCATTTTCATTGATTAGTCACACGAAAACTATGCCTCTTTCAGCTTTCAAGTGTGGCTCTTTCACAAACTCGAAGGGCCATAATAGGAAAATCGGTGGACTTTTTCGGCTTTTCAAGACAGGTTTCCCTATCTGGTTGGAGATTTTCCGTGAATGTGTTTTTGTTAAGGTTATTCATCGTTATCCGGCATTTTGTGGAAATGCCTTTCACCAACATTATGGATAAATGGCCCAAACATTTCCCCATAAATATCGACAAAGAGCCGTGGCTGTTGCAAAAATAAAAGGAATGAAAACAAAAAAGGCAGCTTCAAAAACGCTGCCTTAATTATAGAAGTTGCAATCTAATAGTTTCCTAAATTTGTCTTCGACATCTTGCAAGTTGGGATGATTGTTGTTGCATAATGCCATTGCAAAATTTTCGATACCGTCTATTGTGAAGTGTCCGTCAAGTTTATAGAGCGAACCGTCGTTGAATTCTTCAAACCATTTGTCAAACAAGCGTTTGCGACACATCTGCCTTTTGTCACTACTATCATAAATGGCTATCATCGCATTTTCGTTTCTTTCGAAGAATTTGGATAATATCATTATTACGGTGTTACGGACTGCATTGTTTCCATTCTTGCATCGTTTAGTCTCCGGAGTCCTTTCTATAGCAAAAGAGTAAACCGGAAAGTCCACCTCCATAACTTCCGAGTAGTCAATAAAAGTAATCGTGTATGAGACCCCATCATCTGTCGTAAATTCGTATGAAGAGGTCTCGTAGTTATATTTTATATCAAAATGGGCGAGCGAATTTAATTCTGTCATTCTTAAATCCCTTTAAAGTGCCATGTTCACGAATATAATTCTGAACCGCTCTTTTGTCTTCTATCATTTGGCGTATGACAGAAGGAAAATCTTTCTTTTCCATATTTGTAAGTTTTGGCTCAACGGCTCTGTTTTTACGACAAAGTGTGGGAGTAGAAAGCAGAAAATGGCATAAAACTCATATCTGACTGAAATACAGCGGATATTGCTTGTTTCTTCTTAGGGTTGCATCATAGAAAACAGGCAGAAAAGGGAGCGAAAAGGAGGGAGTTCAGTTACCAAATCGTTCGACAAACGATAAAAGGAAAAGGACGCCTGGAAGTGGTAACAAAAACGATGCTTTCTCTTTCATTATCAGTGTTTTGCATCGCTCAAAGTTCCTCGAAGAAGTGTAATTTTACAAGCAAAAAAACAATGGAAAAAGAAAAATTCAAACTGCTTTTCTACCTCAAGAGAAGTACACAGAACAAAAACGGAAAAAATCCCATCATGGGACGCATCAGTATCGGTCGCTCGATGGTTCAGTTCAGTTGCAAGTGCGCCTGTACCCCAAAGCTTTGGGATAGTCGCAAACAGCGACTTGTGGGTAAAAGCGCCGAAGCTGTGTCGGTAAACAAGGAACTTGACCGACTGCAAGTATGCATTCATCAAGTTTATGAATCGCTTTCGGGCAAGTTAGGCAACACAGTTACAGCAGGGCAGGTAAGGGAACTTGTATTCGGGTTAAACAGCGAATTGCAGGGGCTACTCCATTTCTTGGACGAGTATATAGACCGTTTCCGTGAGCGTGTCGGCATAGACCGCAGCGAAAAAAGACTGAAATGCCTGCTACTCTTCCGTAGACACCTATCTGAATTTGTAAGATACCGCTACCATGTGGAAGATATTCCCGTGCAGAAAGCCGACATCGCCTTTATCAAAGACTTAGAGGACTATTTTGCCAAAGAAAAGGGTTTTAAGCTCAATACCTCGGCAGGCTATCTCACTATGCTGGCATCTCTGCTCAAAGACCTGCACAAGCGACACATCATAGACACCTATTCTTTTATTGGTCATTCCATTCGCTGGGACGTGGGAACACCTCGATACATCACAAGGGAGGAAGTAAGCCGAATAGCTGCGTTAAGTGATAATGAACTGCAAGGCTACGAGCAGGTATCAAGGGATATGTTTCTCTTTTCGTGCTATACTGGTCTTTCCTATACGGATGTGTACCACCTCACGGCAGAACATATCATCCACGAGTCCGATATGGATTGGATACGTAAGCCGAGAGTAAAGACGGGCAATATATGCTACATTCCGCTATTGCCCGAAGCGTCTGCCATCATTGAGCGGTACAAAGGTATTCATACAAGGGCGTTCCGTCACGAACCGCCCAAAGGGTATCTGCTACCCATACCAGGCTGCGATACAGTGAACATACACCTCAAAAAGATAGCTCGGCTTTGTGACATCAAAAAGATATTGACCTTTCACATGGCTCGCCATACCTTTGCATCTCAGATGACCCTTTCAGAAGGCGTGTCCATCGAAAGCGTATCGAAAATGCTCGGACACAGCCAAATAAAGACCACACAAGTGTATGCAGAGACTTCTCCAGAGCGTGTCTTTCGGGATGTGGAGAAGATTCTCCCTCTCATCGCACAATATCGTTTAATCAACTAAAAGCCCAAGAACAATGAAAAGTACATTTTCAATACTATTCTATATAGACAGAAGCAAGACAAGCGAAAGGAATGAATGCATTATCCGCTGCCGTATCACCTGCAATGGTGCGTCTTCTTCATTCTCAACAGGATTGCACACCTCTCCCGATGATTGGCAATCAAAGATAGGACGTATAAAAGTGGCAGCTAACAGAGCGAATGATGTCAATCATCAACTGGACTCAATAGATAAACGACTTCACGCACTCTATGAACTCACGTTAAGGGAAGAGAACTACATCACGGCTGAATATCTCAAAGAGCAATACTTGCATCAAGGAAAACCGACCCCATCACTCATAGAGCTTTACCAAGCTGTCTGCGAAAGTAAGGAGGAATTGCAGGGCAAGACTATAGGAAAGGCTACCGTCAGGGCTTTTAGGGACAGTAGGAAGAGCTTTGTACAATTTCTGAAAACAAGGGGAAATGAGGACTGTCTTCCCAAAGAAGCCGACAAGGACTTAATAGAAAGCTACCGTCTGTTCATGCTTAGGGACTTAGGAAACAAGGAGAGCACCGTCTCCAACCGTCTGCGCCACCTGCATCAGGTTATTAGAAAGGCACAGCAGGAGCGATATATCCGTGAAGACCCTTTTGAACTGATAGATATAGAAACGCCCACCTACGAGCGCAATGCCCTCAGTTCTGATGATTTACACAAACTTCTCTCATATCGCCCTCACCGTTCGGTGGACAACCATTGCAGGCTCATCTTCCTCTTGGGCTGTTTCACGGGGCTGGCATTCTCAGACTTAAAGAAACTCCGAATGGACGATGTTTATACATTCGGGGATGGGCGTAGGTACATATCGCTCTGTCGCACAAAAACTCAGAACAGAAGCATTATTCCTTTATTGCCCATTGCCGAAGAGATACTCACCATTGTCAGCGAAGGACAAAAGGAGGGTTTGCTCTTTTGTGAGTTCCCTACGAATAGCCATTTCAACCGCAAGATAAGGGACATCATCATCAAGGCTGGACTCCCATCTCATACCGAAGCCACCTCGCACACGGCACGACATACCTTTGCCACGACCATCTGTTTGGAGAACGGCTTGCCGATAGAAACCGTCAGTAAGATGCTCGGACACCGCTTCATTTCCACCACTGAACTCTATGCAAAGGTTAGCAAGAGCAAGATTGCACGTGAAATGCAGCCACTCATGGGTAGCAACACCACAAGAGAACTGCGAAAGGCCCTGCGTGTCTGTCCGCCAAGAAAGCCAAGAATATGATAAAATGATTTTCTTAGACCGTTAAACAACCATCATTAAGTATCAACGCTAAATAAAAATAAAAATAAAAATAAAAATGAAAGAGAACAAAAAGCTGGAACTTTCCTACTTTCGGTTGAAATTAAGAAGCTATATGAGTGAGCATCACCCCGAAAGATTGCAAGATACGGAGTTTATCACCACACGGGCAGACATGGCTCTCACTGCTTACTGCGATGCCGTGGCACAAGGTTTTTCGCACCTCGAAGCAGAGAGCATAGCAAGTGAGGTATTGTATCAAGGTTTGCACTTTTCCAAGTACGACACGCTTGTTTCTGTCTTGGAGAATGAGTTTGAGAGGGAACTGCCTGCACCACTCCCAGAGAGACTCGCAACCATACTGTTGTCGAACAAGGCTGTTCAAGCCACATTCGACAAGTTCGGTTTGACGGACACATTTGCCGCAAGCGAACAATACGACCGTCTTTACACCGAACTCACAGGCACGATAGTGCTGCTCATCGAGAGCAACAACCTACCAACGATCAGACTGACGGAGGAAGCAAGCCCGAAGGCGTTGTAAGCAAAGGCGCACGCAAAGTCCCTGATGCCGTTTCTTATCGCGCAAAGGTACAATGGCAGCCTGTCTGCCCTGACAAGGTCAAGTCCTGCGGATGGAGAGAAGAATCTCCACCGCAGGATTTTTCTTTTTTTATGGCTGTATCGCAATTCCCAATATCCGTGCGGTCGTATTCGTCTCTCCCAACCTTGCAGGGCAGGGCTGCCGTAAGAGAGTATAGGCACGACAAGAATACGGCATACTCAGGCTCTTTGGACGCAAGGCGTAACAACTAACAACAGATAGGACTGACGATAATACGGACAATCTATTGTTTGTACAATTTGTTGTCATGACTATCTGTTGTCAAAACTATATATCGTCAAAATAATCTATCGATAAAACTATATATCGACACTTCGATATCTCGATTTGTCGAACTATCGAACTGTCGAGAGAATAATTGCTATGTGATAAAAGGAAAGAGCCGGCACCTCTTCTCATTACCGCAATCATACCATTCTTATACAGAACATAAGAGTTTTTCTGCGGCGACTCCAAATCTGATAGGGAAAGCTACCAGTCTTTGCGCTTAAAGTTTATGAGCTTTCTATGAAAAGCTTATAAGCAATCTACAAAAAGCTTATAAGTAATCTGACTAAAGCTTATAAGCTTTTTGCTAAAAGCTTAAGAGCTTTTGGGTGAAAGCTTAGGAGCTTTTCTGACTGACAGACTAACTTCTCTTCTCTTCCTTCTATATCCTTGCTTTTCTGCGTTGCTTTGTTCAATGTAGTTCTACGCTTACCTTTGCGCTCAACAATAGTGGCAACAGACTGTATATGAGTTTGTTTGCCGTGTAATAACAATGTAATCAAAATAAAAAGAATGCAATGAAACTTATCATTATCGACCGCAAAGCGTGGGAGCGACACCACTCCGAATTTGCAGACTTTGTCCATCGTATCGAACAACTCATCGGCAATCCGCCCGTAAAGGACGAATGGCTCGACAACGAAGCCGTATGCAAGCGTTTGGGCATCAGCAAACGCACCCTGCAATCCTATCGAGATACGGGAAAAATCCCTTTCTCAATGATTGGACACAAGTGTTATTACAAAGAGAGCGATATCACGGAGTTACTGAACACAAACAATGAATGAACTATGGAAGAGAAAGAAATCATTACACAGCAAGACCCTCAAATGCAGATGTTTTCTCAGTTGATGCAGGGCACTTTGAAGAAACTGGAGCGGTATTGCGCTACCGCCCGTCCGATGCTGGGCGGAGAGGTTTACCTCACTGGCGAGGAGGTATGCAGCCAATTACGGCTCAGCACACGCACGCTCCAAGAGTACAGAAACTTAGGAACACTTCCTTTCTACAAAATCGGAGGGAAGATACTTTACAAACAGAGCGACATACAAACAATGCTTGAAAGACATTATAACGCAATACCCAAGAAATTATGGCAAGAATAGATGAACAAAGGAAACAACGTTTGGAACAAGCCCTTCGAGATATGGGCAATTATGGCGTTAAACTCCGCAAGCCCGAAGAGTTGCCCGATTTTGACCAGCCCGTAGATTATGAAGAGGAAAAGAAAAGATTTGAGCCTGTTCAATTGGAGGAACTAAAAGAAATGGAGAATCACGACGATTTCTCCCAAACATCATATCAAGATACAGGATTGTCCTCAACGGGAAGGGGTGTTTCTGCCGAAGAAACTCACCAGCGAGTGGGAAAAACCAAGTGCAGAGAGCATTTAGCCGAGTTTCAAGGGAAATACCTCCAACCGCTTCGTGTCAGCCATCGTAAAGCCGTGTATGTCTCGGAGGAAACCCAAAGGAGACTTGACTATGTGGTGCGGAAGATTGGCGAGCAGGGTGCAAGTATTTCGGGATATGTGGAGCAGGTGCTTCGAGAACATCTCGACCAATACAAAGATGATGTGGAAAGATGGCGGAAACTCTGAAGTACTGCATTCCTCGAATGCAAGCCTACGCCGAGTTACTGTATTCAGTGAATGCAGTAACACGGCATGGGCTTATAATCCCATTTTCAACATCAGCAAGGTGTGTCTTTGTACCACAAATTGCCATTTGTACCACAAAGACCCTTGCCCCGAAAGGGGATTAAATCACTCCAAAGTCGTGATTAGAAAGCAATGAAGAAGCAAAAACAAAAGAAGCCAGACGGCAGATGTGCCACCTGCCCACGATGGGACAGATGGCACATCAGAATACCTAATTCCGAAGACCAGCAGAAGCTTATCAGACTCTACCGCAAGTCGGGAGCAAAAACGAAAAGTGATTTTGTCCGAGCAAGACTTTTAGGTGAAGCCTTTAAGGTCATCACCCAAGACCCTGCAAAAGAGCCTTACTTGGAGAAACTATCAGAAATCGTTGCCATGACTCATAAGATAGGCGTGCTGTACAACGAAGCCGTGAAAGCCCTCAATACTTATCATTCTGTTGCCACTGCTCAACGATTGCTCAGTAAACTTGAAACTTATTCCCAACTTCTTATCAGACTGCAACAACAAGCAGTACAACTGACAAAATCCCTTGAGAGTAAACAAGAATGAATGCTGATAAATCATAATGCCCAACATTAGTATCGTGCTGTGATTGCCCAATCCTTCTTTGCTCAGTTATCAATGTTAGGAAGATAGGCTTTGTATGTTGTAGACGCTAATAAGACGGTTCTGGCAATTCTTACATCGGTAGCATTGTTTACCTGTACTACTTTTACCACTTTTGATAATATTGTTTGAGTGGCAATACGGACATTGAAACTCAACTCCCACTCTGGAGCGTAAAGTGCCGAATCGTTCTCGTAAGTTCATTTTTTCTTTGTTTGGGGTTACAAATATAACAAAAGGCAGAGAATTTATCACTGCCTTTATACCTAATAGTTGGTAATCTTTTGAAAATCAGGAAATTGATTTAATGGATTTGACAACTCCCGTTTTGGATCATTATATATCTTTGATTGTATGGTAGTCGCAACTTATCAACGGTTATTGTCATGGCTTAATATCTGTAAATGTGAAACTTATAGAATGCTTATCTCTCTATATAAACAACCCTAAAAGACAAGGTGTTGGAATGAAATTCCTTTAGAGAATTAACATAGGTCATTGGAAAAGCAATAAATGTTAAAGTGACAATAAATGGTCGGGGAGTGTCATAAGAGAATGAGTAGGAAATCTGATCTATGGAATCTGTTAGAATCTGTTCGTGTTGCCAAGGACCTATAGTTGTGCTTCTATAATGAAATTTATTTGTGAAATCTATTAAATCAGGGTAGCATCCATATTTATCTACAGGTAGTTTCCTCAATGTATCTTGCACAAAGTTCGGTAGTTCTCGAAGAGATAACACTGCCATCTTTTTATTATTAACGTGAGTTCGACGAATTATAAGTGTCTATAAATTTGGTGATTAGCGAAATTTGTTGTAACTTTAAAGAGCTAATATACAAACAGTTACAAACAAAAATCGCTATGATCACCGAGGACAAAGTTACTGAAATATTTTGTATGGCAGATGACTTCTGCAAGTTTTTTGATGCAATGACAGCAAAATATACGCTAAAACCTACAGGAAAAAGGAAATATCATCGAAGTTCTACTATGTCAAAGGCAGAAGTTATGCTGATAATAATCCTTTTCCACGATTCTGGTTATCGTTGCTTCAAACATTTCTATCTTGAAAAAGTATGCAAGCAGCTTCGCCATCTGTTTCCAAAAGTTGTTTCTTATAACCGTATAGTAGAATTGGAAAGGGATGTAGCCGTACCCTTAACCTTGTTTATCAAGAAGGTCCTGCTGGGTAAATGCACGGGCATAAGCTTCGTTGACAGCACACCACTGCGTGTCTGCAAAAACCAAAGAATACATATTCACAAGGTTTTCAAAGGCATAGCTCAAAGAGGGAAATGCTCTATGGGTTGGTTCTTTGGCTTCAAGTTGCATTTGATTTGCAATGAGAAAGGAGAACTTCTCAACTTTATGATAACGCCAGGAGATATTGATGATCGTAAGCCTTTGGAGTACAAAGCATTCATAGATTTTATATATGGTAAGCTATTCGGTGACAAAGGCTACATCGGCAAGAACCTCTTTCAAAGGCTATTCGTTGACGGAATACAGCTTATTACCAAATTGAAAAGTAACATGAAAGGAGCATTAATGAGTCATCCCTTAAAAACTATATTTCAGCATAGAGCTTGTACTAGCAAGCTCTATGCTGATTCTTTTTATAAGGTACAAAAGAACTCTCATAGCTCTTTTGAAGTTATATGCTGCGGCAGCTAATAATACATTGATAGCATCTCCTTTGACACCTTTATAAAAGTTGCGAGATAATCGGTGGTCTGCTTTAAGATGTCCTATCGTTGGCTCTATACCAGCTCGTTTACAAAATAGTTTGTGTTTCTTTCTCTTTTGGTAGTAGCTGTCTTTAGCTTTAGGAGTGTCTGGGATGAGTATCTTTGTCTGCCCCATCTGCTTTATACCTCTATACCCTCTATCTCCTGCTAACTTATCAACCTTCCTTCCTGTCATCCTTTGGGTTTGTTCTAGCGTCTTTTCGATAGTATGCCCATCATATTCATTCCTAAAAGAACATGCACCCAGAATAAGTCCTGACCATGAGCGAAGAATAGATACTTTATTGCCAAACTCATATTGCTTATGTTCCTTACCCTTGCTGACGCAAACTACATCTGGTTCGTGCAGAGAATATACTTTGTTCTTTGACTTCCTATTCTGAGAAAGAACTCTGTAATATAGCTCAAACATCTTCTCATATCCTTTCCTTCCCACAAGATTACGCTCTAGCTCTCTTACTAATCTACCTGCTATGGTCTTCAGTTGCCTATCTGCCTTAAGAGCTTTCTTACGATTCTTGGGATGATTACGAAAGCGTTGGGAACGGTAAATTCCTTTCAAGGTACGCGTATAACTCTGTCGTAGAGGGAGACAATTGTCATGAACTATCTTCAGAACGTTTTTGATTATCTTTTTATGCAACTTCGCATCTGTAGGATAGGTTATATTCTTCTCCTGTACAGTAGAATCAATGAAAGCAGTATCAAAATGGTCTTCGTTATCATGGTCGGTATTAACACGGATACTTTCTGCTAATATTAACTCCATACCTTCCTCACCTATACGATTTCTGAAGTGAACTAACTCGGAAGCGTCACAGGGTTGTTTGGGCATAAATTCAAGTCCACCACAGAAGTATTGGTAGTAAGCATTCTCACTCCATTGAAAAACAACCATTTCATCTGACACATTACGCAAATGTTTTAAGATTAAAAGACCACACATCAGGCGAATAGGATGAGCGGGGCGACCGTTAGTGTTGCAATACAATGGAGAAAAAGCATTTTCAAAACTCTCCCAATTAATCTTATTACTAAGTTGGAAAATGGGATGTTGATGACTAAGCATATCCTCTAAAGAAGAGAACATAGAGAGTTGTTTGGATGTACGTTTAAGCATAAATATCTGCAAGATTTATAATGTAAAGGTACAAAAACTTGCAGATATAAGCAAATAATTTGCAGTATAATATACTGTGAATCAGAGGAATATTAGGATTTTAAGGGTGGACTAATGAGTGTTTCAGACAGACTTTTACTCAGAAAAAGAGCCATTATTGAAACGGTGAATGATGAACTTAAGAACATTGCGCAGGTGGAACACTCCAGACATAGATGCTTTGACAATTTCATCGTCAACTTATTAGGGGCAATTGCTGCCTATTGCCTGTTTCCAAAAAAGCCGTGCATCAATGTGCAAAGGACCATTGACACACAGCTCGCATTATTCTGAATTTGTCGAACTCACGTTATTTACGAGGATAAGATAATATCCAATTCAATTTCCTTAAATCCTCAATATTCACATCTATCCTTTGCAACACAGCATTATAATCATATCTTTTGTTCGTTTCCAATATGTTAGCATCAAAAACAAATAACATCAGAGTGTCCATCTTTCCATTTTCATGGATTCTCAGTGTCTTTTCATAACAATCGCGAACTTCTAATGCAGTCTTATTGTAACCGTGCGGAGCTATTTTATAGATATCAGGTAAACCTAACACATGGTAATTTGGAACATTGACTGTATCAGGATAATCCAGAGAAGGGGATATATAAACCTCTTTATCGGAATTGTTATAGAATGTTATAGTATAATGGCAAAAATCGCCATCGTGCTTGCAGCTTGAAAATATACAGCAACACATAAGCACTATTGTAGTTAATGTTTTCATATTTATTGCTTTAGTTGAAAAATATCTATTATGCCTGGTATTAGAAGTGATGGTCCGAACACATAGTCAGCCCATCCCAATGAAAGACTTCCTGCACTTAGTGCTTTCTGATTTTTGTCACTATTAATACCGTAATGCCAGTCATATCCTAAAATAGGATTATATGTACTGTTCCATTCTGTACTTAATAATCTGCCTCTATCATCACAAACATTAAAATCACGAACATGTTTAGAAAAGTACTTATATGCCCTTATATTGGCATCTTGTTCTGCTGCATGATATGAATGACTTTTATTTGTCCATGCATCAAACAAACTTGGTAAAGCAACTCTTTGTAGATAGAACAGACCCATACTCTGACTTTGTAGATAATGACCATATTCATGTTGGAACAAACGATTGCTTGGATCCGCATGCAATCCTCTTTGTCCATTAATATAGCTCCCTAAAGTAAAAGCTCCCCATTGGTCAGAATAAAATTCAACAGCAGTCGCTCCACCATAATTTGATACACTACTAACACCGTAAAAGGTATTCTGCACATTTCCTATAAGCTCTCCTAAAAATGTCTGAGGGGCTTCCCAGGTAAGTCGTGAAGCAATTTGCTTAAAATTGCCCTTGAATATTCCTGACTCAATTTTAAAAGCCATAGTAGTAGAATGCCAATTGCTACTATTTGTCCATGCTTTAAATCCTTGACTCCAAACTTTTACAAAAGAATTTACGATAAAATCTTTTGCAGCATTTAGTATTGTAAAAAGGAAAAATTTCCCACTTTTATCAGTATAACGTAATGGATTATTTATACAGTAACTATACCGGTTAAAATTCTGAGATATATCTGGCATTTGCAAATATGGGTCTGGGCTTAAAAATCTTCCCAATTCTGAATCATATAAACGAGCGTTCATATTTATCAAACTGAACTGTATTAAGTGCTCATGCCCAGTAAAGCCTCTCCCTAGGAACAAGGATGGCTCTTTACCTTTTTCGTATAAAGCATATATGTTCGGTTTACGTAGTCGTCCCCATGCGTCATAACTAAGTTCTTGAATAACTTCTCCATTAATCGTTGTTATATGAGTTATACTGCCCAAATGGTCTCTTATTATATTATACAATACACCTGCCTGCCCATTGTTTTTGATATATACAACAGGAGAACTATAATAATCACCATTCAAATACATGCGCTCGACTGTACCAGAGGTTGTTTCCTCCAGTTCATAATTGCCAGCTATATAATATTTTGTTGATTGAAGCAGACCGTTCTTGGATAGGCTCATCTTCGTTCTGTCATATTCTGATTTGTAGAAAAACTTGGCAAGGTATCCGTCTTCTGAAATGCTACTTGGGCGGAAGAAAGAGTTGTAAGTGACATCTTGACTTGAAGTTGAAACTGTAGAATTTACAGAAAGACCAGTTACAGCATAGGGCTTGCTGGCTAAACTGTAATTATATGTTCCAATATCGCTCTTCTTCGTAATATTTCCTTTGTTGTCATACTCGACAATTTCTTCACCATACCCGTTAAGTCTGTTAAGATTATCATATGAGAAAGTTTCCTCAAGATTTCTGGTCGCATCCTTACGACTTAGAAGATTTCTTGTGTCCTTGTCAAAGGATAAAGAAATGTTCTGTATTGAACCTGTCACATTACTTGCCTGGAAATATGTTGGCATTCCAAAATTATCGTACCCGTATTTTCGAGTGACACCACCAGTTATAACCTCTGTCGGTTTGCCAAAAGAATTCTCTTTTGTAAGTTTGTAAACTAATGTGCCATCATCCAGTTTTACATTAACAAGATACGAGTTCGCATACTCAAAATTCTCTTTAACCAGAACACCGGTTTGTGAGGTGTACTTTATGCTGGAAGGTTTGCCAGCTGAATACACCAGGTCTTTTTGAAGCCACTTGCCATCTTGTACATTTTCTCGACTTGACACAATCCGCCCATAATTATCATATGTATACGAACTTGATGTGCCATTGTCAGAAATTACGTTTATAAGCTCATTTCTTGAGTTGTAAGTGTAGGATGTTGTAAACTCAGGGGTATTTTTCTTGACAAGTCTATTGTATGGATCATACTCGTTGATGGTTGATTGGCCATTGGCGTTAGTATCCTTTATAAGATTTCCTCTTGTGTCATACTCGTATTCAGACGTGCCGAGGCTTGGATCCGTGAGAGAGATGCGTCTACGATAATCATCATAGGCGAATGTTGTGACCACATTTCCTGGTGCCACGATTTCCATAGGCTGACCATCAGCATGTAAGCTGTAGCTGATAGTTCCAGCTGGATCTGTAACTGTGACCAGTTGCCCCAGACTGTTGTACGTTTTAGTTCTAGCAATATTGTCCTCCTCTGTTGTCACAGAGTTTTGTGAATATTGATAGGATGTCATCCGTCCAGAAGCTTCTGTGACAGATACAAGTCTGTCGTAATTATCGTAAGAATAATTATTCCATAATGAAGGTGTATTGCCTGTATATGGGAGAGACTGTTTAGTCAAATTGCCATATTTGTCATACACTTTTCTTGTAGAAACAATTGTGTTGTTGAACTGCTTGACTTGATTCCATACATCACGACCAAATGCGTCACATATTGTTACTGTTGTTGGGAGTGTAGTTCCAGAAACAGTAATCGCATATTTTGAATTACCATCAATATACCATGAATACGAGGTCGTCTTAGTGGTATTGTCAGGATACACGACACCTATCTCACGACCAAACTCGTCGTAAGTAAATTTTGTTATACCCCCTCGAAAATCTGTAGTGCTAAGGACTCTACCAAGTGCATCATATGAGTGTTTTGTGACAAGACCGAGAGGACTGGTCGTCTGAATTATTCGCCCGTATGAATCATATGCATAAAGAGTCTTCTGCACATTGTTATCTGAGTACAGACTGGTTGATACAGATGTTATATTTCCACAATTGTCGTACGCAAAGTTGTCTTGTCTTGCCTGTTGATTGTTAATTAAATGTACTTTAACTATAGGGCGATTGTTTCCCCATACTGGAACAAAGGTTCTGTCTACAAGTGAAGTGCCATTGGATGTTGTTGTGGTGGTTTTGTCTTTCAATACACCAAGCATGTAAAGTTCTTTCAGATCGGTACTTGCATTATAGGCACACTCGGTCTTCACGGTTATATTGTCAGAATACTTTACAGTTTCTGACAATGGATAACCATATTCATCATATGTATAATCTGTGAAACAGTTTATTCCAGTCAGTTTGTTATTCTCTTCCTTATGCATCAGACGGATTTTTGTCGTCTTGTTTGGCAACATGGATGTTGAATAACCATATATATTCTTGGAAGTAGGAGTCTCTTCGCCTACAAGAACACAATAGTTGTATGGCGCATAGGTCTGGGTGAATAACTGATGTCTGCTGTTTACTGTACGAATCTGCTCAAATCCACGGAACCCGAGTCCTTGTTTGTGAACGACGGCATTGACGTATGAGTATGCATTGTAATCCAGAAGTTCATTATTCAGATATGTCTCGGAAGAAGCGGCAACTAATAAAGGCTCTTCTATATTAACATAAGGGAAAATAGCTCCATACCCATGCTGGAACACACTTGTTCCAGTTCTGTAATAAACAGCTTTATCATCAAGAGAATGATAATATGTTTTTTCTATCTGCCCAAGGCTGTTGATTACTCCTGTGAGTTTGCTTGACTTGTTGTCATCTCTTAAGAAACGGTGTTTTATAGCTTTGCCCCCATTAAGACTTATTAGTTGCGTGAATGAATTGCTACTGTTTAAATTTGTAGGAACTATCAATGAAGAGGGATTGGTAAAACTAGTATAGAAGATACTCCCTCCAAAAACCCTATCGTTTGTTAAGTAGGTGTAAAACCCACTTGTATCGTATTTGATTACATCTGTAATTCCATCATTATTGATATCTTGTGTAAGGAAATTAGAATTGTCTTTAATGTTGTATGTTCCATTTACGCTTACTTTGTCAAAATAACCGTTTCCCATAGAATAATATACATTCCACCCTATACCTGCATTAGTTGTATTGGCAGGAGAAACTAACAAATCCATTAAGCCATCACCATTAAATTCTCCAGAGAGGATCTGCCTGTTCGCAACGATTGCTTTTGTTAAGGATGGATATGTTGCATGCTTTCTAACTGACCATGAAGATCCATTGACGTCAAAAGTATATATAGTAGTGCCTTGTTCATTGATGTGGCATATATCTGTTTTTCCATCCCCATCATAATCAAGCATAATAAGTTTATCTGTATTGTTTGCAGCTGCAGAGGCATCCAACTGTCGTGTTCCGACAAAATCAACGTTGTAATCCAGTACATGACTTTGGAACATAATTTTGTCGTTTTGCAAATCAAAAATATAGCATTTGGAAGGTTTTGATGTGTCTCCAAATGGATTATGTACAGAAATAGCAATAACATCAATTTTACCATCACCATTAAAATCCCCTGTATAATAGAATTTTGGCTGAATACTTTTACCTCCATCCGCATCTTTGTAAATGGTCGGAAAATTATACGTTCTTGTGTATAATTTTCCCATGCCAGCAAAATTTGTCCGATATACGGAGAATGTCACTTTGTCATTGTTATTTTCAACTATGTTATTAATCTTTATAACATCTTCTTGCTGTTTTCCTTCAATATCTGCACAAAGAATATCGACAAACCCCTTTTCTGTCAACAGATTAGGCATAGGTAATGACCATCCTTCATCCAAGGTGGTGTACAAGAATATCTTTTCATCACCCTTATAATTGTTATCAAAACGATTTTGTGAATGTCGAAACATAGTCGAATGACGATAATGCTTCCAGTATGGATTCTTATTAGGAAGAGCAATAAGACCATCTTGACCGTTGAAATAGTCAAATTTGCCCTTGACGACCTTAATCATGTTGGGATCTGAGGAGTTATACCATTCCATTAGTTGAGTCGTATCCTTTTGGAATGATACCGTTTTTACTCCCTGCCCATAGTAGAACTCTAGAGGATTGTAAGACGAATTCCCAGCCGAGTAATTAATTTTAGTTAGAAAAGAATGCGAATTTTCTGCAGAATAACTGAAACGATAAGTACAAATGGTATTACCGCCTACTTTAGTCGCAATTTCATCCAAGAGTTTATTTTCATATATTTTAATTCCCCCACAATACATTGTAACGGGATCCTGGCGTGTTGTATTATATTTAAACTCTACGGATGAATTGTTATAAGCAATTTTACTAATTACATAGCTATTATTTGCATAAATATAGGTGTATGATATAACATTGCCATTATAATCTATCAAGGATGTCAGCGGATAGCTAACAACCTTTTGGCTGTTAGATTGATATCCGTATACACCTTTAGTTCCATTCGGGTAGAATACCTCAAAATATTTGATATCGTTATCTGTAAAGTATCCTTTAGCTTGAATATTTCCTTGCTCTGATTCATACAAGTTATAGTTAGAGATAGTGCTTTTCTTAATTAGACGTATGCCATCCAACACAAATGCGTCCAGCATATTCATTGAAGGTCCTTGCGACCTACCATCATAGTGTATTGACTGAACAGTTCGGACAATCTGAGACAAGCCACCAATATTCCATCCCATACCCATTATTGAATTGCCTTGCTGGCTGTTGTATGACAAAGATAATGTTGGCTGATGGCCATTCATTCCCTTGCACACATTTATGGGTACTTCATATGTTCGTGCCCCGGTTTGACTGATGCCTGATTTTATGGGAATTTCTCCGACCCCTTTCGACGTATCTATGGACTTGGTGTTTGGCACGTTCGAGAGTTCCACAATATTTACAGGCATCTTACTCCTGCTCTTCCTTAACGACTTGTTGACGATTGATGCAGGAGTCTTTTCTTTGTATGCGACGACAGGAGCATACAAGGCTTTGTATATGGAGTCCTCATACGTAGAATACTGTTCGTCATTCCAGTTGACAAATCGTTCATCTTCGTTTTGTGCATGCACACAAGCATTTTGTATGCACAAAAAGGCAAATACCAAATAAATTTTTCTCATATTTAGTTCGTTTTAATTATTTTCCATGTACTTTCTTTCCCGTTCATAGATATAACCAACACGTACAGTCCATTAGACTGATTGGTTATATCTACGTCAACATAACCGTTGTTGGATTTATATGTTCCGACAACATGTCCAGCCGAGGAAAAAACTTGAACTGTGAACGGTAAGTCAGCATGTGCCACTCTAACCTTAAGATTTCCTTTGGTTGGATTGGGGTACACCTTAACCTCTACATCGTCAAGCATATCGGGATATACCCCTTTTTCGTCTGAAGTAGAAGCTTTGGCTCTGGCTTTCTGTTTGCTGATAACAATTTCTCGCTTAACCCGATTACCAGCCTCGTCGTAAACGAAACGAACACTTTGGCTAAATCCTCTACATGAGAGAATGCAAAAGCCCAATAATATGAGTATTTTTTTCATGAATAAAAAATTATATAAAAAACAGTTTAGAAAATCCTCGCCGTCATTGCTGCCGTAGTAATACTCGATAGCACCACTACCGTCCTCACGAAGCATCAATCTGCCGATACGGTTGTAAGAAGAGTTGATACCACAGTAATGGTACTTCACTTTATTTTCCGGATGGTCGGGCGATGGGAGTAAATATCGTCTCATGGGCCTGTAAAATTAATAAGCATTAAAAAGTGGATAACTCAGAATGTGCAATAAACCTGTATGGCTGAAATTATCTTGCTCTAATTTCAGCCAACACTCAAACGCCACGAATAAGAAGGATATATTTCGTAGACAGAGAGTGAAATCCATTCAAAGAATGAACTACGACCATAAGCCTGTTTATTAGTTATATCCTCATTGGCAAATGTATATAACTTTCTTGAGAAATCCAAAGAAATCAGAATTTATTTTTGAGGATTTTTTTGTTTTATTGCACCATATTGCATCTTATGGCTATTTGAGAAGGCTTCGTTTTCATAGTTACGACACTCAATTAGAACTGACTTATTAAAAAAATATTCTGATTATCAACATCTTATCGATATTAACATCTCATCGAAAAAGGACTATGAAGAGAATTTAACTAAGATGTAAGAAATTCAAAGTTTATAGTCCAATTTCTTCCCGTCCACTTTGTTTTCTACGAGAAAATTGCTATCTTTGCAGCATTAACAGAAGGTTCTTTGAGACATTGCAGAATAAAGAATTGGAAAGAAACTCGCTCGTTTCTTATTCGTTCTTCCTTTAACACATATCCTTCTCAGACGTCTAATAATCAGGATTTTACTATTCGTGAAATGATTTTACGACAAAGGTATGAAGTTTTCCATAATAAACCTAATTTTTAACCATTTATTTACTACGCAAGCCGCAAACGTCTACTAAACATGTCATGGCTTACGTGAGTGAAAACCGATCACGAGCCATTGGCGGTAAGTTCTCCGGGCGAAGTAATGAACGTGTTGGCACCGTGGGCCACGAGAAAGTCACGGTCGCGGAATCCCCAAAGCACGCTGATGCAGGGTATATGGCTGTTGAAGGCCGTCATCACATCCACGTCGCTGTCGCCGATGTAGACAGCCGTGGCCCGGTCGGCCCCAAGTTGCGAGAGAGCCTCATTCACCGTGTCGGGCGCGGGCTTCTTGCGGATACCCTCGCGCTCGCCGATGGCCACCTCCACGAGCGGGCCGAAGAAATGACGGCAGAGGTCGGCCGTGGCCGCATAGAACTTGTTGCTCACCACGGCCACACGCTTGCCCCGTCGCCGCAGGTCGGCCAACATCTCCATGATGCCCGGATAGGGCCGGGTTGTGTCGAGATTGTGGTGCAGGTAATGTTCGCGGAAGTCAGCGTATGTTTTCTCGAAAAGCGGATTGCCGAGTCCGCCGGGGATGGCCCGCTCCATGAGTTTCTTCACCCCGTTGCCCACAAAGCGGCGCACCTCGTCGAGTGTCCGTTCGGGCATGCCGTTGGCCCGCAGGGCATGGTTGGTGCTGGCGGCCAGGTCGCCGAGCGTGGAAAGCAAGGTGCCGTCAAGGTCGAACACGTAGGTGTCGTAGTCGGTGAGGCGGCGTGTGGGCTGCATGGGTGAAACTGTGTGTGAATCCATATTTCGGGCGTTTTAATGTCTTTGAAGATGATTTTGTGTGGACAAATTTACGAAAATATAACCAAACTCATGCCACAGGCGACCAATTATAAGACGAAAAGCACCCAAAACATGATTTATCTAAAGAATATCGCCGCCCGCGGTATATTTTTTCATCGTCGGTTTTCTCAATTCAATTTAATTGATTACTTTTGCCTTCGCAAATGTCGTGCCGGCGGATCAGACTTGATTCGTGCCGTCGCTATTGCATCAAAAGGAAACAACAAGACAAAAGAATATGCCTGAAATATCTGTTCGCGGATTGGAAATGCCGGAGTCGCCCATCAGAAAGCTGGCTCCACTGGCAGCCGATGCCAAAAAACGGGGGGTGAAGGTCTACCACCTCAACATAGGACAGCCCGACCTGCCCACACCCAAGTGCGGTCTCGACGCATTGAAAAGCATCGATCGCGACATTCTCGAATATTCCCCCTCGCAGGGCTATGCAAGCTACCGCGAGAAGCTGGTGGGCTACTACAAGAAGTACAACATCAACGTCACGGCCGACGACATCATCATCACGTCGGGAGGTAGTGAGGCGGTGCTTTTCGCCTTCATGAGCTGCCTGAACCCGGGCGACGAAATCATCGTTCCCGAACCGGCTTACGCCAACTATATGGCCTTTGCCATCAGTGCCGGCGCGCGCATCCGCACCATCGCCACCACCATCGACGAGGGCTTTTCGCTGCCCAAGGTGGAGAAGTTTGAGGAACTCATCAACGAGCACACGAGGGCCATCATGATTTGCAACCCCAACAACCCTACGGGCTATCTCTACACCCGCCGGGAGATGAACCAGATACGCGACTTGGTGAAGAAATACGACCTCTACCTGTTTTCCGATGAGGTCTACCGCGAATACATCTACACCGGTTCGCCCTACATCTCGGCCTGCCACCTTGAAGGTATCGAGCAAAATGTGATACTCATCGACTCCGTATCGAAACGTTATTCGGAGTGTGGCATACGCATCGGCGCGCTCATCACCAAGAACGAGCGCGTGCGCCAGGCCGTGATGAAATTCTGTCAGGCGCGCCTCTCCCCTCCCCTCATCGGACAAATCGTGGCCGAAGCATCGCTCGATGCTCCCGAGGAGTATTATCGTGATGTGTATGACGAGTATGTGGAGCGTCGCAAATGTCTCATCGACGGACTCAACCGCATACCGGGCGTGTACTCGCCCATACCGATGGGAGCTTTCTACACGGTGGCCAAGTTGCCTGTGGACGATGCGGAAAAGTTCTGTCGGTGGTGTCTGAAAGACTTCAACTACGAGGGTGAAACGGTGATGATGGCCCCTGCCGCAGGATTCTACACCACGCCCGGAGCCGGCATCGACCAGGTGCGCATCGCCTACGTGCTCAAGAAACATGATTTGGAACGCGCACTCGTCGTACTGCGTAAGGCATTGGAGGAGTATAACAAGAAAGACTAACCTCGAAGACCCTGACAGACCCCATCCCGACCCTCCCCTGCAGGGGAGGGAGCCGACAGGACAAGTCCTGCTGATGCTACGCCATTTCCTCTATAAGATATAACACATTGTCAACAAGGAACATCTCCCACACATCCACCACCTCTCCTGCAAGCAATGACAAGCCGGATAGCAGGTTGGCTTCTCCCTCCCCTGCAGGGGAGGGCCGGGGTGGGGTCGGCGGGGCCCTCCCCTTTTTCTTAGCCCGCCGCATTTTCTCCGATGACAACGGCAAGCGCAAGGTGTCGCGACCGGCCATACGCATTGCCACGCTCGGTGTGGCCATAGGACTGGCTGTGATGCTCGTCTCGGTGAGCGTGGTGCTGGGCTTCAAGCACACCATCCGAGACAAGGTGACGGGGTTCGGCAGCCACATACAGGTGGCCGACTTCATGACCTTGCAAATGGGCGAACAATACCCAGTGGTGATGAACGACTCCATGACGAGCGTGCTGCGAAACATCAAGGGAGTGGCCCACGTGCAGCGTTACGCCGTGAAGCAAGGCATCATCAAGACCGACGACGATTTTCTCGGCGTGGCTTTCAAAGGCGTGGGGCCCGACTTCGACAGCACATTCCTCCACAGCAATATGGTGACTGGCAGCATACCCCGCTTCTCTGACACAGCGAGCAGCAACAGGTTGCTCGTGTCGCGCATCATGGCAGACAAACTCAACCTGCACTGCGGACAGAAAGTGTTTGCCTACTTCATCGATCACAATGGCGTGAGGGCCCGGCGGTTTACCATCGCAGGCATCTATGAAACCAATCTCAAACGCTACGATGAGGTGATGTGCTACACCGACCTCTACACCGTCGTGAAACTCAATGGGTGGGAACCCGACCAAGCAAGCGGGGCCGAACTGACTATCAGCGATTTCGACCGGCTCGACGAGGTATCCGCCCGGGTGACGCGCAAGGTGAACCGCACCGTGGATCATTACGGCGAGACCTACTCCAGTGCCAACGTCAAGGAACTCAACCCGCAGATATTCTCATGGCTGGGTCTCATGGACCTCAACGTGTGGATCATTCTGGCCCTCATGGTTGCCGTGGCCGGTGTGACAATGATCAGCGGCCTGCTCATCATCATTCTTGAACGCACAAACATGATAGGTGTGCTCAAAGCCTTGGGGGCGCGCAACCGCACCATCCGCCACACGTTCATGTGGTTTGCCGTGTTCATCATCGGCCGCGGACTGCTGTGGGGCAATGCACTGGGACTTGGTCTGCTGGCCCTGCAACACTTCACGGGACTCGTGAAACTCGATGCCCAAACCTACTACGTGAGCACCGTTCCGGTGGAGTTCAACTGGTTGCTCATCGCCCTTATCAACGTTGTCACCCTCCTCCTCTGCATCCTCATGCTTGTGATTCCGAGTTTCCTCATCTCGCACATCCATCCTGCTAAGTCGATGAGGTATGAATAACTTTCCTCCTCCGTCAACAGCTCTTTATACATGTCTTCAATACGTACAGGTTCCATGCACTTTGCTTGCACTTATCAATATTGTGTAGTGGAGCGATTTAAACTTTACTCTCCGCGAAACGGTATCACGCACCAATAATTCGGTCAAAGCACATGGATAAATCCAAAATTATTCGTAAATTTGCAACGTGATATTCTATTTCTCAGCCACAGGCAACACGAGATGGGCGGCGCAACGCGTGGCCGAAGCCACACAGGAGCGGTTGGTGTCCATCGCCGAAGCCCTGTCGGGCGACTGTCGCTTTGAGCTCTCTCCCACCGAGCGGATAGGTTTCGCCTTTCCCGTACATGGTTGGCGGCCACCACTTCCCGTACGCCGGTTCGTAGAGCACTTGAGTGTCCGGCTCACTACCGAACACGAACTTGACGACGAAGACCTGAAGGGCGAATGGCTCATGCGGTCGCTGTTGGCACGAGAGGAGACAAGAGCGCGGTTTTGTTATGCCCTGATCACGGCCGGTGACGACATCGGCGAAACAACCGAGTGGCTCGACCGTGCCATCGCCGCCAATCCACTGCTGCACCGTTTGGGCATCTACCGACTGCATTCGGCGTTTTCACTCGTCATGCCCAATACCTATGTAGGGTTGCCGGGCATGACCATTGATGCTCCGGCCAAGGTGGCCGAAAAGAAGAAACGGGCGGCAGAGCTGCTGGAGGAATACCTGCCGCTGATTGTCGAAAGGCAAAAGGGCGAGCGGCGGCTTCATCTCAGCAGGTGGCCGCGCACCAACTCCCGCCTACTGGGCGGACTTTTCGAGAGATTTCTCCTCATCGACGGCCCGTTCCGCGTTGACCGGGAACGCTGCATTCAGTGTGGCATCTGTGCCGAGGTCTGTCCCACGGAGAATGTCATCGGTGGCCGCAAACGCTATCCACAGTGGAAGCACGATGGCAGTTGCATAACCTGCTTCGCCTGCTACCACCACTGTCCGCAACGGGCGATAGATTATGGTTCGCGCACGCGAGGCAAAGGGCAATATGCCTATCAGGGCCATAAGCCTTATTAGCCCAATAGGCCCTATTAGCCTCATAGGCCTTATAAGCCCAATAAAACCCCATAAAAAAGAAAATATGAAGAAACTGTTACTTGCTTGCTGCATGATGTTTGCAGCCATCGGCGCATGGGCTGTCAAAGCCGATCCCACGCCATTCAAAGTCACCCTGAGCGACGGCACCACCGTCATCGCCAGTCTCTATGGCGACGAAGACTTCAGCTGGTATGCCGACACCGAAGGCAATGTGCTTGACTTCGACGGCAAAACTTTCAGCCGCAAAGGCATCACCGTGAACGAACTGCTGGCCCGGCACCGTACTTCCATCAAGGCACGCAGGGCCCGCCGCATCGGCGTAGGACCGGCATCGCCGGTTTATTTCCCACATACAGGCAGCCCGAGGGCGGTGGTGATACTCGTGGAGTTTCAGGACACCCCGTTTAGCGTGACCGATCCGGTGGCCTCCTTCAACGATTTCCTCAATGCCGAAGGAGCCATTCCCAGCCGCGGATTGGGGGAAGACCGCAACTTTGGCAGCGTGTCCAGATACTTCAAAGACATGAGCGGCGGACAGTTTACACCGCAGTTTGACATCTATGGTCCGGTGAAGGTGAGTCACAATATGGAATATTACGGACAGAACGATGGGAAAAGAAAAGACATCCATTATGACGAAATGATCAAGGAGGCCTGCACGGCACTCGACGGCAAGATCGACTTTTCGAAGTATGACTCCAACGGCGACGGCGATGTAGATCTCGTTTACATCATCTACGCCGGTTATGGGGAAAATTTGTCAGGCAACTCCCCCAACACCATCTGGCCCAAATCGGGCTCCGGATTTTTCGGCACATACGACGGAAAGAAAATCAAACGCTACGGCGTGAACAACGAGTTGAACTACTCTCCCACCAAAAAAATCCAAGCTCCGCCCTACAAGCGCATCAACGGCATAGGGCTCTTCTGCCACGAGTTCTCCCACACACTCGGTCTGCCCGATATGTATCCCATCAATGAAGAGGCTCAAGTAGACAATCAGGAAATGGAGTATTGGGATCTCATGGACGGTGGCGAATACACGGACAACAGCTATACGCCTACTCCCTACACACCATGGGAAAAGGCCACAATGGGCTGGATCACGATAGATAAACTCACAGGCGACCGCAACGTGACCTTACAGCACGACCAAGCAATCAAAGTGGAAGGCAACAAGGAGAACAGCCACTTCATCTTCCACAACATCCAAAACAAGGGCTGGAGCAGCAAGCTGATGGGCCACGGTATGCTTGTCTATCGGGTGAACTACCCCTACTCTTCGGTCAACATCTTCGACTATCCCAACAACACAAAGGGCTATCCGGGCATGACCATCGTGCCTGCCGACGGAATACTATACTCCGCCTATCTTGCCAAGACCAATGAGGCCAAAGCCAGATATATGGAAAGCCACAAAGGCGACCCGTTCCCGGGCACTTCAAACGTGTCCCGGCTCACAAGCGAACAGAATCTGCCCAACTTCTGCTGGCAGGAGAAGCAGAATGACTCGCAGGAGAAACAGAATGGCTCGTTCGTGACCACGCCCGTGAAGTTCGCGCTAAGGAATATCACCGAGGTTGGCGGCATCATCATGTTCGACTATGTGTCTGATGCCACGGGCATCGACATTCCCGGCATCGACGGAAAAGCCGGCATAGGAGACGATCGCATCTACACGCTCGACGGTCGGTTTGTGGGCACTTCCACAGACGGCCTGCCCAAGGGTATATACATTGTCAACAAGAAAAAGATAATTATCAAGTAGAGTGAACAAGTTGACGAGTTGACGAGTTGCGTGCATGGCAAACTGCTCGCCTGCTCATTCCGCAGATTGACAAATAACTTGTCCACTCGTCTACTTGTTCACTCGTCAACTTTAAAAAAATACACTAATGAGAACAAGAACTTCTACGTGGTTTGAGACCAGCGTACAGTATGAGAAAACGATGGAAGATGGCTTGCAGAAGAAAGTCATCGAGCAATATGTGGTGGATGCCTTCAGCTTCACTGAGGCCGAGAGTGCCATCACCGAAGAGATGTCGGCTTACATCTCAGGCGAATTTCGGGTGAAAACTATTCGGCAGGCTGCCTACGGTGAGATATTCTTCAGCGATGCCGCAGCCGACGACCGATGGTTCAAGGCCAAACTGATGTTTATCACTATCGATGAGAAAACAGAAAAGGAGAAGCGCACGGCCAACACCTATCTTGTGCAGGCCCATACCATCCAGCAGGCGATGAAATATATCGAACAGGTGATGGGCGGCACGATGATTGATTACGAGGTGGCAGCCATCTCCGACACCAAGATATTCGATGTGTTTGAACACGAAAACAAGGTCCGCCGGCCCGAACCTGACGACCGTCCCGAATACGAATCGGATGGAAATGAAGAGGCCCCGGCTGCCGAACCGGAAAAGGAAGGAGAATAAAGACAATGAACACTGACGTAGCACAACGCTTACACACGGTGCTGGGCAGCCTGCCTGAAGGAGTAAGACTGGTTGCTGTCAGCAAGTATCATCCCGCCGAACGGATATTCGAGGCCTACAACGAAGGGCAACGACTGTTTGGCGAAAGTCATGAGCAGGAACTCCGTCACAAGGTGGAGGCTCTGCCTCGTGACATCGAATGGCACTTCATCGGACATTTGCAGACCAACAAGGTGAAGTACATCGCCCCTTACATCGCTATGATAGAAGCGGTAGATTCCCTCCGTCTGCTGCGCGAAATCGAGAAGCAGGCGGCCCGTTGCGACCGCACCATCCGGGTGCTGCTCGAACTGCATATAGCCGAGGAAGCCACCAAATATGGCCTTTCGCTCGATGACTGCCGGGCACTGCTCGACGGTGGCGAATGGCGGGAGATGACACACGTGCAGATATGCGGCCTCATGATGATGGCCAGCAACACCGACGACAAGCTCCGTATCGCCCGGGAGTTCGACCTTGCTGCCCGTTTCTTCGATGAAGTGAAAGCCCGTCATTTTGCCGGCAACGATAACTTCTGTGAACGCTCATGGGGCATGAGCCATGACTATCGCATTGCCGTCGATCACGGTACCACACTTGTACGCGTGGGAACCGGTATTTTTGGAGAAAGGTAAAGGAGATTCAACATGAATAAAGCAACAACCCATCGTTACACCCTCGCCGCCATCGCTCTGCTGGCCATCATCGTCGGCATAGTCTACTACTATTTTTTTGCGGCACTCTCGCTCAACACCGAGACCCAGTATATCTACATTGACAACGACGACACCATCGATTCCGTCTACAATAAGTTGCAGCCGTTTGCCCGTGAATATCAGATGCAGGGTTTCCACACGCTCGTACGTCACAGTTCATACGCCGACAATATCCGCACAGGACGCTATGCCGTGAAAGCGGGAGAAGGTGCCTTCCGGGTGTTCCGCAACCTCAAGAATGGTATGCAGGAACCGGTCAACCTCACTATCCCTTCCGTGCGCACTGTGGATAGACTGGCAGCCGAGGTGTCCAAACACCTCATGCTCGACTCGGCCACCATCGCCACAGCTCTCCACAATCCCGACACCTGCCGTGCGTTGGGCTACGACACGACCACCATCGCCTGTCTCTTCATTCCCGAAACATACGACATCTACTGGAACACTTCCCTTGCAAAGTTTCTGGAGCGCATGAAGAAAGAAAACCGCAACTTCTGGAACGCCGAGCGCACAGAAAAGGCCGAAGCACTGAAACTCACCCCCGAGCAAGTGGTGACATTGGCCAGCATCATTGATGAAGAGACGGCCAACGATGCCGAGAAGCCTATGATAGCAGGCATGTACTACAACCGGTTGATGCTGCGCAACGCCAAGTATCCCGAGGGAATGCCCCTTCAGGCCGACCCCACCATCAAGTTTGCATGGCACCGTTTCGAACTCAAGCGCATCTACCACAATCTGCTCTCCATCGACAGTCCCTACAACACCTACCGCAATGCCGGTCTGCCTCCCGGTCCGATACGCATACCGTCGGTGGCCGGCATCGATGCCGTGCTCAATCGCGTGCATCACAACTACCTCTACATGTGCGCGAAAGAGGATTTCAGCGGTACGCACAATTTTGCCGAGACCTATGAAGAGCATTTACAAAATGCTTCCAAATATTCTAAAGCTCTCAACGAGCGGGGCATCAAATGACAGATGGAAACGCAAGCAAGGAACTGTTTAGAAACTGAAAAAACAAACCTCCCGTGTCGTTGAAAACACAAAGCTACAAAAGATAAGAGCAGTCGCTTCTAAAATATAACCACCCCAAGAAATCCCCCCGTTGGATATCCCTCAGTTGGAGGATGCCCAACGGGGGATTCTTATAGTATGTCCTTTAAATTTTTTCGCGAGTTTTTCTATTGCATTCGATGACGGAAAAACTCATTTATCCATCATTTCTTTATCGGTTTGCAGGCATCCTCCCACTCAAGGATACCCCCTTTAAGATTCACGACTTTGAAGCCGGCATTCACCAAAATACCGGCAGCCTCCAAACTTCGGCGACCGGACCTGCAATACACCAATGCCTTTTTGGAAGGATCAAGCAAGTCCATGGCTTTCGCCTTAAAGTCAGGGCTTTTCACATCAATGTTCAGTGCACCACCAATGTGCCCGCCATCATATTCACCTTGCGTGCGGACATCCACCAGTTGCACTCCGTCTGAGGCAAGCATACCCTCAAACTCGTTGGCGTTCACATTCACTACGTTTCCTTTTTGCGCACATGCCCCAAAAACGGTACATGCGACTCCCATTATGGTAGTTCTCAGCTTATTTTTCATGCGTTCTCTAATTGTTTATGTGTTACTTAGTAGCCAAATCTTGAAAGGATATCGACTTTTTCTTTGATTATATCTATTTACACAACTCTTGACTGCAAAGATAAGCATAAAAAACCAAAAACAATGTATTATCTGATACTTTATTTTCCACTCTCCCATTCCCGAATGATATGCCATGCAATCGTCTCGGAACAGTAGCTATTTGAAAGAGAGCATGATGGGGGATGGCCATACGCTCACAAAACCGGTGAAAGGTATCTCCGCAGGTTGCCGGACAATAGCGAATAATCTTAACAGAAACATCTCCACCAAAACTTCCCAACCAGAATGGAAACCCGGCTTTAAGCCACCCTAAAAGTCCACCGGTTTTCTTATTCGGGCTCTCCGAACTTGCAAAAGAGCCGTAGTTGGAAACAGAACGGGCCACAGTTGCGATGCAACCGTGGCCCGTTTGCAATTCCGTTTGGGCCCGTTGAAGCCCATTTTTATCCCCAACACGGTGTCAGTAAAATTCAAACGACTGATTACCAGCACTTTGGAAACATTGCCAAAATTCGCTTATTTGCACCGAGTGGGTTGTCTGCCAAGAATATTGCAAGCAGAGAGCCCGAAAACGAACAAATCGTTTGACAATTACTCTATCCGAAGTTCTCCCCCATCATCCGTCAACAGCTCCACCTTTCTTGCTGCTTTTGCCGGCAAGTGATGCGAAAGAACGCGTAAATCTTCGTGAAACACCTATCCTTTTGCAGGGTTCGAAAGCCTCCTTTAAGGGTTGGTGTGATTCTTAGCAGGCTTTCTTCCGCCGGGTACTCCCCTCCTTCGGAGAGGCCGGGGGAGGCTTTCTTTCCCCCTCTTTGTTTGTAAAATATGGATTATTTTTGTACTTTTGCACCGAAATGCGAGTAACCAAGAACTTAGGCTATCACCTCCTCGCCGCCATAGTGGTGCTGATTTGGGGTGGAACATTCGTCAACAGCAAGGTGCTTATCCTCCACGGCATGACACCGGCAGAGATCTTCACATTGAGATTTCTGTTGGCTTATATCTGCATCTGGTTTATCTCCCCCCGCCGGCTCATGGCCGACAACCTGCGGGACGAGGGGCGGATGGTACTGCTCGGACTCACGGGCGGTTCGCTCTACTTCGTCTCTGAGAACATGGCGGTGGGCATCAGCTATGTCAACAACGTGTCGTTCATCGTGTGTACGGCTCCGCTCATCACCGTGATGATGGCCATGGTGCTCTTCCGCGAGGAGAAAATGACATGGCCCCTCTTTCTCGGTTCTACGCTGGCATTGACCGGCGTGGGACTCGTCATCTTCAACGGACATTTCGTGTTACAGCTCAATCCGCTGGGTGACCTTCTTGCACTGGCAGCTGCCGTGTGCTGGGCGATATACAGCATATTGATGAAAGGCGTGAGCCGGCGATACAGTGCCGTGTTCATCACGCGCAAGGTGTTCTTCTACGGACTGGTGACGATGCTTCCTTTCTTTGCCGTCACCCCGTGGACATTCCCCCTGTCGGGACTGCTCAGGCCTGAAATTTGGGGCAACCTGCTGTTTTTGGGTGTCGTGGCCTCGTTTCTGTGCTTTGCGCTTTGGAGTCTTTCCATCAAGAAACTCGGAGCACTCAAAGCTTCCAATTATGTGTATCTCAACCCTGTGACCACCGTTGTGGCGAGTGCGTTGGTGCTCAATGAGCCCATGACTTGGATGGCTGGTGTGGGGTCGGCGATGATTCTCACCGGGGTGTTTTTGGCAAACAAATAAGTGGATGAAGCATGAACAATTTTGCAGCGATAGACTTTGAGACAGCCAACAGCGGACGCACGAGCGTGTGCAGCGTGGGGGTCGTGGTGGTGAGAGACGGGGTGATTGCCGACTCTTTCTACTCACTCATACAACCCGAGCCCAACTACTACACCTATTGGTGTACGCGTGTACACGGACTCACGCAAGCCGACACCGAGACTGCTCCCGTCTTCCCCCACGTGTGGGAGTGGATAACGGAACTCATCGGCGACCTGCCGCTCGTAGCCCATAACAGTCCGTTTGACGAGAGTTGCCTGAAAGCCGTCTTCCGTTGTTACCAAATGGACTATCCCGACTATCGTTTCTATGATACGTTGCGCACGGCGCGCCGTGTCTTTCCCCACCTGCCCAACCACCAGTTACAGACCGTGGCGGCAGCATGTGGCTACGACCTCACCTGCCACCACCACGCCTTGGCCGATGCGGAGGCATGTGCCCGCATAGCAATGGCCGTGCTCTGACGGACACAGAGAAAGGTGCGGGATGCCTGTGACCCCCTTCCATCTTTGCATATATCACCTTTTGCATCTTGTCCGCTTCCTTTTACATCTCTGAATATTTCAATTTTTGAATGTTTTAGCGGCCGTACTGCCAGTAATACCAATAGGTGTTGCCATAGGTTGCACGCAGTGCCGTTTGGCGTTCCCGCTTGTCGGGAAACTTGCGTTCGAGGGCCTGATAATCCTGAAAATCAGCATCCATCACGTTGGTGTGATAGACCAATCGCGGAGTCGAACGGGTGTGGGTGTAGAGTGTGAGGGCCTCACGATAGTGCTTGGGAAGCAGACTGTCTACCTTGTAATAGCGGCCCACGGTCGAGACAAACCCGTCGAGGTCTTTGTCGAGCAGGCAGGCCGTAAGCAGATAGTCGGCTGCAGGCCGGCGGGCAAGGTGGTGGCGCTCAAGGAAGTGCAGATAGCCGATGGTGGACATGGGGCGCATGGGACGTTTACCCACGTAGCAATAGAAACTGTCGGCAGGGAGCATGGCCAACCTCACGGCATGTCCGTCGGGCTGCAAGGCAGTGCTGCCGCCAGTGACAGGTTTCTCAAACATGCGCTCGCCGAGCGTCCCCATGCGCGAGAGGGCCATCGCCCGCAGACAGGTGAGCACAGTGTCGGGGGAGGCTATCCGCGAACAGGCATCAAGGGCCTCCTCATGGTGACCTTCGGCCAGCAATCGTTCGGCACGCAACTGTTCGTGGAACACATCATCGTGGTTGCTTATGCCCACCACAAAAGCAAACTGCAAGAGCAATAGCAGCATGTTCTCCCACATCATTTGCGAGTACCACCGGTCTTGATTGATATCGATGTGCAGGTTGAGAATGCCGTGGCAGAAAAACAGCACCCCTGCATAGACGACCAAAGACAGGGGAAACGCCCACATCCAGAAACCGAAAGAAAGGTCGCCGGCTCCATCGGTTTGTCCCCCTGCAAGCAGGGCCAGAAGAAGCAGCGAAGGGAAATAGACGAGGGCATGGAAGCGGGCGCGCAGCTTCAACACGGCCCGCACACCCACACTGAGCAGTGTGAGTGCCAGCGTGATGACCACTGCACCCACAATGCGGTTGTAGGTCGTAGCCCCCCGGGAGAGCACATGTTGGGTGTAGGCTATCAAGTCGGTCTGATAGTCGTAGACGAAGAGGAAGGTGAAAACCACAAAAACAATAGCACAGGCCATCCTCATGGCAGCTGTGCTATTCTTGATATTAAAAGTCATTGGCTTCAAGGCGCGTCTGAAGGGGAATACGTGCCGCTAAATTTGTTGAATGTCGTGCGAGGCAGATCTGCCGCGGGTTGTCTTCTCCCCACGGCCGACCTTTTCTCCATGCCCCGCACAAGAGGAATACTAAGTTCAGTTCTTTCTCAACACGAGCGCACTGCGTGCAGGCAGATAGAGCTTGAGCCACTCCTTGCGGTCGGCCACATAGAGCGGATCGAAGTTGGTGAGATGCACCACCGAGTCGTCGTTGAAGCCGTTGCCTCCAAAGCACTTGTTGTCGGTATCGAGCACCACCTCGTAGCTGCCCGTGGGCACAAGAAACCCATAGTCGGTGAAGGAGCGCACGGGCGAGAAGTTGAACACAAATATCAGGTCGCCACGCATGAAGGCCAGCACCTGGTCGCCGTCGTCGTGCCAAATCTCCTGTACGGGCGTGTTGTTGAAGTTGCGCTGGCTCTTGATGACGCTCAGCATTTCGCGATCGAAGTCGCCGAGCCAGTGATAGCACAACTCCTTGTTGTCGACAAGGTTCCATTGGCGGCGTGCATACTTGTAGCTCCAGCCGTTGCCCTCGCGGGGGAAGTCAATCCATTCGGGGTGTCCGAATTCGTTGCCCATGAAGTTGAGATAGCCGCCGTTGATGGCCGCCGCCGTCACGAGCCTTATCATCTTGTGCAAGGCTATGCCCCGGCGGGCCGGCTCGTTCTCGTCGCCCTTGCGGAAATGCCAGTACATGTCGGCATCGATGAGACGGAAGATGATGGTCTTGTCGCCCACCAACGCCTGGTCATGGCTCTCGCAATAGGAGATGGTGCGCTCGTCGGAACGGCGGTTTTTCACCTCCCAGAAAATGCTGCTGGGCTTCCATTGCTCGTCGGGCAGTTCCTTGATGATCTTGATCCAATAGTCGGGTATGTTCATCGCCATGCGGTAGTCGAAGCCGTAGCCGCCGTCTTCGAAACGGGCAGCCAGTCCGGGCATCCCGCTCACCTCCTCGGCGATGGTGACGGCGTTGGGATTCACCTCATGGATGAGCTTGTTGGCCAACGTGAGATAGCAGATGGCATTGTCGTCTTGGTGGCCGTTGAAATAGTCGCCGTAGTTCGTGAAAGCCTCCCCCAACCCATGACTGTAATAGAGCATGGAAGTGACACCATCGAAGCGGAAACCGTCGAAGTGGAACTCGTCCAACCAATACTTGCAGTTGGAGAGCAGGAAGTGTACCACCTCGTCTTTGCCGTAGTCGAAACAGAGCGAGTCCCAGGCCGGATGCTCGTGGCGGTCACCGGGATAGAAGAACTGGTTGGGGTCGCCGGCCAGATTGCCCAGTCCCTCCACCTCGTTTTTCACGGCATGGGAGTGTACGATGTCCATAATCACGGCCACGCCCTTTCTGTGCGCTTCGTCAATCAGCTCCTTGAGTTCTTCGGGCGTTCCGAAGCGACTTGACGCTGCAAAGAAACTGCTCACATGATAGCCGAAGGAACCGTAGTAGGGATGTTCCTGAATGGCCATAATCTGAATGCAGTTGTAGCCGTCCTTGATAATGCGGGGCAACACATTCTCACGGAACTCACGATAGCTGCCCACCTTCTCGGCATCCTGCCCCATGCCGATGTGGCATTCGTAGATGAGCAGCGGTGTGCGCTTGGGCTTGAAGGAAGTCTTCTTCCAGACGTATGGTCTCTCGGGATTCCACACCTGTGCGGAGAATATCTTGGTCTCCTCGTCCTGCACCACGCGGCGCGTCCAAGCAGGTATGCGCTCGCCCTCGCCACCGTTCCAGCGCACGCGCATCTTGTAGAGGTCGCCGTGTTTAAGGGCTTTTTCGGAGAGTTTCAACTCCCAGTTTCCGGTGCCTTCGATACGGTGGGCGCGATAGCGGTCGTTCTCTTTCCAGTCGTTGAAGTCGCCCACCAGATAGAGGTCGGTGGCATTGGGTGCCCACTCGCGGAACACCCACCCCCTTGAGAGTTTGTGCAGGCCGTAGTAGGCATGGCCATTGGCGAAGTCGCTCAGTTTCATCTTGCCGCCATTCGTGAGTTGGTCAAGTTTCCACAAGGCATGCTCGTGGCGACCGCGGATAGCGTCTTCAAACGGTTCCAGATAGGGATCGTGGGCCACGATTCCTATGTGCTGGGGGGTAGTCTCCTTTCTCATTGTTTTCATGCTTTGACTTTAAAGATTGCTTTCAATATGTCGCCCTCGCCGATGCAGGGCTGGTGGCCGTCTTGGGGCCAGAAGATGGCAAACTCTCCCGGCCGGCATTTCACAAGCGTCTCGGCCTTGGCACCGGGATATTTCGTCACGTCTTTCTCCTCGTTGTAGTCGGCCTCTGGCAGACGGGCCAGCGGCGTGTACCCGTAGGCTTCACAGGCGTTGAGGGGAATCTGAATGTCGAGCATGCGGCGATGGGTCTCAAACACGGCTTCGCCCTCGCTCTTGGCGTGTGCCACCTGTATGTTGACGAAGAGGTCGTTGTCTTTGATGACATGTTTCCCCGGCTCAAGCCGGGCCAAGTCGTTCTCGCGGATGAACTTCACCACTTCGGGAAACAGCGGGTTGAGGGAAACATACTTTTCTAAATTGTCTAATGTGTCTACAACCATAATGATTTCTTATTTTTAGTTATTTAATTTATAGGTGATAGGTGGTGGGTGTTAGGTGGTGAATGACGAGCCGCAAGTGTGGGCAGGCATAAGGCACAGCTCCTACAGGCTCGACGAGGCTTCTTGTTCAGGCTCAAAACTTAGGGGGCTTATCCTGCTAACTTAGGGGGCCTTTGTCCCGCAAGGCACTCCCCTCCTTCGGAGGGGCCGGGGGAGGCCCCTTCAATCCTCAAACCTCCTGCCGTTTTCGTAAGTCCCTCGTGCCGTGATTTTCCCGTTGCGGTCTTTTTCGACAAACTTCCCTTCGCGGCGGTCGTTCACATAGGAGCCCTCAAAACGCTTTCCGTCTTTGCTCTCCTCTATGGCAGCCCCGTTACGCTTTCCGCCACGGTAGACACCCTTGAACTTGCTGCCGTCAGCATAGTGGATGATCACCTCTCCTTCCACCTTTCCATCCTTGAAGTTACCCTCAAAGATGTCACCGTTGTGCTTGGTCAGCTTGCCCAGCCCGTTCTGCCGGTCGTTTTTCCACAACCCCACGTAGGAGTCACCGTTTTTCCACGTCAGTGTCCCTTGACCGTCTTTCATCCCTTCTTGGAAGTGGCCGGTGTATTTGTCGCCGTTGGCGTAGCGGAAGATGCCCAGTCCCGTGCGCTCGCCTTGTGCGTAGTCGCCCTCGTAGACATCCCCATTACGGAACTTGTAGATGCCTTTGCCGTTCTGTATGTCGTCGCGCCAGTCACCCACGTAGACATCGCCGTCGGCATATTTGTTGGTGCCCTTGCCCGAGCGTTGGTTGTTGGCCCATTGGCCGTCGTAGGTAGTGCCGTCGCCCCAGTCGAAGAAGCCCTTGCCGTTTTTCATGTCGTCGAGCCACTGGCCGCGGTAGTAGGCTCCATTGGAAAAAGTGTAGGTGCCTTTGCCCTGCCGCTTGTCCTGAAACCACTCACCGTCGTAGCGGTCGCCATTGTAGTAGTACATCACCCCGTGCCCCTGCTGATAGTCGCGGAACCACAGGCCCACATACTTGTTGTTGTTCATGAAATAATAAGTGCCCTTGCCGTGCTGCTGGTCTTGAAACCACTGCCCTTCATATTTCTCTCCGTCGGAAAAAGTGTAGATGCCGTAGCCCTCCCGCCGGCCTTTCACGTATTCTCCCTCGTAGGTGTCGCCGTTGGCAAACACGGTGTTGCCCTTACCGTTGGGCTTACCTGACACCATTTCGCCCTTGTATTGCCCCCCGTCACGCGTGGTACACGAGCCGAGAGTGATCTTTTGCGCCATCGCGCAGATGGGCAGGAATACAAGAGAAAGGGACAATATGGTCTGTTTGATATTCATCGTTTGTCAATATGATTTTCTATAATATTTTCGGTTTGCAGCCGACAAACTGCCGGCATAACAACATAAACACCTCAAAATTAGGAAAATATCGGGTAACAACAAAATTGTTTTAGAAATATTAAGTTTTCAGGGGTTGCAAATGCGGGCTTGGAGATTTTAAAAGGGTTAATCAAAAATGAAATTGAGGATGAACAGCACGGAGAGCACAAGCAGTGTGATGTTGACTTCCTTCCACTTGCCCAGACACAGTTTCATGATGACATAGCTCAGGATGCCAAGACAAATGCCATCGGCTATGCTGTAGCAGAGCACCATCGTGATCATGGTGATGAAGGCAGGGAAAGCCTCACTGATGTGGCTGAGGTCGATTTTCTTCACCGAGTCGATCATCAGCACACCCACCAACACGAGGGCTCCGCTTGTGGCGGCACTGGGAATGAGCAGGAACAGCGGTGAGAGAAAAAGTGAAACGAGGAAAAACAGCCCCACAACAAGGGAAGTGAGTCCGCTGCGTCCTCCCTCGGCAATGCCGGATGCACTCTCCACGTAGGTGGTGATGGTGGACGAACCGAGCAGTGCTCCCACGGTGGTGCCGATGGCGTCGCTGGTCATCGCTTCTTTCACACGGGGAATGGTACCGTCGGGCTTCACAATGCCGGTCTTCTCGGCCAGTCCCACGAGAGTGCCCACGGTGTCGAAGATGTTGATAAGCAGCAGGGAGAACACTACAAGGAACATCTTAAGAGTGAACAACCCCGTGAAGTCGAACTTGCAGAAGATGGGCTCCGGCGAATGGGGGGCGGAAACAGGCAGCCATCCGCTCTCCACCTGCGTCACGCCCATCGGGATGCCGATGAGCGTGGTGATGATGATGCTGAAAAAGAGAGCACCCTTCACCTTGCGGGCCATGAGCACACCGCTCAACAGAATGCCGATGATGCCGAGAATGGCCGGTGGCGTGAACTTGCCCAAGCCGACGATGGTGGCGGGATTGGCCACAATGATTTCGGCGTTTTTCAGTCCGATGAAAGCAATGAACATACCGATGCCGGCCGAGATGGCATAGCGCAGATTGGTGGGGATGCTGTCGAGAATCATCTCGCGCACATTGAAGAATGTGATGATGATGAAGATGATGCCTTCCACAAGCAGGGCAGCCAGCGACTGCTGCCACGTGAGCTCCATCGCCTGACACATCGTGAAAGCGAAGAAAGCGTTCAGGCCCATGCTCGGTGCTTGGGCAAACGGCAGTTTGGCCATAACGGCCAGCAGAATGGTGGCAATGGCCGAGGCCAAAGCCGTGCTGGTGAAAAGGGCCGCCTTGTCCATGCCGGTGGTGGAAAGGATGGACGGGTTGACGGCGAGAATGTAACACATGGTGAGGAAGGTGGTGGCACCGGCAATCACCTCGGTGCGCATCTTCATGGTGGTGGCGTTGAAGCCGAAAAGTTTTTGAAGCATAGTTTTTTTAAAAAGGAGTTAAAGGGAGTTAAGACAACAGCTTTTTTCTTGTGATCTTGTCTTCTTTCACCTTAATTTAATACATGGACATAACGTGTATGACGTTAAAGTAAGACTTAGTTGGAATATTCGAGGAAGGAGAAAGTTTTTATAGCTTTGCACGTTGGAAATAAGACTGTTATCTTAACTCCTAACGAACGAAGTGAGTGCTCACTTCTTAACTCCTCGTAACTTCGTAAAGTTAGAATGTCCACTTTGCCGCAATGGTGGGAATGAAATAGAAGCGGTTGTGCTCACCCTTGTCGTTCCACACAAAATTGTTGGAGAGTTCCCACTCCGTACCCACGCTGAGATTGATCTTCTCCCAACCCTTAAACTTGTTGAGGTTCCACCAGAACTGGGGTTCGGAAATCACAATCCACTTGCCGTTGGCCGACGGGTCGTACCAAAGGTCGCAAAAGCCGCTGAACGTGCAGAAGCCTTTGGCAAATTGGATGCCCCACACCTCGGTGAGCTGAAATCCGTTGAAAGGCCGGGCACCATAGTGGCGGTTCTTGAAGTAATACTTCCACAGAGCCTGTACGGAGAAAGTGCGCGAGAAGTCAGCCGAATGCCAATTCCACGCACCACCGGCGAGCACGGCATGTTGGAATCGGGTGGCATTCCAAGTGTCCTCATCGCTGTTCAGTCCACCGTTATATTCCACATGGAATGCCCATTGCTTGTTTTTCGTGACATTAAACTCACGGGCGATTTCCCAATAGGCTCCGGCCACGCCGTCGCGCTGGTAGTCAATGTCGGTGAACAGATAGGTGCTGCCCCATGTGTCGGGCTTGAACATCTCCACGGTAGTGGTCACGCTCGGCCGGTTGCCGAGGTCGTTGTAGAGCGAATGTCCGAGGTCGTAGTGCAACTGCACGTTTTGGGCCGATGCAGCCACTGTTGTTGCCACGAGGGCAAGGGTTGAGAAAAAATGTTTCATACGTTTAAATTATTGTTTATTGCTTATCAGGGAGTTAAAGGAAGTTAAGGAGTGAGCACTCGCTTCGCTCGTTAGGAGTTAAGACAACAGCCTCTACTCTTGTGTATGGATAGAAATGCCCCTCTTCGCTTCTTTACCTTATTCTTATTAAACAACAAATTGCTTTTCGGAAATTTGACTATTGTCTTAACTCCTAACGAGCGAAGCGAGTGCTCACTCCTTAACTCCCTTAACTCCTATCTTATTATTCCTTCAGTCTTATCACCACATTGGTCACTATCGCCGTGAGTCCGCCTGTAGTGATGCCGCTGGCAAAGATGTTGCGCAGTGTTTCAGGCAACTGAGAGAGGAGCTCGGGTTGCAGTTCCACACCGAGTCCGGCGGCAAAACTGAGGGCGATGACGAGCGTGGCCTTGCGGTCGATGTCGTGGGAGGCGATAATACGCACCCCCGCTGCTGCCACCGTGCCGAACATCAACAGGGTGGCTCCACCGAGCACGGCAGTGGGAATGAGCGAGAATGCCACACCCACGGCAGGGAACAGACCGAGCAGCACGAGGAATCCGGCCACATAGTAGCCCACATAACGACTGGCCACGCCCGTGAGTTGTATCATACCGTTGTTTTGGGCGAAGATGGAGTTGGGGAAAGCACAAAGCAGTCCCGACATGATGGAGTTGCATCCGTCGCCGAGCACACCGGCTTGGGCACGTTTGATAAAGATGTCACCCTCAACGGGCTCGCCCGAAATCATCGAATTGGCCGTGATGTCGCCGTAGGCTTCGATGGCCGTAATCATGAAGATGAGGCCAAGGGCGATGATGCCCGAGATGTCAAACTTGAGTCCGTATTTGAGCGGTACGGGAATATTCACGCCTCCGAAACTTGACACCGAGTCGAAATTGACCATCCCCATGAAACAAGCGGCCACGAATCCTACAACCAGTCCTATAAATATAGACCCCATACGCAGGAAGCGGTTGCCGCTGCACTGGAAGATGAGAATGGTCACGATGACCAAGCCTGCCAAGGCCAGATGGGGCAGACTGCCAAACGTTCCGTCTGTCTGAGCGGCTGCTCCTCCGCCACATGCGGTGATACCCACTTTGAGAAGGCAAAGACCGATGAGCGTCACCACGATGCCCGACACAAGCGGGGTGATGATGCGGCGGGTGTATTTCAACAGCCGGCTGATAACCACCTCTACAAGTGCCGCCACAATACAGCAACCGAAAATCATGGGCAGTCCGCCTATGGCACCAATGGTGATGATGGGGCCGATGAAGGAAAAACTCGTACCCTCAATGCAAAGCATCCCCGTCCCCACAGGCCCCACGCGGCGGCACTGTACGAAAGTGGCGATACCTGACGCGAAAAACGCCATCGACACGAGGAAAGCCGTCGTGGAGGCATCAAAGTTCAAGGCACTGGAGATGATGAGGGGAGGTGTGGCGATGGCGACAAGAATGGCCATCAAATGCTGAAAACCGGCAAAGAGCGATTCCTTCACGGGCGGCCTGTCATGAAGACCGTAGATGAGTTCTTGCATTTTAAGTATTTAAGAGTTAGATTCGATTACAGGTTGCAAAAGTACACATTTTATGGCAAAAAGTTATTGATTATTGATTTTTTTTGTTAATTTCGCACTCAATTTAGATCAACAAAACCAATGGATACAGAAAATCTCTCGTTATCGAAGAAAACCATCGTGGGGGTGCAATTCCTTTTCGTGGCTTTCGGCGCCACGGTGCTCGTACCCCTGCTCGTCGGCATCAACCCCTCCACCGCCCTCTTCACGGCCGGTCTGGGCACGTTCATCTTCCATTTTGTCACCAAAGGACGGGTGCCCATCTTCCTCGGCAGTTCGTTTGCCTTCATTGCCCCCATCATTGCAGCCACACAACAGTGGGGACTGCCCGGTGCGCTGGCCGGACTGGTGGGCGTGTCGCTCGTCTACTTCGTGATGAGTGCCATCGTGAAATGGCAGGGCCGCAAGTTTCTCGACCGTGTGTTTCCACCTGTGGTCATAGGTCCCGTCATCATCCTTATCGGCCTGTCACTCTCGGGGAGTGCCGTCAACATGGCCAAAACTCACTGGCTTCTGGCCTGCGTCTCGCTCGTCACAGCCATTCTTGTGCTCACGTTCGCCAAGGGACTGATGAAGCTCGTACCCGTGATTTGTGGTATTGTGGCAGGCTATATTGCGGCCGTCATCCTCGGTCTGGTCGACTTCTCGGGAGTGACAGCAGCCCCGTGGTTCACCAATCCTGTCAGCCTCGACACCATCACCCATTTCCAGTGGGCACCTTTTTTATATATGATACCCGTGGCCATCGCCCCCGTGATAGAACACATCGGCGATGTCTATGTGGTGAGTGCCGTAGCCGGCAAAGATTTCGTCAAAGACCCCGGACTCCACCGCACGATGCTCGGCGACGGGTTGGCCTGTCTGGCTTCGGCCTTCCTTGGCGGCCCTCCGGAGACCACCTACTCGGAAGTCACCGGTGCCATGTCCATCACCAAGGTCACCAGCCCTGCCGTCATCCGCATCTCAGCCGTTACGGCCATCGTCTTTTCCGTCATCGGCAAACTGAGTGCCCTACTCCAGTCCATTCCACAAGCCGTTTTGGGCGGCATCATGCTGCTGCTTTTCGGTACGATAGCCAGTGTCGGGGTACAGAATCTCATCCATCATAAAGTGGACATGAACGAGACACGCAACGTGATTATCATCTCCGTCACACTCACAATGGGCATTGGCGGTGCCGTGCTCTCTGCCGGCGACTTCGCTATGTCAGGCATCGGCCTCTCTGCCATCATCGGTGTGGTGCTCAACTTGTTGCTGCCCCAGCCCAAACGCACCTCTTAAGAAGATTAGGGGGACACCATATTTATTCGGTATTCCCCCTTCCTTCCAAACAAAAGAACGCAAAATCAGGATATTTATACCCTTTTTATTCTTTTATTCTTTAATTTCCCTCTAAAAGAATATTTGAGAGGGGCATTTTCTTCCTTTCCTTTTGGTGTTATCGCCAAAAATTCCTACCTTTGCACCGCATTGTAAATACAACATTTCTGCGAGATGTATAAGGGTGACAGACAGCAAAAAAAAGGAAAATTCCTCTAAAACGGCATTTGCACAACTGGCTATTCACTAAAAGCCAATACTGTTTAACGATTAAAGGTCTCTTTATCCAGCCCCCTCCGTTCATCTCCCATGCGGGAACGTAGGACTTCAACATTGCCCATCCCTACATTTGTTGGGAACAGGGTGTCTTTTCACCCCCTGCCGTTGTCACACAGCAAGGAGAGGAGGGTCTTTCTTTTCCGTTAGTTTAAAGATGTTTTTTCTATATATCATAAATCTACAGGACAAGGCAAGTGTGCTTTTATTGCGATTTAACCAACGGAATAATTATAGAATGTCTATATGAAATCATTAAATATAATTTTGGGTAACGCACCCATCAATAATGGAAATTTAGGATGTGTAGCTTTGACATACACTTCTATATATCTGATAGACAAGATTCTATCCGAAGCGAATGTCGGTTATAAATTGTATCTTTCTGATTCTGGATATTTTGAAGCGGGTAATCATACTATTAGAATAGCGAACAAGGATATCTCTTATGAAGAAATACATCATATTATCCCCATAGATAAAAAAGAGGGACTTAAATATATTATAAAATGTAAATCTTATGTGAATAGTATTAAGAAATACCGGGATTGTGATTATATCTTGGATATAGGCCAAGGAGATAGTTTTGCCGATATTTATGGCAGCCGGCGTTTCAGGGCAATAGACAGAATACACAAAGAAGCATTAATGTGTAATAGGCCCTATTGTATTCTTCCACAAACCATAGGACCTTTTAAGGAGACAAAAACAAAAAAAAGGGGACGGAAGTCAATAGCGCAAGCTAAGGTTGTAATGGTAAGAGACAAGCAGAGTCTTAAATTCGCACTTAATCTTGTTCCCTCACAACAAAATATTGCAGAATATATTGATATGGCATTTTTCTTACCTTACACACCAATATCATTAGATAAGAAGTGGATACATGTAGGGCTAAATATTTCTGCGCTGTTGTGGCATGGTGGATACACGAAAGATAATCAGTTTGGGCTAAAAGAGAATTACAAAGATATGATCTGCCGGATAATTGACTATTTTCTTAGCCAACCTAATATAAAGCTTCATTTGATACCTCATGTCATTTCTAATGAGAAAATAGAAGATGATTATACTGTGGCCGAAACCATAGTTCACAAATATTGTAACCCTTCTATCGTTTTATCGGAGAAATTCAAGAGTCCAGTAGAAGCTAAAAGTTATATATCTTCAATGGATTTTTTTATGGGAGCGCGTATGCACTCTACAATAGCAGCCTTCTCATCTGGTGTGCCTGTTATTCCTATGGCATATAGTAGAAAGTTCAACGGACTTTTTGAAGCCACTTTGAATTATGAACACATGGTTAATTTAAAAGTGGATAATACCGAGGTGGTGTTAGACAAAATCAAAAATGGTTTTTTACAAAGAATAACCTTAAAGGATAAAATTCAGAAGCGACTTTGTTCGGTTGTTGAAGAACGAAAGAAACGCTTACATAATGACTTAAAAACGTTCTTTTGCGTACAATGATAGATAAAATAGTTAAAAATGGTCTTTGTCTCGGATGTGGGCTGTGCTCGTCTGTTCTTGGGGAAAAAGAATGTAAGATGAAGTTATTTAAAAACGGTTTCAACTATCCTGTTGTTGACAAAAACAAAGATGACCATATAATTAGAGAGTTGTGTCCCGGCATACGGGTTCATGATTACAAGAAACATGGTTTGTGGGGACATGTAGAGAAGGTTGCAGAAGCATGGTCAAAGGATTCATATTTAAGATTTAAATCTGCTTCAGGCGGAGTTTCTTCTGCATTAGCATTATATCTAATAGAGAAACATATTGTAGATGGTATTTTACAAGTTGGAGTAAAAGATGACAGTTTCTTATACAATGAATTAAAGGTTTCTAAAAATAAAGAGGACATTATAAAAAATGCTCAATCAAGATATGCTCCCGCATTAACTTTATCCTCACTTAAACAGATTTTAGATAGCAGCATGTCTAATTACGCTTTTATAGGGAAGCCATGCGATATTGCTGCTATCAATAATTTTAAGAGACTTTATCCAGAATACGCAGGACGTATAAAATATACGATTTCTATATTCTGTGCGGGGATACCCAGCTATAAAGCATCTGAGAAACTTTGGGAACAATCTGGTCGAAGTGACAATCCAGTTTATCTAAAGTATCGCGGTGAGGGGTGGCCAGGAAACTTTAAAGCTGTTTGGAAAGATGGGGATACCTATGAGATAAGTTACAATGATAGTTGGGGAAAAGTTCTTAATCGCCATTTAGCTTATCGGTGTAAAATATGTCCAGATGGAATAGGTTTACTTGCAGATATATCTGTAGGGGATTCATGGAATACAAAAAATGGATATCCTGATTTTACTGATAAAGAGGGACGAAATTTTTGTTTTATTAGAACGGAAAGAGGGGGCGAACTTTTTTCTTCTGCACTAAACGCTGGATATATCGACAGTAGAGTGTTTAATATGGAAAGTGTAAAAAATATGCAGAGTTATCAATACAGCAGGAGGCATTTCGTGGGATGGAGAATTTTCGCTGCGAATATGGTTACAGGTGGTCTTTTGGATTTTAAGGGACTTGGATTGACTAGGCTTGCTCTTCACTCGGATTTAATTCAAGGACTAAAAGAAGCCTTTGGAACCTTGAAGCGAGCATTTAGAATCAGAAAGGAAATGAATGGAATCTACAATGCCCATCATATTGACAAAGAATAAACTCATATAATGGGAAGTGCAAAAAAAATATTGAGAGGAGCCGTATGGACAACTACAGCTAATATAGTTAATGGCATATATGGTTTTATTTCTATACCGTTGCTTATTTCTTATTTCGGTAAATCCAACTATGGACTTATAGGGCTGGCAATGTCCGTCAATGTCTACCTGAATTTGATGGATATGGGCTTAAACTCTACAAATATTCGATACTTTTCAAATTGGCTGTCCAAAGGAAAAGTTAACCAAGTCAATGGATTATTTGGCACAAGTGTTTCTTTTTATGGATTTATTGGATTGATAAATGCTATCATAATGGTAATCGTCGGCTTATATGCTGAAGAGATCTTTCATTTAGACACAGAGCAAGGGACGATTTTAAAGCATTTGTTCTTTATTCTTGCCATTAGCGCATTTATCAGTTGGTATACTTCTTGTTTTGACCAACTAATCCAAGCTAATGAATATGTTGGTTGGACGCAACAAATAAAGTTGCTTGCAAGAGGTTTGCAGATTATTATTCTCATCTTAACATTGATATATAAATTTAACATAGAATTATACTATGCACTGACTACTTTTTCAATGTTCATAGTCATTCCGTTTTGTATTGCCAAGATAAAGAAATTATGTCCATATATATCCTTTATCCCTCATTTTGACTTCAATATTTTTAAAGAAATCCTTCCATACAGTCTCAACGTTTTTTCATTTGGAATATTTCAATTTTCATTTTATAATCTCAGACCTATATTTTTAGGCCTACAAGGTGGGCTTGAAGATGTCACAGATTATAAGGTTATTAGTGGAATCATCAACATCGTTACTATGTTGGGCGGCTCTTTTTTAGGAATACTATTGCCCTCTGCCTCCAGGGCTGTAGCAAAAAATGACAAGCGTATCTATAATATGGTCGCTTATGATGCAACGAAATATGTTTCCATAGCTCTATGCTTTTTTAGCTTCGGGGTTGTCAGTGTGTCATCTGAGCTCATAGACATGTATGTAGGCCCACACTATCAGTATTTAACAATGTGGTTAATATTGTGGCTTGTCTTTATTACGCTAACCCATAATCAGGCTATATCTTCGTTAATCCTTTCTGGTATTAATATTAAAGCCATCACGTATAATACGATTGTATCAGCCATCATAGGTCTAGCTGTCTGTTGGTTTACAATTCCATATTTCAAAGTGGGTGGAACTATCATTGGTTACATTGTTTATCTTATAGGACAACTCGGTTTCTATTATCTATATTATTGGCCCCGTAAAATGCAAATAGATTCATGGAAGGTATTTCAAAAGTCATACGCACCATATTTATTGACAGGACTTGTGATTTCATGGGGATGTCGTTATCTAAATATATCAGGAAATGTATGGCTAGAATTTTTTTTAAAAGGCAGTTTGTTCTCTTTTCTATATATGGGAACGGTGTTCCTTATGCTCAGCAACCATGACAAGCATTTTATTCTGAAACTGATAAGAAAATAAGAACACTAAGAATTAAATATGCTTTTTATTTTAATTTCGATTTTCTGTGGGATCATGATACTGATCCATTCTGGACAAAACAGGTTCAACTGGTTTGTCTGTTCTATGCTGTTACTTGCATCGAATATAACAATTATTGATTCTCCACAGATACAATCACATCGTTTCTTTATCCTATGTTTTTGGCTTTCAGCCATTTATCATCAGGAATATAAAAGTACTAGATTCCCAATCCTTCTTCCTCTTGTTGTTTACATTGTAGGACTGTTTTGTATAGGCTGGCATGACAAGGATTTGACTGTTTTTTATCGAGTGTGGAAACCTTTAGCTTTCTTGCTCGACTCCTACTTCATTCTCCTGTTAGCATTTTGGGGAACTAAAAATGTAAAGACTAATAGTCGACCTATTGTCTATGTTTTATTTGTAACGACAATCTACGGCATCTTTACTTATATTATTAAGGCTAATCCTGTCTATGCTGTTACAAATCCGGAATCTTATTTCAGCTATTTCCAAAAATATTGCTTTGGAGATCGAATCAGAATATCATCTACTTGGAGCCATCCCATCGCCTATGGACTGATTTGTAGTATTTTTGCCACACTGCAACTTTCACACCTTAAAACGATGCGCGAAAAGGCTCTTTTGTCACTTCTTGTCATAAACATCCTCATTTGTGGTAGTAGGACTGCCCTTGCATCACTCATTATGATGTTGTCCTGTTATGTATTGTTTAGGTATAAACTTCGAAAGACATTCACTTTAGCTCTTCGTATTATCCCACTTGCAGTAGCCATTTATCTGTTTGTCCCCTCCATACAGAGTAAAGTAGACCAATTAGTCGATACCGTAATGGGAGTGTCATCCGTAGAGGGAAGTTCATTAGATATGAGACAGATGCAGACTGCGGCCGTTTTGATGATTTATTCAAGCAGTCCTGTATGGGGGCATGGCCCCGATTATGTTCAGGAACAGCTTCGTCCGGATAAAAAGCTAATGAATTTATACACCACGCAAGGATATACACTCTTCGGGTTTGAAAGTTATGCATATATCATCCTCATTGAGCGAGGAATGGTTGGTGTTGTATTGGAGTTGCTATTGATGTTGACTATCATTGTTTATGGTGTAAGAAACAAAAAACTGTATCCGGCAGAATCGGCAAATATCCTTTCTATAATGAGTGGCTTTATGTTTTTTGCCTTATCTACAGGAGCCCTTGATACATGGAAGTTTACAATGCTATTTATTGGCTTATTTATGAGAAGAATATATGAAAGAGAAATTAGCGATCATCATTCCTGCTTATAAACAAAATTATTTGAAAGCTGCCCTGAACTCCATTGCGGCACAAACAAATAAAGATTTCACTCTCTACATAGGAGATGACAATAGTCCATACGACTTATACTCGATTATTAAACCTTATGAGAGTGATATAAAAATTGTCTATAAGCACTTTGATACTAATCTTGGTGGTAAAAATTTAGTGGCTCAATGGGAAAGATGTGTAGATATGTCCCAAGGCGAAGAGTGGATTTGGTTGTTCTCTGATGACGACATGATGGAACCAACATGCGTTGAAGATTTTTTCCATTCGGTCAAATTGCATCCTGAAGCAAAGCTATTTCATTTCAATGTGAATAGCATTGATCGGAATGGCAATACGATTAGACAGTATGATGGCTATCCCTCATTTTTATCAGCCCAAAACTATACAAATGGTAAGTGTTTGGGGAAGTATATAAGTTTTGTCGTTGAATTTATCATTCATAGGGAGATTTTTTATAGCGCACAGAGATTTGTAAATATTGATATGGCATGGGGAAGTGATTTTCTAAGTTGGGTTAAGTTTGCAGATGCTGCTAATGGAATATATACTATAGACAGTTCACGAGTATTGTGGAGAAGTAGTGGAGACAATATTTCAACGGACACATCTAATACATCCTTAAAAAGGAAAATGGTCGCCACATACGATACCATTTTAAAATTACTTCAGTTTGCTGAAAAGAAAAAATGGGGGCATTATTTTTTTTATAGTAAATTTGCTTTGGGGCAGACATTAAGGCAGAGAAAATCACTTAGCCTGCCAGAAATTATACTCCTCCTACATAAAATGTTCTCTACTTTGAGGCCTTTTCTTATTAGAATAATAATGGATTCTGTTGCTTATCCTTTTTATAAAAATAGTATAAGGTGTTGAATTACGTTTTTTATAATTGCTCATAAAATCACTGAACAACCACTTAGATTTACCGTTTTGTTATCAGTATCCAATTCTTATTTCTTAAACATTGGCCGTAAAAGAAAACAGAAGTCACACAAGGACTTCAAGCATGGCAGAATACACAAATATAGCATGAAAACAATTACTTGGATTACCCCTACATATTTTGTAGATGTCGACATTCAAATTGTACCGGAATTAGCGAAAACTTTTAAGATAAGTTGGATCATTTCAGGTAATCAAAGGCCGACGATGCTGAATCAACTTATAGAGCATCAGCCTGCAAACTTAGAGATAGAATTTTATAATAATAAAAGCAAATGGTACTCCCCTCTTAGCTACTTTGCTTATCGGCACTTCTTCAGTTATGTAAAGACCAAAAATACAGATATCATTTATTGTGACTTTGCACCACAACTCTTTGCATTTTATGCCGCTTTAAAAGAATTGTCCAAGCATAAAACGGTCTTTGCCACTCACAATGTGAAAACTCCAAAAGGTGCCAGACATGAAGCGTTGGCAAGATACTACATGATGAAACTTTTAAAAGCGTTTGGAAATTTTCACACATTCTCAAGAAATCAACAAGAATATTTAAATTCTCTAGTAACAGGGAAAAATGTATTGTATGCACCCCTCACACTAAAAGACTATGGATGCAAGATAGAGCAAAAGAAAGAACTAAAGCAAATCAATTTTTTATCGTTTGGTCATATCCGGCAGTATAAAAGAATTGATTTGCTAATCTTAGCTTCCCAACAGTTATACGAAGAAACAAAAATCCATTTTAAAGTAACAATTGCGGGTAACTGCCCACACTGGAAAAGATACCAGAAGTTAATTAAATATCAACATCTTTTCGACCTTAAAATTGGATTTATAGAGGACAAGAACATTCCCCAAATCTTTGCCGAGGCCAATTACTTAATCCTCCCCTATCAAGATTTAGCACAAAGTGGAGCCATAACAGTTGCATTTAATTATAATGTACCTGTGATAGTATCAGATATACCCCAGTTTAAAGAGTTTGTGACTGAAGGTGAAAATGGTTTCTTTTTCCGTTCTGAATCTGTTAATAGTCTTAAGGAATGTATGAGGGAAGCACTCTTAATGCCTAAAGACACATATCAAGAACTACTTGTTTCAACAAGAGAGTATGTTAAAAACAATTATTCGTTACAAGCGATAGCCGATAAATATATCAGCTATCTAAATAAGCTGTAAATTTATGTTAGATATTCAGTACGTTGTAAAGCATAATCTGTGTATGGGGTGTGGGATTTGCTCTATAGACAAAAATATTGTTGATATTGCGTTTAATAAGAAAAATGATTGTCCAACCCCTCAAAACACGTGTTTAGGACAAGATAGTATTGCAGCCAAAGTGTGCCCGGGAAAAGGATATAATATTGTCGCTAAAGGACAAGAATTGTATGGGAAAGGCAAGTATGACCCTATGTTGGGGTATTTCCAATATCTTACAGCAGCTCATACCAATGATACTACCATTTTAAAAAATGCTTCTTCCGGGGGGGTGATCACGCACATATTGATGTATCTTTTAGAAAAAGGTATTGTAGATAAAGTTGCTGTAACACAATTCTATTGTGACCGAAAAGGCGTGCACACTCGCTCATTTTTAACTGACAGTAAAATAGAAATCTTAAAATCGCAAGGAAGCAAATACTGTCCTGTCGATTTAAGTGGACTGCTGGAACAATTACATACTTATACGGGGAAAGTGGCTATTATGGCGACACCGTGTGCCATTGCGGGGATTAGAAACATTCAAGAATTTACCCCTGACTATATCAAATCTAAGATTGTTTTCACAATAGCAAACTTTTGTGGAGGTTTTAAATCATTTAAGAATATCAAAAGACTTGCAGAAATTCATAAGATAGATTACTATAATCTCAAAACATTCCGATTTCGCGGTGAAGGACAGCCTGGAGGGCTTTTATTTATAGAAAACAATGGGAAGACAGCAGCTACGCCATACCCGCAATATGTCGGTTTGAATGGGTATAGCAAAATGCACCGCTGTTTTGTTTGTCCTGATGCAACAGGCGAGTTAGCTGATATAGCCTGCGGAGATGCTTGGATACAACGATTTCAGGAGGACATGAGTCCATGGTCAATGATTATATGCAGAAACAAAAAAGCAGAAAATATCATTAAGGATATGGGAGAAAATGGTGCAATGACATTGGCTGATGTTTCTACAGATGAAATCAAGCTATCTCAACGCTTCAATCTCAATAGTAAAAAAACTCGCCAAAAAGCTCGCATGTCACTCTATAAAATATTGAGAAAATCCATTCCTGAATTTGATGGGGGATATAATGATAAAACAACAAGCCTAAAGACCGAATTGAATATAACGTTTAAGCATTGGCTCACATTACTTGCCGAAAGAAGCGGATTGTATATGATTCTTTATGGTAGAAAAAAACTCTATAATAAGAAATGAAAATAGCATTATTCACATATTTCGCTGCCGATAATTATGGAGCAACACTTCAAGCGTATGCTACCATCAAGGTGTTAGAGTCGTTGGGACATGAAGTAATACTCGTTGACTATGTGATTGACGAGCCCAAACGCTCAAAAATCAAAAATCTTCTTTTGTTTCCTAAGCATTTGAAATTTAATCGGTTCAGAAAGAAATATTTTCATCATTTTTCTCAGAATTATTCCTCGTACGAAGAACTTGTTAAGAATCCGCCAAAAGCCGATTGCTATCTGATAGGAAGTGATCAAACATGGAATCCAGACATCTCTAAAGATAAGGCAAAAGGATACTTCCTTGACTTTGGAGATAATCATGTGCGGCGGGGCTCATACTCTGCAAGTATAGGGAAAACCGTTTGGGAAGACACACCGTGGATAAAGAAAGAAGAGGTTCGGAAAGGGCTTGACAGGTTTGATTTTCTTTCTATAAGGGAGCAAACTGGTTTGGAGCTATTGAAAAAGGAATTTGGAAAAGAAGCAACTTTAGTTGTCGATCCGGTCTTATTGTTTACTTCTTATCCGGAGCTTACGGGACATATTAAAGAGAAAGATGAAATTATAACATATAAACTCATTGACTCTACACCTTTCTACAAGAAAGTGAAACAGATAGCATCACAAATGGGCATCATTTGTCGAAGCATCGGATCAATTCGGCAGATTACAGGATACAGACATTCCTATCCGGAGAGCATTGAGGGGTGGATAAAGCGCATTGCCGGAGCAAAATATGTTATTACAGATTCTTTTCACGGGGTAGTCATTTCTATTCTGTATCATCGTCAGTTTGTCTTTTGCATTGGAGATCCCCAAAGAGCTACTCGTATCATTTCATTACTAAAGCTATTGGAACTTGAAGATCGGATTCTAAACGAGACGAGCACATTCAAAGATATGAAACAGATTCTTACTACAACTATTAATTATGAAAGGGTTGATGAAATATTAAATCGTTTGAGGAATTCATCACTTGAATTTCTTAAAAGTTCTCTAAGAAAAAAACAGTAACTGTTAAAAGTCGTTCATACAAAAATCAGCCATTTATTAAATGAAAAAGGTTTTCTCTGTAAATTCCGAATTAAATCAAGTCACAGGAATCCAAAAGGTGTTACTTGATATCCATAAAGCATTAAAAGGGACATTTGATACAAAAATTGTAGGACAATTTAATTATAAAGAAATAAACGCTGCTCTTAAAATAAAACGAGAAGACTATGTACAACTGAAAAATCCTTTTATGTTTAGGAATTCTATAGTCATTCTACATCAAAGAAAGTATCTGATCCTATTCGAAATATTAAACAACTTATTTTTTCAAAATATTACCATAGTCTATATCCATCATAGTTTATTGAAAGGTCATAGGCTGTTAACTTGTTTTCCTAAACATATCATCACCATATCTACCCGATGTGTAGAAAACTTAACGCAATATTTTCAAGTTCCATTATCGCAAATCACTAAAATCTATAATTGTGTAGAAGACGCTTTCACCACTTTTCACCAGGGTAAAGAAGAAGGAAAAATCACCATTCTATATGCCGCAAAGGTTTATCCGTTGAAAAGGCAAATAGAAATATTTAATCAACTGAAAAACGATTTGTCTCCGAATATACAAATACTTTTCGCCGGAGATGGTCCTGATTATCAAGTGTTGAGAGAAAAAACCCAAGGCGATGACAGGTTTGTTTGCCTCGGATTTAAAGATAACATACATGAGTTATTGGATATTGTAGATTACTCCATGTTATATTCAGAATATGAAGGCCTCCCGATTTCGTTAATAGAGGCAACAATGATGGGAAACCCCATCATTTGTAATGATGTGGGAGGAAACTTGGAAATAGCGAGAGAAGACTACAATGCTTTCATTTGTAATTCTTGGGAAGAATTGATAAAAACATTAAATTCTCTACCCAAAAATAATTCAAAACAATATAAACAGATGTCTCAAAACAGTAGAAATATGTACTTAGATAATTTTACCTTTGACAAATTTAAAAGAGACTATCAAGACTACTTCAGCAAACTCTAAATGAAACAAAAGAAGAAAGAGATAGTCCTTTCCTGTATCAAAATTCATTAAGATCATCGCAAGTTTTTGGCAAATACAAGTCTTCTATTCTGCATCTTCCCCATGAAACCGATAAAAGTTCCCGCTTTAATCAATAAGGTGATTGAAACTAACATCTTGAAACTGGATGAACTCTGTTCAAATAAAGGAAAACTCTACACTTTCCTCAATCCAGTGTCCTACCTTGATGCGTTAAGAAACAAGAAATTGTTTGCCGATTTTGACGGCATATTTGCCGACGGCGGATTGCTGGTGAAAGCCATCAAGATACTGTATGGCACGAGCGTGGAGAGGCGAAGTTTTGATATGACCTCTATGGCTCCCCTACTGTTTGAGTACGCATCGTCACACCACCAAAATATTGCCATTGTAGCCACCAAACAGGAACCATTAGAAAAAGCTATTCAGACGCTTAGGCAGAAATATCCGAAACTGAATATCTCCTATTACCGCAATGGCTATTTTGCCGATGAAAAGGAAATGGAAGACGAGGCTCGTAAACTTGCAGAAATGAATCCGGACTTTCTCATTGTGGGTATGGGCATCATCATACAGGAGAGATTCTTGCTCAAAGTGAAACAAGCAGGTTTTCAGGGCATCGGATTCACCTGTGGTGGATTTATCCACCAAACGGCAGAAAACAAGGCCGATTATTATCCTCAATGGATTAACGACTATGGTCTGCGCTTTCTCTATCGCATGTATAAGGAACCGCACACCCGTAAACGTTATGCAAAAGCAGCTTTCGTTTTTCCCATTAAGTTTATATGGGAAAAATTCACAGCCAAATAACCGGTCTTGGAAAAGATAGAAATACTTAACATCCATATTCTCTCCATCCACACACGGGAACTGTTAGAGAATTTGCATGAAGGGGTATTGGTTACTCCTAACCTTGATCATCTTGTAAAACTACAAGAAGACAGATTATTTTATGAAGCATACAAGAAGGCTGATTGGATCATCTGTGACAGCCAGATATTATACTTTCTTTCCAACATCCTTGAACATCCTTTCCACAAGGCCATTGCCGGTAGCAGTTTTTTTCGTGATTTTTATGAGTTTCACAAAGATGATGATGATTGCAGGATCTTTATTCTTGGAGGTAGGCAAGGAGTTGCCAAAATGGCAATGGAGCATATCAACAAACGCTTAGGAAAAAGGCGAATAGTTGGTACACACTCCCCATCTTTCCATATAAATGAAGCCGAAAGCCACACTATAGCGGATATTATCAACCGCACTGGGGCTAATGTTGTATTAGTAGGGCTGGGAGCTCCTAAACAAGAAAAATGGATATTCCGCTATAAACACCTAATGCCAAATGTCAAAATATGGATGGCTTTAGGTGCTACTATCGACTTTGAGGCAGGGACGCTTAAAAGGGCTCCCGCCTTTTGTAGAAAGATAGGGATGGAATGGTTTTATAGATTTCTCTTGGAGCCTCGACGCCTTTTCAGACGCTACTTCATTGATGACATAAAGTTTTTCTATTATTTTGCCCGACAGCTTCTTGGAATATACAAAAATCCGTGGAGAGATAAATAGAATATACTCTCTATTTTGTTGTTTCATTTATTTGCTGTCGTTGCTGTCATTTTCGGCATAAGTAGATATAAAACAGGTAGTTATGAATGACAGGAAACTATGGAGTGCTGTCATTTTGCCGTCAGATATGAGAGCGGGAGTACACGATAGAAATGAGAATGGGAGAAATCTTCTCAGACACACTCCTTATGTATAATTTTGATTCCTCGGTATGATCTTCATTTATCATTTATGATTTTCACCCTCCATATATATCGACATTCTCCACATAATCTTCATGAAATAATCCTGAATAGATAAGGCAACAACAGCAGGCAATACTTATGGCGTAGGTTGGAAAAGAAATTCCGGCCTACGCCTTTTTTCATGTCAGAAAAACAACAAAATACCATGACAAGAAAACAACAAAAAACTTTGTGACACCAATCATAGGCGACACGCAAATGCGAAAATGATAGCTGAGGGAAAGTTTTCGTTTCAATGGGCAACGCCATTGACAAAAATTAAGAATAAATTTGCGGCGATATAATAACCCAAATTTAATTTGATTTTGATGAAAAACTTTCTACTTGCGATGGCCGTGGCGGTGATGCCATTCGAGGCCTTCGCGCAGTTTGGAGTCGTGGCTCCACTGCATGTGAATGGTAACCAGCTCAACGACGAGCATGGCAACAAGGTGGTGCTTCACGGGGTGATGGATACGCCTAACCCCTATTTCAACCACTACAGATGGGGACAACAGTGTACAGATGCCACCGTGCCGGCTTGCATCGACTATTTTGAAAAGGTGTTTGCCGGCATCGCCAATCCTGCAAAGGGCACCTATTGCAACATCTTCCGCTTGCATTTGGATCCATGTTGGACCAACGATCCCGCCAAGCCCAAGACGGGCAGCGAACAGGGAGAAGCTAATATCTCGCGGTTCAGTTCCACCCGCTTACAGAAGTATCTCAACACGCTCTACTGGCCTATCGCTCAAAAGGCTTTGAACCACGGACTCTATGTGGTGATGCGTCCACCGGGCGTGTGCCCTAAAGACCTGCGCGTGGGCGATGCCTACCAACAATACTTGAAAACGGTGTGGCGCATTGTTTCGGCTCATGCCGGCGTGAAAAAACATGCCGGTGTGGTGTCACTCGAACTGGCCAATGAACCCGTCCATGTGTATGGAGCTAACGGTCAGAGTTCGCCCCGGGCACTCCACGACTACTTCCAACCCATCGTCGACGTTATCCGGGCCAACGGATTCAAGGGCATCATTTGGATTCCCGGAACGGGTTATCAGTCACAATATCAAAGCTATGCCACCCACCCCATCAGCGACGACAATTACGGATATGCCGTGCATGTGTATCCGGGATGGTATGGTGCAAGCGACAAGAGCTATGACCATCAGGCTTTCATCCGTAACTTCAAGGCACAAGTGCCTGTGGTGACATCAAAGCCCATTCTCGTGTCTGAAATAGACTGGAGTCCGGAAAAGCCGGGAGCCGGGAAATACAATGAGTTCGGCCAGTGGGTACCCGCCAACCTCGGCACATGGGGGACGGCTACCACAAGCAAGTGGGGCAACGCATGGAAAGCCGTGAAAGACCACTACGGCAACATCAGCATGACGCTCACCAGCACCGACGACTATCTCGATGTGGATCAATACTTGAAAGACGGTCGGGTGACAGATGCTTTCGGCGGCAACACGGAGGCGTGTGCCAAGACTTGCTTCTACTGGTATTACGAGTATTCCAAGAAAGACTTTGCCGTGAGAAGCGGTGGCACATCCCCCACTCTGCCACCTGCCAACAACAATACAGGTGGCAATCTCATCAAGCCGTGGCCGGTACAGAGCGATATAGTGCCGGCCGGCTGGACAGTGGTTGACAATGGAATCGAATGTAGTGAGGGAACCACACAAAACGGGCCACGCCTGATGCAGTTTGCTGCCGGTGGTGAATTCGCGCATGGTTTCTATGTCAGGGAGGTCAGTGCGTCGAAGGCCGGCTACATAGAGTATGGTGGCAAAAACGGATATCTGCTGCCGCTCGCTTTCGGTGAATACGAACTCACCTGCAATGCGATAGCCTGGACGGGAGAACCGTGGCTCAAATGTGAGGTGTTCGACCCCACAGGTGACATTCTGGCTTCAACCATTGTGGCTGTCCGGCCCAATATCGTGCGCAACCGCAATGCCCGCATCACGGGGAGCACACGCATAGGCCTGAGTTTCTATTCGATGCAGAAAGGCAACTACCGTGTGCGATTTACGCCCGTGGCCGACCGGCAGGGCAATGGCGGTGAATGGCGCGAGGTCGTCATCGGCAACATCGCACTTCACTCCAAGGGCAATCCTCTTGCTTTCGACAAGGGCGGTGAAGTGCCGGAGGGATGGACCGTTGTGGATGCCGACCGCAAGGCAACCACCGGTTCGGCCGGTTCCGGCCCACGCACATTCAGCTTTAGCGGAGGCGGAGATATTTCCACCGGACTCTACATTCGCCAGAGCGATGCCACCAAAGGCGGCTATGCCGAGTATGGCACTACTCCCGGTCACGGGCTGTCGCTCAAAGCCGGACACTACACCCTCTCCTATCATGCCGTGGCATGGGCCGGTTCGCCTTTTGTCAAGTGTGAAGTGCTTGACAGAAGCAATCGCGTGCTGGGGTCGCAAGTCATCAGTTGCGACAAGAGTGTGGAGAAAAACCTTTCGGCATCGACAGCGGCGAGCAGTCGCGGCGTGGTACACTTCCACGCGCCCTCTACGGACTACTATCATTTCCGATGGACACCCGTGGCCGACCGGCAGGGCAATCCCGGCACTTGGTTGGAGGTGGTGTTCGGACACATCAAGATACAGCAGGGTGCGGTGCAGGCCAAAGCAACCTCTTCGGCCAATGACGAAACAACGGCACTGAAGGCTGCACAGCTGTCAACGGGCACATCGACCAATGATGTCTGGTACAACCTGCAAGGGCAGCGCGTTGTGCGGCCCGTAAAAGGACTGTACATACACAAAGGCAGGAAAGTATTGGTGAAATAAACTAACCGAAGATACTGGAAATGTCTTGCCGGAATGTAGGGGGCAATGATTGATGTCCACCTACACGCCCGGCAAGACATTTGTCGTGTCTTTCCGAGACCGGTGCAGAATACCGGCACCCTCTGTGCATAGGTGGCACACAGGAGGGGCGACAGAGTAGCGCGAATGGTGCAGAGCCCATGCACCACCCTCTTTGCAGCGCACTCTTTTTGCTTCTTGTATGTTTAAGGGGAGCTTCTCTTACCTTGCAAGACTTTCGGGGAACCGGGGGGCTGTCATAAAGAAAATCCCCGCAGGGGATTGGCCTGCGGGGAGCGTGTTGTACTTATTTGATTTGGAGCAATTTGTTTTCCTGATATAACATTTTAATCATCTTTCTCGGCAGCCAATTCGGCTTCATGCTCGGCGATGAGGCGGGTCTGGATGTCGGTGGGCACAAGCTCGTAGGAGGCAAACTTGGTGGTGAACGAAGCACGGCCGCCGGTGATCGAGCTGAGGGAGATGGAATAGTTGGCCAGTTCCTTGAGCGGAATCTTGGCCTGCAACTTCTGGTAGCCGGCCTCGCTGTCCATGCCCATGATGAGGGCACGACGGCCTTGCAGGTCGCTCATCACATCGCCCATGAAGTCGGACGGGACAAACACTTCCAAGTCGTAGATGGGCTCGAGTATCTTCGGGCCGGCATTCTTGAACGCATCGGAGAAGGCATGGCGGGCGGCGAGCATGAACGAGAGTTCGTTGGAGTCGACGGGGTGCATCTTGCCATCGTAGACGATGACGCGCACATCGCGGGCATAGCTGCCCGTGAGCGGGCCGTGCTCCATGCAGTCCATCACGCCCTTGAGGATGGCAGGCATGAAGCGTGCGTCGATGGCACCACCTACCACGGAGTTGAGGAACACCAGTTTGCCGCCCCATTCGAGGTCGATCTCTTCGCGGCTCTTGATGTTCATCTTGAACTCCTGACCGTTGAAGGAGAAGTTGGTCGGATCGGGCATACCCTCTGCGTAGGGTTCCACGATGAGGTGTACCTCGCCAAACTGCCCGGCGCCTCCCGACTGTTTCTTGTGCCGGTATTCCGCACGAGCCTTCTTGGTGATGGTCTCACGGTAGGGAATGCGCGGTTCGCCAAACTGCACCTGCAGCTTCTCGTTGTTCTCCAAGCGCCATTTCAGCGTGCGCAGATGGAACTCGCCCTGCCCGTGAACGATGGTCTGGCGCAGCTCTTTCGAGTTTTCCACCACCCATGTGGGGTCTTCCTGTCTCATCTTGAGTATGGCGGCCATGAGCTTCTCCATATCCTGCGCGTTGGCAGCCTTGATGGAGCGGGAGTATTTGGAGTTGGGGTATTTGATGAAATCATAACGCCACTCGACCTCCTTACCGTTGAGGGCGTTGCCCGTCTTCACGTCTTTCAGCTTCACAGTGCAACCGATGTCACCCGCATTGAGCTGTTCCACGGGCACGCGGTTGGCACCGGCGCAGGCGTATATCTGGCCCATACGCTCCTTCGACCCGCGGTCGGCATTGGTCAGATCGTCGCCCGGCTTCACGCATCCGCTCATCACCTTGAAGTAGCTCACTTCGCCTATATGCGGCTCCATGCCCGTCTTGAAGAAGTAGAGGCTTTCGGGCCCGGCCACATCGGCAGCCACTTCCTCGCCCCGGGTGTTGTGTACCTTGGGCATCTCGTCCACAAACGGCACCACGTTGCCCAGAAACTCCATGAGCCGGCGCACGCCCATGTCTTTGCCTGCACACACGCAGAACACGGGGAAGATGCTCCGCGTGACGAGCCCTTTGCGGATGCCCTCACGCAGTTCGTCCTCGGTGAGCGACTCGCTCTCGAAGAACTTCTCCATCAGTTCCTCGTCATTCTCGGCCGCAGCCTCCACCAACGCGCGGTGCAATTCCATCGCCTTGTCCATCTCTTCGGCCGGGATGTCTTCGATGACGGGCGCGCCACCCTCCGGCTTCCACGTGTATTTCTTGAGCAGGAGCACGTCGATGAGTGCGTTGAAGCCCGGCCCCGTCTGCACGGGATATTGTATCTGCACGCACTTCGACCCGTAGATGTCCTTCATCGAGGCAATGATGGTATCGAAGTCGCACTTGTCGCTGTCAAGCTGATTGATGAGGAATATCACCGGCTTCTTCAACTTCTCGGTGTAGCGGAAGCAGTTTTGCGTGCCCACTTCGGGCCCGTACTGCCCGTTGATGAGCACCACGGCCTGGTCGGTCACGTTGAGCGAAGTGATGGTGCCACCCACAAAGTCGTCAGAGCCCGGGCAGTCGATAATGTTGAGTTTCTTGTTGTTCCACTCCACATGGAAGACCGTGGGGAACACCGAGTAGCCGTATTCCAACTCAACGGGGAAATAGTCGCTCACCGTGTTTTTGGCTTCGATGGAGCCGCGGCGCTTGATGAGACCGGCTTCAAACAACATACTTTCGGCAAGGGTCGTCTTGCCGCTGCCCGCACTGCCAATAAGCGCGATGTTCTTAATCTCGTTAGTCTGATATACTCTCATAACGTTATAGATTTAAAGTGTGAATAATATTAGCCTAAAAAGGGATGAACCGGCTGTCTGCCGAATCTGCCGTCTAAGATAGTTATTTTTGTCAAACCGACAAAACAATCGTTGCCAAAAGCCGTTTTTTTTAAAACAAATTAGTATTTTTGCACGTGCGAACACACATTTGGCATGGCAGGACTTTACATTCACATCCCCTTTTGCGAGAGCCGCTGCATCTATTGCGGCTTTTACAGCACCACCCGGACCGGACTACGCAGGCGGTATGCCGACGCGCTCTGCCGCGAGATGGAGATGCGGCGGGGGGAGATGCCGGGCCCTCCGGACACCATCTACCTCGGCGGGGGCACCCCGAGCACGCTCGGCGGCGAACTGCTGGGCCGCGTGTTCGACTATATATATAAGGTGTACGGCCCCTGCGAGGGAGAAATCACGCTGGAATGCAACCCCGACGACGTGACCGATGACTTCTGCCACGCACTTGCCCGAATGCCCGTAAACCGCGTGTCAATGGGGGCCCAAACGTTCAGCGACGCGCGACTGCGCTTCCTCCACCGACGCCATTCGGCTGCCGAGGTGGTCACAGCCGTAGAGCGGTTGCGCCGGGCCGACATCCGCAACATCAGTCTCGACCTCATGTTCGGCTTCCCCGGAGAGACACCGGCCGACTGGCAGACCGACATCGACAACGCCTTGCAGCTCCACCCCGAACACCTCTCGGCCTACAGTCTCATGTATGAGGAGGGCACACCACTCCACCGTATGCTCACACGGGGCGAAGTGGAGGAAATCGACGAAGACGTTTCGCTGCACATGTATGACATGCTCATCGACCGGCTCACCGCCGCCGGCTACGAGCACTACGAGATAAGCAACTTTGCGCTGCCCGGCCACCGCAGCCGCCACAACTCAAGCTATTGGCACGGGGTGCCCTATGTGGGTCTCGGGGCTTCCGCCCACAGCTATTCGGGCACCGTGCGCTCGTGGAATGTGGACAACCTGCAGGCCTATCTTGAAGCCATTGAGGCCGGCCGGCTGCCATCGGAGGGCGAGAAGCTCGACCTCACCACGCGCTACAACGACCTCATCACCACCGCTCTGCGCACCCGGGAGGGCATCGCCCTCGATGCCATGCGTGCCGAGTTCGGCCCCGCCCTTTACGGCTACATGATGCAACAGGCCCAAAGTCAGCTTGCTCTCGGCTTGCTGCAAACCGACGGCCGCAGCCTTTCGCTCACGCGCAAGGGGCTCTATGTGAGCGATGCAGTGATGGTGGAACTGATCAGATAGCCTGCTCATACGCCTTGAAAGGCCGTCCCGAGAATCTTTTTCCTTTTGAGAAGTAGGAATTTATTGCCCGTTTATGATTCTATGGCAAACAACAGCGAAAAAGGATGCAAAAACAGGGACAGTTGATATTTGATAGTGAAATGATTCTATGTAGTATCACATACAGACAAAATCGGCAGAACACATCGTCGCAAGATGCCGAATAGCGGCAAATAATATTAACAAAAACACCTCCACCAAAATTCTCCAACCAAAATAGAAAACCTGCTTTAAACCACTGGAAAAGCCCACTGTTTTTCAAGTTCGGCCTCTCCGAGCTTGCGAAAGAGCCACACTTAGAAGGTGAAATGGCCACAGTTAGCAAGTTACTGTGGCCCTTTTGCAAGCTCATTTGGGCCCTTTCAGGCCCGTTTTCGGGCCCCAGAAAGTGTCAACAAAAATCAAACGGCTGATTTTCAGCATTTTCAAACAGCCGCTAAAATCGCTTATTTGAATCCGAACGGGCGGTTCGTTGTAAATATCGCAAGCAGAGAGGCTGAAAACGAATAAATAATTTAACAATTTAAAATTCTCAATTCTCCGTCAGAAAATTCTCAATTTGATTATCCGGGACAACAAAAAGGCCTTGATTTCCAAAGATCTAAGATCAACTGATGATACTTGTGGAATGATGGAACTGAACAGATGAGTCATAAAAAGGCCTCCCCGTGGCAAGACATTTGTCCATGGGGAGTCCTTTTGGCGGCTTCACCGTTTCTCACTTTCCGAATCGTGAAGTGTCTATCTCCTCACGGCTGCGCTCCTTGAAGCCTCCGAAGGTGTAGGTGAACGAGAGCCCCAGCTCGCGGTAGCAGGCAAAAGTCATGGTGAGATGCTGACCGCGATAGTCTATCCGCGGATTGATTCCTCCTGTCTCGAAGAGGTCGTTGCAGAACAGTCGCAAGGCGGCCCGCTTCTTCCAAAACCGACAACGCAGACTGAGGTCGAGATTGCCCGAAGGGGGCAGGTCGTAGGTGGCTTGATGGGCCTTCGAACGTATCATCCCATCGACAGAGAGCGTAAGCTCGGGATGGCGGGCTAGCATGAACGTGTTGTGCATCGTAGTCATCCCATAGGCTATGCTCCGATTGAAGGAAAGGTCGTAGAAATCGTCGTCGCGCTCCTGCATCCACACTCCAATGAGTGTCAGGCGAGCATCCCACCATCCCCAAGGCTTGAAAGGCGCGGAGGCTTGTATGCCCACCTGTCGCTGATAGTTGAAGTTCAGATACTGATACTGTATGGTGAGCCGATCGGATCGCTGGTAGGGAGTCTGCACAAAGTAGTCCTTGCAATGGGCATACCATGCCACCATCTGATACTTGCTGTGAAGCACATAGACAAACTGTGCCCGATACTTCACCGACGGGCGTAGCCCCGGATTACCCACTATCTCATTGTAGCCGCCATTGGAATAGGTCACAAAGTTGTTCATCGTCCAATATTGGGGATAGCGCTTGTCGCTGCTCACACCCATCTGTATCACATGCCCCGTGGCAGGCAACCACGTGAGATTGAGTGTGGGGAAAAGATCCCATTGATGCCATAGAGGCGTGTGATAATATTCGGCGGCTAACGAAACCTCCATCGTCAGTTTCTTGGAGAAATTGCGGTTGATGCCCCCGTAGACGTTGATGTTGTCTTCACGTCGGCTTATGATGTTTTCGGTCGCATCCGTTATCTGCCTGCTGTTGTCGCGACTGGTGGTGTAGACAGTGCCGTAGTTCAGTTGCCAGCCGTGGCCGAGCGTGTGTTCCTGTGAGAGAGACAGCCGCCATCGGTTGATGCGCTGGTTGTTGTTGATCTCATGGTTGATTTGCCCTGTGGGCAGCCGACTGTCAATCCACTGCTCTTCAGGATTGCGGAAACAGGTGAGCTCGGCCCCGGCCTTGAAACCGAAAGGCGCTTCGTAGTCGAGGCGCAGGTTGTGGAGCCGTTCCGGCGAGTGGATATGAAACAGGGCTTCCACGGAGCCCGAAACCTCTTGCTGAGTGCGATTGCTCTCGATATTGCCATTATAGACGAAGTCCACCCGATGGTGTTCGGCAAAGGTATAGTCGATGCCGAGCCGGTAGCTGTCGTCGTGGAACTTCCTTCGCGACTCCTCATGAGTGGCGATGTCGTGGCGGGTGCCATCGTCAAGGGTGTGGAGGGATGTCTCATCAGTTACATCGAAATCCCGCCCATGACCGTGCCGGTACATCAAGTCGGCCGACCACCGTCCCCGTTGATAGAGCAAGGAGACACGCTCGCCATATCGGGCACGATGCGTCTGGTTCCATGCGAGGTTTGTTTCACCCTGCAAAGCCGCCCCACCATCCGGTCGATGTTTGAGCACGATGTTGATGAGTGCTCCCCGCACCTGATACTTGGCCGGCACCGTGTACATCACCTCAACACGCTCCATGCGCCCTACGGGCAGCGAGCGCAGCAGGGCCATAAGCTGCGTGACGGTCATGCTGCTTGGCGTGCCGTCGAGCATCACATTCACCTGTTGCCCCGAGAGCAACAAAACACCGTCTCTCACGGTCACACCGGGCAGTTCTTTCAACGCGTCGAATATATTGGTCACACCCTTCTTTTCCACCATGTGTGGCAGGTCGTAGACCAATGCGCCCCCTTCGGCCTTCACCATGGGGCGCTCGCCACTCACCATCACCTCGGGCAGCGAGTACATGACACTGTCCATGCGCAGTGAGTCGGCTGTCTGGGCACAGGCATTTCCCCATGCCGGAAGAAAAACTATCAGCAACAAGAGATTTTTCATCACATTTTTCTTAGGTTATACTTGACACTTGCAAAAGTAGATATTTCCAGTCGTGTGTAGGCAAAATGCCGCTTATATAGTCTTAACAGAAATGTTATTTAGTCTTATCATATTGAACGGACATGACGAAAAAGCATTATCTTTGTTGCATGAAACTGTCCTTGAAATACATCGCATTGCCCGTCATCGCGACCCTGATAGCCATCTTTGCCTACCAGGTATACTGGCTGGCGGGGCTTTACACCACCATGCAAGCCAAAATGCAGAGCGACATCCGGGAAGCACTGCGCATGGCCGACTACGGAGAGATGTTGCATCGGGTGGAGATGCTGCGCAAACGGAAACATGCCGAACATGGCACGGTGGAGTTTTCGGCCGACTACAAAGTGCATGGAGGGACGGGCACGGCCACCAGCCAGACCACGGTCAAGAGTGACACCGGCAACATGGTCAGGAGAAAACTGCGGCGCATACTAAGACAGAAGGGAGAGGCGACCATCGTCTATGACACCGATACCAAGCAAGCCGATGTGCATGAGGCCGACTCCGCGCAGGCCGGACTGGTGGCCAATGACAATCTGTCGACCATACTCAAGGAGCAGAAGGATATGCAGCAACTGGCCGTCTACATGCAACGCGGACTGCACTCGGGGCTTGATGCTGTAAGCGAAACCGACGTGAAGTATGCCGACCGACTCCTCACCAAGCGGTTACACGAACTGGGTATTGACTCCCCCCACCGCCTCTGCTTCCTCCACCATTATACGGTCTATCCCGATACCACCACCTTCACCGATACCCTCGCCGTCATAGGACAGCCGATTGCAGGGCCGGCGATAGATTACCGCTACGATGCCGACCTCACCGACAGCCGCAGCTACTTGCTCGTGATGCCGACGACGAGACTCGTGGTGCTGCGTCAGATGAGCGGCATTTTAGCCACTTCGCTTGTCATTCTTGCAATAATCGTCCTCGTGTTCTGGTTTCTGATACACACCATCATGAAGCAGAAAACACTTGACGAGATGAAAAGCGACTTCACCAACAACATGACGCACGAACTGAAAACACCCATTGCCGTGGCCTATGCTGCCAATGATGCACTGCTCAACTTCGATGAGGGCATCAGCCGCGAGAAGCAACGGGAGTATTTGCAGATAGGCCGCCAACAGCTTGAAAAACTCGGTGGATTGGTAGAGCAAATATTGGCCATGAGCATGGAACGACGCAAAACCCTCACGCTCGACATGGAGCGGGTGGAGTTGGAACCGCTCGTGCGTCCCATGATAGCAACATACAGGCTGAAAGCAGACAAGGCTGTCGATATAGAACTGGTGACCGAACCTGCCAGTGCCGCCGTGTGGGCCGACCGGAGCCATCTCCAGCATATTATCGGCAATCTTATTGACAATGCCGTGAAATACTCCGGACCGTCGGTGACCATCCGCATCGTCTGCACGGAAGGGTGCATCTCAGTGGGCGACAACGGCATAGGCATCGACAGCGCACAGTTGCCCTATCTGTTTGATAAGTTCTACCGCGTACACCAAGGCGACCGACAAGACGTGCAGGGCTACGGACTGGGCTTGTACTATGCCAAAAGCCTAATGGAACACATGGGCGGGACTATCGCCGTGGAGAGCACTCCCGGACGGGGAACCACCTTTACACTCAATTTCAAGACACCATGACAAAGAATCGGAAGATAAGCGTACTGCTGGCTGAAGACGAACAGACCTTGGCCATGATTATCAAAGACACGCTCGACGCACAGGATTTTAACATCACGCCGGCAGCCGACGGAGAGGAGGCGTTACGACTCTTCCTCGCCCGAAAGCCCGACGTGCTCGTGGCCGACGTGATGATGCCGCACATGGACGGCTTCGAACTGGTGAGGCTCATCCGCCGTGTCGACAGTCACACGCCGGTGCTATTCCTCACAGCCCGTTCTTCGGTGGAGGATGTGGTGAAAGGATTTGAACTCGGTGCCAATGACTACCTGAAAAAACCTTTCGGCATGCAGGAGCTTATCGTGCGACTCCGTGCTCTCATGGGCCGCGCAGCCCGCTATCGGCCGGAAGACCGGCCTGTTGTTCCCTCGCCCACCATTGGGATAAGCCGCTACCGGCTGGATGCCGTGAGGCAGCAACTGCTCTTCGCCGGGCAGACTGTGCCTCTCTCCCACCGCGAGACCGAACTGCTCCGCATGTTGGCGGAAAGACGCAACGACGTGGTGGAGACGCAAGACATCCTACTCAAGCTGTGGGGAGATGACAGCTTCTTCAACGCCCGCAGTCTGCAAGTGTTCATCACCAAGCTGCGCCACAAACTTGCAAAAGACGACAGCATCCGGATTGTCAATGTGCGCGGTATCGGATATAAGTTGCTCTTCTAAATTTACATCCTTGAATTCGAACTCGACGGCACACCGGAAGACGCGCTCCGGCAGATAGAGGAGAATGGCTATGCCCGCCCTTTTGCCTTAGACAGCCGCCGACTTTATAAAATAGGTGTGAACTTCTCGTTGCAGAAGCGTTGCATCGACGGATGGAAGATAGTGTCTTCCCGTCTCCCTGCCGGAGACAGGACGGAAAGTGAAACCAATTAGAATGACCCAAATACCAAACAACCACATGAAAAGAGAAATGATCGTCGGTATGGCCATGCTCACCGTCTCGGGGGCCTTGGCACAGAAAATAACTTATCCCGACACACCGCGTGAAAACACCGTAGACACCTATTTCGGAGAACAAGTGGCCGACCCCTACCGATGGTTGGAGAATGACACGTCGGCCCGGACAGCTGCATGGGTGGAGGCCGAAAACAAACTCACACAGGCCTACCTCAAGCGCATTCCGATGAGGGAGAAACTGTTGAAGAGACTCAAAGAAGTGTCTGACTATGAGAAGATAGGTCTACCTACATTCAACAAGAAGAACAAGAAGTGGTATTTCTACAAGAACGACGGATTGCAAAACCAAAGCGTGCTCTACGTGATGGATCGTCCGGGAGACGAACGCAACGCCCGTGTGTTCCTCGACCCCAACAAACTGTCGGCCGACGGGACGGTGGCACTGACGGGACTTTCCTTCTCCAACGACGGCAAATATGCCGCTTACAGCATCTCGCGCAGCGGCAGCGACTGGCAGGAGTTCTACGTGATGGATGCCGTCACGGGCCGCCTGCTCGACGACCACATCGAGTGGGCCAAGTTTTCGGGGGCAGCGTGGCAGGGCGACGGCTTCTATTACAGTGCCTACGATGCGCCCACGAAAGGCAAAGAATACAGCAATGTGAACGCCACCCACAAGATATACTACCACAAACTGGGCACACCGCAGAGCGAAGACCGGCTGTTCTACCAGAATCCGGCCTACCCGATGCGCTTCTACAGCGTGAGCGTGAACGAGGAGGAAACCATGATGTTCCTCTACGAGAGCGGAGCAGGAGCCGGAAACAACCTCTACGTGAGAGACCTCACGAAGCCCGACGCGCAGTTTATCCGGATGACGGCCAACATGGAACTGCAATACTCGCCGGTAGAGACCATAGGACGGAAAATATACCTGCTCACCAACGACGGCGCACCGCGCAACCGTCTCATGGTGGCCGACATCGACCGCCCGGGCTTCGCCGACTGGCAGGAACTGGTGCCCGAGAGCGGCGATGTGCTCGAAGGGGTGACCTTCACTGCGGGCAAAATGATACTCTCCTACATGAAAGACGCTTGCAGCCATGCCTATCTCTACGCCCTCGACGGGCGGAGAATGGGTGAAATCGCTCTGCCGGGCGTGGGCAGTGCGGCCTTCAGCGGCGACAAAGACCTGCCGGACGTGTTCTATTCGTTCAGCTCCTACTCCACACCCGGAACCGTCTACCGCTACGATCCGGCCACCAACCGCAGCACACGTTACTCTTCGCCGAAGGTGAACTTCAATCCGGCAGACTACGTGAGCGAACAGCACTTCTTCACGAGTAAGGACGGCACGCGCATCCCCCTCTTCATCACCTACCGGAAAGGCATGAAGCGCAACGGGCGCAATCCGCTGCTGCTCTATGGCTACGGCGGTTTCAACATTGCCCTGACACCCTATTTCGCCGCCACGCGCATCCCCTTCCTCGAACGGGGTGGCATCTATGTGGTGGCGAATCTGCGCGGCGGCAGCGAGTATGGAGAGGAATGGCACTTGGCCGGCACGAAGATGAAGAAGCAGAACGTGTTTGATGACTTCATCGGGGCGGCCGAATGGCTCATCGCCCACCGCTATACCGACAGCAATCATCTGGCCATCAACGGGGGCAGCAACGGCGGACTGCTCGTTGGGGCCTGCATGACGCAACGCCCCGACCTCTTTCGTGTGGCCGTGCCACAGGTGGGTGTGATGGACATGCTGCGCTACCACAAGTTCACCATCGGCTGGAACTGGGCTTCCGACTACGGCACGAGCGAAGACTCCAAGGAGATGTTCGACTACCTCCGGGGCTACTCTCCGCTGCACAACCTGCGCCCGGGCACCTGCTATCCGGCCACACTCATCACCACAGCCGACCATGACGACCGCGTGGTGCCGGCCCACAGCTTCAAGTTTGCCGCCACTCTGCAAGCCTGCAACGACGGCACGCGCCCCACGCTTATCCGCATCGACACCAAAGCCGGCCACGGCAGCGGCAAACCGATGGGCAAACGGTTGGAGGAACAAGCCGACATCTACGGTTTCATTTTCTACAACATGGGCATCAAATAGAACGGTCCGTGCCCGTCACCGCCATAAAAGCAACACGGCATTAGCCCCAACGACACAGACCGGAGGACACAAAAAGGTCGGAATCCCGCGCGGGATTCCGGCCTTTTTGTGTTATCTTTATTCTGTTATATAGTCTATCTGAGCCGATCGGCAGCCCTTACGAGCTTCTCGTCGTCGAGCACCCCCTTACGCGCGAGCACCAGCAAGATCATGGCCACAGCAGGCAACATGCCGGCAAACGACATGTGGAAAGAGCCCGTACCCAAGTCGAGCAGCACGCCAAAGGCGCAAAGGGCGTAGTAGGCATACCATGCCGACAAGAGCACAAGTACGGTCGTACAGAGCCGGGCCTGCAAAGAGCGGTTGTGGTAGAGGAATATCGCCACGAACGAAAGCACACAGGCCACTGCCAGCAACACAAAGAGCGGCACGCTGCTGAAGTTGAACGAGCCGTTGGCATCCACCACACCGAGGTTGTAGACGGCCATCGTCTGCCCCAACATTTCAGGCACCACCACGGCCACCGGCAAGGCGAGGCACACCACAAAGGCCACCACTGCCAGCAGCAGGAAGATGGTTTGCTTGCGCTGTATCATCAGAACTCGCGATCCTTAGAGGGGTCACGCCAGTAGACATTGCCCTCGATAAACTCCTGTGTGGCGAGAAGTGTGGGTTTGGGCAACTTCTCGTAATAGCGCGAAATCTCTATCTGCTCGCGGTTTTCAAACACCTCCTCAAGCGAATCGTTGTAAGAGGCAAACTCGGCCAGTTTCTTGCTGAGATCCTGTTTGATTTCAATGCCAATCTGGTTGCTGCGCTTGCCGATGATGGCCACGCTCTCGTAGATGTTGCCGGTCTCCTCGCAGAGTTCCATGATGTTGCGGGTCACGGTGTTTGTAGGGGCTTTTGACTTCTTGTAATCCATTCTTTAGATGTATATACTGTTTTGTTTTTTATTGATATGCGTGTTGTGGACATCCGCCCGGGGTCAGCGCAGCGGATTGTCGTGCTCGTGTCGGGCGATGTATTTCTTGCAGTCGTCGATGTATCGTTCACAGTTGGCACGCTCCTTCGAGTCGGGATATTCGTTAAGGAATCCGTAGCACTCGTCCTGCGCGTCCTGATAACGCTCCATCTGTTTCGCCTCCACACTCATCTTGGCCAGTTCGTATTTGCTCTTCATGAGCAGCGTGGCAAAACGCTCCCGCTTGCTGCTGTAGGGATATTCCTTGAGCGCATTCTGCGAGGTGACGATGCAAGCCTGATAGTTGTTGCCGCCGCTGGTGCAGTTGCCGAAATAGGTGCCGAGATCGTAATAGAGCTGGGCGTTGTAGAGCTCCTTCTGCACGAGCTTGTCCTGCAGGGCGAAGAGCCGCTGCTGGGCCTGCTGTTTCAGTTTGCCGTCGGGGAAGAGGTCGAGATATTCCTGATAGGCAGAGATGGCCGAGTAGGTCTGCGACTGGTCGAGCCGGGGCTCAGGCGTACTCATGTAGAGGCTCTCGCCTACGTAGTATTTGGCCATCTCGGCATATTGCCCGCGCGGATAGGAGGAATAATACTTCTTGAAATATTCCGATGCCGTCTGATAGTCTCTCATGCAATACTCCGCCATCGCATACATGTAGAGGCACTCCTGCGCATTCTCGGTGCCTTTCATCACCGTCACGAGTTCCCCAAGCAGGGTGGCTGCGCGGGTGTACTTGCCGGCGGCAAAGCACTCTTTGGCATATTCGTATTTGTATGGGTAATTGTCCGATTTGTACACCTGATTGAACTCATGCGCACAACCCGACAGCAGGATAGCCACAAACAGGGCTGCAAGAGATATTTTTTTCATATAAGAATATTCACGCTTTGGCTTGCAAAATTACGCATAAATCTTTGAATGGCAAAGCAAAGAAAATGTTTTTTAGCAAATTTTGCGGAAAAGTCGCAAATACTTGCCATCATAAAAGAAAAAGATTGGTCTATAAAAGCAGAACTGACAGAACGGGCGGTCGCCCCTTAACGAACCTTTGACAAACAGGAGATCCCGCCACCCTCGGGCGCACAAATAACCTCTCACACCTCCAACTCCACGGCCATTCATTACCACCCGACACCTGCCACCCGACACCTGCCCTTGTAAAATATATTGGCCGAAAAAGCGGGCTGTGCCTGCGATATTTTCCACCCAAAGCTCTTCGGCCGGAAATACGCAAAATTCAGGGAAGATGTTTAAGTCATTGGCTGTCAGCACTTTGAATTTCTTTGACGCTCACGAAGCCTCGAAAAGGGGGCGGAAAATGCCGAAAACAAGGCTCAAAGGGCCACAGTGAGAATGCAGAAGAGCCACTTTCAGCTGCTCGTCCGGCCTGTTTGAGACGCTCAAAGGGGCCCTTTCGCATTGTCGCAAGGCCCGGATGGGAAAATCGGAACGGCTTTTTTGTCTCTCAAACACATTTTTCCGCTCCGGATGGTGCATTAAGGTCTCAGCTTTTTTGTCCGTTCTTTTCTTCCGAAAAAGATGCAGGGCAGCCTTCGGAAAAACCGTAGGGGCAGCGCTTTATGCCTGCCCGCACGCCCCCAAGGGCGTATCCCGGCAAACGAAAAAGCGGAAAAATGGGCAAACGAAAAAATCCAAACCACCGATGAAGATGATTTGGATTTAACGGATAGTCGGGGTGACAGGACTCGAACCTGCGACAGCCTGGTCCCAAACCAGGAACGCTACCAACTGCGCTACACCCCGAAAAAATCGACCGGCTGACCGCCTTTTGCAATCAGCGCGTGCAAAGGTAGTGCTTTCTTTTTGTTCTGCCAAATTTTCATACTCCTTTTTTCCGAAAACTTTCCTGCCGGCAAGTGAACCCGTGCGTCGCCCTACCGGGGCCGGCAAAGGCTGGAAACAACCGCCTCGCGCGCCAAGGGCTATCGACGACAAGACAACAATAATGGAAGAATGACGAAAAAACAAGGATGAATAAAAATAATTGCAGACAGGCCGGTGGCGTGTGCGGATTTTTGATTAAATTTGCAGCAATGAAAACATTTCGCCTGTTTGTGACAATACTCGTGGGACTTTGGTTGTCGGCGGCAGCCCCCCTCCACATCGTGGGAAAACCGCGATACGACCGCGAATTGCTCAGGCGCGTGATGGACTACCCCCAACGGTTTGCAGACACCCGTCACGACACGCTCACGACCAATGTCTACATGAAATTCAGGGTGAACATCAACCGCCGCAACCCCACGCTCATGGCCGTGCCCACGTTGTTTTATCTGGCGCGCGACGGGCGGCGCAACTACTTCGGCGAGTGCTACGACCACGTGACCTACTACCGTCGCGGGCGCGTGGAGGCCAAGCGCAAAGTGTCGCTGAGCACCGTCTACCACCGCCACAACACGCTCTCCGTGCTCCACGAATACCTCCTGCCCGACATCTACGATGCGGAACTTTTCAAGGGGCGCATCCTCTCGCCGCTGTGCCGGGACAATAAGCGTTTCTACCGCTATCGCACCATCGAGCGCGACAACGGACAAACGAAAATACTGGTGAGACCGAAGTTGAAAAACACTCAGCTCGTGAGCGGTTATGTGCTGGTAGACAACGCTTCGGCACGGGTGATTAACTTCGAACTTGAAGGCGAATACGACATGATTCACTTCCGCTTGTTGTGCCGGATGAATGAAGACGGCGAGAAGTCGCTGCGCCCGAAGCAGTGTGATGTGACGGCCAAGGTGTCGGTCACGGGCAACCGCATCTTCACATGGTTCACCTGCGTCTACGACCTGCCCCGCGACCTGCCCGACTCCATCGACAACAGCGAAGACCCGCGGCTGATGCAGTCGGTGCGCCCGATACCGCTCACACCCGACGAAGAGCGCGTGATGGCCGACTTCAACTCCGCGCGCAATGCGCGCATACAGGCGGCGAGGGAGCAGGCTGTGCGCGACTCGCTGGCCGGCATATCGCCCAAGGCGAAGAAAGAAAATTGGGCTAAATATGTGTTCTGGGACATCATCGGTGACAACATGCTCAACCGCATACACGCCGACTTGGGGCAAAATCGGCAGGGCCATCTGCGCGTGGGGCCGATATTCAACCCGCTCTACTTCGGGTTCACGCGGCGCAAGGGACTCATCTACAAGTTTGACATCAGACTCAACTACAACTTCACGCCCAACCGCGATCTGTCCATGCGCGTGAAGATGGGCTACTCGTTCAGACAACGGCACACCTACTTCAACGTACCGTTCAACTTCAACTTTAACAAACGGCGCAACGGATATGTGCGCGTAGACTTTGGCAATGGCAACCGCATCACCAACTCCCGGGTGCTTGAGGAGGTGAAGGCCGAGAAGAAAGACTCCATCAACTGGGGCAAAATGCACCTCGACTACTTCAAAGACATGAACCTGAAAATGGGTGTCAACTACGACGTGCTGAAGAACAGACTTGGAGTGCAGGGCGGTTTTGTGGCCCACAGACGGTCGGCCGTGCATAAACAGGGCTTCATAGCCGCCGGCAAACCCACCGTCTACAAGACCGTGGCCCCCTATCTGCGCCTGCAATACCGCCCGTGGGGCGACGAAGGCCCCATCCTCACTTCCGACTACGAGCGGTCGTTCAAGGGACTTTGCGGTTCGATGACCAACTACGAGCGGTGGGAATTTGACGGGCAATTTCTCCACAAGATGAGTCGCATGAGGGCATGGTCGATGCGCGGAGGCGTGGGCCTCTACTCCTCGAAAGGAAAAACAGACTACTTCCTCGACTACACCAACTTCCGCGAAAACTACATCCCCAACGGTTGGAACGACGACTGGAGCGGCGAGTTTGAACTGCTCAACTCCAACTGGTACAACGCCTCCGACTACTACGTGCGCCTCAATTCCACCTACGAAGCACCGCTGTTGCTGCTCTCGTGGATTCCGGTGGTGGGACAAGTCGTGGAGAAGGAGCGCATCTACATCAGCGCGCTCTCGGTGCGCAAATACACGCCCTACTTCGAGGCGGGCTACGGGTTCACCAACCGCCTGTTCTCTATCGGCATCTTCGGCGGTTGGAGTCCGCGCCACTTCGAGGGCGTGGGCGTGAAGTTCGGCTTCGAACTTTTCAACAACTGGTAGGCGCAACGGCCCGTCTCCGCCCCTCCACCAACAAGAATATGCACAACGACAATATGAAACCACTCACCGTCTACAAGGCCAGTGCCGGGTCGGGCAAGACCTTCACACTGGCTACGGAATACATCAGGCTCGTGATAGACAATCCCACAGCCTATCGGACCATCCTCGCCGTGACTTTCACCAACAAGGCCACGGAGGAGATGAAGTTGCGCATACTCTCCCAGCTCTACGGCATCTGGCGGGCCGACAAGGCTTCGGAGGGTTATTATAATAAGGTGAAAGAAACCTCCGAACTGCCCGAACGCGAGATTAGGAAGCGGGCAGGAATGGCCTTGCGCAACCTCATACACAACTACAACTACTTCCGCGTGGAGACCATCGACACGTTCTTCCAAAGCGTGCTGCGCAATCTGGCACGCGAACTCGACCTCACGGCCAACCTGCGCATAGGGCTCAACGACTATCAAGTGGAGCAGCAAGCCGTGGACAGGCTCATCGAAGACCTCGACGCGAAGAATCCCGTGCTCGGTTGGATCATGGATTATATCAACGAGAACATCAACGACGACAAGAGTTGGAACGTGATCGGGCAAATCAAGAAGTTTGGTGAAAACATCTTCAAGGACTTCTACAAAAGCCGGAGCCGCCGGCTGGAGGAGGTGTTCGGGCAGAAAGACTTCTTCCCCGAGTTCAACCGGCAAATGCGGGCCATCCGCAAGGAGGCGCAGGAGCGGCTCGCCGGCCAAGCCGAACGATTCTTCAGACTGCTGGCCGACAACGGTCTGTCCGTGGAAGACTTTGCCAATGGTGCATCGGGCGTGTGCGGCTACTTCTTGAAACTGCAAAAGGGGGAGTATGACGAGACCAAACTACTGGGCAAAAGGGTCTTGGACGCGATGGAATCGCCCGAAAAGTGGGTCAAGAAGAAAGAGGCCGTGCCCGGCAATCCGGCCTTCGACCTCGTGACGGAAGTGCTCTTCGACCTGCTGAACGAGACCGAACGGCTCCGCCCGAAGGCCGTGCGCGACTACAAATCGGCCGACCTCACCCTCCGGCACATCAACCAACTGCGCCTGTTGGGCAGCATCGAGACCAAGGTGAGAGCCCTGAACGAAGAGGCCAACCGCTTCTTGCTGAGCGACACGCAGATGCTTCTCCACTCGCTCATCGACGGAAGCGACTCGCCGTTTATCTTCGAAAAGATAGGCACGCAGCTCGAACACGTGATGATAGACGAGTTTCAGGACACCGGCACCGTGCAGTGGGCCAACTTCAAGGTGCTTCTGGAGGAGTGTATGAGCCGCGACGGGGCCGCCAACCTCATCGTGGGCGACGTGAAGCAGAGCATCTATCGCTGGCGTTCGGGCGACTGGCGGCTGCTCAACGACATCGAGCGCGAGTTTGCCCCCCATGCCGAACAGCGGCTTGCCGTGACCTCGCTGTGTACCAACTACCGCTCCGAGCGCAACATCATCGCTTTCAACAATGCCTTCTTCCGCACGGCTGCGGCACTTGAAGAGGCCGACCGGCAGGAAGACAATGCCGAGGGGGCGGCCCAACTGGCCCACGCCTACGCCGACGTGGTGCAGCAATGGCCCCAAGGACGGACTCCCCGGGGGCGCGTGGAGGTGGAACTGCTGCCCAAGTCAAGCACTGACGACGATATGCTCGACAAGACCGTAGAGACCGTAGACAATCTGCTGCGGGCAGGGGTGGCGACCAACAAGATAGCCATCCTCGTGCGTTCCAACCGCACCATCCAAGACATCGCCGACCATTTCATGACCGTTCGTCCCGACATTCCGCTCGTTTCCGATGAAGCTTTCCGCCTCGACGCATCCGCAGCCGTCGGCATGATAATCAACGCCTTGCGCTATTTGGTTAACGAAGAAGACTATCTATCGAAAGTGGCACTGGTGGAAGCCTACCAGAAGCAGGTGGTCGGCACCACGCTTACCGACAGCGAACTGCTCGTGAGAGACCGGGCAGGCAAGACCGGAGGCGACACCCGGCTCAACGAAGAGCTGCCTGCCGACCTCACCGAGCCCGACAAGCGGGCCCGATTGCTTGCCATGCCGCTCTTCGACCTGGCCGAACGGCTCTTCTCCCTGCTCGGACTGAAGAGACTGAAGGGCGAAAGTGCATACGTGTGTGCCTTCTTCGACCGACTGACGGCTTATCTGCAAGACAACACCACCGACATCACGGCTTTTCTGGAAGAATGGGATGCCAACCTGCATGAGAAGACCATACAGAGCGATGCGGCCAACGGCATACGTCTGCTCACCATCCACAAGAGCAAGGGACTGGAGTTTGACAACGTGGTGATGCCTTTCTGCGACTGGACATTGGAGCGCACATCGGGCAACACCGTGTGGTGCGTGCCCTCGGAGGAGCCTTACAGCCGGCTGCCGCTCGTGCCCGTAGACTTCAGTGCCAAAGGCATGAAAGGCTCCATCTACGAGGCCGACTACCACCACGAGCACTTGCAGAACATCGTGGACAATCTCAACCTGCTCTATGTGGCCTTCACCCGTGCCGGGCGCAACCTCTTTGTATTTGGCAAGCGGGGCACAGCCAACTCCCGCTCCTACCTCATCGAGCAGTGTCTCGCGCAGATGGCCGGCAGTGAAGGGTTTGAGACAGCCGACTACCATGAGGGAGCGGACGAGAAAACAGAGTCGGTGAGTTTCGCGTTTGGGGAACTTTCCGTGGAGAAACCGACCGTTTCACCGACAGCCGGGACTGCCGCAGGAGCGGAAAATGGCGGTGATACAGCCCTATCCGAAGTCAAAGAAAGCGAAAAAGAGCCCGTTTCATCGCAGCCGAATGTATTCATCCGCCGCCCCATGCCGCTCCGGCCCGACATCGAAACGTTCGAAAGCCATGCCGAGTTCAAGCAGAGCAACAAGAGCCGCGACTTCGTGGGGGGCGACGAGGAAGAAGAGAAACGCCGCAGCTACATCAACACAGGCAACATCCTGCACCGGCTTTTCTCCAACATCCGCACCGCGACCGACATCGACGATGCCGTGCGGGAACTCGAACAGGAGGGCGTGCTCTACGACGAAGAACTCACAGCCGAGAGTCTGCGGCGCATGATTCACAAACGGTTGGAGACGGAGCAGGTGGCCGACTGGTTTTCCGGTCGCTGGCAACTCTTCAACGAGTGTACCATCCTGCAACTCAACCGCGAAACCGGCAAGGTGGAGGAGCATCGCCCCGACCGCGTGATGACCGACGACAGGCAGACCATCGTGGTCGACTTCAAGTTCGGCACCCACCGCGACGAATACCACCGGCAAGTGAGACAATACATGGAACTGCTCCGCCAAATGGGCCACCGGCAAGTGGAAGGCTACCTCTGGTATGTATATAAAAACGACATCGAGCGCGTGGAATGAGCCACTCCAACCGCCGGGCCACTCACTGCACACCCCTGCCCGAGCCTTTCACCGACACTCTCCCATCCCCAACAACAACGATATAAAAAACCGCTGACACGCCAATGAAGACTTTTCTCAAAACAGTAGCACACGATATCATCACAAAATACGGCACCGACCTGTCGCGCACGGCTGTGGTGTTTCCCAACAAGCGGGCCTCGCTCTTCCTGAACGAGCACCTCGCCCGATTGGCCGACCGACCGCTCTGGAGCCCGGCCTACATCACCATCAGCGACCTCTTCCGCCGCCACAGCAAGCTCGCCACGGCCGACCCCATCAAACTCATCTGCGACCTGCACAAGTCGTTTGTGGCCTGCACGGGGCTCAACGAGACCCTCGACCACTTCTACGGATGGGGGCAGCTCCTGCTCTCCGACTTCGACGACATCGACAAGAACATGGCCGATGCCGCCAAGGTGTTTGCCAACCTGCGCGACATACACGAGTTCGACGATGCCTCCTTCCTCACCGAGGAGCAGAAGGAGATGCTCAAAAAGTTTTTCAGCAATTTCTCCGACGACCACAACTCCGAGCTCAAGCGCCGGTTCTTGGAACTGTGGAGCCACTTCGGTGACATCTTTAACGATTATAACCAACGCCTTGGCCAACAAGGACTTGCATACGAGGGTAAGCTCTACCGCGAGGTGGTGGAGAATCCGCAGCTCACCTTCGAGTATGACACCTATCTCTTTGTGGGTTTCAACATGATGCAGAAGGTGGAGCTGGCCCTCTGCGACCGGCTGAAACGGGAAGGCAAAGCCCGCTTCTACTGGGACTACGACCACTATTACATGTCGGGCGACAACGAGGCCGGGCACTACATACGCCAATATCTGGCCCACTATCCGAACGAAATAGCCCCGGACGACGCCCACGATCCCTACGACAACTTGCGGCGCACGAAGGACATCACCTACATCAGCGCGTCGACAGAAAACATTCAGGCACGCTACATCAGCACGTGGCTGCGCGAGAACAACCGCATAGCCGACGGCAGCCGGACAGCCATCGTGATGGCCGACGAGAGTCTGTTGCAGACCGTTGTCCACTGTCTGCCACCCGAAGTGAAGGATGTGAACATCACCACGGGCTATCCCTTGCAGCAATCGCCGTTTTTCTCGCTTGTGATGCAGCTGTTCGCCCTCTGCACCATGGGCTACCAAAGGCAGAGCAACCGCTATCGGCTTCACTTCGTCAACCGCCTGCTGCGCCACCCCTACACGCCCTACGTGTCGCCAAAATACCGCGATCTCATCGACGATCTCAACCGCCACAAGCGTTTCTATCCGGCCCGCGACAGCCTCACCTTGGGCGACGAGGGACTGGAACTGCTCTTCCCCGACATGGGAGACTTCGACAACCGGAAGCTCATCGGGTGGATGCTGGCGGTGCTGAAGCGCATCGGCGTGAACGCCCGGGGGGTGGCTGACCCGCTGTTTCAGGAGTCGCTCTTCCGCAGCTACACGCTTCTCAACCGCCTGAAAGAACTCATGGACGCGGGCGACCTCACGGTGGATACGGCCACGCTGGAGCGGCTCACGGGCCAACTGTTTCAGTCGACCGGCGTACCTTTCCACGGCGAACCCGTGGTGGGCATACAGGTGATGGGCGTGCTCGAAACCCGCAACCTCGACTTCGACCACGTGCTGCTGCTCTCGGCCAACGAGGGCAACCTGCCCAAAGGCATCAACGACGCCTCGTTCATCCCCTATTCCATACGCCATGCCTACGGGCTCACCACCATCGACAACAAGGTGGCCATCTATGCCTACTACTTCTACAGCCTCATTCAGCGGGCCACCGACGTGACCATGACCTACAACAATGCCACGGAAGACGGCCACACGGGCGAGATGAGCCGCTTCATGCTCCAACTCATGGTGGAAAGCGGGCACCCGATAGTGCGCCGGAGCCTGCAGGCCGGCCAGGAACCGAAGCGAAAGGAGGAGACCGACATCACGAAAGACAAGGCTGTGGAGGAACAGCTCAACAGGTTTACAAGCCTCTCGCCCACGGCCATCAACACCTATCTGCGCTGCCAGAAACGTTTCTTCTACCGCTACATAGCCCACATCGAGGAACCGGACACCCCCGATGAAGACGCCATCGACAACCGCATCTTCGGCAACATCTTCCACAAAGCGTGCCAGAATATCTACCTTTCGTTTGCCGGACCGGGTGACGTGGCCTGCGATGAAAAGGGCGAACCGCAGCTCCTCCATCCGCTCACGATACGCCAAGGCGACATCGACAGCTATCTGAAAAGCAAAATGCGCATTGAGGAGGTGGTGGACGACGCTTTCCGGGAAGAACTCTTCCACGTGAAGCGGCAGGGATTCCGGCCCGAATACAACGGTCTGCAACTCATCAACCGCAATGTCATCGTGAGCTACGTGCGCCAGCTGCTGCGCCTCGACAGCCGCCACACGCCGTTCACAATACTCGGACTGGAACTGAAAGTGTTCGACACCGTGACTTTCACCGCGGGCTCTGCGGAGCGCACACTCCAAATCGGCGGCTCCATCGACCGCCTCGATGCCGTGGCCTCGGAACTGGGGGGCGAGCGCATTCGCGTGATAGATTACAAGACGGGCAACAAGGCACAGGCCAAAATCAAGACCATTGAGGAGATTTTCTCGGGTGAGGACATCAGCCGCAAGCACACCGACTACTATTTGCAGACGATGCTCTACTCGCTCATCGTTGACCGCAGCAGCCGCCACAATCCCGAAGGAGAGCCCGTGAGTCCGGCCCTGCTGTTCATCCAGCACACCACGGGGGATGAATACGACCCCACGCTCACGCTCGGCGACGAGAAAATCACAAGTGCCGGCCGCTACCGTGACGAGTTCACCGATCGGCTGAAAGGCGTGCTCACCGACATCTTCGACCTCTCCCACCCGTTCGTCGCCACCGCCGACCGCCGCCATTGCGACACGTGTCCCTACCGGCAGATATGCAAGTAAAAGGCAGGAATCACTTCCCTTAGAATGAGACGCATTTATCTGCGCGACCGGTTTTCGGCATAATCAGCATCATTCGCCGAAGAACATCTATGTCGGCGAAAGGAACAAATCAGGCGAATTTATCCGCGCAACCGACATTCTTTTCGCTGCGGGGGAGGTAAAACTTGTATATAGCACGAAACATTAAATCTTTAGAAAAAGCCTTACACGGTTTTTCTCCACAGCCGTTTGTCTACACAAAATCGTCCGCCCCACTCTCCTTATCCGCCCCATCAAAACCCTCATCAAGCCCGACCGACCTTGCAAAACGGCTACACCTGAAAGCCCGGTCGGGCCGAACGACAACCTCAAAGAGCCCGTTTTGCAACGCCATTCGGGCCTTTTCGCAAGGGTTGGTGGTCCGATGGGTGGCTGTAGGTGGCTTGGGAATGAAAAAAGGGAAACACCTGCGTGCTCCCCTTGCCAATGCAAAGATAATACCTTTAAAAGGCAAATGCAAACGTGCTGCGAAAACTATTGACACACCAACCGCCCGTCCTGTCTGTCAGAACAAACTCAGCGAGAGGTCTACGGGCGGGGCTTTAGACTCTTCCTCCTCTTCCACGCGCGAGAAGCGGAGCATGAGCTGCTGCGTTTCGTGCGCATCGGGATTGAGAAAATACACGCCCCGGGCATCGGCCTTCTCGATAATGGAGTCCGGATTGCGCGCACTGCGTTGCAGAAACTGCGCCACATAGCGGTGTACATCGTCGTAGCTCGCCGGGCAGAACAGTGAGTTACAAGCGTTGAACACGTGGCGGGCCACCTTCTCGGCCTTCAGTCCGTTCTCTCCCGCCTCGGTGAGCACTTTGAATATTTCCTGATCGTAGTTCATCATAGATTCGGCAGTTCTGTTGTCCGGGAACAAATACGGATGCGCTTCCGGCCCGGCGACACACACCACCCCACAGCACGACCGCTCCCCGGCGGCACAAAACTCCGCCTTTCGGCTTCAACAAAAAAGCCGCGGCTTGCATGATGGCGAGCCGCGGCCTCTTCATTTTTTTCTTTGAGTTTCGATTAAGCGAGGACCACTTTGTTGTCCTCTGCCTTGATTTTGCCCTCTTTCAGGAGCCATCCAATACCGAGGATAGCCTCTTCGGAGCTAATCTTAGACGCCTTGGTAATCTCGGCCAGTGTCTGGGCCGAACCGGCTGCTGCCAGAGCCTGATACACATCACCGGCCTTGAAACCTGCATTTTCAGCAGTGAGTTCCAATACCGATTTCTTTACAGCTGCCTTCTTCGGAGCAGCCTTCGTTGCTGTAGCTTTGGGAGCAGCAGCTTTTGTTGCTTTCTTTTCTGCCATAATCTTTTGCAAATAAATAAATTTTAGGGTTTCATGGCTATTTGATCCCCAGTTGATTAATTATTCGCTGCAAAGATAGCATAATTATCCTGAAACACAACGGTTTTTAATTGGAAATGTAACAGATTATCAGCCAATTAGCAAATATAGTGGGTTTTTCTTGATTTAAATCAAGGTTTAGGTGTTGGGTGGTAGGTGGCAGGTGGTAATGATCACCTTACAGACTATTACCTTATCACCCATCACCTACCCCACACACATCGCCAAGACAGCCAAGACAACGATGCGTTGTTCGCCTCGGGACAGAAGACACACACAAACACACAATGGGCAGACCGCCTCCGACTTGCCGCGGCAACCGGAACCCCGCACTACGGACAGATTTCGGTCAGGATGTCGGGCAACGGCATGTCGTCGCAGTTCATCTCGTTGAGCAGGTCAGACCCCTTCTTGGTGAGCGAGAAGTGCATCTGCCGCTTGTCCACACGGTCGAGGTTGCGGTTGACGAGCAGTTTGTTCTCTGCCGATCCTATCACCTTCGAGGCATTGGAGTTGGTCAGTCCCAATGCCTCGGCTATCTCGCCCGACGTGAGTCCGCTGTTGTCCTTGAGCGTGCAGAGCAGCATGGCCTCGTTGATGTTGAGGTTGAACGACTGCTGAAACTGGTTTTCAAGCGCCACGATGGCGCGATAGACGTCGCGTATGCGACATAGTTTCTTTTTATCCATAATCTATTATCATTTATTTAAGTTTCACAAGCTCAACTTTAGGAGTTAAAGGAGAAGTTCCTTGAGCGATAGCGAAAAAAGGGAGTTAGCACTCGCTTCGCTCGTTAGAAGAAGTTCCTTGAGCGTAAGCGAAAAAAGACAACAGCCTTATTGATTGACTGCTTCATTGCATTAGGAAGAAGGACTATTGTCTTTTTTCGCTTACGCTCAAGGCACTTCTCCCTTTCACTCCTTTTTTCGCTATCGCTCAAGGAACTTCTCCTTTAACTCCTGCTGAACTTGCGAAAGTTCAGTCATTTATCATTTCATCGGAATCAAAGCCCCCACCCAGCAAGTCCGCACGGGGTATCCGGGGCTCCCCTCCTTCGGAGGGGTTGGGGGAGGCCCCCCTTATATAAACAAATTCACATTAGCCTGCTCGGCCCGCTCCATATAAGTAGCCACGCCCCCTATGGTCACGCCGTCGAGCAACTCCTCCTGCACGATGCCCATCATGTCCATCGACATCTGACAGGCGATAAACTCCACCCCATTGTCGAGAGCCTGCCGGCGCATTTCTTCAAGCGAATAGATGTTTTTGGAGCGCATGATGTAGCGCATCATCCGGTCGCCGATGCCCAGCATACTCATCTTCGAGAGTTTGAGCCGCCGCGAGTCGGAGGGCAGCATCCAAGAGAACATACGACCGAAGATGTCTTTCCTGACGGCCGGCTTGTGCTCTTTCTTGATCACGTTGAGCCCCCAGAAAGTGAAAAAGATAGACACTTTGCGGCCAGTGGCCGCCGCCCCGTTGGCCAGCACGAAGGTGGCCAGTGCGCGGTCGAGGTCGTCGCTGAACATGATGAAAGTCTTGTTCCGTTCCCCGGCAGCCGCTGCGACCGGAGCCTGCGGTGCCCCCTTGCGGATGATGACCGTGTGGCGGCCCTCCTCGGCATGGGCAGCCTCGACGCTGTTGCCCGTGGAGGCACACCACGCCCGCGCATCGCGGGGGAATCCGGCATCGGTGGCCGTCACCTCCACGCAGTCGCCCTCGGCCATCGAGTCGACCGCCTGCTTCAACTTCATGATGGGGCCGGGACATTGCAGTCCGCAGGCATCAACCCTGATGATGCCCGGCTGCGGGGCTCCCGTGGCCGGCGGAAGCAGCGTGCCGCAATTCTCGGCCGCACCGCACGCCCCGGACCTGCGGTTCACGACGGGCTGCGTGGCCAACTGATAGGTCTTGTAGCCGCCCGAGAGGTTGCGCACATCCTTGAAGCCCCGGCCCATGAGGATGCGCTGTGCGAGGTAGCCGCGCAAGCCCACGGCGCAGAAGAGCACCACAGGACGGTCGGCCGGAATCTCGCCAAGACGCTCCCGCAGGTCGTCAAGCGGAATGTTGACCGCTCCGCGGAGCGTGCCAAGGGCATACTCCTCGGGGGTGCGCACGTCGACGAGCGTCACCTGCGAGCGGTCGAGTGCATCTATCTCGCGCCACCACACGATGGGCATCGCCCCACTGATGATGTTACGGGCCGTGTAGCCGGCGATGGCGATGGGGTCTTTAGCCGACGAGAAAGGCGGCGCATAGGTGTGCTCGAGACGGATGAGATCGTCCACCGTGCCCCCTTGCTTGATGACGAGTGCCGCCTCGTCGATGCGCTTGTCCACGCCCTCGTGGCCCACGCACTGGGCCCCGTAGAGCTTGCCCGAGACGGGGTCGAAGGTGAGTTTGGTGGTCAGCATGAAAGAGCCGGGATAGTAGCCGGCATGTGACGGCGAACAGGTGATGCTGCTGCGGTAGTCGATGCCCTCCTGCTTGAGACGCTTGGCAGGCAGACCGGTGGAACCCACGGTGAGGTCGAACACCTTGGCGATGGATGTGCCGATGGCCCCTTCATACTCTGTATGGTTGCCAAACACCATGTTGTCGGCCACGATGCGCCCCTGACGGTTGGCAGGATTGGCCAGATAGTTGAGCCACGGTTGCCCGGTGAGCGGATGGGCAAACTCGATGGCGTCGCCCACGGCATAGACATCCGGGGCCGAGGTTTGCAGATAGCTGTCCACGCGGATGCCACGACTGCCGAGGGCGATGCCTGCAGAGGCGGCCAACTCGGTGGCCGGGCGCACGCCAATGGAGAGCAACACGAGGTCGGCTGCGATGCGTTCGCCCGTGGCGAGACACACGGCAAGACGGCCGTCGGCCTGCTCAAAACGCTCCACGCCCTTGCCTAAATAGAGGTCTACACCCTGCCCCATCAGTTCGCTATGCACATGCGAGGCTATCGAGAAGTCTACGGGTGCCATCACTTGCTGCGCCATCTCCACCACCGACACCCGCGCACCGGCGGCATGGAGGTTTTCGGCCATCTCCAGTCCGATGAATCCACCGCCCACCACCACGGCCTCGCGCACGCTGTGGGTGTCAAGATAGGTCTTGATGCGGTCGGTGTCGGCCACATTGCGCAGGGTGAAGATGCCCTCAAGGGCGATGCCCGGCAGGGGCGGACGCACGGGAACGGCCCCCGGCGAGAGCAGCAGGCGGTCGTAGGTCTCGGTGTATTCCGACCCGTCGCGGCGGCGCACGGTCACAGTCTTGGCGGCGGTGTCGATGGCCGTGGCCTCATTTTCCACACGCACATCAATGTTGAAACGCCGCCCGAACGACTCAGGAGTCTGCACAAACAACTTCTCGCGCTCGGCGATGGTGCCACCTATATAATAAGGTAGACCGCAGTTGGCGTAGGAGATGTACTTCCCTTTCTCTATCATCACGATTTCCGCCAACTCGTCGGCACGCCTGATACGGGCGGCAGCAGTGGCTCCTCCGGCCACTCCACCTATGATTAAATGCTTCATATATAATGCTTTAAGTTTATATTCTAATGGAAACTTTTGCAAAAGTACATATTCTTTTCGACACCAACAAGTTTCCAATAGAAAACAATCGGTTTTATAACTGAATTTAACAACCGACCCCACTTTGCCTCCCCTCCATCGTCCGTGACTGCCACCGATGGCCTCCACGGGCCGCCGGGCGCAACGGATGGCACACGAGGAAGTAAAAATAAAAGAAGTTTTATTTTGTTCTTCACGCAAATTGCTGTAACTTTGCAGACATAATATATATAAGGTACATTTATGGCAGTGACAGAAGAAAAACTGAACGAAGAGAAAAAGAGTCTGAGTTTCGTGGAACAGTTCGTCGAAGAAGACCTCGCTGCAGGGAAGAACGGCGGACGAATCCAGACCCGTTTTCCCCCGGAACCCAACGGATACTTGCACATCGGACACGCCAAGGCCATCTGCATGGACTTCGGTGTGGCTGAAAAATACAACGGGGTGTGCAATCTGCGGTTTGACGATACCAACCCGAGCAAGGAAAACAACGAATACGTGGAGAACATCCTGCACGACATCTCGTGGCTGGGCTTCAAGTGGGGCAACATCTACTATGCCAGCGACTACTTCGAGCGGCTGTGGGAGTTTGCCGTATGGATGATCAAGCAGGGCAAGGCTTACGTGGACGAGCAGACCTCGGAACAGATAGCCCAACAGAAAGGTACGCCCACCACGCCGGGCACGGCATCGCCCTATCGCGACCGCCCCGTGGAGGAGAGTCTCGCGCTCTTCGAACAGATGAACACGCCCGAAGCCGTGGAAGGCTCGATGGTGCTGCGTGCCAAACTCGACATGGCCAACGCCAACATGCACTTCCGCGACCCCATCATCTACCGCATCATACAAACACCCCACCACCGCATGGGCACGAAGTGGCACACTTATCCCATGTATGACTTCGCCCACGGGCAGAGCGACTACTTTGAAGGCGTGACCCACTCCATCTGCACGCTGGAGTTTGTGCCCCACCGCCCGCTCTACGACCTCTTCATCGACTTCCTGAAGGAGATGGACGGCACGGCGGACAACCTCAAGGACAACCGCCCAAGACAGATAGAATTTAACCGTCTGAACCTGACCTACACAGTAATGTCGAAGCGCAAGCTCCACACGCTGGTCGACGAACACCTCGTGAGCGGATGGGACGACCCGCGTATGCCCACACTGTGCGGTATGCGTCGCCGCGGCTATTCGCCCGAAAGCGTGCGCATGTTTATCGACTCGATAGGCTACACTAAGTTTGACGCACTCAACGACATGGCGCTGCTCGAAGCCAGTGTGCGCGAAGACCTCAACAAGAAGGCCTGCCGGGTGAGCGCGGTGATGAATCCCGTGAAGCTTGTCATCACCAACTATCCCGAAGGACAGACCGAGGAAATGGAGGCGGTGAACAATCCCGAAAACGAGGCCGACGGCACGCACAGCATCACTTTCTCTCGAGAACTGTGGATAGAGCGTGAAGACTTCATGGAGGATGCACCCAAGAAGTTCTTCCGCATGACACCGGGCAAGGAGGTGAGACTGAAGAATGCCTACATCGTGAAGTGCATCGGATGCACAAAAGATGCCGAGGGGAACATCACCGAGATTCAGGCCGAGTATGACCCGCAGAGCAAGAGCGGACTCGAAGGAGCCAACCGCAAGGTGAAGGGCACGCTCCACTGGGTGAGTGCCGGCCACTGCCGCAAGGCGGAAGTGAGGGTCTACGACCGGCTGTTCAATGTGGAAAATCCTTCGGCCGACGAGCGTGACTTCCGCGAACTGCTCAATCCCGAGTCGTTGCACGTGTATGACAACTGCTACGTGGAGGAATATACTGCCGGGAAGAAGCCGGGAGAATACTTGCAATTCCAGCGCATCGGCTACTTCATGGCCGACCCAGACTCCACGACCGACCACCTCGTGTTCAACAAGACCGTAGGTCTGAAAGACACGTGGGCCAAACAAAATAAGTAAAACTCAACCCTCCGGAAGCATCCGGAGGGATAAAAACACATGCGGACAGACGAATATTTCGACACCGGTGAGTTCAAGGAGATGCTCCGGCGCTACGAACAAAGCAGGGCGGCAGGAGAAAGTATCTACCTCGAAGCGGACGACCTGACTGACATCGCGGAATACTATCATGCCAAAGGGAGGCTCGACGAGGCCCTTGGTGCGATAGACTATGCTCTCGAACTCTTTCCGGGGGCCACGCTGCCGCTGGTGTTTCGTGCCCGCATCGCACTGATCAAAGAGCAGGACGCAGAAAAGGCACGCCGACTCATCGACCGGGTGGATGAAACGGACGACCCGGACTACATCTACATGGCGGCTGAGATAATGGTCTTCCAAAAGCGGGAAAAAGAGGCCGACAGGTTTCTCACGGAACAATATGCCATGCTCGACGACGAGGAAGAACAGGTCGACTTCTGTCTTGATGTGGCCACGCTCTTTGCCGACTACGAACTCTTCGCGCTCGCTGACAAGTGGCTCAAGCGATCGGGGGCCGACAAAGCCGACTCCGACTATAAGGATCTCTCGGCACGCATCGCCCTCAGCAAGGGCAACACCGAGTACAGCAAGCGCATCTACAACGAACTGCTCGACGAGAATCCCTACTCCACGCACTACTGGAACCAGCTGGCCACGTCGCAGTTTCTGGAAAACGACTATGCTCACGCCATCGAAAGCAGCGAGTTCTCGATAGCCATCGACCCTACCGATCCGGATGCACTCCTCAACAAGGCCAATGCGCTCTTTGCGCTGGGCAACTGGGAAGAGGCACTTGAATACTTCGACCGCTATGCCCGTCTGGAGCCTGACGACGAACTGGGCTATATGCTCAAGGGTATCACCTTGCTCACACAGGGACGCGAGAAAGAGGCACTTGAGCAGTTGCGCATGGCCGAGAGCCGGGCAAAAGCAGACTCTCCCAATCTCACGGAGATATACAAACAGTTGGCTTTCGTGCTGAGTCACTTCGGCAAACAAAAAGAGGCTCTTGGCTATATCGGCCGGATGGAGGAACTGATGGGGATGGAGACAAGCGAACTACTGGTGTTGAAAGGCCATGTGCTGCTCGAAAACAAACAGCTGCGTAAGGCACTGGTCTGTTTTGCCAAAGCCATGCAGATGGCGGAAAACGATCTTTCGGTGTTCCTACACGTGGCCATGTCGGTCTATGACAATGGCTATCCCGACACGGCGAAGGGCATGTTTGAGAAGATATTGGAGGCCGACGGCAACGAAGCAGGCGACATAGCTTGTGCCTATCTGGCACGGTGTGCCGAGGCTAAAAACGACATGGAAACCTTTCTGCACTATCTCAAGGCATCCGTGGAACGTAGTCCGCAGACCACGCGGCAAGTGCTTGGCGACCTCTTTCCGGAAAGTCTCAATCCGGAAGATTATTACCATTATTTCATAGAAAACAAACAATGAACTGGATTACCTCCCTATTGGGCAACCTCAACTACGGCACCATATTCCTCCTCATGCTCCTTGAGAGCACGGTAATACCCGTACCTTCGGAACTCGTGGTGTCTCCCGCAGCCTATCATGCGGCCGGTGGCAATCTTGACATCTGGCTCGTGGTGCTCTTCGCCACGCTCGGAGCCGACGTTGGCGCGTCCATCAACTACGCTGCCGGCTACTGGCTCGGCCGCCCCATCATCTATAAGTTTGCCAACAGCCGGTGGGGACATCTCTGTCTGCTCAACCAAGAGAAGGTGGAGAAGAGCGAGAAATATTTCTACGACCACGGTGTGGTGGCTACGCTGACGGGCCGTCTCATCCCGGGCATCCGCCATCTCATCTCCATTCCGGCCGGTCTGTCGAAGATGCACTATTGGAAGTTTCTGCTCTACACCACAATCGGTGCGGGGGCATGGCACAGCATCTTGGCCATATTGGGCTGGTGGTTGCACACCTTTGTGCCCGAAGACCAGTTGGTGGATAAAATCAATGAGTATGGCGAATACATCAAATACGCCATCCTTGGGCTGACGATACTTGCCGCCGTTTATTTCACAGCCAAATGGCTGTTGAAGAAAAACAGGCAACGCGCATAAGTCCGCGAGACACCCTTATTACCCTCTTTAACGCAACAACGCCCTCCGGCCTCCGGAGGGCGTTGTTGCGTTAAAAGAGATCAGTCGGCAGCAAGACTTTGCCGGTACCACGCGTAGAGTTTTTCCACTCCTTCTTCTATTTCCACCTTGTGTGTCCAGCCCAGCGAGTGCAGTTTGGACACGTCGATGAGTTTGCGGGGTGTACCGTCGGGCTTGGAAGAATCCCACACCACCTCACCGTCAAAGCCCACCACACGCACGATGAGGTCGGCCAGTTCGCGAATGGTGAGCTCCTTGCCCGTGCCCACATTGATGTGACAGTTGCGTATCTCGCCCAATGAGGGGATGGCTCCACCACGCCCCTCCGAGTTGTTGCGGTCCACCGCACCGTCGGTCTTGGCACCATAGAACACACTGGAATATTTCTCCACACCAATAATATCACTGAAGCTCACGTTCAACAACACATGCACGCTGGCATCGGCCATGTCTTCACTCCACAGAAACTCGCGCAGCGGACTGCCCGTGCCCCAAAGCGTCACCCGGTTGTCTTCGATGCCGTAGAAGGCCAAGGCACGGCGAATGCGCTCCTCGCTGTTGTTCCCGTCCACATTGCCCTCGCCAATCAAGGCGCGCAGCTTGTCGGTAGGATTGACGGGACGCTTGTCCATATCCCTGCGGATGGCTTCCCAGTCGCCTTCGTGGATGAGTTTGGACAGATACACCTTGCGCATCATGGCCGGCATCACGTGGGAGTTCTCAAGATGGAAGTTGTCGTTGGGCCCGTAGAGATTGGTAGGCATCACGGCAATGTAATCCGTGCCGTACTGCAGGTTATAGCTCTCGCACATCTTCAGTCCGGCTATCTTGGCGATGGCATACTCCTCGTTGGTGTATTCCAGCGGCGAGGTGAGCAGGGCATCCTCACGCATGGGCTGCGGGGCGTCCTTGGGATAGATGCACGTGGAACCGAGGAAGAGCAGCTTTTTCACCCCGTGGCTATAGGCACTGCTGATAACGTTGCACTGCATCTTCATGTTCTGCATGATGAAATCGGCCCGATAGAGCGAGTTGGCCATGATGCCGCCCACAAAAGCGGCGGCCAGCACCACGGCATCGGGCCGCTCCTCGTCAAAGAACCGGTCTACGGCCTGCTGGTCGGTGAGGTCGAGTTCGGTGTGCGTGCGCCCCACAAGATTGTCATAGCCACGCGCCTTGAGATTGTTCCAGATGGCGGAACCTACAAGGCCGCGATGGCCGGCCACATATATTTTTATATTTTTTAATAACATAGTTTGAATGCTAAAAAGGAGGCCTAACGGCCTCCTTAATTTATATAATTACTTCACAATTCCTTTCTCGAGATACTCGGCGAGGTTGGTGCGCACCTTTTCGGCAGCCCCTTCCGAGGCCACCTTGGCCATATCGCTGTCCACCATGAGGTTGACGAGCTCCTCAAAGGAGGTCTTACTCGGGTTCCAGCCCAACTTAGCCTTGGCCTTGGTGGGGTCACCCCAGAGGTTGACCACATCGGTGGGACGGTAGAAGTCGGGCGAAACCTCCACGAGCACACGGCCCGTAGCCTTGTCGATGCCCTTCTCGTCCATGCCCTCGCCGGTGAACTCCAGTTCGATGCCCACACGCTTGAAGGCATGGTAGCAGAACTCGCGCACGCTGTGCTGCACGCCCGTGGCGATGACAAAGTCTTCGGGGGTCTTGTTTTGCAGGATGAGCCACATGCACTCCACATAGTCCTTGGCGTAGCCCCAGTCGCGCAGACTGCTTAGGTTGCCCAAATAGAGCTTGTCCTGCTTGCCCTGCTTGATGCGGGCCGCGGCAAGCGTGATCTTGCGCGTCACGAAGGTTTCCCCGCGCCGCTCGCTCTCGTGGTTGAACAGGATGCCCGAACAGCAGAACATGTTGTAGGCCTCACGGTATTCCTTCACGATCCAGAAACCATAAAGTTTGGCCACAGCGTAGGGACTGTAGGGGTGGAAAGGCGTATTCTCGTTCTGCGGCACCTCCTCCACCTTGCCGTAAAGTTCCGACGTGCTGGCCTGATAGATGCGGCAGCTGTCGCCCAAGCCAAGCTGTCTGACGGCCTCCAGCACGCGGAGCACGCCCGTCGCATCGACATCGGCCGTGAACTCGGGGGCATCGAAGCTCACCTGCACATGGCTTTGCGCGGCGAGGTTGTAGATCTCCGTAGGGCGCACCTTGCCTATCACTCCAAGAATACTCATGGAGTCGCTGAGGTCAGCATAATGCAGATGGAAATGTGGCCGACCTTCAAGATGGGCAATGCGCTCGCGGAAGTCCACCGACGAGCGGCGTATGGTGCCATGCACGCTATATCCTTTTTCCAACAAAAATTCGGCCAGATAAGAGCCGTCCTGTCCTGTGACGCCCGTGATGAGGGCCGTTTTTTTATCCATCGCTGTGTCTGTTTATTCTCCGCTGAATTGTTTGATGCGCTGCTCTTCCGAGAGTTTGCATATAAGTAAGGTGTCGTCTTTCTCGGCCACGATATATCCTTCGAGGCCTTGAATGACCACTTTTTTCTCTTGTGTGGTATGCACGATGTTGTTTTTCGAGTCAAACATCTGGATGTTCTGTCCGATGAGCGAGTTGCCGTAAAGGTCGTGCTTGGTCTGCATGAGCAGACTGCCCCACGTGCCGAGGTCGGTCCATCCGAACGAGGCCGGGCACACGAAAATCTCCTCGGCCTTCTCCATGATGGCATAGTCCACCGAAATACTCTCACACTCGGGGTAGCGCAAGTCTATCTGCCGCTGCTCCTCCTCCGTGCCATAGATGTCGAGCATACTTTCGAACACGCGCGAGATGGACGGCTGGTAGACGCGGAAGGCGTTGACAATGGTGCCCACGCTCCAGATGAAGATGCCCGCATTCCAGAAGAAGTTGTTCTGCCGGATATATTGCGTGGCCGTCTGCAAGTCGGGCTTTTCCCGGAACGAGTCCACGCGGAATATCTCCTTGTTGCGGGCCGAGGGCGACCCGAGGTCGGCCTGTATGTAGCCGTAGCCCGTTTCCGGGCGCGTGGCCTCCATGCCGAGCGTGACAATGGCATCGGTCTCGCCCGTAAACTTGAGGCACTGCCCCACCACGCGGCGGAACTCCTCCACGTTGGCCACAAAGGCATCCGAGGGCGTCACCACCACATTGGCCTTGGGGTCGATGGCCTTGATGCGCCAACTCACGTAGGCGATGCACGGCGCAGTGTTGCGGCGGCAGGGTTCCAGCAGGATATTGCCTTCCGGCACATCGGGCAACTGCTCATGGACGAGGGCGAAATACTTGCGATTGGTGACCACCCACACACGCTCGGGAGGGCAAATGCCTGCAAAGCGGTCGTAGGTGAGCTGGAGCAAGGAGCGCCCCACACCAAGGACATCAATAAATTGCTTAGGTCTCTCAACCGTACTCATGGGCCAGAAACGACTGCCTACGCCTCCTGCCATTATCACAATGTGGTTATTCATAACTTACCGATTATCTCACTGTTTGAAACGAAAAGATTTTGCAAATATAATGAAAAAAAAGTAATTATGCTAATTTGTGGTTCTGTTTTTTAGCAGCCTTTATGCAAAGCGGCACGCTCTTAAAACATCCTCCCTGATTATTCTCCTTTTTATGCAAGGACTATTGGGCATGGGCTAAGGCTTCTCTGCAAAGCCGGCAATGGAAGCGGCATCCCCCTGCCTGCCCATTCCACAACACGATCCGTACATAAAAAGTGGGGCTTGATAGAGTTAAAAAAGTAATCCGCGCGTGGCATTCCGATGCGGAGAAGTCTAAAAAACAGTTAAAATACATCGCTTTCAGACCAATTTTAGCGAAATAACGGATAGCGAAAAGTAGATTATAACAGAATATTCATACCTTTGCAACGGAAAAATGGCACCGGACCGATAACCGGGACCAATATCCGGAAAAGAGAAACGGGGGCCGACGGGCTTCCACATCACATTCAAACAAACACATCAAAATGAAAAGATTTGTATTCGGTATGCTCCTGTCAGCATTCATAGTTGCCGCTTCGGCACAGTCGCCCACCTCGCCCATCAACGGGAAATACAACTGCAACCGCTATCAGGGTTTCACACTGCCGGTGAAGGAGACGGGCGTGAAATATCCGTCCACACTGACGGTTGCCGTGGATGAGGGGGAGGAGACGGCCTCACTCACCATCGGCGGACTCAAAATAGGTATTTATGAACTTACTGATGTCACGCTCAAAAACCTGCGTGTGGAGCGCGATGCCGACGGCTATCGGCTCAGACAGACTGCGCCTGAGAGTCTTGACGTGCCCTTCAAGGGCAGCGGGTTGGTGGCCAATATGCAGTTTGCCCTCACCGATTGCAAGATAGCCCTGCCCTCCCGCCAACTGACAAGCAGACTCACGGCGACATTCAACGGGAATCCGGTCTATATGCTTTTCAAGTCGAAAAGCACCGAGACGGGTATCAGCAACGTGAAGACCACGGCACGCGGCACGGGCATAGCCTACGATTTGCAGGGCCGCCGGGTGACGGACAGCTACCGCGGCATCGTGATTGTCAATGGGGTGAAGAGAGTGAGGTGAGGAAAGCCCCCAAAATTAGGGGGTTGGGAGTCTGAACAACCACCCTCCGCCCCATCCAATCCCCTACGAGCGGATGCAAAACGCGGGATACATCAAAACTCTAATGCACCCTCTTATCTGACGGCAGCCGTGTGGCTGCCGTTTTCATTTTCATCTCTTCATCTTCCCACCTTAATATAGATGCCGAATAAAAGCAAAAAGACAGAAAGAGTGGAATGCTTTTATGGCCGACGCTCCTTTACGGGGAGTTTTTAGAACATGCCTTAATTGACAAGGTAACACCAGACCCTCCCTACACTGTCTGTAACACGGTCTATGGACATCCACAAACAAAAGCCCAGCAGGCACACGCCAAGCAACAAAGAGTTGATCTTGATGCAGCCTACATCTTTGGCCTTGACGGCTTTAGAAATGACACCTGCCCGTTTGACCAACTGCACGGCTATAAACAGTAAAAGGCCTAATGTCCACAGACTGTAGAAAAGATCGAAAAAACTGACTTCCATCCCGCTTTTGATGCTTTAATTTGTAAATTTGCTTTCTATATGCCTTGCGATGTCGGCCTCTTTGCTGTATGGTCACTAACAAAGGCCCGCCCATGAGTTTTTCTTATCCGGCATTTATTCTGCAAATGTAGCGAAAAAACACCATGACTACTCTTTTCACTTTCATTTTTTAAGCTATATTAGCACTGTCGGGAAAACGCACACCGGAAGAGACCGCTCCCTTTCAAGGATTGGCGACCTTCCCGGGACAGGGCCTTTTCCGTTTGGGGCATACGCTTCCGCTTTCGTTGGACTAATCACTCTCCCTCTCCCCTTGGAGAGGAGACGGGGCAAGGCCACCTATAGCACGAACTATTAATTCTTTAGAAAAAGCCTGACACGGTTTTTCTCTACATCCGTTTATTTACACAAAATCATCCGTCTCATTCGCCTTATCCTCCCCATCAATTTTCTCATCAAGCCCGACCGACATCACAAAACGGCCACACTCAAAAGCTCACTCGGGCCGAACGAGAAGTTCAAACAGCCCCTTCCACAACGGCCATTCGGCCCTAATTGTCCGTTGGTGGATTGGTAATCAAAAAAAGGGAACGCCTGCGCGCTCCCCTTGCCGTTGCAAAGATACAACATAAATGGGCGAAATGCAAATCATGAGCGAAAAATGCGGACATCCCAAGAAGCGACTGTCGGAAACCAATGCTCCCCCACAGATTCCGCCACCCGTCATGGCTTGCCTCGCCACCCGGCCTGCTTCAGATTTCCTCCGTCACCACCTTACGCCCCGCATAGGCCTTGTCCACGAAGATAAGCAGCAGCGGACGGATGGTGTACGACCGTTTGTCGCCACGCTTCACGCGATAGGTGAACCTCAATGTGCCGTCGGCAGCGACTGTCAGCTTGCCGGGCGTGATGTCGGTGGAACGGTCGGTCTCGGGCAGTGCCACGAAGATGGCGAAGCTGCGGGCGAAGTCGATGGGCGTGGGGTGACCGTCGGGGCCCATCACCGTTGCCATACCGAAAAGGCGGTTGAAGTCGGCCTCATTGTCCACCTTGGCTGAAGCGGGCATTCTCACATCGCCATTGAGGAAATATCGCTGCGCCACGGTGTAGGCTATGCCTTTCCCTGCGCCCTTTGTCTGCCGGAGACCCGAAGCGCACGCCGACACGACCATCATCACCGCTACCGCAGCAGCCACACACCACATCATTCTCTTTTTCATTGTCTTTGTCCTTTAATTTACAATTACTTTGTTTGTTCTTTCCACCGACTTAAACTCACGGGGCGGGAAAATCTTGTCTGAAGGCCTCGCCGTTTAACATGTCTTAAACTTGTTTCACCTCATCAGCAGACACCCCTTCTATATATATAATAAGGTGTAAAGAACCCAAACAACAAAAAATCGAGCCATCACAGCAACCGAAAGTTACTTTTTTCTACTTTTCAAGCACTTTTTCTGTCTTTTTGATTGTTTTTCAAAAGAAAACCTATACCTTTGCAATCGCAACCACGGCAAAAAAGCGAGACGAAGGTCTCGGGCCGTCTGCTGACAACAATTACACGAAAGAAGAAGTAAACCAACCTATAAAAAGTAAAAAGATGATGAAAGCTACAGAAGTGGTGGAGAGTCTGAAACAAAGATTCCCGAACGAGCCGGAGTATATTCAGGCTGTGAGTCAGGTGCTGGGCACCATCGAGGAGGAGTATAACAAGCATCCCGAGTTTGAAAAGGCCAACCTCATCGAGCGCCTCTGCATTCCCGACCGTCTGGTGCAGTTTCGCGTCACTTGGATCGACGACCGCGGCAACGTGCAGACCAACATGGGCTACCGCGTGCAGCACAACAACGCCATCGGCCCCTACAAGGGCGGTCTGCGCTACCACGCATCGGTGAACCTTTCCATCCTGAAGTTTCTTGCCTTCGAACAGACATTCAAGAACTCACTCACGACGCTCCCCATGGGCGGTGCCAAGGGCGGTTCCGACTTCTCGCCCCGTGGCAAGAGCAATGCCGAGGTGATGCGCTTCTGTCAGGCTTTCATGACCGAACTCTACCGACACATCGGACCCGATGAAGACGTACCCGCAGGCGACATCGGCGTGGGTGGCCGCGAAGTGGGCTACATGTTCGGTATGTACAAGAAGCTCACCCACCGCTTCGAGGGCATCCTCACGGGTAAGGGGCAGGAGTTCGGCGGTTCGCGCATCCGCCCCGAAGCCACGGGCTATGGCAACGTGTACTTCCTCCAGAACATGCTCAAGACGGCAGGCAAAGACCTCGCCGGCAAGACGGTGCTCGTCTCCGGTTCGGGCAACGTGGCCCAATACACGGTGGAGAAACTCATCCAACTGGGCGCCAAAGCCGTCACACTGTCCGACTCCGATGGCTACATCTACGACCCCGACGGCATCGATGCCGAGAAACTGGCCTACGTGATGGAGCTGAAAAACGTGGAGCGCGGACGCATCAGAGAGTATGCCGAGAAATACGGCGTGAAATATGTGGAGGGGGCCAAGCCTTGGTTTGAGAAGGCCGACATCGCCACGCCCTGCGCCACCCAGAACGAAATCAACGAGGAAGCAGCCAAGGCACTCGTGGCCAACGGCGTGATCGCCGTCTCCGAGGGGGCCAACATGCCCACCGTGCCCGAAGCCATCAAGGTGTTCCAAGATGCCAAGATACTCTATTGCCCGGGCAAGGCCTCCAATGCCGGCGGCGTGGCCGTGTCGGGACTGGAGATGAGCCAGAACTCGGAACGCTTGCGCTGGAGCCGCGAGGAAGTGGACCAAAAACTCCACGACATCATGGACGACATCCATGCCAACTGCGTGAAGTATGGCACACAGCCCGACGGCTATATCAACTACGTGAAAGGTGCCAATGTGGCAGGTTTCCTCAAGGTGGCCAAGGCCATGATGGCCCAAGGCATCGTGTAGGTCTCCCTACTCCACCGGCAACATCCACCGCCCGCACTCCTGTGCAGGAGCCGGACATGACGAAAGTCCCGGCAGCTGTCTCCGCCTCTCGACGGAGCATGGCTGCCGGGACTTTCTCTGTGTGAAAGGCCACCAAACGGTTCTTCAAAACCGTTTTCTCCCAATCCGCTGCCGGGTATTTTTTCACTATAAAAAAATACAAAAATTGTTTGGTGGTATCAAATAATCTTATTACCTTTGCAACCGCAATTAAGGAATGGCCCTTTCAAGGTGCGTTAGTTCAGTTGGTTAGAATGCCTGCCTGTCACGCAGGAGGTCACGAGTTCGAGTCTCGTACGCACCGCACCATCGGCCCGTTCCAAGAGAGCACAAAGGTGCGTTAGTTCAGTTGGTTAGAATGCCTGCCTGTCACGCAGGAGGTCACGAGTTCGAGTCTCGTACGCACCGCACAAGTCCTTCAAGAGCATTTGCCTTGAAGGACTTTTTGTTTAGCGGAAACCCCGACCCTCCCTGTAGGGGACTAATGAGTGAAAATAGCAAGCCTGAATTATTGGAACGGAACCGCATCCGCACGTATATAGTAGAAACACGAAAAAGGGAAGCACGCCGTGTGCTCCCCTTACTCATATCGAAATATCATTTCTGCGGCCGCCATGCGGACCGAATGCGCTAACGACGGGCCGTCAGTCGACCAGACACTTGTCGAGTTCGCGGATGATGGCCTCCTTGTCGAGATGCTGCCCGATGAACACGAGCTTCTGCATGCGGTCGCCGTAGGTCTCGTCCCAGTCGCGGCGCAAGCCTTCCTCACGGGCTTTCAGGGCATCCAGTTCGTCTTTGGGCATGGTGGCATACCAGCGGCCGGCATTGCGCAGCCCCATCTGTTTGCCGGCCTGCTCAAACACGTAGCAGGTCTCCGGTTCGTCGCGGAAGTAGCAGATGCCCTTGGCGCGAATCACACTCCGGGGCCACTTGCGGGCTACAAACTCGTCGAACAAAGCCAAATCGAACGGCCGGCGGCGATAGTAGACAAACGTGCCGATGCCATATTCCTCCACTTCGCCGCCTTCGTGGTGGTGATGGTGGTGATGGGCGTGCCCGGCATGGTGTTCCCCGTCGTGGCCGTGCTCGTCGTCATGGTCGTGATGATGGTGGTCGTGACCGTGATGTTCTTCCTCATCCTCGTCGTGGTCGTGATGCTCCCCTTCCCCGTGTTCGTCCTCCTCGCCGTGATGGTTCTCTATCTCGTCTATCCATGCTGCTGAGGTGGCCACGGCATCGAAGTCGAACATGTGGGTGTCGATGAGCTTGCCGAGATCCACATCGCCATAGTTGCACTCGATGATTTCGGCCTTGGGCTGGATGGCGCGGATAATCTCCTTGATGCGGCCCAGTTCGCGAGGCTCCACCTCGGCAGCCTTGTTGAGCAGCACGATGTTACAAAACTCGATCTGCTGGATGACAAGATTCTCGAGGTCTTCCTCCCCGATGTTCTCCTTCACCAGTTCCTCTCCGTTGCCAAATTCGTCTTTCAGTCGCAGTGCGTCCACCACCGTGGCGATGCAGTCGAGGCGCACGAGCCCGTTTTTGATGTACTTCGGCCCCATCGCGGGAATGGAGCAGATGGTCTGCGCGATGGGGGCAGGCTCGCAAATGCCGCTGGCCTCGATCACGATATAGTCAAACTTGCGCATGGCTGTGATTTCGGCGAGCTGCTCCACGAGATCCATTTTCAGTGTGCAGCAGATGCAACCGTTCTGCAAAGCCACCAGCGAGTCGTCTTTCTGCCCCACTACGCCGCCTTTCTCTATGAGGTCGGCGTCGATATTGACCTCCCCTATGTCGTTGACAATCACGGCAAACTTGATGCCGCGCTCGTTCGTCAGGATTCTGTTTACAAGGGTTGTTTTGCCGCTGCCTAAGTAGCCCGTGAGCAGCAATACGGGGATTTCTTGAACCGTCATTTTATCTTTTCTTTTGTTCGTTTAACGCAAAAAGGTGGCTGTTCCAAAACCGGAAACCACGCTAAAAGATAAAGCAAACACCATGCCAAAAGCGGGACAGGGCGGATGCCCAGCCTCCTTTTTATTGTTTTTTGTGATAAGCCGGCCTTCAGTGCAAGCCGGCATCCGCACAGCATGGAAAACCGGCGGCGAAACGGGGAAATCATTTCCGGCTGTTTCTTCGTCAGTTACGGATTTTTTATGTACTTTTGCGGTAACTATGCAATTTGAACTTACATCAAAATACAAGCCCACCGGCGACCAGCCTGAAGCCATCAGGCAGCTCACCGACGGCATCAAAGACGGGATGCCGGCACAGGTGTTGCTCGGCGTGACAGGCTCGGGAAAAACCTTCACCGTGGCCAATGTCATACAGAATGTGGAGAAACCCACGCTCATCCTCAGCCACAACAAAACGCTTGCGGCACAGCTCTATCAGGAGATGAAGGGCTTCTTCCCCCGCAACGCGGTGGAATACTACGTGTCCTATTACGACTATTATCAGCCCGAAGCCTACCTCCCCACCACCGACACCTACATAGAGAAAGACCTGGCCATCAACGACGACATCGACAAACTGCGGCTCTCAGCCGTATCTGCTTTGTTGTCAGGCCGGAAGGATGTGATTGTTGTATCGTCTGTTTCATGTATCTACGGCATGGGAGGCCCCGTGGCCATGCAGCAGAGCGTGATCAAACTCAAGAAGGGAGAGACGCTCGACCGCAACGAGTTTCTGCGCCGGCTGGTGGATGCGCTCTACGTGCGCAACGACATCGACCTGCAACGGGGCTGCTTCCGCGTGAAGGGCGACACGGTGGATGTATTCATGGCCTACAGCGACAACGTGCTGCGCGTCACGTGGTGGGACGATGAAATCGATGCCATCGAGGAAGTGGATGCCGAGACTTTCCACCGCGTGGAGTCGTTTGAGAGCTATGAACTCTATCCGGCCAACCTCTTCGTCACTTCCAAAGAACAGACGGAGCAGGCCATACGCATGATTCAGGACGACCTTGTGAAGCAGGTAGACTACTTCAACGAGATAGGCGACACCATTAAGGCACAGCGCATTAAGGAACGTGTGGAGTATGACATGGAGATGATCAAGGAACTGGGGCACTGCTCGGGCATCGAAAACTATTCGCGCTACTTCGATGGGCGGCAGGCCGGCGAACGCCCCTACTGCCTGCTCGACTTCTTCCCGAAAGACTTCCTGCTTGTGGTGGACGAGAGCCACGTGAGCGTGCCGCAAATCAGTGCCATGTACGGAGGCGACCGGGCCCGCAAACAAAACCTCGTGGAATACGGATTCCGCCTGCCGGCAGCTTTCGACAACCGTCCGTTGAAATTTGACGAGTTTCTCAGTCTGCTCCATCAGACCATTTATGTGAGTGCCACGCCGGCCGACTTTGAACTGCGCGAAGCCGAGGGTGTGGTGGTGGAACAGATTATCCGTCCCACCGGACTGCTCGACCCGCAGATAGATGTGCGCCCAAGCGAAAACCAGATAGACGACCTGCTCGACGAGATACTCACCCGAAGCCACCGCAACGAGCGTGTGTTGGTGACCACGCTGACCAAGCGGATGGCTGAAGAACTGACCGAATATTTGCTCAATAACAATGTGAGAGCCAACTACATACACAGCGATGTGGCCACACTCGACCGCGTGAAAATCATGAACGACCTGCGGGCCGGCGTCTACGACGTGCTCGTGGGGGTCAACCTGCTGCGCGAGGGGCTCGACTTGCCCGAGGTTTCGCTCGTGGCCATCCTCGATGCCGACAAGGAGGGTTTCCTGCGGTCGCACCGCAGTCTGACGCAGACGGCAGGCCGCGCCGCACGCAATGTCAACGGCAAGGTGATTATGTATGCCGACACCATCACCGAGAGCATGCAGCGCACCATCGACGAGACGGCCCGCCGCCGCTCGATACAGTTGAAATACAACGAGGAACACGGCATCACACCGCAACAGATTGTGAAGGCCATCGGGTCGGCACTGCCCACCAAGGGCGACGAAGAGGGCACGGCAGCAGTCCGCAGCGGACACTACCCCAACCTACAGGCCTATCTCGAACCCGACAGTGCTGCCTTTGCCGCCGACCCGATAGTGATGCAGATGACCCGCGAACAGCTCGAAAAGAGCATCGCCAACACCACCGCGCTCATGAAGCAGGCCGCCAAAGACCTCGACTTCATTCAGGCAGCACAGTATCGCGACGAAATCATCCGGCTGCAAAAACAGTTGGAGGAGAAATAAAAAGCGGCAGGAGGAAAGCCGGAGAGCGGCAGGCTGTCGACAGATGGGCCGCGAACGTTAAATTGTGCTTAACAAATCCGGTTATTCAAAGATTATTCCTATCTTTGCAAGACAGAACTTATCGACTCTAAAAATATTGCGATTTATGAAGAAACTTGTAATAGCCTTGATGCTCTGCCTGCCGATGATGGCGTTGGCGCAGACCGTGCTGACACCCGAGGAGCAGCTTGAGCAGGCACAGAAGCAGCTCAAGGAGGCCCAAAAGGCTGTGGAACAGGCCAAGGCAAAGGCGGCGGAAGCGGCGCAAGCCAAGGCGAAAGCAGATGCCGCCGCCAAACAAAAGGCCGAAGCGCAAGCCAAAGTCAAGGCAGAGGAGATACAGAAAAAGATTGCTGCGACCAAGGCGGAAGCTGCCCGGCTCAATGCCGAGGCCGAAAAACTGCAACGCGAAATGGCCCCCACGCAATCGTCGGCAGGCTGGAGCATACCGGAATCGGCTTCCAAGACGACTTCCTCCCCAGCAGCCAACCGTAACAAAGGGGCACAGGAGGTCAATCCCAACGTACGCTATCTGGACGGAGCGGTATCCACCACAGCCGACGGCAAGGTGATGTTTACCCTCGACACGGAGGCAGCCGGCAAGTCGGCCGGGCAGATCTACGACATCGTGTACGACTACCTCAACCGCCTCACCACCGCCGACGGACAACTTGAGGGCAGTCGGGTGGCACTGGTGAACAAGGCGGAGGGCATCATCGCCGCCACGGTGAAAGAGTGGCTGGTGTTCCAAAACTCCTTCCTCTCCCTCGACCGCTCCAAGTTCGACTACATACTCGTCGCCAAATGCACCGACAATCACCTGCAACTGACGATGGAGCGCATGGTCTACACCTACGAAGAAAACCGCCCAACGGGCTTCAAGGCTCCTGCCGAAGAGGTCATCACTGACCGCTATGCGCTGAACAAGAAGAAAACGGAGCTGGCACGCATCTACGGCAAGTTCCGTCGCGCCACCATCGACCGGAGAAATGAGATATTCAACGATATCGCGCGACTGATCCATCAATAATTCATCCCTAAACGAAGCCGAACATGACAGAAAAAGAGAAGCATAACGGACAAACTGCCGAAAAGTCGCAGGAGTCGACAGCCGTGCGCCCGCATCACCGCCAGCAACGGTATAGTGAGCCCGACCAGTTCTACAAATTGCGCAACATTCTGAACATTATTTTTATCGTGACGGCCTTGGTGGGCATCGCGCTCTATCTGCTCACGACATACAGAAGCGCAGCCGTCATCACGATGATAGTCGGCGTAGTCATCAAATTTGTGGAGGCCACCCTGCGCATGATTCGCAGGTGATGCCCCTTTTGACCCAACCATCAATGAAGAAGATTCTCATAGCTCTGTGCCTTCTTTGTGCCGCAACCTCCCCGGTTGTGGCACAAATCGATTATAACAACGGCTACAACTCAATAGACGAAAACGGCACGCTCACCACCGCCGACCGGCGCAATGGGCGACAAGACTCGCTCCACTCAGACAAAGAGATACCCAAGGGGGTGCATGTGTGGACGATAGACGAACGCTTCGGCGACCGCACGAAGGCCGAAGTGGACACCATGCCCCACATGTACATGAACAGTGTCTTCACCACCGGTCTGCGGGGGGAATACAACTCGACGGGCAATCTGGGCGCACCGCGCATCAACCGCGTCTTTGCCGACCGGCCCGAGGAACGGCAGTTCATGTTTCTCTCGCCCTTCGACTATTTTGTGAGACCGGTATCCACCCACCATTTCACCAACACCTACTCCCCCATCACCAATATCACCTTCAACTCTGCGGGCGACCGCACCAACGGCGAAGACGACTTCAAGGCCATCTTTGCCGTCAATGCCGGCAGGCGGCTGGGCGTGGGCTTCCGCTTCGACTACAAATACGGGCGCGGCTACTATACCAACCAAGCCACCTCGCACTTCGGCTACACCATGTGGGGCTCCTATCTCGGCGACCGATATCAGGCCCATCTGTTGCTTTCCACCAACCACCAGAAGGTGACGGAGAACGGCGGTATCACCAATGACTACTACATCACGCACCCGGAATCGTTCAACGAGTCGTTTTCGACCGACGAAATACCCACCGTGCTCTCGCAAAACTGGAACCGGAACGACAACCAGCATGTGTTTCTCTCCCACCGATACAGCGTGGGCTTCAACCGCAAAGTGCCTATGACACAGGAGGAAATCAAAGCGAAGAAATTTGCTATGGAGGCTAAAAAAGAGGAGGAGGAACGCAAACGGAAGGAGAAAGAGCAGAACCGAAGCAAGCGCGAAGGGCGCAACTTTGACGAAAAAGGAAGTGCCCGACGGCAGACGTTCGGGGGCCGCCCAGACGGAGCGAAAATTGCAGGAGACGAACCGGCTGACTCCACAAGCGGGGCGAACGGACGCATAGCCGTGGGCGGAAAGGCCGCAGCCGACAGTCTGATAGCCAAGGCCGCCAAGGAAAAGGAGGACACCTCATGGCTGAAAAACGAATATGTGCCCGTGACGAGCTTCATCCACACGGTGCAGCTCGACAACTACCGGCGCATCTATCAGGCCTACGCCACCCCGACCAACTACTATCTCAACGACTATTATGCCAACACGGGCATAGCCCGGGGCGACTCCATCTTCGACAAGACGCGCCACTACGAACTCCGGAACACCCTTGCCATAGCCCTGCTCGAAGGTTTCAACAAGTGGGCCAAATCGGGCATCAAGCTGTTTGCCGCCCATGACCTGCGCCACTTCGAACTGCCCGACAGCACAGGGGGTGTCTCCAAATACAACGAGCACAGCGTGTCGGTGGGCGGACAACTCACCAAGGCGCAGGGACAAACTTTCCACTACAACGTGACAGCAGAGGTGGGTGTGGCCGGAGAGGATGCGGGCACACTGCGCGTAGACGGCAATGCCGACCTCAACTTCCCGCTGCTGGGCGACACCGTGCAACTGGCGGCTACGGGATTCTTCCACCGGCTGAACCCCACGTTCTACTACCGCCACTACCATGCGCGCCACCTGTGGTGGGACAACAGTCTCGACAAGGTGATACACACGCGGCTGCAAGGCATCTTCACGCTGAAGAAGACACAGACACAGTTGCGCGTGGCCGTTGACGAACTGAAGAATTACAGCTACTTCTCGCGGAGTTACAATGTGTCTTCGACCTACGCCCGCAGCGGAACCACGGTGACTCCCGTGCAGACCGGCGAACCTATCAACCTCATCACCGTGTCGTTGAGCCAGAACATGAAGTTCGGTCCGGTACACTGGGAGAGTGTCCTGACCTACCAGAAGTCGAGCAAGCAGGATGTGATACCCGTGCCGGCACTCAATGCCTACACCAATATCTTCCTGCGTTTTAAGATTGCCCGGGTACTGGCCACTGATTTAGGAGCCGACATGCGCTATTTCACGCGCTACTACGCACCCGACTATTCACCGCAATTAGGGGTCTACACCGTGCAGGGCAACACCGACACACGTGTGCAGATAGGCAACTACCCGCTCATCAATGTCTATGCCAACTTCCACTTGAAGCATACGCGCTTCTTCGTGATGTACAGCCATGTGAACAGCGGCAGCGGCAACAAGGAGTATTTCTTCGTGCCGCACTATCCCCTCAACGAGGGTATCTTCCGCTTCGGGGTGAGCTGGAATTTCTTTAATTAGGGAGGCCTCCCCCGACCCCTCCGAAGGAGCTACTCTTTATACACATCTCGATTAACTTAAAATTTGTGATAAGAACTCTGTTGTTTGATGTTGAAATCATTGACTTTTCGAGATTATCTTACTTAAATTCTGTTTATAGCATACGCTATTTTTAAAAGTTTTTTTGTTAAACAGAGATGTGTATAAAGAGTAGTCCGAAGGAGGGGAGGGCCTCGCGGAAGAAAGCCTGCCAAGCCCATAGTTGGCTAAGCCCCCTAACTTAGGGGGTTGGGGGTCTGAACAAGCTATCCAAGCATTTCTCCCCAAGCTACTCCCCAGCAGCTAAAGCCCCCTTTAGTGGGGTTGGGGATCTGAACAAGCAACACATAACAAGCCATTCCCCAGTTGGCAAAGCCCCCTCTAGGGGGTTGGGGGTTCGTAATGATCGACGAAAAAATTATAGAAACCAATTCACTGAAAGCCTGGCTACTTGCCACCCGGCCGAAAACTCTCACCGGAGCCATCGTGCCGGTGATGATAGGTGTGGCCTTGGCATGGAAGGATACGCCTGCCGACGAGTTCCAGCAGACGCCTGCCTTGCTCTGTTTCCTCTTTGCCTTTATCATGCAGATAGACGCCAATCTCGTCAACGACTACTTCGACGGACTCAAAGGCAACGACGACTCTGCCACGCGGTTGGGTCCGCGGAGAGCCTGTTCGGAGGGGTGGATCACGAAACGCGCCATGAAACAGGCCATCCTTGCCGCCACATTTCTGGCTTGCCTTGTGGGACTGCCTCTGGCCTATTACGGAGGGGCGCAGATGGTGGCCGTCGGACTCGCGTGCGTGTTTTTCTGCTTCCTCTACACCACCCGACTTTCCTATCTCGGACTGGGCGATGTGCTGGTGCTCGTGTTCTTCGGTCTTGTGCCCGTGTGTTGCACCTATTATGTCTGTTTGCCGTGGAACCACCAGACCGTCACCCGCGATGTGGTTCTGCACTCGCTTGTCTGCGGCCTCGTCATCGACACGCTGCTACTTGTCAACAACTACCGCGACCGCGACAACGACCGGCGCGACGGCAAGCGCACGCTCGTGGTGCGCATCGGCCCCACAGCCACCGAATGGCTCTACCTTCTGTTGGGCTTTGCGCCCTTGGCATATATCTTCCTGACCGGACACGGCTATCTCGCACTGGCCTACCTGCCCTTCCACCTGCTCGCATGGCGCGACATGAGACGCATCCATCACGGCCGCCCCCTGAACATCATCCTTGGCCGCACGGCCCGCAACATGTTTATCTACGGACTTTTCACCACCCTTAGCATCATCATCGGAATATGAGACAACAGGTCAGCCTCGACATCATGGAATTTGTCGAAAAGCAAATCCTGCCCCGCTACACGGAGTTCGGACATAGCCACGGACTGCGCCATGTGACCCGTGTCATCAAAAACTCGCTCGTGTTGGCACAGACCGTCGGGGCCGACATCAACATGGCCTATGTCATCGCGGCCTACCACGACTTGGGCATGAGTGGTCCGCGAGCCATACACCACATCACGAGCGGGAAGATACTCATGGCCGACGCCCGTCTGCGCAAGTGGTTTACCGCCGAACAGCTCCACGTGATGAAGGAGGCCGTGGAAGACCATCGCGCATCGAGCAGCCGGCAGCCCCGCAGCATCTACGGCAAGCTCGTGGCCGAAGCCGACCGCGACCTTGAACCCGAGGAGGTGTTCCGGCGTGCCGTGGAATTTGGCTTGGAGCACAATCCGGAGATGGGAAAAGAGGAACAGTGGGCGCGCTTTCATGCCCATATCCTCGAAAAGTATTCCCGTGAGGGCTACATCAAACTGTGGATACCCAACAGTCCCAACGAGCAATATCTCAAGGAGATACACAACATCATCGACGACAAGGACAAACTGCGCCGCACCTTCGACACCCTCTACGGCCAACTGACGCACGGCATCGTTTGATAGACAGTCGTGCGAGCTACCGGAAACACACAGACCCACCCCGGCCCTCCCTGTAGGGAGGGAGCAAAGGACAAGGGCTGCTTGAGGAAAAACTCCCCACCCCCTAAAGATTCCCACTCCCTACAAGAAGGATTGGAGAAAGTCTCTTTGTCCTTGCCTCCCTCCCTACAGGGAGGGCCGGGGTGGGTCTTTCGGCCGGGGGGGTCTCCATCAATCCTCGTCGGGCGTGATGAGTTTGTAGCCTTTGCCGTGGATGTTGATGATTTCTATCTGGTCATCGTCACGCAGATGCTTGCGCAGTTTGGTGATATACACATCCATCGAACGGGCATTGAAATAGTTGTCGTCTATCCAGATGGTCTTCAGAGCGAAGTCGCGCTGGAGTATCTCGTTGCGGTGGGCGCAGAGCAGGGCCAGCAGTTCGTTCTCCTTGGTAGTGAGTTTGGTCTGCTTGTCACCGATGGTGAGCAGTTGCTTCTGGGTGTCGAACATGAAGCGGCCGAGACGATAGAGGGTAGACTCCTTGCTCTTCTTGCCGCGCACACGACGCAGGATGGCCTCAATGCGGAACACAAGCTCCTCCATCGAGAAAGGCTTGGTGATGTAGTCGTCGGCACCAATCTTGAACCCTTCGAGTATATCGTCCTTCAAGGTCTTGGCCGTGAGGAAGATAATGGGTATTTCGGCATTGGCCTGACGAATCTCCTGTGCCAGGGTGAAGCCGTCTTTCTTGGGCATCATCACGTCAAGCACGCAGATGTCAAACTTGGTTTTGAGAAACTCTCTGTAGCCCACTTCACCGTCGGGACAGAGTACAGCCGTATAGTTTTTGGCTTGCAGATATTCGCGAAGCAACATGCCGAGATTCTCGTCGTCTTCGCAAAGCAGGATTTTCAATTTTTCTTCCATAATCGTATTGGTTTAAATGAATAATCAGTAAAAAAGCCCCCCAACCCCCTAAAGGGGGCTTTACCATCCACTGATGGGAGGAATGGATCTCTTATTTCTAAAGGGCATCTGTTGCTTGTTCAGACCCCCAACCCCCTAACTTAGGGGGCTTTGATCACCGGCAGCTTGACGGTGAACTTCGTTCCTTTGCCCAGTTCGCTGTCCACCTTGATTTCACCGTCGTGCAGGTCCACCACTTTCTTCACGTAGGCCAGTCCGAGGCCGAACCCTTTCACGTCGTGTACATTGCCGGTATGCACCCGATAGAACTTTTCGAACACCTTCTTCAGATTCTCCTTCTTGATGCCCATTCCTGTGTCGCGCACGGAGAAGTAGAGATTGGAGTCGTCGTTCCAAGTCTTGATGTAGATGTCAATCGGCTGGTCGGGCCGGCGATACTTCACAGCGTTGTCCAACAAGTTGAATATCATGTTCTGAAAGTGTACCTCGTCCACATAGATGGTGGAGTCGATGGCCTCTATCTGCGTGTACACCTTACCACCCGTGTGCTCCACGCGTAGCGTAAAGGAGTTGGCGATATTCTCTATCAGTTCGTTGAGGTCGAGTTCCTTCTTCTTGAAGACCGCCTTCTTGCGGTCGAACATCGACATTTGCAGTACCTTCTCCACGAGGAAGCGCAACCGCTTCGACTCATCGTTGATCACCCCGCTGAGGTGTGCCATCATCGTAGGACTCTTCGTCACACTGTTGTCGTTCAGCATCTGGGCCGCCAGCGAGATGCTCGCGATGGGAGTCTTGAGCTCGTGGGTCATGTTGTTGATGAAATCGTTCTTGATTTCGGTGTACCGTTTCTGCCGGAAGATGACCACGATGGTGAAGATGAACGTCACGAGCAGCACCAACGTAAAGATGATGGACGGAATCATGAAGCGCACGGACGAGAATACATAGCTGTTCATGTCGGGGAAATGCACCCGAATGATGCCTATTTTCGACTGCGGGTCGTTGCGGAAGAGCACCTGCGAGTAGGCGTATTCCTCACCGTCTTCGGTGTAGTCGGGACAGCGGTACACCTCGCGCCCATCTTGTGTAGACACCGTGAAATGATAAGGGATGTTGATGCCGTTGTTCATCAACTCGGCCTTGAGGTCTTGATCCAGCAACTTGAAGTTGATGCGCTCCTTGAGCGGCTTCTCCGATGCCGAGTAGAGAATGGAGTAGACCACCTCGTCGAGCAATGCCTTCTGATAGACGTAGCGGTTTTTCACTATCTCCTGAAGCGACTTCTGCGCCTCAGAAATGGAGTTGCGGTCGTTCTTCACGATCATCGCCTTGGGCATCTGCGAAGGCTTGCTGCTGATAGTCTTCAGTTCAAACGAAGAATAGACCGTCCCGTCCTTGCCCGTCACCGAATATTGGTGGGAGTGCTGCACGGTGCCATCGGGCATACCTGAACGAGTGCCGGCAGAGTCTACGCGATAGGCGCGACGCTCGGTCTCGTTGACATCCTTCTCCAGATAGCGGAGCGTCTCGTTGAGTTCGAGATTGCGGGATGCCTGATAGAGGGCTCTGTTGACCGACTCGTCAAACTGTTCCTTCTTCATCTCTGCCATTTCCCTGATGTAGTTCAGTTGCAGGAAGAGCAGTCCGAGGAACGAGAGCCCCATGATGATGGCAATAGTCCAAATGGTTTTCTTCTTCATACGGTGACAAAGATACGTTTTTTCTTAAATGGTTAACACTATTATGTTAACTATTTAGAGCGTTTTTCAAGTATTTAACAAATAGCAAACTGTTTGATTACAAATATCAAACTATCTTCGTTTCACATTGCCCAAGAAACCGGGAAAAGGCCCCGGCGGCTTGCAGCGCACGTGCCCGGCCATCCCGCCGACGTTTTCAGAGAGCTGCAAGCCGCCGGAGATAGTTGTCAAAGTGTGCGCCGGCAGCTTGTCTCCACACCTCTCCCAAGAGTGCCACGCCGCCGAAACCGCAGGCCCGGAGCAGCGCCACATTGTCCACCGACACACCGCCGAGGGCCACCACGCGCCTGTCGATGATGCCCCGGCGGGCCGCACTTTGCAGTTCGGCGGGCGTGAAAGCAGCCCGGTAGCCCGGTTTGGAGATACTGTCGAAGACGGGGCTCAGGAACACATGGCTGCTCAAAGGTTTGCCCTCCTCCACCTCGCGCAGCGAATGGCACGAACGAGAGACCGCCCCCTCAAACCCCACGGGAATCTCGGGACACCGGCCATTGAGGTGGATGCCCCGCAAGGCGAAACGGCGGCAGAGCACAAAGTGGTCGTGAACGACGATGCGGCCATGGCACCACGCAGGCACGAGCGACAGCAACCGGGCGCAATCGGCCTCACTCCACGCAGGCTTGCGCAGGTGAACAAAGTCCACACCGGCCTCCAACAGCCGTGGAATGACGGTCTCCTCGCCCGGCCAGTGGTCGGGCGAGGTGATGACGATGGTCTTCATCAGTGCCGCCCCTTGATGCGGGCGATGATGTCATCAGCCACCTTTTTGCCCGAGAGGAGCATCCCGCCGAAGATGGGTCCCATGCGGGGCGTGCCCGAGACTGCCGAGGAAGCCATGCCGCAGACATAGAGACCGGGATAGATTTCCTTGGTGCCCTCGACCACGAGCCGCTCTCCTTCCACCACATCGAGCGACCGCTCGCCCACCACTTCGCCCGTAGCCGTGGCAAGGGAGATGCCATTTTTGCGGGCCACCACCCTGCACATCTCGCTGTCGTGCCCCGTTCCGTCGACCACAAAGCACGCCATGATGTTGAGCGGATCAACATGCAGCCCCTCGCGCAGCACGGGTGTCCAGTTGACCACCACTCCGCTCACGACATTGTCTTTGAACACCACGTCTTCCACCGAGTAGCAGTTGAAGAGCGTGGCCCCCTCATGCACGGCTTTGTAGAGCAGTGCCGAGGTGCTCTCGATGGAGTCCACGGTGAACAGTTCGTCTTCGTAGGGCTCATAGCGGATGCCGAAATCCTCGATGATGCCGAGGGCTTCGCGCTGCACCACAATCTGGTTGAACATCATCGCGCCGCCCCACATGCCCCCGCCGGGAGAGAGTTTGCGGTCGAAGAGTGCCACACGCAGACCGGCTTTGGCCATGTAGTAGGCCGCCACGATGCCCGACGGCCCGCCGCCGACGATGGCCACATCGAGTTCAAGATTACGGTCCAGTTTCTCGAAATAGGTACGGATGATACCTCTTGATACTTGTTTTTCTATCATTGTTGCTTTGTTGATTGATGAATGTATTTTTTAGGAGTTAAGGAGTTAAAGGGAGTTAAAGGGAGTTAAGACAACAGCTTTGCTGATTGCGTGCCGGTCGGAGTCGTCAAGGGGCGCTATAAGAGACAAAGCTGTTGTCTTAACTCCCTTTAACTCCCTTTAACTCCTTAACTCCTAAACCACAACCCCTCGCTTCCAACTCTCCGCTGATGCGCATGGCGCAGAAGTCGGGGCCGCACATGGTGCAGTATTTTCCGCCCACGCTGTTGGAGGTCTTGTAGTATTCGACCGCACGTTCGGGGTCGAGCGAGAGGTTGAACTGGTCTTTCCACCGAAACTCGTAGCGGGCCTTGCTCAGCGCATTGTCGCGCACGGCCGCTCCGGGGTGTCCCTTGGCCAGATCGGCTGCATGGGCGGCTATCTTGTAGGTGACGACCCCCGTGCGCACATCCTCCTTGTCGGGCAGGGCCAAATGCTCCTTGGGCGTGACATAGCAGAGCATGGCCGTGCCCTGCCACCCTATCTGGGCCGCCCCGATGGCACTGGTGATGTGGTCGTAGCCCGGCGCAATGTCGGTCACGAGAGGGCCGAGCGTGTAGAACGGTGCACCGTGACACTTCGCTATCTGCCGGTCCATGTTGGCCCGTATCTTCTGCATCGGCACATGTCCGGGGCCTTCAATGAACACCTGCACGTTTTTGGCCCACGCCCGTTCCACGAGTTCGCCCATGGTGTCGAGTTCGGCAAACTGCGCCGCGTCGTTGGCATCAAACGTGCAACCGGGCCGCAACCCGTCGCCCAGCGAGATGGCCGCATCGTAGCGGGCGCAGATGTCGCAGATGTCGTCGAAGTGGGTGTAGAGGAAACTCTCCTCGTCGTGTACCATGCACCACTTGGAGATGATGCTTCCGCCGCGGCTCACCATCCCCGTGAGACGACCGTTGGCCAGCGGCACATTCTTCCGCCTGATGCCGCAGTGTATCGTGAAGTAGTCCACCCCCTGCTCGCACTGCTCGACGAGCGTGTCGCGGAACACCTCCCACGAGAGCCTTTCGACCCGGCCGCCCACCTTCTCGAAGGCCTGATACATCGGCACCGTGCCCACCGGCACCGGACTGTTGCGCAATATCCGCTCACGGGTTTCGTGTATGTCAGGACCCGTGGAGAGATCCATGAGCGTGTCTCCGCCCCACTTGCAGCTCCACACGGCCTTCTCCACCTCCTCGCCGATGCCCGACGTGGAGGATGAGTTGCCGATGTTGGCATTGATTTTCACAAGGAAGGCCGGGCCGATGATCATCGGTTCCGACTCCGGATGGTTGACATTGGCCGGTATCACAGCTCGGCCCGCCGCCACCTCACTGCGCACAAACTCGGGCGTGATGTGGGTCGCGATGCCCAACGCCTCGCAGTTCATGTTTTCGCGGATGGCCACATACTCCATCTCTTCGGTGATGATGCCCCGCCGGGCACACGCCATCTGTGTGCCGTGGCGGCGTTGCGTCCACGGCTTTCGCAGTGGGGGCAGTCCGCGGGCAAGGTCGATTTCCACGTCGGGGTCGCTGTAGGGCCCGCTCGTGTCGTAGACCACCACGGGTTCGTTCTCCACCGCCACGCGTCGGCCTCCCACCGTCTTCACGGTGGGCGTGAGCCTTATGCGGCGCATCCCCACCCGGAGGTCGGGATAGATCGTGCCCTGCATGTACATCTTCTCCGATGAGGGATAAGAAATTCTGATGTTGTTGTTCATTGGTTTTATGTGTTTTGATTGTGTCGGCAGCAAATTGTCCCATGCACCATCCGCCTCATTTCCTCTGCCGGATGTTCCGCCCCGAGCACGGCCCCGCTCACGGCGATGCCGTCCACTCCGGCAGCCATGAGGGCCGGGATGTCGGCAAGTGTGATGCCACCGATGGCCACGAGGGGCATGTGCAGACCCTCCGCCCGCATCCGGGCCGTGAGCCGCCGGTAGCCGTCGAGCCCCAACAGGGGCGACAGACGCTGCTTGGTGGCGGTGAAGCGGAACGGGCCGCAGCCGATGTAATCCACCCCGAGGGTGCAAAGCCGTTCGATGTCGGCAAAGGTGTTGGCCGTGCCCCCGATGAAGGCGTGGGGGCCAAGCAGCCGACGGGCTTCGTCGGGCGGCATGTCGTCTCGTCCGAGATGCACACCGTCGGCTCCAAGAGGAGCCACGAGGTGGGCACGGTCGTCCACCGTCAACCGCGCACCGTGGGCGCGGCAGAGCGGCACAAGCTGCCGGCCGACCTCCAGAAACTCCTCGTCGGAGGCTTCTTTCATGCGCAGCTGAATCCACCGGCAACCGCCGAGCAGGGCCTGCACGGCCCCTTCCAGATAGCTGAAACGCGCGTTGTGGTGGGTGATGAACTGAACAGGTGTCATAGCGTGATAAGTTTTTCGGGGGCGAAGAAATGGTTCACGGGGCCCTGTCCCCGGCCCACTTCCAAGGCGGCTCCGGTCTGCAGGGCCTGCGTGACATAACCTTTGGCCGCACCGACGGCCTCGGCGAGCGACAATCCACGGGCCAACCATGCCGTGATGGCACTCGAGAGTGTGCAGCCCGTGCCATGGGTGTGGCGCGTGGCGACGGCAGGGGCGGTGAATTCGGCCACCTGCCGACCGTCCACATAGAGCCGGTCGGTCTTCTCGGTGCCTTCCCGATGGCCGCCCTTGATGAGCAGTTGCCGGCAGCCGCGGCGCAGGAGGAGACGGGCGGCCCGGTCGGCGTCATCGGCCGAACGGATGGTGATGCCCGTCAGCATCTCCGCTTCGGGCAGATTGGGGGTGAGCAGCGTGGCCTGCGGCAGCAGTTGCCGGCAGAACGCGTCGAGCGCGTCGGGGCGCATGAGACGCCCGCCCGTGGTGGCCACCATCACGGGATCCACCACCAAGTGCTTCACCTTATATAATAGGAGGGTCTCGGCCACGGCATCCACCGTAGCGGCATCGGCCACCATGCCCACTTTCACGGCATCGGGGCGCAGGTCGTCCATCACGGCGCGTATCTGGGCGGCCACCATCGGGGGGCTCACCGGCTCTATCGCACTCACGCCGAGCGTGTTTTGTGCCGTCACAGCCGTCACCACCGAGGCGGCATAGCAGCCCAGAGCCGACATGGTTTTGATGTCGGCCTGTATGCCTGCCCCGCCACTACAGTCGGAGCCGGCGATTGTCAATGTCTTGAAACAAGTCATGCCCTTCTTTCCGTCAAAGCGCAAAGAGGGGCATGATTCTACGAGGTATAATGATAAAGTGCGGCAAACGGGTTGCGCAATTCCTACGGCAGCATTACCTGCATCAGGTTATACGGGTATAATCTCAGCCGCCCGCAAGGGCAGCACCCCTCTTTGTGAATACAAAGTTTATCGGCGGCAAAGGTAGCACTTTTATTCCTAACACCGCAATCGCTGCTCCGTTTTCTTTCGCTTTTTTGATTGGTTAACACTTCCGGCCGGCGATTTCGCACAGCCTGATTCGGTTTTGTGGAAGCTGGGAAGATTCCGTGTTTTCTTGACAAAACGGTTTCTTCAAAACTCCTCCATCCGGTGCGGGAAAACAGCAGGGGAAGAGCCGGAAACCGTAAATGCAAACAGCAAAAACCCACTCCGCCCCGTCAAAGGGCCACAGTCAGCGTGCCAAACGGGCACAGTCGGCATCTCAAACGGCCCGAATGGCGGCCTCGCCCGGGCTGTTTTGCTTCCTCATTCGGGCTCTCCGGCACGCTGTTTAAGGTGGTTTGAGATGTCAAGAAAAGTCAAACCGCTGACCGTCAACAGGTTGGCATCCTCGTCATTTTTCGCGTATTCCCAACCAAAAGGGAAACGCTTGCAAATATCGCAAGCACAAGGCGCGAAATCGGCCAAATAGTTTGACAAACTTTCTGTTTGAATCTGTCTTTCCCCTCCCTCCCCCTTTCTCCTTCCTCTCCACACGGAGATGGGACTTCCCCTAAAGTGAAGACAGCCGCATCTTCAAGCCGTCTTTTGTCCTTTCCTCCCTCCTTACAGGTAGGACCGGGGTGGGTATTGCTCCCAAGGTGGGTCTGTCCACACGCCGTTCAGGCACAAAAAAATCGCTGCAAGAACGTAGTCTTACAGCGATTTGGTAATCTTTTAGCTCATTGCCGCCCCATCAAGGACGCAGGCAACAGCCTTGGCGGAAGGTGAGGGATTCAAACCCCCGATACCCGAAAGGGGTATACCGGATTTCGAGTCCAGCGCGATCGATCACTCTGCCAACCTTCCTGAGATACATTGCCACGGCAACAGCCTGCCGCGAATGTGGATGCAAAAGTACAACTATTTTTCTTAACCGCAAAACATTTGGTGGAAAAAATGCAAAAGATTTGCAGAGCCGGAACACAGCGTGGCATGGACCGGCACACCGGTAGAAAACCGGCGGCCGGCAGGAGGAATGTCGCCTCTCCCACCGGCGGACATGCCGTCAGAGTTTCCCCTGCTCGCCAAGGTAGCTGTCCTTGAATCCCAAGAAGTAGAGCACGCCGTCGAGGCCGAGCGTGTTGATGCTCTGGTCGGCATTGGCCTGCACGCGGGGTTTGGCATGGAAGGCGATGCCGAGACCGGCTTCGCTGATCATGGGCAGGTCGTTGGCCCCGTCGCCCACGGCAATGGTCTGCGCAAGGTTCACCTTCTCCACCTGTGCGATGAGGCGGAGGAGCTCGGCCTTGCGGTGGCCGTCGACTATCTCGCCCACGTAGCGGCCCGTGAGTTTGCCGTCTTCACCTATCTCCAACTCGTTGGCATACACGTAGTCGATGCCATAGCGGCGCTGGAGATACTCGCCGAAATAGGTGAATCCGCCGCTGAGGATGGCTATCTTGTAGCCGCAACGCTTGAGGACAGACATCAGGCGGTCCACGCCTTCGGTGATGGGCATGGTCTCGGCTATCTCCTGCATCACGCCGGCATCAAGCCCCTTGAGTAGGGCCACACGCTCGGTGAAGCTCTCCTTGAAGTCTATCTCGCCACGCATGGCGCGCTCGGTGATGGCCTTCACTTGGTCGCCCACACCGGCCCGGGCGGCAAGTTCGTCGATACACTCGGTCTGGATGAGCGTGGAGTCCATGTCGAAACAGATGAGCCGGCGCATGCGGCGGTACATGTCGTCGCGCTGGAAGGAGAAGTCCACCTCCATCTCCGAACTGAGTTTCATCAGCTGGGCCTGCATGAGCGGACGGTCCTCGGGCGTGCCGCGCAGGGAGAACTCGATGCAGGCGCGCACGTTCTGGGCCTCCTTGCGGATGCTCCGGCGACCGGAAAGGCGCAGGATGGAGTCGATGTTGAGCCCCTGACGGGCTATGACCTTGGTGGCGGCCTCTATCTGCCGGGCCGACAGACTGCGCCCGATGATGGTGAGGATGAAGCGGTTTTTGCCCTGACGGGCCACCCAATTCTCGTATTCCTCATCGTTGATGGGTGAGAATCCGATGTTCACACCCAGTTCGGAGGCCTTGAAAAGCAGCTCTTTCATCACCTGTCCGGAGTTGCGCTCGTCGAGACGCATGAGTATGCCGAGCGAGAGCGTGCTGTGGATGTCGGCCTGTCCGATGTCGAGTATCTGTGCGTCGTAGCGCGCCAGAATCTCCATCACCGAGGCCGTGAGTCCGGGACGGTCACGCCCGGTGATGCGCACAAGTATCTGTTCTTTCTTCTCGTCCATAAGGGTTGACTTGTTCATTTGAAGTAGTAGAGGAAGGTGGCGATGCCCTGCAGTGCGGGCTTGCGCTGGCCTTCTATCTCTATCTTGAAGTCGATGGCCGCCCGGCAGATGCCGCGCAGGTTGGTGATGTCCTTGAGCTTGGCCACCAGACGGATGCGGCTGCCCGTGACAACGGCCTGGCCGAACTTCATCTGATCCATGCCATAGTTGACCATCATCTCGAGATTGTTCACCTTGATGATCTGATTCCACAGGTAGGGCAGCAGCGAGAGCGTGAGATAACCGTGGGCGATGGTGCTCTTGTAGGGGCTTTCGCGCTTGGCACGCTCTACATCGACGTGAATCCACTGGGGGTCGAGAGTGGCATCGGCAAACTTGTTGATGCGTTCCTGATCTACGGGAAGCCAATCGGACACGCCGAGTTCTTTGCCGAGATAGGCGGCAAACTCATCATAGGAATTGATAACTAACTGTTGCATAATCTTAAAAGGTAAAAAAGTGAATGGGTAAGAAAGTAACTATCACTATTCGAGAACTCCCGCGTCGCGGGCCGCAAAGCCTCCGGAAACAAGGCCGGAGCCCCTATCGGCTGCATCCGCTGCCGTCGAAGCAGTGGGTGCAAAGGTCGCATTTGGGCAGGCCTATGGCCTTGACGAGGGTCTCTATCTTGTTGAATTTGAGCGTGGTGAGGCCCAACCGGCGGGCTATCTCGTCTACCATGCGGGTGTATTCGGGCGAATCGGTGGTGGCATACTCCTTGAGTTTGGCTTCGGGATTGCCCTCAAAGTCGTTGATGATGCGGCGTGTGATGAGTTCGAGGTCGCTCTTGGAGGTGGTGAATCCGATGTAGGGACACCCGTAGACGAGCGGCGGACAGGAGATGCGGGCGTGCACCTCGCGGGCCCCGTCGTCGAAGAACGTGCGCACGTTGTCGCGCAACTGCGTGCCGCGCACGATGCTGTCGTCGCAGAACACCACCCGCCGGCCCTCCAAAATGGCCTTGTTGGGGATGAGCTTCATCTTGGCCACGAGACTGCGACGGGTCTGTGTACCGGGTGTGAAGGAGCGGGGCCATGTGGGTGTGTACTTCAACACGGCGCGCTTGTAGGGTATGCCGTGGCCCTCGGCATAGCCCACGGCCATGCCCACTCCCGAGTCGGGGATGCCGCACACGAGGTCGGCCTCGGTCTTGTCTTCCTCTCCCAAGGCCTTGCCGCTGCGCTCGCGCACGTCTTCGGCATTGATGCCCTCGTAGTCGCTCGACGGGAAACCGTAGTAGACCCACAGGAACGAGCACACCTGCTTGCGCCGCGAGGGCTCTTGCAACACCTCCATGCCACCGGCCGTGAGCCGCACAATCTCGCCCGGACCAAGGTCGCGCACCACCTGATAGTCGAGATTGGGAAAGCTCGTCGTCTCGCTCGTGGCTGCATAGGCACCGTCCTTGCGCCCTATGACGATGGGGGTGCGCCCCATGAAGTCGCGGGCGGCGATGATGCCGTCTTCGGTGAGGATGAGCATGGAGCACGAACCCTCTATCTTTTCGTAGACTTTGTTGATGCCCTCCACAAAGGAGTCGCCCATGTTGATGAGCAGAGCCACCATCTCGGTCTGGTTGATTTGGTTGGCCGACATTTCACTCAGGTGCATCCGCTTGGCCAACATCTCCCCCGCTATCGCTTCAAGATTGTTGATTTTGGCCACGGTCGCCACCGCATAGCGGCCCAAATGGGAGTTGACGATGATGGGTTGCGGGTCGGTGTCGCTGATGACTCCTATCCCCTGATTGCCCGTAAACTTGGCCAGTTCGTCTTCAAACTTGGAGCGGAAGTAGTTGCGCTCCAGACTGTGGATGCTTCGACTGAATCCCTGCTGCTTGTCGAATGTGACCAACCCGGCACGCTTCGTGCCCAAATGAGAATTGTAGTCGGTGCCATAGAACAGGTCGTCGACACAGCTCTTCACCGAAATGGTTCCGAAAAAACCTCCCATAAATCTTTAATTTAAGTTTCGCACGCTCAACTTTAGGAGTTAAAGGGAGTTAGCACTCGCTTCGCTCGTTAGGAGTTAAGACAACAGCTTTAATGCTTGAGTCCCTTGGAGAATAGGAGGAGAGAGCTATCGTCTTAACTCCCTTTTTTTCGCTATCGCTCAAGGAACTTCTCCTTAACTCCTTTAACTCCTGCTGAACTTGCAAAAGTTCAGTCTTTAATATGCGTGTGTATGTAATTTCCCGCTGCCTGTGGCACGGTGTGTGGGGGTGATATCGTAAGACGAGGCAAAAGTACAAAAAAAATTGCTGAACGATTGCAAAACTTGAGCAAAATTAGTTAAATTGCAACCCAAGGTCACATTTGTGCCCCTCCGTCTTGAACAAAAGTTCTACCTTTGCCGCCACAAACAAACACATCATCAATAGAGAAAAGAAAAGTATATGGCACACGGACACGACGTACTCCACATGATGGAGGGCAACTGTTATCCCACCAAGGAAAGCCTCGTAAAGGCTATCATCGAGAAGTTTGGCGCCGACGAGCGTTTCCACACCTGCTCTGTCGAGAGCATGACGGCTGCAGAACTGGTCGACTTTCTCGAAGAGCGGGGCAAATTTATGCCCGCCGGCACGGAGAGTTTCACGGTGGATGCAACGAAAATCTGCAACCACTAAGGGGAGTTGCCGAACTTAACGGAACCGGAGGCACCCCGCTTCCGACTCCCGACAACAGCGCCGACTTCTCTAATTTTTCACCTTAATCATATAGAAAGGAACATCATGATCAAGATTTATGGCATGAAAACCTGCCCCGACTGCATGGCAGTGGAGGAGCAGGTGAAAGGCGACAGTCGCTATCAGGTGATAGACATCGGCGAACATGTACGCCATCTCAAGGCTTTTTTGCAGCTGCGCGACAACAGTCCGGCCTTCGCGGAAGCCAAGCGGATGGGCTATGCAGGCATCCCGTGCTTCGTGCTGGAAGACGGCACCGTCACCCTCAACCCCGAGGAGGCCGGCATCCGTCCCGCCGCCACGGATGCCCCCTCGTGCCGGCTCGACGGCTCGGGCTGCTAAGTGCAAGGCTCTTACAAGGGCTTCCGGAGGCACAATGCCGGGCCACACAAACGCGAAGAGGCAGGAATTGACGGTTTCAATTCCTGCCTCTTTGTGTCCATACGGTTCATGCCGGCGGCGAAAGTCACTTCCGGGCACAGTCTCCGTAGCCGTTGCAATCGGCATCAGGCTTGCCCTCGGCGTCGCAGCCGCTGCGATGGGTCTTGCGCAACTCGCGGAACTTGGCAAACTGTTCGGCGGTGAGAATCTTCTCCAGTTCACCGTCATACTCCTTGTATTTGGCGCGACGCTTCCCCATTTCCCTCTTCATCCCGTCGTTCCGGCCGGGGCATTTGCCATTCTGCATCGTGGCCCCGGTCATGCCGTCGGGCTGCGGTTTACAATCAGATTTGGCATCGCAATGACGGCGGGGTTTCATCGGACCGGCTGTGATGAGCTTCTCGTATTTCTTGTTGAGCTTGGCCAACTTCTTGGCCTGCACGTTGTCAAGCCCCAAATGCTCCACCATGCGCGAAGTCATCATCTCAGCCGTGGGGGCATGTCTTTCTCCTCTTCTATCATTCTGCTTGCAGCAATCGGGCTGCGCCATAGCCACCGACAGCGTCATGGCAGCTATGAGAGTCATAAAAATCTTCTTCATTGTCTTCTTGTCCTTTTATTTAAATGATTATCCTGTCGGGACACATCCCCACCATCGGGGACCCCGTTGCTTTATTGGATAGACAAAAGGACAAATGGTTTAAACCACAAAGCGTTAAAAAAGTTCAAAGCCAACCGGCAGTGCAGGCCGCCTCCCTACTCCACGAGCAGCGGGAGAAGTTCGGAGATATGCTGTAAGGTGACAAGTCGGCGATGCGAAAACTCGTCGATCACCTCATGCTGCCACGTGACACGGAACGGCACATGTACTCCCCAACCACCGATGCGCAACACGGGGTCGATGTCCGACTTGAGCGAATTGCCCACCATGAGCAGGTTTTCGGGCTCCACCTGCATTTTGTCGCAGAGCCCGCAGAAAGTCTCGGGAGTCTTGTCGGAGACAATGGTCACGTCGTCGAAGAAGTCGCTGAGCCCCGAGCGGTACAGTTTGTTCTCCTGGTCGAGCAGTTCGCCTTTGGTAAACACACTGAGGCGATAGTTGCCCGAAGAGCGCAACCTGTCCAGCACCTGCTTCACACCGTGCAGAGGCGTGGCGTCGAGATGGAGCAACTGCTTGCCCAGCGCCACCACTTGGGCTATCTCGCGAGCCCTCACCTGTCCGCCGCTCACGTTGACGGCATTTTCCACAAGCGATATGGTGAACGCCTTGGAACCGTAGCCCAGCAACTTCATGTTCTGCCCCTCGGTGGCAAAGAGCCCCCGGCTCACAGTCTCGGCATCGGCGTAGGAGGAGAGCAGGCGGCAGTATTCGCGCTCCACGCGGTCGAAGTGGGACTGGCAGTCCCACAGGGTGTCGTCGGCATCGAAGGCCACGACGGATATGTCTTTTATCTTATTCATTTCCAACGGGTTCAGTCTATCGGTTATATATTCCGTTTCGGAAAGAGTTGTCGGGGAACAATGCATCGAGCAGCAGGTTTATCAGGCCCTCGCCGTCGCGCGTGGTGAAGCGGAAGGGGAAGGCTATCTTCAAACCTATGGAGAGGGCATGGCGATGGAGTGTGCCGTGGTCGTGGCTGACGGGGCCGTTGCCCGAGAGGGCGCGGGAGCGGATGTCTACGTGCGACCCTACAGCGAGCCGGTAGCTGTATTGCATTTGCAGATAGATGGACGAGAACATACGGATGTCTGCCCCCACCACGGAGGCCGCCCCGAAGCGTGGTAGGCGCACCCTCGCCTCGCGCCGATAAGAGGGGCGGACGGCAGAGGAGGAATAGCTTTCCATGCTCTGATTGTCACTCACCGCCCCGATGTTGACCAGCAGGTCGGCTCCGGTGTATGGCTGCACCACCCAGTGGCGTGGCAACGGATAATAGCGGCCACCGAGACTCAGACTTTTCATCGTGGAGCTGATGTCTTGGTTCACGAAGTTCAGTTCCTCGTGTTCATATCCTGCTTTCAGCGAAAAGGGCGCGTAGGGCAGGAAATATTCCACATGCACACCCGACGCAAAGCCCTCGCGCACAGACGGGAGCGTGCTTCCAAAAACCTGTCCGTCGGTCTTCATGTGCATGGGGCCTGCCGTACCAATGAAGCCGTCAACAGCCCATCGGCGCGTATCTTCATCGCCGGTTTGCGCCGAAACGGCGACCGGCACGAGGAGTGGCAAAAGAAGCAAAAAGACTCTTTTCATCATCTGGTCATACGTGTTGGAGACGGAGAAAGGGAGTGCCGGGGAGCAACGCCCGCCACACGATCACCCTCTCCACGCGTAGGGGCAGTGCTTTATGCCTGCCCGCACGATTTGAAAAATCGTATGTCGTCGGACGATTGCCATGCGCTTGGGATGGATACGTTTCTGCGAAACGTGCGGGCAGGCATAAAGCGCTGCCCCTACACGCTGGAGGGTACTCCCTCTCCGGAACTCTTTATCGGGTGCAAATTTAGCAAAAATCTGCCAATATCAGAGCTTTAACGGCTAATATTCAATAAGAGACCCCCCATTCCCCTAAAGGGGGGCATCCTTCCTGCGAACAAGTGGATGGCAAAGCCCCCCTTTAGGGGGGATGGGGGGTCTCTTAGGGCCTGTTGGTGGATTAAAAACTAAAAAAAGGGGAGCGCGTGTACACTCCCCTTGCTACTGCAAAGATACGGCAAAAAAGCCGTCGATGCAAATCGGTTGCGAAAAATGCGGACGATTATCCGAAGTTGTCGAACATGATGGACGACGGATCCACGCCGATGCTGTCGAGCATACGCTGGACGGCCTGCGACATGGGGCCGGGGCCGCACATGTAGTATTCGATGTCTTCCGGGGCCTCGTGGTCTTTGAGATAGGTCTCATACATCACCTGATGCACGAAGCCGGCCGTGTAGGGCACACCGGCCTCATCGGCTGCGGGGTCGGGACGGTCGAGTGCCAAGTGGAAATGGAAGTTGGGATATTCCTTCTCCAGCTCGTAGAAGTCGTCGAGGAAGAAAGCCTCACTCAGACTACGGGCACCGTAGAAATAGTGCATCTCACGGTCGCGGCAGTGGAGCGTCTTGGTCATATACATGATCTGCGCACGCAGGGGGGCCATACCGGCACCGCCGCCCACCCATATCATCTCGCGCTTGGAGTTGATGATGGGGTGGAAATCGCCATAGGGGCCGCTCATGGTCACCTTGTCGCCCGGTTTGAGCGAGAAGATGTAGGAAGAGGCGATGCCCGTGGGCACATCCTGAAAGCCCACCTGCGGACGGGGCTTGAAGGGCGTGGTGGCTATGCGCACGGTGAGCATGATGATGTCGCCCTCGTCGGGATAGTTGGCCATGGAATAGGCCCGCACGGTGGGCTCGGGATTGTGGGCCTTGAGCGAGAGAATGTTGAACTTCTCCCACACGGGCAGATACTCGCTGCCGATGTCGGCTTTGTCGAAGTCACGGTCGTAGTCTATGGTGTCGTAGGCCGGAATCTTGATTTGTGCATAGGAGCCGGGCATGAAGTCCATGTGCTCGCCCGGAGGCAGAGCCACCTTGAACTCCTTGATGAAAGAACTCACGTTCTTGTTGGAAATGACGGTACACTCCCACTCCTTCACGCCGAGCACGCTCTCGGGAATCTTGATTTTGAGGTCGCCCTTCACCTTGCACTGGCAGCCGAGCCGCCAGTGGTTTTTGATCTCCTTGCGGGTGAAATGGGGCCGCTCGGGGTCGAGTATCTCGCCGCCGCCCTCCATCACCTGCACGCGACACTGTCCGCAGCTCGACTTGCCGCCGCAGGCAGAGGGCAGAAAGATGCCCTGTTCGTTGAGCGTGGCCATGAGACTGGAGCCCTGGGCCACGGAGAGCACCTTGTCGCCGTTGATTTCGATATTCACGTTGCCGCTCGGACTGAGATATTTCTTGGCCACAAGCAGGACAATCACCAAGAGGAGTATCGTGACGAGAAACACTCCGATGGTAGCTGATATAAATTCCATCATAATAGAAAATCCTCCCTCTTTAAATTTTAAGACCGCTGAAACAGAGCATGGCCATCGCCATGAGCCCTACCGTGATGAACGTGATGCCCAGTCCCTGAAGGGGCTTGGGCACATCGCAATACTGCATGCGCTCGCGTATGGCCCCCATGGAGACGATGGCGAGTGTCCAGCCCAGACCGGAGCCCACGGCATAGACGATGCTGTCCCACACGCTGGTGATGGCCTGCGAGTTGGAGGGGTCGAGCAGGATGCGCTGCTGCATGAAGAGCGAAGCACCCATGATGGCACAGTTGACGGCGATGAGCGGCAGGAAGATGCCGAGTGCCGCATAGAGCGAGGGCGAGTATTTCTCGACCACCATCTCCACCAACTGCACGATGCCGGCAATGACGGCGATGAAGAGGATGAAGCTCAGATAGCTCAGGTCGACACCCTCCAGCAGACAGTCGGGGCCGAGCACGCGGGTCTGCAACAGATAGTCCACGGGCACGGTGACGAGCAGCACGAAGGTCACGGCGATGCCCAGACCCAGGGAGGTTTTCACGTTCTTCGACACGGCAAGGAACGAGCACATGCCGAGGAAGAAGGCGAAAATCATGTTGTCGACGAAAATCGAACGGAAGAATAAACTTATTGCGTGTTCCATATCTTATTTCTCCTTATAAAAATAGGCGCGATGCACCCAGATGACACACCCCAAAAGGATGAGTGCCATGGCGGGCATGGTCATCATGCCGTTGTTCATGTAGCCGGCGGCATAGAGGGCCTGCGGCACCACTCTGAACCCCAGAAGCGAACCGTTGCCGAGGAGTTCGCGCACGAAGCCCACCACCACGAGTATCATGGCATAGCCGAGACCGTTGCCGATGCCGTCGAGAAACGAGGGCCAGGGCTTGTTGGTCATGGCGAAGGCTTCGAGCCGGCCCATGAGGATGCAGTTGGTGATGATGAGCCCCACATAGACCGAGAGCTGCACGCTCACGTCGTAGGCCACCGCCTTGAGCACCTGGCTCACGATGGTCACCAGCGCGGCCACGACCACCAGCTGCACGATGATGCGTATGCGGTTGGGGATGGTGTTGCGGATGAGGGAAATGATCACGTTGGAGAAAGCCGTGATGACGGTCACGGCCAGCCCCATGACAATGGCCGGCTTCAACTGCGAAGTGACGGCCAGGGCCGAGCAAATGCCCAACACCTGCACCATGATGGGGTTGTCAAGGTTGAGCGGGTTGCAGAAGACCTCTTTATTCTGTTTTGAAAATAGACTCATAATGCTGTTTCTGTTTCGGTTGTCATTTCTTTTCGAGGAACGGCCTGTACTTCTCGATGCCTTCACGCAGCATGTCGCTCACGCCGTTGGAGGTGAGCGTGGCGCCGGTCACGGCATCCACCTGCGTGTCGGGGTCGTCCACTTTCTTCTTCACCGAGAGGGCCACGCCGGCCGTTCCCTTCTTGAAGAGGTGCTTGCCGCGGAACTTCTCCTGCCAAGCGCGGTTGTCCTTGATTTCGGCCCCGAGGCCGGCCGTCTCGCTCTCATGGTTGAAGTAGGCCCCGTAGACGGTCTGCCGGTCGTCGTTGACGGCTATGAAGCCGCTGATGCCGCCCCACAGGCCCATGCCCTTGAGGGGAAGCACGTACTTGGGTTTGCCGTCCACCTCACACACGTAGAGCGTGTTGCCGTCTACCTGCTCCTCGCGCTTCACCACCTCGTTGTAGGTGCGTTCGGCCTGCGCATTGTCGAGGTCGCGCAGGTTGAGCGAATAGAGTATCTGCTTTTTCAGGTCGAGGGCCACGTTGGCATCCTGCATGGGCTTCAAGGCCTGATACACGAAAGCCAGCAAAAAGGCCACGACTATCACCATCACCGAAGAATAAATCAGCGTGTAGGTGTTTGAATTTGTTTTCATCGCCATGTCGTTTTGTCTTTTGTCATTCATTGGTTATCACTTGTCCAGCGCTTCACGCGGCGGCTGACATTTCTGTCGACGACGCAATAGTCGATGAGCGGGGCAAACATGTTGCCGAAGAAGATGGCGAGCATCATGCCCTCGGGGTAGCCGGGATTCATCACGCGCACGATGATGGCCATTGCGCCGATGAAGAAGCCGTAGATGTATTTGCCGGTCTCGGTGCGCGCGGAGGTCACGGGGTCGGTGGCCATGAACACGGCACCGAAGCAGAAACCGCCGAGCACGATGTGCTCATACCAGCGGATGGGGGTCATGCCCAAGGCTTGGAACACAAGTGCCATCAAGATGCCGCCGGCAAACACGCTGCCCATCGTCTTCCAAGAGGCGATGCCTGTCCAAAGGAGGATGGCCGCGCCCATGGCAATGGCGATGACGGAGGTTTCGCCGATGGAACCGGGGATGAATCCGAATATCATGTCGGAGAGGCTGGCCGTGGGGGCTATGCCCTGTCCGATGAGTCCGAGGGGTGTGGCAGCGGTGGTGCCGTCGGGCAGTGTGTTGCCGAGGCCGAAGATGGCGTTCTGAGCCACCCACACGGTGTCGCCCGTCATCCGGGACGAGTAGGAGAAGAAAAGGAACATGCGCGCGCCTACGGCCACATTGAAGATGTTCATGCCCGTGCCGCCGAATATCTCCTTGCAGAAGATCACGGCAAAGGCGCAGGCCAGGGCGAGCATCCACAGCGGAGTGGTCACGGGCACGATGAGCGGAATGATGATGCCGCTCACGAGGTAGCCCTCCTGTATCTCCTCGTGCTTCCACTGCGCCCAGGCAAACTCGATGCCCAGCCCCACGATGTAGCTCACGAGAATCTTGGGCAGCACGGCCAGAAAGCCGAAGGCAAACAGCTGGAACCACGAGGCTCCGGCCAGTGTGCCGGCGGCGAGATAGTTTTGATAGCCCACATTGTACATGCCAAACAGCATGGCCGGCATCAGGGCGATGACCACCATGCTCATGATGCGCTTCGAGTCGATGGCGTCGTGGATGTGGACACCGCTCTTCGACGTGTCGTTGGGCACGTAGAGAAACGACTCAAAACCATCGAACACGCTCTGGAAGGCGTGCAGCTTGCCCCCCTTGCGGAAGTTGGGCCTTATCTTGTCAAGATAGTTTCTTATACTCATTTTGATTGGTTTATCTTTTATTCGTGAAGCAGAACTTTAAGCATTCTCCTTGCGCAAGATGTCGAGACCCTCGCGCACGATTTTCTGCAATTCGAGCTTGGAACTGTCGACAAACTCGGCCAGCGCAAAGTCTTCGGGACTCACCTCATAAATGCCCAACTGCTCCTGCTTGTCGATGTCGCCGGAGATGATGGCCTTGATGAGATACTCGCCGTAGATGTCCATAGGCAGCACCTTGTCGTATTCGCCGCTCATGATGAGGTGGCGCTCGCCGCCTTTGAGACGCGCGTCGAGGTCGTACTCCCTCTTGCCCAAGAGCCACGAGAAGTAGCTGCGGGAAGTGGAGAACTGCCCGGTGCGAGGCATGATCCAGCCCAGCAACTCGTCGGCGTGGTCGCCTTCGGGCAGAGCGGTCACCTCTGATGTGTGCGCCCCCAGATAGTCGGCGAGTGTGGCGCGGCGGCCCGTGAGCGGATTGCCGTTGATGACGCGTGTGTCCCCGGCAGTGTCAACCCGGCCGTCGAGCAGGGTCTTGAGGGGTGTGCCCACAAGGGCTTCCACATATCCCGTAACGGTCATGCGGCTGCCGGCAAGTGCCACCGTGCGGCGCAAGTCCACCTTACCTGTGAGCATCAGCCTGCCGAAGAATATCACGGCCGTGGGGTCTACCGTCCACACCACTTCGCCCTTGTTCACCGGCGAGAGGTGATTCACCTGCACGCCCACGTTGCCTGCCGGGCACGGGCCGTCAAACACGTTGACTTCCACGTCGCGGGCCTGCACGAGTGCTCCGGCCGTCTGGTGAGCACCAATGCCGAGATAGGTCTTGGCCACCTTGCCGAGTGCGGTGAGTCCGGCCTGAAAAGCGTCTTCATTGCCTTCAAGTTCCACTTCAAAGTCGCCGGCCAGCGGCATGTCCCGCAGGGCGGAAACGAAAATTGCCTTAGGCGTCGTATCCGGTGTGGTGGATACCGCATAAGGCAACTGGTTGATATAACCAAAAAGACCCGCGTCGAGCAGAGCTTTCCTCACCTCCTCGCCACTGAGCGCACTTGCATCCCTGCGCCCGAAATCGACAGCCGACGGCTGCGCATCGGCTTTCACCTTCACGCAGAGCACCTTGCGACGCTCGCCACGCTCGATGGCCGTCACCGTGCCGCTGAGGGGCGAAGCAAACTTCACCTCGGGGCAGTTTTTGTTGACAAACAGGGCTTCGCCTGCCTTGACATGGTCGCCTTCGCGCACCACCACTTTCGGAACGACACCCACGAAGTCGTCGGGGACCAATGCGATCTCCTCAACAGCCTTCAATGGCAATTTGTCCGAAGCGGCCTTCCCCTTGAGGTTGATGTCCAAGCCCTTTCGCAACTTAATTACATTTGCCATAACTACATTCAATATGTTTAAGGTTTATACTTTCTCTGAATAGTTCCAAACCGCTGATCTAAAAACGATGCAAATATAGTGAAAAAATGTGTGGTGGGAAAGATTTTAGCCCTTTTTGTTGGACGGTCTGACAAAAATACCGTATTTTTGCAGTAAAATTCACGGAATATTCGCATCTGAAAAAACTTAAACATATCACCAACGGGGTCATCTGGACATTGGCAAGTGTCTATCTGGCCGTTATCCTGCTTTTGCAAATACCCACGGTGCAGGCCTTTCTCGGCACCCGCGTCGCCTCGGCCATCGGCCAAAAACTGGGCACGACGGTCACCGTGGGGCGCGTCGATCTGGGGTTTCTCAACCGTGTCATCATCGACAAGGTGATGATACTCGACCGGCAACGAGACACGATGCTCGTGGCTTCGAGACTGTCGGCCAAGATAGAACTGTCGGCGCTGGGCAAGGGGCGCATTGCCATCTCGTCGGCACAGATATTCGGACTCGACGCCCGACTCAACCGGGCGAATGCCGAGGCGGAGCCCAACTACCAGTTTGTGCTCGACTCGCTGGCCTCGAAAGACACCACGGCACACACGCCCCTCGACCTGCGCATCAACTCGCTTGTGGTGAGGCGCGGCGCCATCCGCTACGACCGGCGCGACGCACCCTTCACACCGGGCACATTCAATGCCGACCATCTGGCCCTGACCAACCTGAGCGGCCATTTCATGCTCAACCAGCTCACCGACACGGCCATCTCGGCCAACGTGAAGATGCTGGCTTTCAGAGACCGGTCGGGATTCACTCTGAAAGACCTCCACTTCAAGTTTGAGGCCGACAGGCGACAGGCTTCGCTGAAAGACTTTGTGCTCGAACTGCCCCACACGCGGCTCGTCTTGGGGCCGGTCACCGCCACCTACAGCTACAAGGACGGGCGCATGGAGATGCCCACATTGCAGTTTGAGGGCGACATCAGCCCCTCCACCGTCACGCCGGGCGACCTGCGGAGCTTTCTTCCACCCCTCGGCAAGTGGCAGACGGCTATCCGACTGAAGGCCGGTTTCAGCGGGACGAGCACGAGCATCCGCATCAAGGGACTGGGCATCGATGCGGCCGACGGCAGCGTGAGACTCTCGGCCGACGGCAACGTGGACGGTTGGAACTACCGCCCACGGTGGTTTGCGGCCGTCAGAGACCTGCGCATGAGTGCCGAGGGCATCCGCTTCATCGTGGAAAATCTGGGGGGGCGGCTCGACATTCCGCAGGAGGTGAGGCGCATGGGCAGTATCGCCTTTGTGGGAGAAGTGGGCGGCTACGGAAGCAACTTCGCCGCCAAAGGCATCATGCACACGGAGGCCGGCAATGCCAACATCGCACTCGGAAAGAGCGGACGTCAGTTTTCCGGGCGCATAGAGACCGCGGGGCTCAATCTACGGCGGCTGCTTGACGATCCGCGCTTGGGCACGCTCGCCACACGTATCAACATCGACGGCACACTGAGGGGGCACGGAATGCCCGATCTGCTGCTTCAAGGAGTGGTGTCGAAACTGGACTATAATACCTACACTTACAGCAACATACACATCGACGGAACCTACCGTAAAGGCACGTTCAACGGCACGCTGGGTGTGGAAGACCCCAATGTGACCCTCCAACTGAAAGGCAACTTCAATCTGTCCCGGCAGGAAACTCATGCCAATCTGACACTGGAGGTGGAACGCTTCAATCCCTCGGCACTCAACATCAGCCACGCTTACCCCGGCACCGATTTCAGTTTCAACCTCACAGCCGACTTCACGGGCCGCACGTTGGCCGAGCTCGACGGTTCAGTGAGACTGAACGACTTTGCCATGAAGTCGGCAAAGGACGAATACACCATCGACCACTTCCTCCTCGAAGCACGGCGCAACGGCACGCAACGGGTGATCTCGCTCGACAGCGACTTCGCCCAAGTGAGGCTGGAGGGCCGCTACGACTACAAAACGCTGGCCAAGAGTTTCATCAACATGGTGGGCGACAAACTCCCCACCCTGCCCGGTCTGCCGCCGCGCACCGGCAGCCGGCACAACGACTTCAGCATCGATGCCACCATCACCCGCAGCGACTGGCTGCAACACTTCTTCCACCTCCCGCTCACACTGACAATCCCGGCACGCATCAGCGGTACCATGAGCGACCACAACCGTGCGCTCGACATGCAGATGAGCCTGCCCGCCTTTGCCTACGACGGCACAGACTATCGCAACGGCAGCATCGTCATCGACACGCCGGGCGACACGCTGAAAGCCGACATCAGTGTAGACAGGGTGGACGATGCCACCCACCGGTCGCACTTGAAGGTGAGTGCGGCGGCAGCCGACAACAAGTTGGCCACGCTGATCACCTACCGCAACCGCAGCGGCAAACTCGACATGCACGGCAGTCTCAATGCCGAGACCACCTTTTTCAAATACACCAACGGCGTGGCGGCAGCCCATGCGCGCATCATGCCGAGCGACATAGTGGTGGGCGACTCGGTGTGGAAGGTGCAGCCGAGCGACATCGTGTACAGCAAAAACCATCTCACGATAGATCATTTCGCCCTCGTGCATAACGACCAGCATGTCATCGTGTCGGGACTGGCGACCAACCGGGGCGAAGACTCGCTGCTGGTGGACTTGCGGGATGTGGACGTAAACTATATACTCAACCTCGCCAATTTCCACTCTGTGGAGTTTGCCGGACGGGCATCGGGCCGCGCCTGCATCTCGTCGGCCTTCAACAGTCCGTCGGCCTACGCCAATCTGACGGTGAACCGCTTCCGCTTTGAGGGCGGCCGGATGGGCACGCTCTCGGCCCATGTGGATTATAATAAGGTGGAAGGCCGGATAGATATCGATGCCACTGCCGACGACGGGCCCGGGGCGAAGACCCTCATCAGGGGCTACGTGTCGCCCAAGCACGACAACATCGACCTGGGTATTGAGGCACAGGGCACACGACTGGAGTTTCTGGAGAGTTTCTGTGGCAGCTTCATGAGCAATGTCGATGCCCGCGCCCACGGCAAAGTGACCGTCGCCGGACCGCTGAGCAGCATCAATCTCACGGGCGACCTGAAGGCATCGGGCAGCCTGCATGTCAAGCCCACCAACACCGACTACACGTTCAAGGATATCACCATACACGCCGTGCCCAACGAAATCTACCTTGTGAAAGACAGCGTGAGAGACCGCAACGGGCATCTCGGAATCGTCGACGGAGCCATCCACCACAAGCATCTCACGCAACTCAGCTACGACATTGACATCAAGGCGCACAATCTGCTGGCCTTCGACACCCACGAGTTTGGCGGCAACACCTTCTATGCCACCGTCTACGCCACGGGCTCCTGCGGCATACACGGCAAGAGTGGCGAGACAGTCTTCGACATCGATGCATGGCCGGAGAAAGGTTCCGTGTTCGTCTACAACGCCGCCAGCCCCGATGCCATCGGCTCGGGAGACTTCATCCATTGGCACGATGCTACCCCGCACGACACCCTCCCCACCTTGCTCCGAGCTTGTATACGGCCCGACGACGGGCCCGCTCCCCGTCTGCCGGAGGACGGAGAGGAGGAGAACGCGCCCGACATCCCGTCGGACATGCGCATCAACTTCGTCATCAACTGCAACCAAAACCTGACGCTCAAACTGATGATGGACAACCAGACGGGCGACTACATCGCCCTCAACGGCGACGGGGTGCTGCGGGCCAACTACTTCAACAAGGGGGCGTTCGACATGTTCGGCACCTACGTGGTGGATCACGGTATCTACAAACTCACCATCCAAAACATCATCAAGAAAGACTTTATCTTCAACCAAGGGGGCACCATCACCTTCGGCGGCGATGCCTACAATGCCAACCTCAACCTCGCGGCCCAATATGTGGTGAACGGCGTGAGCCTCTCCGATCTCAACATAGGGCGCAGGTTCTCAAGCAACAACATCCGTGTGAATTGCCTGATGAACATCACCGGCACCCCCAAGGCCCCGAAGATAGACTTTGCCCTCGACCTGCCCACAGTGAACAGCGATGCCAAACAGATGGTGTACAGTCTCATCAACAGCGAGGAGGAAATGAACCAGCAGGTGCTCTATCTGCTGGCCGTGGGACGATTCTACTCGCAAGGCAACAACAACGCACCGGCCGAGCAGGAAGCGGTGCAGCAGAGCCAGACCTCGCTGGCCATGCAAAGCCTGCTGAGCGGTACCATCTCGCAGCAGCTCAACAATGTGCTGTCGACCGTGGTCAACAACACCAACTGGAATTTCGGAGCCAACATCTCTACCGGTGACGAGGGATGGAACAACGCCGAGTATGAGGGCATACTCAACGGGCGGCTGCTCAACAACCGGCTGCTCATCAACGGACAGTTCGGCTACCGCGACAATGCCAACGCCACCACCTCGTTCATCGGCGACTTCGACATCAGATACCTGCTCTTCCCCAACGGCAATCTGGCCGTGAGAGTCTACAACCAGACCAACGACCGCTACTTCACCCGCAACAGCCTCAACACGCAGGGGCTGGGATTCATCATCAAGAAAGACTTCAGTGGAATAAAGGATTTATTCGGTTTTCATTCAAAAAAGAAACTAAAAACGGTAAAAGAAGAGAAAAAAGCGACGGACAAGCCTTAAAATGCACCGTCATTGAAACTTTTTACCTACCTTTGTAGAAGATTTGCGGCGTTCGGCAATCAGAGGGCAAACATTCATTGCGCTCACCGATGGAATCTTTGTAGAAGATTTGCCGACAACCCATAGCAACCCGACTATGAACAAATGGAAAACGACCATAGCCCTACTGGCACTGCTCAGTATATGCGGATGCAATCCCAAAACGGATGGCAGATTTGATGTCTTTTTCTCTCCCTCGGGTAAAAAACTCACCGTGATACCCATCAAGCACGCCAGTCTGCAACTCAATTTCGACGGCGTGGAATTTGAAATCGACCCCGTTTGCAGCCACGTGGAACCCATCGTGGAATACATCGACAAGCCCAAGGCCGACTTCATCCTGATTACCCATGCCCACAACGACCACTTCGATCCCTACGCCATCCACGTGTTGCTCGACCCGAAGAAGACCAACATCATCTGCGACTCCGTGAGCAATCACCTGCTCCACGGCAAGGGCATCGTGCTCCGCAACGGACAGCGGGCCGACCTCGGGCGGGGGATGAGCGTCACGGCCATACCGGCCTACAACACCGACAAGAAGCTGGCGAAGATTCACCCCAAAGGGCGTGACAACGGCTATCTGCTCGACCTCGACGGCCTGCGCGTCTACATAGCCGGAGACACGGAGCTTACGCCCGAAATGAGGCATCTGGGCAAGGTTGACATCGCCTTCCTGCCCTGCAACCGCCCCTACACCATGACCCTCGCACAACTGCGCAAGGCGGCCGAGGTCATACGCCCCAAAGTGCTCTACCCCTACAACTTCAACCGCACCCGACCGGAAGACATCGCCCGCACACTGGCTCACTTGCCGGGTACGGAGGTGAGGATGAAAGACATGCGATAGCCTGTCGGCGGCCCGGGGCACACCCATCAAGACAAACCACTAAACCATCACACCACAATGACCAAGAAACCAAGCAAAGTGCTCGTACTCGGATCGGGCGCATTGAAAATCGGACAGGCCGGCGAATTTGACTATTCGGGTTCGCAGGCGTTGAAAGCACTCAGGGAAGAGGGCGTCCACTCGGTGCTCGTCAATCCCAACATCGCCACCATCCAGACCTCTGAAGGCATCGCCGACAAGGTGTACTTCCAACCCGTCACCACCTACTTCGTGACCGAAATCATCAAGAAAGAACGCCCCGACGGCATCTTGCTGGCTTTCGGCGGACAGACGGCCCTCAACTGCGGCACCGAACTCTATCGCAGCGGCGTGCTCGGGGAGTATGGCGTGGAGGTGCTCGGCACGAGCGTGGAAGCCATTATGGACACCGAAGACCGCGACCTCTTTGTCAAGAAGCTCGACGAGATAGACCTGCTCACGCCCCGCAGCCGTGCCGTGGAGAACATGGCCGATGCCCTGCAGGCTGCCCGTGAGCTCTCGTTCCCCGTGATGATACGTTCGGCCTACGCCCTCGGCGGACTGGGTTCGGGCATCTGTCCCGACGAGCAAACATTCCGCGAAGTGGCCGAGTCGGCCTTCACCTTTGCCCCGCAGATACTGGTCGAGGAGTCGCTCAAGGGCTGGAAGGAGATAGAGTTTGAGGTGATACGCGACGCCAACGACCATTGCTTCACCGTGGCCTCGATGGAAAACTTCGACCCGCTGGGCATCCACACGGGCGAATCGATCGTCGTGGCCCCCACCTGTTCGCTTGCCGAGGAGCAGGTGAAGATGCTACAAGACATCTCCGTGCGCTGCGTGCGCCATCTGGGCATCGTGGGCGAGTGCAACATCCAGTTTGCCTTCAACGCCGAAACCAACGACTACCGCATCATCGAGGTCAACGCGCGCCTTTCCCGTTCGTCGGCCTTGGCTTCCAAGGCCACAGGCTATCCGCTCGCCTTCGTGGCCGCCAAGATAGCACTGGGCTACACGCTCGACCAAATAGGCGAACCGGGAACGCCCCACTCGGCCTACACGGCTCCGCAGCTCGACTACATGATATGCAAGATTCCGCGCTGGGACCTCACCAAGTTTGCCGGCGTGAGCCGCCTCATCGGGTCGTCGATGAAGTCGGTAGGCGAGATCATGTCCATCGGCCGATCCTTCGAGGAGATGATACAGAAAGGTCTGCGCATGATAGGCCAGGGCATGCACGGCTTCGTGGGCAACAACCACGTACACTTCGACAATCTCGACGAGGAGCTCTCCCACCCCACCGACCTGCGCATCTTTGCCATCGCCGAGGCCATGGAGCGGGGCTACACCATCGGGCGCATCGAGGAACTCACCAAGATAGACAAGTGGTTTCTCGAACGGCTGCGCCACATCGTCGACCTCAAGCACCGGCTCGAAGCCTGCCACGGGCTCGACGACATCACGCCCGACTTCATGCGCGAGGTGAAGGCCGCGGGCTTCTCCGACTTCCAGATAGCCCGCTTCGTGCTCAAGGGCGAGACCAACATGGAGCAGGCGGGCCTGAAGGTGCGCGCCCGGCGCAAGCGGATGGACATCGTGCCGGCCATCAAGCGCATAGAGACCGTGGGCGGCGAGCATCCCGAACTCACCAACTATCTCTATGCCACCTACCATGCCGAGGGCTACGACGTGCCCTACCGCCACAACGAGAAGTCGGTGGTGGTGCTCGGTTCGGGAGCCTACCGCATCGGCTCGTCGGTGGAGTTTGACTGGTGTTCGGTCAACGCCATCACCACGGCACGCAGTCTGGGCTACAAGTCCATCATGATCAACTACAACCCCGAGACCGTCTCCACCGACTACGACGTGTGCGACCGCCTCTATTTCGACGAACTCACCGAGGAGCGCGTGCTCGACATCATCGACCTCGAACAGCCCAAGGGCGTCATCGTGAGCGTGGGCGGACAGATACCCAACAACCTCGCCATGAAGCTCTACAGGCAGGATGTGCCCATCCTCGGCACGTCGCCCGTCAACATCGACCGTGCCGAAAACCGCGACAAGTTCTCGGCCATGCTCGACAAACTGGGCATCGACCAGCCGGCCTGGCGCGCCCTCACCTCGTTCGACGACATCAAGAGCTTCGTCAGTCAGGTGGGCTTCCCCGTGCTCGTGCGCCCCTCCTACGTGCTCTCGGGTGCGGCCATGAACGTGTGCTACGACATGGACGAGCTCAAGCGTTTCCTCCGCATGGCCACCGAGGTGTCGAAAGACTATCCCGTGGTGGTGAGCCAGTTCATGCAGGAGACCAAGGAGATAGAGTTCGATGCCGTGGCCGACAAGGGCGAGGTGGTGGAATATGCCATCTCCGAGCACATCGAATATGCCGGCGTACACTCGGGTGATGCCACGATATGCTTCCCCGCCCTGCACATCTACTACTCCACCATACGCCAAATCAAGAAAATCTCGCGGCAGATAGCCCGCGAACTCAACATCTCGGGACCGTTCAACATCCAGTATCTGGCCAAAGACCGCACGGTGAAGGTCATCGAGTGCAACCTGCGTGCCTCCCGTTCGTTCCCCTTCGTGTCGAAGATATTGAAGCGCAACTTCATCGAGACGGCCACGCGCGTCATGCTCGATGCACCCTACACCAAGCCCGACTCCTCCGAGTTCGACATCGACCGCATCGGCGTGAAGGCCAGCCAGTTCTCCTTCGCCCGCCTGCAAAATGCCGACCCCGTGCTGGGCGTGGACATGAGTTCCACGGGCGAGGTGGGCTGTCTGGGCGACGACTTCGACGAGGCGCTGCTCAACGCGCTCATCGCCACGGGCTACCGGTTGCCGGAGAAGAACATCCTCATCTCCAGCGGCGGTGTGAAGAGCAAAGTGGACATGCTCGACGCGGGCAAAATGCTGGTGGAAAACGGCTACAACATCTTTGCCACGGCAGGCACGGCACGCTTCTTCAACGACAACGGCGTGCGGGCCACGGCTGTGGCATGGCCTGACGAACCGGGTGAGAACAACGTGACCGACATGATAGCCCGGCACTGTTTCGACCTCATCGTCAACGTGCCCAAGAATCATACGAGCCGCGAACTCACCAACGGCTACAAGATTCGCCGCGACGCCATCAACCACAACATTCCGCTCATGACCAACACGCGCCTTGCCAAAGCCTTCATCGAGGCGTTCTGCACGCTTGGCCGACAGCCGCTCAAGGTGAAAAGTTGGCAGGAGTTCAACAGCTGATGCCCTGTGCCCGGAACCGCCTCCCGACGGTCTTCGCCATGCAGGAACAACGCTTCTCGGGGCAGTTCAAGCCCCACCACAGCATAAGCCTCCCGGACAGCCAACGCCTCCGGGGGGCTTTTTCGATAAAGGCAGGCTACCGAAAAGGGTAATTTGCCCAAAGACCGTAACAATTTTTCTACCCGTTTCGACAATGTTTCTCGTTTTTTATTTTTATCTTTGCATAAGATAGGCGGCACTCGGCAATCAGAGAACAAGTTCTCATTGCTCTCATTGGCACTATCTTTGCATAAGATAGGCGGCCCCACCCCACTCCCACGGCGGCCTACGAAAAACAAGACGAAAAAGAGTAAGGATATGGACAGCAACGAAAGAAATGCCCTGAACACCTATCTTGACGAGATAGGTCAGGAGTCGCCCCTCACACCGGAAAAGGAACAAGACCTCGCAGCCTGCATACAAGCCGGCGACCGAGGGGCATTGGAACAACTGACACTGGCCAATCTGAAGTTTGTCGTGGCAATGGCCCGGCGTTTCCGTGGCCGTGGACTGGCACAGAGCGACCTCATCTCGGAGGGCAACATCGGACTGATGGAAGCGGCCGGAAAGTTTGACGGTTCGCGTGGCAACCGTTTTGTGGCATACGCCGCCCCCTATGTGCGCAAGGCGATGGAACGGGCCGTGGAGCAGCAGGCAGGCCTCTACCGCGTGCCGCGTGACATCATGCGGCAGAAGTCGCGCCACGAAGTGCGGCCGGCATCGGTCGACGCACCGCTCTCGGAGGGCAACAAGTTTACCTTGCTCGACATCTTGGAAAACAAGGATGCCATACATCCTGACGACGACTACAACGTGCAGGCCATGATCGAGGCGTTGGAGTCGCTCGTGGCCACACTCGACGAGCGCGAACAGCGAGTGGTGCGCGGTTTCTACGGACTGGGCACGGGCCGCATCTCACTGGCCGAAATAGCCGAACAGATGGGCATCAAGCGCGAACGCGCCCGCCAGATTCGCGACCGGGCCTTACGCAAAATCGCCCGCTCCACCCAAAACCGGGCGTTGAAGATTTTTATCAGGAAGTGATCAGCAGCATCAAGCAGAGAGGGTGTCCATGCCCGTTGGGCCGCTGAGGGCACACGGGTTATTATATGCACAGGGCATGTATTGAAACAACTTACATACAAGAAAAAGTTTGTAAAAAAGTTTAGGATTTATTTGGTGGTCTTGAAAAAACACCGTACCTTTGCAACCGCTTAACAACCAAGAGGCGCCCTTAGCTCAGCTGGTAGAGCAACTGACTCTTAATCAGTGGGTCTAGGGTTCGAGTCCCTAAGGGCGCACTTCTTGATGGCTTCTAAAGACCCGCGGCCGTGTTGTTATGACCTGCACCCTTAGCTCAGTTGGTAGAGCAACTGACTCTTAATCAGTGGGTCTAGGGTTCGAATCCCTAAGGGTGTACAAAGAGAATCTCACATGAGATTCTCTTTTTTCGTTTAGAGACCCTCAAGAAGACCGAAGACCCTCCTTAGAGACCCACCCCGGCCCTCCCTGTAGGGAGGGAGGGAAGGACAAAGGCTGCTTGAAGAGGAGAGGATGTCCTCACGGTGACAGTCATTACATTTATGGCGAAAACATATTCTCACACGGTTGGAGAACATTCCCGACTCGATAGAGATATAAAGTAGGTATTGATGACGATACAAGCATATTCCGTCAAGTGCGACAAAAGAATCCGGGACCCTGATTTTCCTTGACAAAAAGCCTCTTCTAAAAACCGGCCAAATAGCACAGAATGGTGGGCGAAAAACGACTAAAAGGCATGGATGGGATAAAGAAAAGGCCGGATGACAAGGCGAAAGGGGCACAGTCAGACCGCCAAAGCGGTACGACGGCCGGCCAAAAAGGCCCGAACGAGAAGTTCGTTCGGGCCTTTTCACATCCCTTTGGAGATGGTTTCACGTGTCAAGAAAAATCAAACAACTGACAGTCAAATAGTTACATGCCTCGTCAAAATCGGCGTATTTCCGGCCGGCGGGGTTTTAATCGGGAATATCGCAAGCACGAAGCCATTTTTCGCATAAATGGTTTTACAAAAGTGTGAGATGGAGTCTTTCTGATGCCATTGGGCAGATTCAGGCTTCTCCGCGCCCCACAGACAATCTCCGCCAACAGATTTCCCTTCATTCCTCCGCTCATTTTCCGTCGTCACTCCGTCGCCACTCACAGCAATTTCTTCAACTCCTCAATATCGGGAAGAGCATCCCGGAGTTTCTTGGGCATGTCCTTGGTAGTTCTGTATGTTGCCACGCCCATCGGCTTGGTATAGTCACGCACGGCATACTCCGCAACCATCTTGTCGGCATTCTTGCACAACACAAGGCCTATGGACGGATTTTCGCCCGGCATCCTGACCTGATCGTCCAAAGCCTGTAAATAGAAATTCAGCTGCCCGAGATAGGACGGCTTGAACTCGCCGGCCTTGAGTTCGATGGCCACAAGGGAGGAAATCTCGCGATTATAGAAAAGAAGATCCACGAAGAATTCCTTTTCTCCAACCATCAGCCTGTATTGATTGCCGATGAAGGCAAAACCACGGCCAAACATCATGACGAACTTCTTGATGTTGTTGACGATGCTCGTCTCGACCACCCGCTCGTCGATGTCTTCGCGGTCTTGCTCGTCTAACTGCTCCACATTGATAAAATCGAGGAGATACTCGTCTTTGAACATGCTCACAGCTTTCAAAGCCTGATGGGAATCGGCCATCGCCTGACTGAAATTATTGGGGAGCATGCCCCGGTGATGGAAGTCGTCGGCTTTCAGATGGTCGCGCAAAGCGTATTTGGACCAATGGTTCAAGTATGTCTGGTGGATATAGAAAGTCCGCTCCTCTAAAGAAGTTGTCTGGCGAATGATTTCCATGTGATGGGTAAAACTTATTCCAAAAAATTCATCCATACTGATTCCGCTCGCCAATGGCGAGCATTTTCTGATGAGCACATTAGTATCTATTTTGCTCGCCAGTGGCGAGCAATTTTCAACATCGCTCCAAGTCTCATAGAACAATCGCATACTCCGGATATGCGGAGAAGAAAAACCTCGCAGGCCGGGCAACTCCCTTTGCAGCGACAAACTGATTGTATCTATCGCGTGCTTTCCCCAATGGCCGTGTCGGGAGTTAGCCGACACATATTGTCCAATGGCATAATAAAGGGACAGTTGTATCTTGTTTACCCCTTTAGCCGCCTGATACTGACTATGAAGGATAGCCTTCTTCATTGCCTCCACAGCTTGTAGATACTCTTGTGGTATAGTCGTTTGTATCTCCATTCTATCTGTTTTTTCTGTTTTCAAAATCTTTCATTCTCCCTCCCGCTTCCGGCAACGGCCCACACGAGCCGTCAGGCAGGCCTAAAGAGCTGCCCCCACGCGTCGGGAAGAATTTGCTGCCCGTGATGCTCACCGCTCTTCCCCGCGCAGTTTGGGCAGCGAGATGTGGTATTTCACGGCCAGCAGACGGATGAGGCAGATGGTGAGGAAGGTGGCTGCCACGGTGACGCTCACATCCACGCCGAGGCGGAAGAGGAGCCAATAGAGCAGGCCTCCGGCCACACCGGCCATGGCATAGATCTCCTTGCGGAAAATAACGGGCACGTTGTTGAGCAGCACATCGCGGATGATGCCGCCGGCAGAACCGGTGATGCAGCCCATGGCGATGGCCACCCAGAAGGGATGGCCGAGGGCAAGGGTCTTCTGAAGGCCGGCGATGGTGAAAAGGGCAAGGCCGAGCGTGTCGAACACAAACCAGGCGTTGTCGAGCCGTTTGAGTGAACGGCTGAACACAATGACCACGCCTTGGGCCACAAACGTGCAGACAATGTAGAGGGCGGAGGTCATCCAAAAGGGGGTGACACCGAGGCAGACATCGCGGATGGTGCCGCCCCCGATGGCCACGGCAATGCCGCAGACGAAACCGCCAAACCAGTCGAAATGCTTGGCGGCGGCATGGCGGATGCCGGAAACGGCAAACGCAAAGGTGCCTACAAACTCAATGATGTGCTGGAGCGTTCTCACAAACTCCGGATTCTCGTACAGCATGGAAGCTATTTTTGGTTTTTCTCTTCAAATCTATCGCCCCAGCAGGTCTTCATCCACTGATACTGCCGCTCCTCGGCAGGCGAATGCTGGGCGTGCCACAGGCGGCGGTCTTTCACCTCGTCGGGCAGATACTGCTGCGGGGTGAAATGGCCCGGATAGTCGTGGGGATACTTGTAGCCGTCGTGATAGCCGAGGTCGGCCATGAGCTTGGTGGGCGCGTTGCGCAGATGGAGCGGCACGGGCAGGTTGCCCGTCTGCCTGACGAGGGCCAGTGCGGTGTCGATGCCCAGATAGGCCGAGTTGCTCTTGGGGCTCGTGGCCAGATAGACGGCGGCCTCGGCCAGCGGTATGCGGCCCTCGGGCCACCCTATCTTCGTCACCGTGTCGAAGGCCGCGTTGGCCAGCAGCAAGGCATTGGGGTTGGCCAGTCCGATGTCTTCGGCCGCACTGATCACCAGCCGGCGGGCGATGAATTTCGGGTCCTCGCCCCCCTCTATCATGCGTGCCATCCAGTAGAGTGCCGCATCGGGGTCGCTGCCGCGTATACTCTTGATGAAGGCCGAGATGATATCGTAGTGCATCTCGCCGTCTTTGTCGTAGGCCAGCGGATTCTGCTGCAACCGTTCCTCCACCAAGCGGTCGGTGATTTCCACCGTGGGCGCGTCGCCGCAGGCCTCCACCACCAGCTCCAGAATGTTGAGCAACTTGCGCGCGTCGCCGCCACTGTAGCGCAGCAGCGCGTCGGTCTGGGTGAGACGGATGTCGCGCTTGCGCAGTTCGGTGTCCTCGGTCACGGCCCGGTGGAGCAACCGGAGCAGGTCTTCTTTCTCCAAGGGCTTGAGCACATAGAGCTGACAGCGCGAGAGCAGCGGGCGTATCACCTCGAAGGAGGGATTCTCGGTGGTGGCCCCGATGAGTGTCACCACGCCCTTCTCCACGGCCCCGAGCAGCGAGTCTTGCTGACTTTTGCTGAACCGGTGTATCTCGTCGATGAAAAGAATGGGCGACAGGGAGTCAAAAAAGCGGTTGCGGCCGGCCCGTTCGATGACCTCACGCACGTCTTTCACGCCGCTTGTCACGGCGCTGAGCGTGTAGAAAGGTGTCTTGAGGCGGTTGGCGATGATCTGCGCCAGCGTGGTCTTCCCCACTCCCGGCGGGCCCCAAAGGATGAAGGAGGAGATGCGCCCACCCTCTATCATGCGGCGCAGCACGGCCCCGGGGCCCACGAGATGCTGCTGCCCCACGTAGTCGTCGAGTGTGCGGGGACGCATTCTTTCGGCTAATGGTTCCATTGGCTTATACCTGTTACTGATTTATCTTGCAAACTTACTGATTTTTTCGGAGTTAAAGGAGCTTTTTCGGGAGTTTTATCCATAATTCCGCCGACATATAATAATAGGTGGAAAAGAAGCGCAGCGGAATGGTTAAGGAAGTTAAACGAAAACTGAGGAAAAGTTAAAGGATTTGAACGGGATATCCCCTTTAATGAAGCCGTTTGCCAACTCCAGTTTGCAAAATACCCATAAATGATGAACCTTTTTATTTCCATATCATGAAAAAAAAGGTTAACTTTGCACTCGAATTACAAGATTCAGGATTTATACCCAGTATTATTCATCAATAACAAATAAAAAAATTATGAGAACAGAATGGCGAGGTTTCAAAGGAAACAAATGGTCTTCTGAAGTGAATCTGAGAGATTTCATTCAGAACAACTACACCGGCTATGAGGGCGACGAGTCCTTCCTGGCAGGGCCCACCAAAGCTACCGACACACTGTGGGGCCGGCTCAAAGAGCTCCAAAAGGAGGAGCGTGCCAAGGGCGGTGTTCTTGATATGGAGACGGAGGTGGTCTCCGGACTGACGGCCTACGGCCCGGCCTACATCGGCGAGGGCACGAAGGAGGTGGAAAAGGTGGTCGGCCTGCAAACCGACAAGCCGCTCAAGCGCGCCTTCATGCCCTACGGCGGCATCAAGATGGCCGAACAGGCTTGCACCACCTACGGCTATCAGCCTTCTGAAAAGATTCACGAGATATTCACCAAATATGCCAAGACACACAACGACGGGGTGTTTGACGCCTACACCACGGAGATGAAGCGCGTGCGCCACAACCACATCCTCACCGGACTGCCCGACACCTACGGCCGCGGCCGCATCGTGGGCGACTATCGCCGCGTGGCCCTCTACGGCGTGGACTTCCTCATCGAGGAGAAAAAGAAAGACCTTGAAGGCATCGGCGACCAAGGGATGATCGACGAGGTGGTGCGCCTGCGCGAGGAGGTTGCGATGCAGATTCGCGCCCTCAACGGCCTGAAGGAGATGGCCGCCCTCTATGGCTACGACATTTCCCACCCTGCCGCCAACGCCCGCGAGGCCGTGCAGTGGCTCTACTTCGGCTATCTGGGAGCGGTGAAGACGCAGAATGGTGCCGCCATGTCGGTGGGCCGCGTGTCCACATTCCTCGACATCTACATCGAGCGCGACTTCCGCGAGGGCACGCTCACCGAGGAGGAGGCGCAGGAACTCATCGACCATCTGGTGATGAAGTTCCGCATGGTGAAGTTTGCCCGCATCCCCTCCTACAACCAGCTCTTCTCCGGCGACCCCGTATGGGCCACGCTCGAGGTGGCAGGCATGGGCATGGACGGACGCTCGATGGTCACCAAAAACGACTTCCGCTTCCTCCACACGCTCATCAACATGGGCCCGTCGCCCGAGCCCAACCTCACCGTGCTCTACAGCAGCCGCCTGCCCAAGGCTTTCAAGCGTTATGCCGCGTGGATCTCGGTGAAGACAAGTTCCATCCAGTATGAGAACGACGATGTGATGCGCCCGGTGTGGGGAGACGACTACAGCATCTGCTGCTGTGTGTCGGCCACGCAGACGGGTAAGGAGATGCAGTTCTTCGGCGCCCGTGCCAACCTCGCCAAGTGTCTGCTCTACGCCATCAACGGCGGTGTGGATGCCAAGAGCCGCGAGCAGTGCGGACCGGCCCTGCGCCCCATCACGGGCGATGTGGTGGACTACGAGGAGTTCATGCCCCGCTTCATGGACATGATGGACTGGCTTGCCGGCATCTACGTGAAGACGCTCAACCTCATCCACTACATGCACGACAAATACTTCTACGAGGCTGCCGAGATGGCACTCATCGACACCGATGTGCGCCGCACGTTCGCTACGGGCATCGCAGGCTTCAGCCACGTGGTAGACTCTATCTGCGCCATCAAGTATGCCAAGGTCAACATCGTGCGCGACGAGACGGGCTTCCCCATTGATTTCAAGACCGAGGGCGATTTCCCCCGCTACGGCAACGACGACGAGCGGGCCGACGAGATAGCCGTGTGGTTGCTCAAGACATTCATGGGCATGATTCGCAAATACCACACCTACCGCCATTCGGAGCCCACGACGAGCATCCTCACCATCACTTCCAATGTGGTGTATGGCAAGTACACAGGTGCCATGCCCGACGGCCGCGCTGCCGGAACACCGCTTGCGCCGGGTGCCAACCCGTCGTATGGCGCCGAGAAGAACGGTCTCTTGGCTTCGCTCAACTCCGTGGCCAAACTGCCCTACGAGTATGCGCTCGACGGCATCTCCAACACGCAGACCATCAGTCCGGGTGCACTGGGCCACGATGACGAGGAACGCGCCAACACGCTCGTAGGTGTGATGGACGGCTACTTCGACCAAGGGGCACACCACCTCAACGTGAATGTCTTCGGCGTGGAGAAGCTCAAAGATGCCATGGAGCATCCCGAGAAAGAGGAATACCAGAACTTCACCATCCGTGTGAGCGGCTACGCCGTGAAGTTTATCGACCTCACCCGCGAACAGCAGCTCGATGTGATTGCCCGACAGGCACACGGAAGGTTGTAAGAAAAGGAATAAGCTTAGGCAGCCGGAACGGCCTCACTCCCGACACAGCCTCACCCCCGGCCCCTCGCCAAGGGGAGAGGGCCGGGGGGTGAGGCTTTTTCTTTTGCTACATAACATTATGGATGATAACATGGATAACAACAAGAACATACAAGATATCTTTCACCCACAAGGCACTTCACTCCCCCCTCCCCTCGGCGAGGGGCCGGGGGGTGAGGCCGTGCCGGGGGTGGGGCTACCCCTTTTCGGCTTCATCCACAGCATCGAGACCTTCGGTTCGGTGGACGGCCCGGGCATCCGGTTTCTCATCTTTCTGCAAGGTTGTCCCATGCGCTGCCGGTTCTGCCACAACCCCGACTCGTGGCAGACGGGCGTGGGGGAAAAGATGACGGCCGACGAACTGCTCGACCGGGCCGAGCACTACCGCTCCTATTGGGGCCGGGAGGGCGGCATCACCGTGAGCGGCGGCGAGACATTGATGCAGATAGACTTCCTCACGGAACTCTTCCGCAAGGCTCACGAGCGGGGCATCAACACGTGTCTTGACACCTCGGCGCAGCCTTTCACGCGGCAGGGGGCGTGGTTTGCCAAGTTTGAAGAGCTGATGAAGTACACCGACACTATCTTGCTCGACATCAAGCACATAGACGACGATGAGCACCGCAAGCTGACAAAGCACTCCAACCGCAACATTCTCGACTGCGCCCACTACTTGAGCGACATTCACAAACCGGTGTGGATACGCCATGTGCTCATCCCCGGCATCACCGACCGCGACGACTATCTCGCCCGGCTGCGGGCTTTCCTCGACACGCTAACCAATGTGGAGCGCGTGGATGTGTTGCCCTATCACACGTTGGGCACGTATAAATATGAGAAACTCGGGCTTGACTATCCGCTCAAAGGGGTGGAACCGCCCACACCGGAACGCATAGAAAACGCGAAAAGGAAGTTAGGAGCTTTTTAGGAGTTAAAGGGAGTTTTTCCCTAGGAGTTAAAGGGAGTTAAGGAGTTAAAGGGAATTAAGACAACGGCCTTATTGCTTACAAGAACAATTTTTATAAGCGATGAGACTATTGTCTTAACTCCCTTTAACTCCTTAACTCCCTTTAACTCCTAACAAAAAACTCCTAACTACTTTAATTCCCTCTCAAACCACTGCGAAATCTGGCGCAGCAGATGCGTGCGGGTGTTACCGCCACGGATGCCGTGGTTGCGGTTCACGTAGAAGTTTTCCTTAAAGTCTTTGTCTGCCTGCACCAACGCTTCGGAATATTCGAATGCGTTTTGAGGATGCACATTGTCGTCGGCCAGTCCGTGGCAGATGAGCAGCGAACCGTGCAGACGGTCGGCCCGCTCAATGGGATTGGTCTTGTAGCCCTCGGCATTTTCGCGGGGCGTGCGCATATACCGCTCGGTGTAGATGGTGTCGTAAAACTTCCAGTTGGTGGGCGGCGCCACAGCCACACCGGCCTTGAACACCCCGCGGCCCTCGCTCATGCTCATGAGCGTGCAGAAACCACCGAAACTCCAGCCCCAGATGCCGATATTGTCTTTGTCCACGTAAGGCAGCGTGCCGAGATAGAGGGCCGTCTCCACTTGGTCGCGGGCCTCCAGTTCGCCCAGTTTCAGATAAGTGACCTTCTCAAACTCCGCCCCGCGGCCACCCGTTCCGCGCCCGTCCACGCAGGCCACGATGAAGCCCTGCTGCGCCAGATAGTGGTCGAAGGCCCCACCCTGCCCCATGCTGCCGGTGCTCCAGGCGTTTATCACCTGTTGGCTGCCGGGGCCGGAATACTGGTAGAGAATCACGGGATAGCGGCGGGAGGGGTCGAATTCGGTCGGCTTCACCATCCATCCGTCGAGCCGCACGCCCTCGGAGGTGACAAACGAGAAAGTCTCGCGGCGGCCGAAACCATAGTCGGCCAACCGGCTTGCCAACTTGTGGTTGTCTTCGAGCACGGCGAGCGTCTTGCCCCCATTCGTGCGCAAGGTGAAGACATAGGGATGGTCATAGTCGCTCCACACGTTGACGAAATTGCGCAGGTCGGCCGAGAAGACAGCTGAGTTGTTGCCCTCGCGGTCGGTGAGCCGTTCGGTGCGTCCGTCGGCCCGGGTCACATACACCTGCCTGTCGTGGGCATTGGGCCGCGCAGCCTGATAGTAGACATCGCCCCGCCGCTCGTCGAAGCCGCAGACCGCCGTCACATCGTAGTCGCCGCGCTCCACCTGCCGCAGCAGACGACCCTCCATGTCGTAGAGATAGAGGTGCATGTAGCCGTCGCGGTCGCTGGGCACGAGGATGTGGCGGTCGAGCACGGTGATGCCCTCCATCGCCTCCTCCTTCACGTAGCGCGGCACACTCTCGCTGATGAGCAGCCGCGAGATGCCCGTGGCGGGGTCGGCGCGGTAGAGGCAGAGCGTGTCCTGATGGCGGTTCATGGTGTAGACAATCATGGCGCGGCTGTCGGCTGTGGCCTTGATGCGGGGCATGTAGCCGTCGGCGGCCAACGGCACTTGCAGCCGGCGCACCTCACCACTCCCGAGGTCGCAGCTCCACGCGCTCACGACGGAGTTGTCATAGCCTGCCTTGGGATATTTGTAGGAGTATTCGCCGGGATAGTCGGCCAGTGCCTCACGCTCGGGACACTCGCCCTTGAAGAGTTGCAGGGCGTAGGTCTTCACCCGCGACTCGTCGTAGCGGAGCCAGCAGAGCCGCGTGCCGTCGGCATTGAAGGCAAAGGCGCGATTGAAGCCGAACTCCTCCTCGTTCACCCAGTCGGGTATGCCGTTGATGATTTCGTTAAACCGCCCGTCGGTCGTCACCTGCCGCTCGTGCCCGCCGGCCACCACAAAGAGGTTGTTGTCGCGCACGAAGGCTATCTTCCGCCCGTCTGGCGAGAAGGCCGGCACCTGCTGCGGCCCGCCCTCCGAGAGTTTCGAGAGCCGGCGGGTGGCGATGTCGTAGCGGTAGAATTCGGCCTTGTAGGAACGCCGGTACACGGCCTCGGTGCGGGTGCGGATGAGCAGTTGGCGGCCCTGCCGGTCCATCTCGTAGCCGTCGAACGCGTCGATGTGTTCGCCCTCGGTGGCGGCCACGTCGAAGAGCACAGCCCGTTGCCGCCCCGTCTTGAACGAGCGGCTGACGATTTGCCGACCGTCGGCACTCACCTGCGCATAGAGATCGGTACCCGCAATGGGGTTGATGCCGGTGATGTAGGCAGGCGCGAGTTCGCCCGAGGTGATGGTCTGCAGGTCGAGGCGGCCTTGCTCCCGTGCGGCGGAAGTGCCGGCCAATAGGGTTGCACACATAAGGGTAAGAAACTTATTCTTCCATGAAAACTTGTCCATAGTTCGGTTTTGCTTTATTGCGCACAAAGTTACAAAGAATTTGCGGAACGGGGAGGAGAAAACGGATTATTTCTCAAACGGCATTCGCGTAATCCGCACCATTCGCCGAAGAATATTTTTGTCGGCGAATGGTGCGGATGAAACGAATTGTTCCGCAAGCTGCATTCGCATAATTCGTATAATTCGCCGAAGAGTGTTTTTGCCGGCGAATGGTGCGGATGAAACGAATATCCCCGTCCCCCTCCCCTCGCAGGCCGGCAAGGGATTGCCGGAGGGTATAGTCATAAACTTATTTAGATTTCGAAAAAGCCTTACACGACTTTTCCCCACGACCATTTGTTCCACCAAATATAGTTGTCCCATTTGCCTCATCCGCCCCATCAAAATTCTCACTCGGCCCGACCGACCTTGCAAAACGGCCACACTTAGAAGCCCACTTGGGCCGGATGACAACGCCAAAGAGGCCCTTTCAGAAAGCCGTTGGGGCCGAACAGCAACCCATAACTGGTTGGAAAAGCCCCCTTTAGGGGGTTGGGGGTCTTTCAGGGAGGTTTTTTGGGGGTCTTGTTGGGGACTATTCAATAAAAAAAGGAAGCACTTCCGCACTCCCTTTCCTACGGCAAAGGTACAACAAAAAAAGGCGAAATGCAAATCGGAACAGAAAATATCGGACAATCGCCGGGCGACAGACAGCCACCGCCCTCCCACCCTCTCCAAAGTCCGGGAAACGGCGCGGCGCAGCCACCCCTGCCGCGCGACGAAGACAGAGGGACTATTAAAAAGTGTTATATTTACACCGTTGCACGAAAAAACCGATGCCAAAGAGATACAACTTTAGGGGAAAAGTTGTAAATTTACACCCAAAATAACTAATAACCTACAAAACCTCGACAAATGAGACAAATCAACCATCTGATTCTTGGAGCCGCAACGGCCACCATGATGCTCACGGCCTGCGGAGCGGGCGGAGAGACACAGCTCACGGTTTCCGGGCTCAACCCGGCAGCCTTCGATTCGACCATCGACGGCAAGAAGACCGAACTCGTGACACTGCACAACAGCAACGGCATGGAAGTGTGCCTCACCAACTATGGCGGCCGGGTGGTGTCTATCGCCGTGCCCGACAAGGACGGCAAGCCCACCGACGTGGTGCTGGGCTACGACAACATCGCGCAGTATGCCGACACGCTCAACTCGCCGTCTGACTACGGTTCGACCGTGGGCCGCTACGCCAACCGCATCAAGGGGGCACGGCTCACCGCCGGCGGCAAACAGTACACCCTGCGCGACAACGACAACGGCAACTGTCTGCACGGGGGCGGCAACACGGGCTGGATCAACAAGATATACGACATCGAGAGCCGCACCGACTCGAGCGTGGTGTTCACGCTCACCTCGCCCGACGGCGACAACGGTTTCCCCGGCACGGTGAAGGCCAAGGCCACCTACACCGTGAAAAGCGACAACACGCTCGACATCGCCTTTGAGGCCACGACCGACAAGGAGACCGTGGTCAACATGACCAACCACTCCTATTTCAACTTGAGCGGCGACCCGTCGAAGGATGCCTTCGACGAGGTGATGTACATCAATGCCGACAGCTTCACACCGAGCGACAAACTCTATATCCCCACGGGCGAAATCAAGAGCGTGGAGGGCACGCCTATGGACTTCCGCAAGGCCAAGGCCATCGGCGAGGCCTGCGACACGACATTCGAACAAATCAAGAATGCCACGGGCTACGACCACAACTGGTGCCTGAACACCTTCAAGGACGGCAAGGGCAACATGGCCGAAGTGGCCGCCAGCCTCTACTCGCCCAAGACGGGCATCCTGCTCGAAGTGTTCACCGACGAACCGGGCCTGCAGGTCTACACGGGCAACTTCCAGGGCACGGGCATCCCGGGCAAGCACGGGGTGAAATATCCCAAGCACGTGAGCGTGTGCTTCGAGAGCCAGAAATATCCCGACTCGCCCACCAAGACGGTGGCCAAGACCAAGGGGTGGGAGGTCTCCAACCCCTATCTGAAACCGGGAGAGACGTATGTCTCGCACTTGGCATATAGGTTTAGCCTCCCCCGGCCCCTCCAAAGGAGGGGAGTGCCTGGCGGGACACAGGCTGAATGAGTGTTATCCTTGAAACAGGAGTGCTTTAACAAATGTTTTAACGATTGCTTTAACAAATGTTTTAACGATTGCTCTAACAAATGTTCTAACAAATGTTTTAACGATTGCTTTAACAAATAACAGAAATATCAATTAACCAATAAACCAACAGCCTCTCCCCCAAACGGGTTTCCACCAGTGGACTAAGACATCACCCCATATCCACCCGTGTCCCGCGAGGCACTCCCCTCTTTCGGAGGGGCCGGGGGAGGCTCTCACTCACCAACAATGAACAACATTTCACAAGCCTTGGCCACATCGGGCTTCAAGACCATCGACTTTCTGATTCTCATCGTCTACCTTATATTATTGGTAGGACTGGGACTGTTTCTGAGCCGCAACAAAGGCGGCAAGGAAAAAACCGCCAACGACTACTTCCTCGCCGGCAACACCCTCACATGGTGGGCCGTGGGCGCCTCGCTCATCGCCGCCAACATCTCCGCCGAACAGTTTATCGGCATGTCGGGCACGGGCTTCCGCGACGGCATCGCCATCGCAGCCTACGAGGTGATGGCCGCCATCACGCTCGTGGTCATCGGCAAGTTCCTGCTGCCCGTGATGCTCGACCGCAAGATATTCACCATCCCCCAGTTCCTCCGCGAACGCTACAACGACGGTGTGGGACTGGCCTTCTCCATCCTCTGGCTCTTCCTCTACGTGTTCGTCAACCTCACCTCCGTGGCCTGGCTCGGCGCACTTGCCATTGAGCAGATACTCGGTCTGCAGGGCATGGCCGTGAGCATCTTCGGCATCGAGGTGTCCATGCGGATGCTCATCATCTTCGGACTCTTCCTCGTGGCCGGCATCTACTCCATCTACGGTGGTCTGGCCTCGGTGGCATGGACCGATGTGATGCAGGTGACATTCCTCGTGGGCGGCGGTCTGGTCACCGCCTATGTGGCCCTCAGCGAGATGGCCGGCGTGTTCGGCACCGACACACTCGGCGCACTGGGCAAAGTGTTTCACGACCTCACCACGGGTGCCCACGCGCAAGACGTACACTTCCATCTCGTGATACAGCAAAGCCACAATGCCGATGCCTTCGCCAACGTGCCCGGCATCGCTGCCGTGGTGGGCGGCGTGTGGCTCACCAACCTCGGCTACTGGGGCTTCAACCAGTATATCATCCAGAAAGGACTGGCCGCCAAGAACATCGACGAGGCCAAGAAAGGACTCGTCTTCGCTGGCTTCCTGAAGATTCTCATTCCGTTTATCGTGGTGCTGCCCGGTATCTGCGCCTACTACATCATGCAGAATCCCGACGCCTTCGCCGGCATGAACCTGCAAGGCAAAATCAACGTGGCCGACGACGCCTACCCCTGGCTCATCCGCAACTTCACCCCCACGGGTATCAAGGGTCTGAGCTTCGCCGCCCTCACGGCAGCCATCATCTCGTCGCTGGCCTCGATGTTCAACTCCACCTCCACGCTCTTCACGATGGACATCTACAAGAAATACATCAACCGCAATGCCGGCGACAAGCAGCTCGTGGGCGTGGGCCGGTTGGTGGCCGTGGCCGCCCTCGTCATCGCTCTGGTGGCCGTGAAACCCCTGCTCGGCGGTCTCGATCAGGCCTTCCAGTACATTCAGGAGTATTCCGGCTTCATCTATCCGGGCATCATCGTCGTGTTCGGTCTCGGCCTGCTGTGGAAGCGGGCTTCCTCGCTGGCTGCCGTGTGGACGGCCATCCTCACCATCCCGATGGGCGTGCTCTTCAAGGTGACGCTCGGCGACGTGGCCTTCCAGTTCCGCGCCGGCTACATCTTCATCATCCTCTTCACGTTCTTCGTGATTGTATCCTACTTCGACAAGAAGACCGTGGGCTGCGAGCAACCCTCCGAGAGCGACCGCAAGGCCATGCTCCTGTGGTCGAAGATACTCGGCGGTGCAGGCGTGCTGATGATTGTGGCGGCTGCCATCGTCACCACGCTCGGAGCCATGAATCCCGGTGCCGACCCCGACAGCAACCTCATCGCCTATCTCAACGACATCGGCTTCCAGGCCTTCTTCTTCTTCGGCGTGCTCGTGGGGTCGTCGGCCGTGTGGCTTTACAGCAACTCCATGGACAAGGTGCGCGACGAGAAGGCACTGCCCGTCAACCTCGGCCTCTTTGCCACCACGCGCAGCTACACCTACGGCACCATCGGCATCGCCGTGATCACGCTGCTGCTCTACGTTATCCTCTGGTAAGCGTGCGGTGAAGCGGACTGCGGGTCACAAGTCCCCTGCCCGCTTCACCGGCACACCAATATCAACGAAACAAAAAACAACCAATACTCATGACAGGATTTTATGGCGAACACTCCAAGGTCTTCGTCTCCGTGGACTGCCTCATTTTCGGATTTGAGGAAAACAAACTGAGAATACTCATCGGCAAGCGGCAGATGGATCCCGGACGCGGCGAATGGTCGCTCTACGGCGGATTCGTGGGGGCCAAGGAGAGTCTGGAAGATGCCGCCAACCGAGTGATCTACGAACTCACGGGCATGCGCAACCTCTATATCCGGCAGGTGGGGGCCTTCGGCGCCATCGACCGCGACCCGGGAGAGCGCGTCATCTCCGTGGCCTACTGCACGCTCATCAACGTGAAAGACTACGACGACAGTCTGCGCGAGCAGTATGGGCTGCAATGGGTCAACCTCGACGAACTGCCCACGCTCTACTCCGACCACAACATCATGGTGCGCAACGCGCTCGCACAGATACGCCGGCGCATCAACACCGAGCCGCTGGGCTTCCGGCTGCTGCCAAGCCTCTTCACGCTCACACAGCTGCAACACGTCTACGAGGCCGTGCAGGGCAGCCCCATCGACAAGCGCAACTTCCGCAAGCGCATCAAAGACATCGACTTCATCGAGAAGACGGAACTCATCGACAAGGTGACATCCAAACGGGGAGCCGCCCTCTACCGCTTCAACAAGCGCATCTACGAGGACGACCCCACCTTCAACCTGAAGTGACAACAAGCAACCCATAACTCAAAAAAGCATGTTAGAAGAACTGAAACAAAAGGTGTTCAAGGCCAATCTCGACCTTGTGAAACACCATCTCGTCATATTCACATGGGGCAATGTCTCGGGCATCGACCGCGAGAAGGGCCTCGTCGTCATCAAACCGTCGGGTGTGAGCTACGACAACATGAAGGCCGACGACATGGTGGTGGTCGACCTGCACACCGGCAAGGTGGTGGAGGGCGACCTCAAACCCTCGTCCGACACGCCCACCCACTTGGTGCTCTACCGTGAGTTTCCCGAGATAGGCGGCGTGGTACACACCCACTCCACCTACGCCACGGCGTGGGCGCAGGCCGGTCTCGACATTCCCAACATCGGCACCACTCATGCCGACTATTTCCATGACGCCATCCCCTGCACCGACGACATGACAGCCGGCCAGATGGCCGAATACGAGCACAACACGGGCGTGGTGATTGTCGACCGCTTCAAGCGCGACAACATCAACTACGTGCATACGCCGGCTGTGCTCGTCAAGAACCACGGGCCCTTCACGTGGGGCAAAGATGCCGACGAGGCGGTCTATCACGCCGTGGTGGCGGAGCAGGTAGCCAAGATGGCCCACATCTCGCTGGCCGTGAATCCGCAGACAACGATGAACCCGCTGCTCGTGGAGAAACACTTCAGCCGCAAGCACGGGCCCAACGCCTATTACGGACAGAAGAAGTAAACAAACAATCAACAAATAACTATTCCCCCACCCGGTCGGGACCTGTAAGGCCCTTGTTTCTCCCGCCAAGGAGAAGGCCGGCGAGGGGTTCCTAAATTCAAACGATTATGGTTAAAGCATTTGAGAATTTCGAAGTATGGTTTGTCACCGGCGCACAGCTTCTCTACGGGGGCGACGCCGTGGTACAGGTAGACGGTCACTCCAAGGAAATGGTGGAGGGACTGAACAACTCCGGCCGCCTGCCCGTGAAGGTGGTGTATAAAGGTACGGCCAACAGTTCGGCCGAAGTGGCCGATGTGATGGCCCGGGCCAACAACGACAAGAAGTGCATCGGCGTGATCACATGGATGCACACGTTCTCTCCCGCCAAGATGTGGATTCACGGATTGCAGATGCTCCGCAAACCGCTGCTCCACCTCCACACCCAATATAACCGGCAGATACCTTACGAGTCCATCGACATGGACTTCATGAACCTCAACCAGAGTGCCCACGGCGACCGCGAGTTTGCCCACATCCTCACCCGTCTGCGCAAGCCCCGCAAGACCGTCATCGGCTACTGGAAAGACGAGAAGACACAAGAGCGCATCGCCGTGTGGGAGCGGGTGTGCGCCGGCTGGGCCGACTCGCAGGACATGCTCATCCTCCGCTTCGGCGACCAGATGAACAACGTGGCCGTGACCGACGGCGACAAAGTGGCTGCCGAGCAGGTGTTGGGCTACCATGTAGACTACATGCCGTTCTCGGAAGTGATGACCTTCTTCAACGAAGTGAAAGATGCCGACGTTACGGCACTCGTGAAAGACGTTTACTTCAAGGAATATCAGGTGGCCGAAGACATCAAGGATGAAAACTCCGAGGCCTACCGGAAGGTGTGGAATGCCGCCAAGGCCGAACTCACCCTGCGTGCCGTGATGGCTGCCAAGGGGGCCAAGGGCTTCACCACCAACTTCGACGACTTGGGCGATGTGAACGTGGAAGAGACCGGCAAGGGCTTCGATCAGATTCCGGGACTGGCCTCCCAGCGCATGATGAGCGACGGATTCGGCTTCGGTGCCGAGGGCGACTGGAAGAGTGCCGCGCTCTATCGCACTGTCTGGTTTATGAGTCAGGGCCTCGACGGCGGCACTTCGTTCCTCGAAGACTACACGCTCAATTTCGACGGCGACAACACTTCCATCCTCGAATCGCACATGCTCGAAATCAATCCCGACATCGCGGAGGAGAAGCCACGGTTGGAGGTACACTTCCTCGGCATCGGTGTGCGCAAGACACCGACGGCCCGCCTCGTGTTCACCGCCAAGCAGGGACACGGCACCACGGCCACCATCGTGGACATGGGCAACCGCTTCCGCCTCATCGCCAACGATGTGAACCTCATCAAGAGCAAGCCGCTGCCCAAGCTGCCCGTCGCTTCGGCACTCTGGATTCCTGAACCCACCTTCGAAGTGGGCGTGGGCTGCTGGCTCAATGCCGGCGGCACGCACCACAGCTGCTTCAGCTTCGGACTCACCGACGAATACTGGCGCGATTATGCCGAGATTGCCGACATCGAGTGCTGCATCATCAACAAGGACACCGACATCGAGCATTTCCGTCAGGATCTGCGCGTGAACGAGGTGTACTACATGCTCAACAAGGCCCTCCGATAAGGAGGGCAGACGAGCGGACGGACAAACAAACAGGCAAGTTGGCGGCCCTATAATATAAAAGGTGGGCAGTTTGCCGATTCGGAATCGGCGCGTCAACTGCACACAACTCGTCTACTTGTCAACTCGTTTACTCGTCTACTCGCAAACTCGTAAACTCAAACAACATGGAAGCAAAATCAACCATCGAAGCCGGCAAAGCCATTCTGGGCATTGAGTTCGGCTCCACCCGCATCAAAGCCGTCCTCATCGACGGGGAAAACAAGCCGATAGCCCAAGGCAGCCACGAATGGGAAAACCGGCTCGTGAACGGACTGTGGACTTACAGCATCGATGCCATCTGGGCCGGACTGCAAGATTGCTACGCCAATCTGCGCGCGGATGTCAAGCGGCAGTATGGCACGGAGATACGGTCGCTGGCCGCCATCGGCATCAGCGCCATGATGCACGGCTACATGCCTTTCGGCGCCGACGACAAGATACAGGTGCCTTTCCGCACGTGGCGCAACACCAACACCGCACAGGCTGCGGCCGAACTATCGGAGCTCTTCGCGTTCAACATCCCCTTGCGCTGGAGCATCTCGCATCTCTATCAGGCCATCCTCAACGGCGAGGAGCACGTGAAAGACATCAAGTTTCTCACCACACTGGCCGGCTATATCCACTGGCAGCTCACGGGCGAAAAGGTGCTGGGCATCGGCGACGCCTCGGGTATGCTCCCCATTGACCCCGACACGAAAAACTATGACGCCCGCATGGTGGAGCAGTTCGACCGCCTCGTGGCCCCCAAGGGCTTCGGCTGGCGGCTCTCCGACCTTCTGCCCCGGGTGCTCCCGGCAGGCGAAAGTGCCGGGCGGCTTACTCCCGAGGGTGCCAAACTCCTCGACCCCTCCGGCCATCTGGAGCCCGGCACACCGCTCTGTCCCCCCGAAGGCGATGCCGGAACGGGCATGACCGCCACCAACTCGGTGAAGCAGCGCACGGGCAACGTGTCGGCCGGAACTTCCTCATTCTCAATGCTCGTGCTCGAGAAGAATCTCTCGAAGCCCTACGAGGTGATAGACATGGTGACCACGCCCGACGGCAGTCCTGTGGCTATGGTGCATTGCAACAACTGCACCTCCGATCTCAACGCATGGGTCAACCTCTTCAAGGAGTATCAGCAACTGCTGGGCGTGCCCGTCGACATGAACGAGGTGTTCGGCAAACTCTACAACCATGCGCTCACGGGCGATGCCGACTGCGGCGGACTCGTGGCCTACAACTATTTCTCGGGCGAACCCGTGACAGGCTTGGCCGAGGGCCGACCGCTCTTTGTGCGCTCGGCGGGCGACAAGTTCAGCCTCGCCAACTTCATGCGCGCCCATCTGCATGCCGCCGTCGGTGTGCTCAAGATAGGCAATGACATCCTGTTCAAGGAAGAGAAGGTGGCCGTCGACCGCATCACCGGCCACGGCGGACTGTTCAAGACACCCGGCGTGGGACAGCGCATCCTGGCCGCCGCGCTCAACTCTCCCATCTCTGTGATGGAGACAGCGGGCGAAGGCGGAGCGTGGGGAATAGCCCTGCTTGCCTCTTTCCTCGTGAACAACGAGGCCCACCTGTCGCTCCCCGACTTCCTCGACAGCCGGGTGTTTGCCGGCAACAAGGGCACAGAAGTGGCTCCCACGCCCGAAGACGTGGCAGGCTTCAACGCTTACATCGAAAACTACAAGGCGGGCCTCGGGATAGAACTGGCCGCCGTGAAGTGGAAGAAATGACCCGCAGCGAGATGCAGGGAGTGGTAGGACAGTCCGCTACGGCCATGTCTTTCCACTCCTTGCACGCTCCGCTCCCCCTCCTCCGTCCGCCTCTCGGGCGCATGGAGACACCGAACCGAACAATCACTCAATAATTCAACAAAATCATGAAACGACTTATTACCACCACGCTCCTTTCGGCAGCGTTCGCCCTCGGCGTGAATGCCCAAGACGCAACAGCCACCATCCATGCCGACAAGGGCACTCAGAAAATCAACAAGGAAATCTACGGACAGTTTGCCGAACACCTCGGAACCTGCATCTACGGCGGTCTGTGGGTGGGCGAAAACTCCCCCATCCCCAACACCAAGGGTTACCGCAACGACGTGTTTCAGGCCTTGAAAGACCTCCACGTGCCCGTGCTGCGCTGGCCGGGCGGCTGCTTTGCCGACGACTATCACTGGATGGACGGCATCGGTCCGCGTGACAAGCGACCTTCCCTGCGCAACAACAACTGGGGAGGCACCATCGAAGACAACTCCTTCGGTACGCACGAGTTCCTCAACCTCTGCGAGATGTTGGGCTGCGAACCCTACATCAGCGGCAATGTGGGCTCCGGCACGGTGAAGGAAATGGCCCAATGGGTGGAATACATGACCAGCGACGGCGACACACCGATGGCCAAACTGCGCCGCCAGAACGGGCGCGAGAAGGCGTGGAAAGTGAAATACTTCGGCATCGGCAACGAGGCGTGGGGCTGCGGAGGCAACATGCGCCCGGAATATTACAGCGACCTCTTCCGCCAATACAACACCTATCTGCGCAACTACGACGACAAAAACCGCCTCTTCCGCATCGCCAGCGGGGCCAATGCCGGCGACACCAACTGGACGAAGGTGCTCATGGAGCGCATCGGCGACCGGATGCAGGGCGTGTCTCTACACTACTATGCCGTGCGCGACTGGCGCAAACACGGGTCTGCCACCCGCTTCACCGACGGCGAATACTACAACACGCTCTTCACCAGCCTCAAGATGGACGAACTGGTGAAAGACCACATCGCCGTGATGGACAAGGCCGACCCCAAGAACCGCGTGGCCCTCATGGTGGACGAATGGGGCACTTGGTGGGACGAGGAACCGGGCACCATACGCGGACACCTCTACCAGCAAAACTGTATACGCGACGCAATGGTGGCCGCCCTCACGCTTAACATCTTCCACAAGTACACCGAACGGGTGAAGATGGCCAACATCGCACAGGTGGTGAATGTACTCCAGTCGATGATTCTCACCGACACCAAGGGCACGGGACACATGGTGCTCACACCGACCTACCATGTGTTCAAGATGTATCGCGACTTCCAAGAAGCCACCTATCTGCCCGTCGACCTCCAGACGGCCATCTATCCGCACGCCGACGGGCAGGAGAACATTCCCGAGGTGAGCATTTCCGCAGCCCGCAAAGCCGACGGCTCCATCGTGGTGGCACTGGCCAACGTGATGCTCGACAAGGCCCGCGAGGTGAAGGTGAGTCTCGACGGCATGGGCGCAAAAGCCGTGAAGACAGCCACGGGCAGCATCCTCACATCGAAGAAAATCAACGACTACAACGACTTTGAGCATCCCGATGTGGTGAAACCGCAGGCTTTCAACGACGCCAAGGTGAAGAAAAACACCCTTACGGTAAAAATTCCTGCCAAATCAATCGTCGTTTTAAATTTAAAATAGTATATTTGCAACACGTGATGTCCGCTGCCTGCCCGTCAAAAGGACAGGCTGCGGATTGTCAATAGGTAGAGGGACACAGCCGGGCTATAAGGCTGTCGGCTCCGATGTCTGACGGGCGAAGCGAGTGCCGGTCTCCAATGTCTGTAAGCGACAAGGCCGTTGTCTTAACTCCTTAACTCCCTTTAACTCCCTTTAATTCCTCAAGAAAGATAACCCATCATCAAACACATGAACGATAAAAAAACAATGAATCTTGCAGCCGACAACATCCGTATTCTGGCTGCTTCAATGGTCGAAAAAGCCAAATCGGGCCACCCCGGAGGTGCTATGGGCGGAGCCGACTTTATCAACGTGCTCTACTCCGAATTTCTCGTCTACGACCCCGAGAATCCCGAGTGGGAAGGCCGCGACCGCTTCTTCCTCGACCCGGGCCACATGGCTCCCATGCTCTACTCGCAGCTGGCACTCATCGGCAAGTTTTCGCTCGACGACCTGCAGCAGCTCCGCCAGTGGGGCTCGGTGACTCCCGGCCACCCCGAGCGCGAACTCGCCCGCGGCATCGAGAACACTTCCGGGCCGCTGGGACAGGGCCACACGTTTGCCGTGGGTGCCGCCATCGCCGCCAAATTTCTCAAGGCCCGCCTGGGCGACGTGATGCGCCAGACCATCTATGCCTACATCTCCGACGGCGGCGTGCAGGAGGAAATCTCGCAAGGCGCAGGCCGCATCGCCGGCACATTGGGCCTCGACAACCTCATCATGTTCTACGATGCCAACGACATCCAGCTCTCCACAGAGACCAAGGTGGTGACCGTGGAAGACACGGCCAAGAAATATGAGGCGTGGGGATGGTTTGTCCAGAAGATAGACGGCAACGACTGCGACCAGATTCGTGAAGCCCTCCGCAAGGCGCAGGCCGAGACCGAGCGTCCCTCGCTCATCATCGGGCACTGCATCATGGGCAAAGGTGCCCGCAAGGACGATAACTCCAGCTATGAGCGCAACTGCAAGACCCACGGTGCTCCGCTTGGCGGCGAAGCTTTCGTGAACACGGTGAAGAATCTCGGCGGCGACCCGGAGCATCCCTTCAAGATATTCCCCGAGGTGGAGAAACTCTACGCCCACCGCAAGGAGGAACTCAAAAAGATTGTGGCCGCGCGCCATGCCGAAAAGGCTGCGTGGGCCAAGGCCAATCCCGAGAAGGCCGCCCGGATGGAAGAGTGGTTCAGCGGCAAGGCCCCGAAGATAGACTGGAGCAAGGTGCAACAAAAAGCCGGGGCTGCCACCCGCGGTGCTTCGGCCACGGTGCTGAGCGTGCTGGCCGAGCAGGTGCCCAACATGATTTGCGCCAGTGCCGACCTTTCCAACTCCGACAAGACCGACGGCTTCCTCAAGAAGACCCACGACCTGCAGCGCGGCGACTTCAGCGGTGCTTTCTTCCAAGCCGGCGTGGCCGAACTCACCATGGCCTGCTGCTGCATCGGCATGGCCCTGCACGGCGGTGTGATTCCTGCCTGCGGCACATTCTTCGTGTTCTCCGACTACATGAAACCGGCGGTGCGCATGGCTGCGCTGATGGAACTGCCCGTGAAGTTCATCTGGACCCACGACGCTTTCCGCGTGGGCGAAGACGGCCCCACCCACGAGCCCGTGGAGCAGGAAGCGCAAATCCGGCTCATGGAGAAACTCAAAAACCACCACGGGCGCAACAGTATGCTCGTCGTGCGTCCGGCCGATGCCGAGGAGACCACTGTGTGCTGGCGCATGGCCATGGAAAACACGGCCACCCCGACGGCTCTCATCCTCTCGCGCCAGAACATCGAGATGCTGCCCGAGGGCAACGACTACGGTCAAGCCGAGAAAGGAGCCTACATCGTGGCCGGCTCCGACGAACAGTTCGATGTCATTCTGCTCGCTTCCGGTTCTGAGGTTTCCACGCTCGAAGCCGGTGCCAAGCTGCTCCGCCAAGACGGCGTGAAACTGCGTGTGGTGAGCGTCCCCTCCGAGGGTCTCTTCCGCAGCCAACCCAAGGACTATCAAGAGCGCATCCTGCCCGCAGGCAGCAAAATATTCGGTCTGACAGCCGGTCTGCCCGTCACCCTTGAAGGTCTCGTGGGAGCCAACGGCAAGGTGTGGGGCTTGGAGAGCTTCGGATTCTCCGCTCCCTACAAGGTGCTTGACGAGAAACTCGGCTACACGGGCGAGAATGTCTACAAGCAGGTGAAAGCCATGCTGTAGAGTAAGATGCAAAAATTCAAGCATTCAAAGATTCAAAGGCCTTTCCCCAACGTGTAGGAGCAGTGCTTGATGCCTGCCCGCACGATTTGAAAAATCGTATCACACGCTATCGGCCGGTCGCACCCGCAGCCTCGGGAATGTTTCTGCCAAACGCGTTCGCTCGGCCGCAGATGTGGGAGAACGTTTCTCCGAAACGTACGGGCAGGCATCAAGCACTGCCCCTACTGCCCGATATTTTTGAATCTTTGAATGCCTGAATCTTTGAATGTTAGAAACATTTGAATATTTAACTATTTGAATTTTAAATTTATACGACTATGGAAGTAAAGACAGTTGGACTGGCCTGCGACCACGCCGGTTTCCCCTTGAAGCGATTTGTGTTAGACTATTTAGAGAAGAAGGGCTACCCCATCAAGGATTTCGGCACCTACAGTGACGAGAGTGTAGACTATCCCGACTTCGCCCATCCACTGGCCAAAGCCATCGAGAGCGGGGAAGTCTATCCCGGTATTGCCATCTGTGGCAGCGGTGAGGGCATGGCCATCACGCTCAACAAGCATCAGGGTGTGCGCGCCGGACTGGCTTGGAGCAAGGATATAGCCGAACTTATCCGCCAACACAACGACGCCAACGTGCTCGTGCTCCCCGGCCGCTTCATCGACAACAAGACAGCCGAGGCCATTATGGACGAGTTTTTCAAAGCTTCCTTCGAGGGCGGCCGCCACGAACGCCGCGTGAAGAAGATACCTGATAGTGGCGAATAATCCCAACAAAAACACATCCGCCAAAACTCTCCAACCGGAACGGGAAGTCGGCTTCAGACAACAGAAAAGGTTCGCTTGTCTTCTCGTCCGGGGTCACTGAGTTTGCGAAAGAGCCACACTTGGAAGCAAAAATGGGCACAGTTGCATTGCAACTGTGCCCATTTCGTAATCCCGGTTGGGCCCTTTCAAGCCCGTTTTCAAGTCCGGATATATGTCAACAAAAATCAAACGGTTGATAATCAGCGTTTTAAAAACACCGTCAAAATCGCCCATTTACGGCGAGTGGCCTTTCCTTTGAAAATATCGCAAGCACAGAGGCCGAAAACGAACAAATAGTTTGACAACTATCTTTTCAGAATGCCCCCCACCAACTATCAACCGGCCCGTCTTTTATTAGAAAATTCCATCTGGCCAACTATCAACCGGCCCGTCCTTTATTAGAAAATTCCATCTGGCCAACTATCAACCCAATCGTCCTTCAGTAGAAAGTTCCGTCCCCCCAAATATCAACCACCCCACCCTTTGGTGGAAAGTTCCGCCCCACCAAAGGGTGGGGCAGGCTTTCCTCCGCGAGGCCCTCCCCTCCTTCGGAGGGGTCGGGGGAGGCTCCCCCTCCTCAAAACGAATAGGAGAAACCGAGGCTCAAATACTCCTTGAGCTGAAAGTAGCCGTGGCGATCATCGTACTTGGCCCCATCGTCGAAGCGGGGATAGAGGAAGATGTTGGCCGCGATGTAGCGGTTGAAGCGGAAGACAAACGTATTCTCCCACTCCAGTTCGGCACGCTTATAGGTGGTGTAGCCGTAGAAGCGCGTCTTCCAGTTGATGTTGTCGCAGAACTTCCACGACAGATCCACGGTTAACTCCGAACCGTAGTCGGTCAGCTGCCTCTTGCCGTCATCGATGCCGTAGCGGGTGGCCAGTTCCGGACGGCGCACATATTTCCAGTTCATGGCCATCGGGGCGAGATGCACACTTCCCGTGAGCCGCTTGCGGAACAGTTCTACGTTGTAGTCCATACCGACAGACAGGTTCAAAGAAAAAGGAGCCATGAACGAAGCATAGATGCGCTGGTCGTTGGTCTTGTAGGTGCGCAGCGACTGCGTCTGCGCGATCACCTGCACGGTGTAGTACCACCGTCGGGTGGCCTGCAAGCCCAGTTTGGTGGTATAGCGGAGGAGGTCTTCAGTCATGCGGTAGGAGTGGATGGAGTCGCCGCGCGATGTCTGCAAACCCAGTTTCACCTCCAGTTTGTTGTCCCACTTCACCTTCTGCTTGTTGTTGTAGTTGGCCTGCATCACCACGTAGCCCAGCATCGAGTAGTTGCTCTCGCCGCCCTTATACCAGTTGCCCGACACATAGTTTTGCATAAACTGCAGGTTGTAGTCACCGAGAATCGTCCAAAAGTTAGGTTTTTTCACCAACACATCCACCGGCACCACATCCGTCTGCATGGGCTGCACCACGATGTCGTCCACGATTTTAGGCTCCACGCGCACGGGCCGCTCGGCCTTGTCAGCCGGTATGATGTTCACGATATCGAGGTCGCTCTCCCCCGTTTTCACAAGATCGGGGCGTTTCAAGTAGATATTCATCAGTGCGCCGTCTATCAGTTGGTTTGCAGTAGATTGCCCGGTTGATGTGCTGTCGAGACTGAACAAGCGGGCCGCAGGCCGGTGATAGAACGTGAGCGGCGTGAAAAGCACCGAGGTCGCAGCCCGCAGGCCGCCCCCCCCCGTGGTGCTACTCTTGGCCCGGAGCGAATCGACGCGCCGGTGAAGCAACGAAAGAGAGTCAAGATAATTCGCATAGATTCCGGCCACAGGCCGCCCCGCGGAATGACCGTTCTGAGCCCCCCTGCCCTGCCCTGCCGCCGGCATGGCCGCAAACCACGTGAGGACGGCTGTCAGGCCGAGGATATATCTGTTAATGTTCGTCATGTCGATGTCAGTGAAAGATATTCTACAATGTGTATCTTTTTCGCCGGCAAAGGTAGAAATAAAAAAGTGAAGCAGCAAAAAACTTAGCCTTTTATTTCGCTGTACGCGAAAAAACCACTACCTTTGCAACTTGTTATAACAGAACATATTTTCTTAAAAAACTTTCATACATCGTGGCTGAAACAAAGTATATTTTCGTCACCGGCGGAGTGGTCTCCTCGCTTGGCAAGGGCATCATCTCATCGTCGATAGGCAAACTCCTGCAAGCCAGGGGCTACAACATCACCATCCAGAAGTTCGACCCGTATATCAACATCGACCCGGGCACGCTCAACCCCTACGAGCACGGCGAGTGCTACGTCACCGTGGACGGCATGGAAACCGACCTCGACCTCGGACACTACGAGCGGTTTACGGGCATACAGACCACCAAAGCCAACTCGCTCACCACGGGCCGCATCTACAAGGCCGTGATAGACAAGGAGCGGCGGGGCGACTATCTGGGAAAGACCATACAGGTGGTGCCGCACATCACCGATGAAATCAAGCGCAACGTGAAGCTCCTCGGCAAGAAATACCACTACGACTTCGTCATCACCGAGATAGGCGGAACCATCGGCGACATCGAGAGTGCGCCCTTCATGGAGGCCATCCGGCAGCTCAAGTGGGAGCTGGGGCGCGACGCGCTGAGCGTACACCTCACCTACGTGCCCTATCTGAAGGCCGCCGGCGAACTGAAAACGAAGCCTACGCAGCACAGCGTGAAGGAGTTGCAGAGTGTGGGCATACAGCCCGACGTGCTCGTGCTGCGCACGGAGAAGCATCTCGACGAGAACATCCGCAAGAAGGTGGCCGCCTTCTGCAATGTCGACTTCGACTGCGTGATACAGAGTGAAGACCTGCCCAGCATCTATGAAGTGCCCATCGGTATGCAGGCCCAAGGCCTCGACACGGCCATCCTGCGCAAGATGGGCATCACGCCGGGCGAGACACCCACCCTCGGCCCGTGGCGCGCATTCATCGAGCGGCGCAACAAGGCCACCAAGACCGTCAGCATCGGACTCGTGGGAAAATACGACTTGCAGGATGCCTACAAGAGCATCCGCGAGAGCCTCTCCCATGCCGGCACCTATAATGACTATAAGGTGAACATCAACTTCATCAACTCCGAGACCATCACCGAGGCCAACGTGGCCGAAAAACTCAAGGGACAGGACGGCATCGTCATCTGCCCGGGATTCGGACAGCGCGGCATCGAGGGCAAGATCGTGGCCGCCCACTACACCCGCACCCACGATATTCCCACCTTCGGCATCTGTCTGGGTATGCAGATGATGGTGATCGAGTTTGCCCGCAACGTGCTGGGCTATGCCGATGCCAATTCGCGCGAGATGGACGAGAAGACACCCCACAACGTGATCGACATCATGGAGGAGCAGAAAAACATCTCCAACATGGGCGGCACCATGCGTCTGGGGGCCTACGAGTGCGTACTGCGGCAGGGCTCGCGCGTGTTCGACATCTACAAGCAGGAGCACATACAGGAGCGCCACCGCCACCGCTACGAATTCAACAACGACTACCAGACCGAGTATGAGAAACACGGTATGATGTGCGTGGGGCGCAATCCCGAAAGCGACCTCGTGGAAATCGTCGAGATACCCGGCCTCAAGTGGTACATCGGCACGCAGTATCATCCCGAATATCAGTCTACGGTGCTCAAGCCACACCCGCTCTTCGTGGATTTCGTGAAGACGGCGATAGAGAACAAGGATAAAAAGTAAACACATAGCATATCAATGGATAAGAATACAATCATCGGCATGGTGCTGATAGCCGCGCTCCTCTTCGGATACAGCTGGTACAGCCAGCCATCGGCCGAGGAGCAGCGTGCGGCATTCGTGCAGGATTCCATAGCGCAGGCAAAAAAGAGAGAACTCGAAAAGGCACAGAAGGCCAATGCCGCCGCCCGCAAGCAAACCGAACAGCAACAGGCGGCTGCCGACACCACAGCACTCTTCCATGCGGCCATGCAGGGAGAGGAACAGCGGGTGGTGCTGAAAAACAATAAGGTGGAGCTCACGCTCAACTCCAAGGGAGCCACCGTGGAGCGGGCGGTTGTAAAGAACTATGTGGGCCACGACATCAACGTGAAAGACGGCTCCAAAGACCGCAAAGACGTGACGCTCTTCGAGGGTAAAGACCAGAGTCTGAAGTTCATGCTCGCCGCCAAAGAGGCCAACATCAACACGGCAGACCTCTACTTCACGCCGTCGGCACAGACCGACTCCACTGTCACCTTCACGGCTTCGGCCGGTGCAGGGCGCAGTCTGTCGCTGAAATACACGCTCGGCCGGGATTATCTGCTCCACATGCAACTGAGCGTGGATGGCATGGGAGGCCTCTTCGCCCCCGACATGAAGACGCTCGACATCGACTGGCAGGACAGGGTGAAACAGCAGGAGCGCGGTTTCACTTTCGAGAACCGCTATGCCACACTCACCTATCACGAAACCGCCGGGGGCACTGACTACCTGAGCGAAACGAGCGAAAAGGTGGACGAACCCTGCAAGGAGTCCATCGACTGGGTGGCGTTCAAGAACCAATTCTTCTCGGCTGTGATGATCGTCAAGGACGATTTTCAGAAAAACGCGCTGCTCACGAGCATACCGCAGGAGAAGGGCTCGGGCTACCTGAAGCAGTATCAGGCACGGCTCAAGACGGCCTTCGACCCCAACGGCAGGCAGCCATCGGAGTTTGAATTCTATTTCGGCCCCAACGACTTCCGCCTGCTCCAAAAGGTGGAACATGAGAGCCGGTTCGGCAAGTCGCTGGAGATGGAGCGTCTTGTCTATCTCGGATGGCCGCTCTTCCGCTGGATCAACCGCTTCTTCACCATCTACGTGTTCGACTTCCTGCGCAACTACTTCCCCATGGGCATCGTGCTCATCCTCATCACGCTGCTGCTCAAGGTGCTCACCTACCCCATGGTGAAGAAGAGCTACATGAGCTCGGCCAAGATGCGCGTGCTCAAACCGAAACTCGAAGAGGCCACCAAGCAATATGACAAGCCCGAAGACCAGATGCAGAAGCAGCAGGCCATGATGGCCGAATACAGCAAGTATGGCGTGAGCCCGCTCTCGGGCTGTCTGCCCATGCTCATACAGATGCCCATCTGGATAGCCATGTTCAACTTCGTGCCCAATGCCATACAGCTGCGCGGACAGAGTTTTCTGTGGATGAAAGACCTGAGCACGTTCGACCCGCTCTTTGAGTGGAACCACAACCTGTGGCTCATCGGCGACCACCTCTCGCTCACATGCATCCTCTTCTGTGTGGCCCAAGTGCTCTATTCGTGGATGACCATGCGCCAGCAGCGCGACCAGATGGTGGGCCAGCAGGCCGAGCAGATGAAGATGATGCAGTGGATGATGTATCTCATGCCGCTCATGTTCTTCTTCATGTTCAACGACTATTCCTCCGGACTCAACTTCTACTACTTCGTGTCGCTGTTTTTCTCGGCAGCCATCATGTGGACTTTGCGCAAGACCACCAACGACAAGAAACTGCTCGAAATACTCGAAGCGCGCTACCGCGAAAACAAGAACAACCCCAAGAAGCAGAGCGGACTGGCCGCCCGCCTGCAGGCCATGCAGGAAATGCAACGCCGGCAGATGGAACAGACCAAGAAGAAATAAACACACCAATACAATGAACAAGACTATCGCCATCATGGCTGCCGCCCTCACGCTGGGCGGCAGCCTTTCGCAGACCGAAGCACAAGTGAATATCCAAAAGAACAACATCACGCTCCAAAGCGACCGCATGACTCCCGAGGCTCTCTGGGCCATGGGGCGCATCGGGGGGGCGCAGGCTTCGCCCGACGGCCGGCGGATAGCCTACCAGGTGGGCTATTACAGCGTGAAGGAGAACAAGGGGCACCAGATACTCTATGTCATGGATGCCGACGGAAGGAACATCAGGCAGCTCACCACCGACGCCAAGAACGAGACCGACGCCGCTTGGATAGAGGGCGGACGGCGCATCGCCTTCCTGCGCGACGGACAGCTGTGGGCCATGAATGCCGACGGCACCGGCCGACGGCAGCTCACCAATGACAAGACCGACATCGAGGGATTCAAGTTTTCGCCCGACGGACGGCACGTGCTCCTCATCAAGAGCCTCCCCTACCACGGCACCATCAAGGCCAATCCCACCGACCTGCCGAAGGCTACGGGCCGCCTCGTCACCGACATGAACTACCGGCACTGGGATCACTACGTGGAGACCATCGCCCATCCGTTTGTCGCCGGGGTCAACGACGGTAAGGTTGACGGGGGCGTGGACATCCTCGAAGGGCAACCCTATGAGAGCCCGCTGGCTCCTTTCGGCGGCATCGAGCAGTTCGACTGGAGCAAGGACTCCAAGTGCGTGGCCTACACGTGCCGCAAGAAAGAGGGCGTGCAGTATGCCATCTCCACCGATGCCGACATCTACCTTTATAATATAGACACCCGCGAAACGCGCAACCTGTGCAAGCCGGCCGACTATCGGGAACCGGCCATCAATGCCACCAAGACGATGAAGACACAGGCCGTGAACCACCAGAGCGGCGACATGAACGTGGGCTACGATGTGAATCCGCGCTTCTCGCCCGACGGAAAGTACATCGCTTGGCAGAGTATGGCGCACAATGGCTATGAGAGCGACCGCAACAGACTGTGTGTCTACGACCTCCGGACGGGCGAAAAGAAATATGTCGCCGAGAGTTTCGACTCCAACGTGGAAGACTTCTGCTGGGCTGCCGACTCCCGCACGCTCTACTTCCTGGGCATCTGGCATGCCTGCGTGATGGTCTATCAAACCAATCTCGACGGACAGGTGAAACAGCTCACCGACGGCTGGTACGACTACGGCTCGGTGCAACTGCTGGGCAACGAGGGCAAGCAGCTGCTCGTCACCCGCCACTCCATCAGTCATCCCGACGACCTTTTCGCCGTCACTCCGGCCAAGAAGGCCAAGGCCTCCAAAGTGGTGCAACTCACGGATGAGAACAAGCATATCTTCGACCAGCTCGCTTTGGCCAAAGTGCAGGAGCGTTGGGTGAAGACAACCGACGGCAAGGAGGAGCAGGTGTGGATCATCCTGCCGCCCCACTTCGACCCCGCAAAGAAATATCCCGCCCTGTTATTCTGTGAAGGCGGGCCGCAGAGCCCCGTCTCCCAGTTCTGGAGCTACCGCTGGAATTTCCAAATCATGGCGGCCAACGACTATGTGATCGTGGCCCCCAACCGTCGCGGACTTCCCGGCTACGGCTCTGCGTGGAACGAAGAGATTTCCGGCGACTGGACCGGGCAGTGCATGAACGACTATCTCAGTGCCATAGATGATGCCGTGGCCAACCTGCCGTTTGTCGACAAAGACCGGCTCGGGGCCGTGGGTGCCTCGTTCGGCGGCTTCTCGGTCTACTATCTGGCCGGTCATCACGACAAGCGTTTCAAGGCGTTCATTTCCCACGACGGTGCGTTCAACCTCGAATCGATGTACACCGACACCGAGGAGGCATGGTTCTCCAACTGGGAATATGAGGATGCCTACTGGAACAAAGACCTCACGGCCAACGCCAAGAGAACCTATGAGAACAGTCCGCACAAGTTTGTTGACAAATGGGACACGCCCATCCTCTGCATCCACGGAGAGAAAGACTATCGCATCAATGCCAATCAAGGCATGGGAGCGTTCAACGCCGCCCGCCTGCGTGGCATTCCGGCAGAGCTGCTCATCTTCCCCGACGAGAACCACTGGGTGCTCAAACCGCAAAACGGCATCCTCTGGCAGCGCACGTTTTTCAACTGGCTCGACCGGTGGCTGAAGAAGAAGTAAAGAGGGAAAGAGGTAAAAAAATAAAGGAATAAAGTAGTATAAAAAGCTCTTTTCTCATTGTCTCTTTGGTAGGACAAAGGGAAAAGAGGTAAAATAATGTGAGACAATGACACAACAAATTCAAGCAAAACTAAGTGACAGCAAAGCCATGCGCTGGACTGCCCTCGTATTGTTGGCAGGGGCAATGTTCTTTGCCTACATCTTCATGGATATCCTCTCGCCCCTGCAAAGTCTTTTGCAGACCAGCCGGGGATGGACACCCGAGGCCTTCGGCCACTATGCCGGTTCGGAGACATTCCTCAATGTGTTTGTCTTCTTCCTCATCTTTGCCGGCATCATCCTCGACAAGATGGGCGTGCGTTTCACCGCAGTGCTCTCCGGCACAGTGATGTTCATTGGCGGAGCCATCAACTACTACGCCGTCACCGACGCCTTTGCAGGCAGTGCGCTCGACACGTTCTTCACCAATCATCTCAACCTGCCGCAGGCCTGGTGGAATGTCACCCCGTGGTTTGAAGGCATGCCCGCCTCCGCCAAGTTGGCCGCCTGCGGCTTTATGGTGTTCGGTTGCGGTGCCGAGATGGCCGGTATCACCGTCAGCCGAGGCATCGTGAAGTGGTTCACAGGCCACGAAATGGCTTTGGCCATGGGCGTGGAGATGGCCATTGCCCGTGTGGGTGTGGCCGTGGTGATGGCCGGTTCGCCACTCATCGCATCGATAGCCCCCGTCAGTGTGAGCCGTCCGGCAGCCGTGAGCCTGCTGCTTCTCTGCATCGGGCTCATCAGTTTCATTGCCTACGGCTTCATGGACAGAAAGCTCGACGCACAGGGAGTGGTAGAAGAAAAGGAAGAACCCTTCAAGGTGAGCGACATCGGGAAGATACTTTCCAGCAAGATGTTCTGGGTTGTGGCCCTGCTCTGCGTGCTCTATTACAGTGCCATCTTCCCCTTCCAGAAGTACGCCATCAACATGTTGCAGTGCAACCTCGGCTTCTCGGCCGAGTCAGCCGGCTACGTGTTCTCCGTGTTCCCGCTCGGTGCGGCAGCCGTCACCCCGGCTCTCGGCGGCTTCCTCGACCATCGCGGCAAGGGTGCCACGATGCTCATTCTGGGTGCCATCCTGATGATTGCGTGCCATTTGACATTCGCTTTCGTCGTGCCCGCCACCCAGAATGTGTTCATCACCCTCACGGCCATCGTGGTGCTCGGCATCTCTTTCTCGCTCGTGCCCGCTGCCCTCTGGCCTTCCGTTCCCAAGCTGATAGAACCCAAACTCCTCGGCAGTGCCTACGCCTTGATATTCTGGATTCAGAACATCGGCCTCTATGCCTTCCCGATGGTCATTGGCAACGTGTTGCAAAGTTCCAACCCCGGTGTCACCGACCCGCTGAAATACAACTACACGGCTCCGATGTGTCTCTTCGCCTCGCTGGGTGTGGCTGCACTGCTGCTCGGTCTCTACCTGAAATTCATCGACAAGAAAGGCGGCTACGGACTGGAAGAGCCCAACATCAAATGACATTCGCTGCACCGGGACGGCCAATGCGACCTGCGGAACACAAGATTTCCACATGAGGTGTCAAGTGTCTTGCCTCCCGGCAGGCGGCAGACAAACCGCCAAAAGCGAACAAGCACCATCAAAGAAAAAGCAAAATGAACATCCTGATCATTTCCGGTCATAACGACCTCAACAACTCCGTGGCCAATGCGGCCATCCTCGACGAGACAGCCCGGCAGCTTCCCGAAGCCGAGGTGCGCAAGCTCGATGCCCTCTATCCCGACTACCGCATCAATGTGGAAGCCGAACAGGAAGCCTTGCGCAAGGCCGACCTCATCGTCTGGCAGTTCCCCTTCTACTGGTATTCGTTGCCTGCACTGATGAAGAAGTGGCTCGACGAAGTGTTTGTCCACGGTTTTGCACACGGTTCGACAGCCGTACTTGGCGGCAAGAAATTTCTTGTTTCGTTCACCACCGGTGCCCCGGCCGAGTTCTATACCGGAAAAGAAGGCTCCGTGGGCGACATCCACCACATGATAGAGATGTTCTCCGCCACCGCCATGCTCTGCCGCCTCGACTATCAGGGGGCCATGTGGCTCAACGGCGTGAGCTATGCCAACCGCCAGACGGAAGAGGCCATCAGGCAGCAGCAAGCCGAGGCCCGCAAGTATGCCGGCAAACTGATAGCCCGCATCAAGGAAATCGCCAAGGGTTGATCTCCTGTCCGAACACCGATACAAAGAGCGGATGCACCTGCGACACAACGATCGTGTCAACAGGTGCATCCGCTTTTCTCGTGCCCTCCGCCCTATGGTCCTTAAAGTCCGGTTGATGGATGGTAGAAAGTTCTCGGGGGTAGAACAGATTGTCAAACTATTTGTCCGTTTTCGGGCTCTCTGCTTGCGATGTTTGCAACAAGCAAGCCACCCGGGTACAAATGAGCGATTTTGGCGATGTTTCCAAAACGCTGACAATCAGTCATTTGAACTTTATTGACATGAGACGGAGGCCGAAAACCGGTCTGAAAAGGCCCAAACGGGTTTGAAAAATGGCCACAGTTGCGTTGCCACTGTGGCCATTTCAGCTTTCAACTGTAGCCCTTTTGCAAGTTCGGAGAACCCGAATGAGAAAACAGGCAGACTTTTCCGGTGGCTTAAAGCCGATATTCCGCCCTCATTGGAGAATTTCTGCAGAGGTGTTTTTGTTAATATTATTCGCCACTGTCCGGCAACCTTCAGTCCTCAAGGCACATCACCTCGTCGGGCAACACAATCTTGCCCGTGGCGGCACTGTAGGTGCCCATCACGAAGCAGTGGCCGGCATCGGCTGAGAAGATGCGGAAGAGGTCGTCGTAGCGGTAGGCGTCGGTGTCATAGACCACGCAGGCCGGTACTGCCTTGCCGGCTTCCCGGCCGCCGGACAACGACAGGGCAAGATGGCCCTCGGGCAGCGACAGCCGGTCGCCGACGGTGAAGGAAGCGCGCAAACCATGGCGCGCAGCATGTTTCCGGCAACGCGCCGTCATCGCTTCCGAACCGATGAAATGATAGTAACTGCCTGCGGATGAGTCGGCATCCGTGAAGCCCAACATGCGCCGGGTGTGCCATGCCACCATGCGCAGCAGTGCCAGTGAGGCCTTGAGATAGATGGCCGTCTTGATGGGCAGTGCCAGCAGACGGCTCATGCCCCCGTAGTGCTTGCGGAAGAAAATGAGCATCGCGCCATAGAACACATGCACATAGCGGAAGCTCGAATGCTGGGTGCTCTCGCCCTTGTAGTGGAGTATCTTGGCCGGCAGGTAGTAGTTGTGATAGCCGCCTTTCAGCAGACGGTAGGAAAGGTCAATGTCTTCCCCATACATGAAGAAGTCTTCGTCGAGCAGCCCCACACGGTCGATCGCCTCCCGACGGAGCAGACAGAAGGCACCGCTCACCACCTCGATGCGTGCCGGGGCGTCCCAAGGCAGGTGGCCCATGTAGTAACGGGCAAACCGCCGGCTGTGCGGAAAACGACTGCACAGCCCCACCATCTTGTAAAAAGCCACGACGGGCCGTGGCAGTCCGCGTCGAGACTCGCGGGCATCGCTGCCGTCGGCCTGCAACATGCGCACCCCGAGCGACCCGGCATCGGCGTGCGCATCCATGAAGCCGAGTGCCTCGTGCAGCGTCGTCTCACCCACGATGGTGTCGGGGTTGAGCAACAGCACATACTCACTCGCCGTATCGGCAATGGCCAGATTGTTGGCCCGGGCAAAACCGAGGTTGTGCCGACCGGCGATGACCGTCACTTCGGGAAACTCCCGCGAGAGATATTCCACGCTGCCATCGCGCGAATGGTTGTCCACCACCACCACCTGCGCGTCGATGCCCGCCAAGGCTCGCCGCAGCGAACAAAGGCATTGCCCGGCATAGTCTTTCACATTATAGTTGACAATGACAACCGTCAGTTTCTTCATCATGAATCGTTGGTTTCTCCGGAGACATGTTTTCGTTTCCCGTGCCGGCGGCTATCCCTGCCGGCCGGCTTCCCCCTCACACCGCTTGCGGGTGGGCACCACGAGCAACAGACAGAGTAGCAGGATGATGGCCAGATAGCCGAAAGCCGCCTTCACGAAGAGATAATAGAGCAGCGTGTTGGCCACAAGCAGACTTTCGAGCAGGACCAGTCTCAGCAGGCCCCACTTCTTCAAGGCCTCTGCGGGCCGGACTTCGAGGGCGGCCCGCACCGCCCCAAACCTGAACAGGCGCAACGCGAGCGGAATGGTTGCGATGGTGAGCAGTTCGAAGCCGGCAAGCACCATGAACTCAAGGCCGTGACGGCCTTCGAGCCCACCCGGCACGAGCACCTCGGCCTCGAAAGCCGCACTCAGCAGCAGGGCCGCCAGAATGCCCGCCCACCATGTTGTCATCAATGTCTTTTGAGTCTTTTCCATTGTCTTGTTGATTGTCTTTTTGTTCTGTCGGGCCGGTAAGCACACGATGTCCGCGGCCCCACGGCCCTATGTCCCGAAGGGCACACGGTTGACGATGGAGCGCCCGAGCGTCACCTCGTCGGTATATTCCAGTTCGTTGCCCACGGAGATGCCGCGGGCGATGGCCGTGATCTTCACGCCCGCGGCCTGTAGCCGGCGCGAGATGTAGAAGTTGGTGGTGTCGCCCTCCATCGTGGAACTGAGTGCGAGTATCACCTCCTCCACACCGCCCTCTTCCACCCGCCGGCAGAGCGAGTCTATCTCGATGTCGCCGGGGCCTATGCCGTCCATGGGCGAGATGATGCCTCCGAGCACGTGGTAGACCCCGTGAAACTGCTGGGTGTTCTCGATGGCCATCACGTCTTGCACGTTCTCCACCACGCACACCGTCGTCCGGTCGCGCCGCTCGTCGGCACAGATGGGGCAGATGTCGGTGTCGCTGATGTTATGGCACACGCGGCAGTATTTCACTTCATGCTTGAGCGTGGTGATGGCCGCGGCAAAGCGTTCCACCTCCTCATCGTTGCGCCGCAGCGTGTGGAGCACGAGCCGCAAGGCCGTCTTGCGCCCTATGCCGGGCAGTTTGGCAAATTCGCCCACCGCTTTTTCGAGCAGGGCCGAGGGATATTGTTTTTCCAAAAGTTCTGTTTTTATTGTTCGGCAATCGACCGCCTATACCACATCAGAAACCACACACAGGCCGTCACCAGTGCGGCGGCTCCCAGTCCATAGCCCACAGTGGCGGGCAGGAAACGGCCGAAGGCCTGCGGACTGACGAAAAGGAATGTGGAGCACACCGTGGTCATGAACAGGGCAGGCACGAGGGTGATGACAAAAGGCTTACGCCGCTGCGTGAGATAGACAGTGATGGTCCATAGAGTGAACACGCTGAGCGTCTGGTTGGCCCAGCCGAAGTATTGCCAGATGATGTTGAAGCCGTTGGGATTCTCCATTTGCCACACGAGCAGGGCCACCGCGGCGGCAAACATGGGTACGCAGATGGCCAACCGGCTTTTGATGCTGCGCTGCCCCACGTGTATGGCTTCGGCAATGATGAGCCGCGCCGAGCGGAAAGCCGTGTCACCACTGGTGATGGGAGCGGCCACCACACCCAGCAGGGCGAGAATGCCACCGGCCACGCCGAGCCAGTTTTCGCACACGAGTTTCACCACCGTGGGGGCATCGAAATACTGCACGAGTGTCTTGCCATCACCGGCGGCATACTGGGCCAGAAAGGCTTCCACGCCCTCGCTGCCGACCACCTCGCGCCAACCGCCGTAGTAGAAGAAATACATCGACACCGTGGCCCAGATGAGTGCCACGAGGCCTTCGGTGATCATAGCCCCGTAGAAGATGGGGCGGCCCAGCTTCTCGTGCTTCATGCAACGGGCCATGAGCGGACTCTGCGTGGCGTGGAAACCGCTGATGGCCCCACAGGCAATGGTGATGAAGAGGCAGGGAAAGAGCGGATTGGTGCCCATGAAACTGTCGACCCCCAAGAGAGCCGCAGGCACATTGCTGTTAGCCGCGGCCGTGGCCGTCCACAGTTCGGGCAGGTCGGGCCGTTTCACGAGCAGTCCCACGAGCAGGGCGGCGGCCATGAAGAGCAGCGAGAAGGCGAAGAGGGGGTATATCTTGCCGATGATCTTGTCGATGGGGAGCATCGTGGCCACGATGTAGTAGATGAAGATGGCGACAATCCACTCCATCTTCGTGCCGGCAAGTGTCTCGAGAATGATGGCCGGACTGTAGACAAACACCACACCCACCATCATGAGCAGCAGCACGGAGAAGACGAGCATGAGCCGACGGGTGTTGCGGCCGAGGTAGGCACCCACCAGTTCGGGCAGGTTGGCTCCCTCGTGGCGCACGCTCAACATGCCGCTCAGATAGTCATGCACGGCACCGGCAAACACGCATCCCAACACAATCCACAGATAGGCCGCAGGCCCATACCACGCACCCATGATGGCTCCGAAGATGGGCCCCGTGCCGGCGATGTTGAGAAACTGTATCATGAAGATCTTCCATGTGGGCAACGGCACAAAGTCCACACCGTCGGCTTTGGCCACGGCAGGAGTGGGCCGGTCGTCGGGGCCAAACACCCGTGCGACGAATTTCCCGTAAATCAGATAGCCGACAAGGAGTGCCAGCAGACTCAAACCCAAAGTTATCATTTGTTCGGAATCGTTTTAAGTTGGTTCAAATCTTTTTTTCAGGAGTCAAAGAAAGCTTTCTCTCAGAAGTAAAGGCGGCAAAGAGAGTCGGCATTCGCTCCGCCCGTCAGGAAAAGTGGCTTGAGCATAAGCGAAAAAAGACAACAGCCTTATGGCCCGACCTTCATCGAACCTCCTGCTCCTACCGGACTTGCCGTCCGGCAAATTGATATGCAAATGTACATATTATATTTGATATAAGGAAAAAAATAAGTATCTTTGTGGCGTTTTTTCAAGATAGACAACAAGAATTCGTCATGCTCATGAGATACATCTTCTGCCTGACCCTGTGGTGTGCAGGCCTCCTTTTTCCATCCCCGGCACTCCGGGCCGCCCGCTCCGGTGACGGCGGAGCTTTCAAGGCCGTGTGGTCAGCGGTGGCTCCGCAGGCCCCCAAACACGAGGTGAGGGCCGTGTGGCTCACCACCATAGGGGGCATCGACTGGCCCCACTCCTACTCGCAGTCGCGCTTTTCCATGGAGCGGCAGCAGGCCGAACTGTGCCGCCTGCTCGACCTCTACCACCGGGCGGGCATCAACACCGTGCTGATGCAGACGCGCATACGCGCCACCACCATCTACGACGCGCCCTACGAACCGTGGGACGGCTGCCTCTCGGGCTTCCCCGGCCGCTCCCCGGGCTACGACGCGCTGCGCTTCGCCATCGACGAGTGCCACAAGCGGGGCATGGAACTGCACGCGTGGGTGGTCACCATACCCGTGGGCAAGTGGAACGGCGAGGGCTGCCGGCGGCTGCGACAGCACTTGCCGGGAGTCGTAAGACGGATTGGCACCGACGGCTACATGAACCCCGAAGATCCGCGCACGGGCGACTATCTGGCGCAACTCTGCGGCGACATCACCCGCCGCTACGACATCGACGGCATCCATCTCGACTACATACGCTATCCCGAGACCTGGAACATCCGTGTTGGTCGCGACGCGGGCCGGGCCTGCATCACAGACATCGTGAGCAAGATCGCCCGCGAGGTGAAGCGGCAGAAGCCATGGGTGAAAATGAGCTGTGCGCCCATCGGCAAGCACGACGACCTCGCACGCTACCGCAGCCACGGCTGGAATGCCTACACCCGCGTGTGCCAGGATGCGCAGGGGTGGCTGCGGCAGGGGTTCATGGACGCGCTTTTCCCCATGATGTATTTCCGCAACGAACAGTTTTTCCCCTTTGCCATCGACTGGGCCGAACATTCCGCCGGGCGCATCGTGGCCCCGGGACTGGGCATCTACTTCCTCGATCCGCGCGAGGGCAACTGGCGGTTGGACGACATCGTGAGGCAGATGAACGAACTGCGCCACCTCGGATTGGGGCACACGTTCTTCCGCGGCAAGTTCCTCACCGACGACGTGCAGGGCATCTACCGCTTCGTGAGCCGCCGCTTCAACCTCTATCCCGCCCTCGTGCCGCCCATGACATGGGAGAGTCGCGACTTGCCGCCGGCCCCCACCGGCCTGCTCGTGCGCCGGCAAGGGGCCATGTTGCAGCTCTCGTGGCACTATCGTGAGACCGAGGCGCAACGGCTCATGCCACCCGGCGTGCAACGCGTGGCGTTCAATGTCTATGCCTCCACCTCATCGCCCGTTGACATCGGCGACGCGCGCAACCTCATCGCCACACGCCTGCCCCATGCCGCCATGAGTCTGCCGGCACAGGCGGGCGGCCATCTCCGCTTCGCCATCACGGCCATCGACCGCTACGGCAACGAGAGCCTTGCCTTGCAGAGTGCCCCTGCCGACAGCGATACCGACCACGCCCCCACCCTGCTGCGCTGCGATGGCTATCGCTTGGAAGTGCCTGCCGGGGCCCGCATGGCCGACACGGGGCTCCTGCTCATCGAGAGCCTGCAAGGCCAGACGGTGGCTTCGCGCTCGTGGCGCGGTTCACAGATAAGCGTGGCCGACATCGCCCCCGGAATCTATGTGCTGCGCTCCATCAACCGCAAGGGCGTCACCCACCGTCTCGGGTATTTCATCAAAAAGCCCCATCCCCGCCCACTTTCCGGGGGAAAGAGGCAGTAAGCCCCCGCACAACAAGCTTTATATCCGTTTCCGTTTGACGGCCTCCATCACGTTTGCAGGTGGGCGTTGATTCATAAACTCTTTCTTCATGAAGTCCATATAAGGTGCCACATGCTCGTAGAAATGACGATAACCGGAACAGAGATAGTTCAGTCCCGGATTCCCATACCGGTCGTTCACAAACCGGTTTTTGGGACATTCGCCATGACACGCAAACTCCCACTCACACTCCTTGCACTGCTTGGGCAGTGAGGCATGCTTGAGGCAGCTGAACTGCCGCTGCTGTTCGCCATAGAGCATTTCGACGAGTGTCCTGTCTCTGATGTTCCCGAGTTTGTATTCCGGGAACACAAAGTGGTCGCATGAATACACATCACCGTTAAACTCCATCACTCCTGCATGTCCACATTCCTTTGCATAGACACAGATACCCGGCCGCTCGCCCACCCAATTAGCAAGGGTACAGTCGAAGATTTCCACATAGGTCTGCCCCACATCGTGCCGCACCCATTCGTCAAAGATCGCGCAGAGGAAGTCGCCCCATTGTGCCGGTGAGACGGAGAAATCGGCCACAGGACACTCTTGGTCGACAAGCGTGGCAAGGTGGCGGCCGTCGGAATGCGCGGCCATGCGTTCAACGACAGGTGCAAACTGAATGTATTTTGCCCCCATTTCCTTGAAGAAATGATAAAACTCGAGCGGATAACCGGCATTGAAATCATTGACGACCGCCATGGCGTTCCATTCCACTCCATGTTTCCGGAGCAGCCGGATGCCACGCATCACCTTTTGCCAAGAAGGCTTGTCGGATGCCGTGCGGCGATATTCGTCATGAAATTCCTGTGGGCCGTCAATGGAGATGCCTACAAGCCAGTTATGCTCTTTGAAAAATTCGCACCACTCATCGGTAAGCAGCGTGCCATTGGTCTGTATCGTATTGTCTATCTGCCGGCCAAAGGCATACTTCTCTTGCAGTGCGACCGCTTTCCTGTAGAATGAAAGCGGGCGCATCAAGGGCTCTCCCCCGTGCCAAGTGAAGAGCACCTGACTCATGGTCTGGGCCTGTATGTATTCCTGCACGAAGCGTTCGAGAAGTTCGTCCGACATGACGCGGGCAGGCGCATTCCGGTAAAGATGCGCCTTCTCAAGATAATAACAGTACTTGCAACGCAGGTTGCACGAGGCACCCACCGGCTTTGCCAAGACATACAGGGGTTTGGAGAAGGGGGATATTGTATTCATCTATGTTTTTGTTTTTTATTCATCATCCATCCCGTCGGCGGAATACAAGCACGCGCACTAACCATCATTCCGCCAACGGGTCAATATGATGATTGCAAATATAGATGAAATCTGACAAAAATCAAAACTAATGCCGCATATAGTGCGAAACTTACCAAGGTTGTGAAAAAGCCTTACATGGCATTTCTTCCCGCTCCGCTATCCACCCCATATTATCCGTCTTATTCGCCACATCCGACCTGCGAATTTTCCCACCCGGCCCAAACGAGCCTGCAAAAGAGCCCGAACGACAACCTCAAAGAGGCTCTTTGAGAAGGCCGTTCGGGCCGGACTGCAACCCAAAACAGGGCCGGGAAAGCCCTTTTCGGAGGGTGAGGGGGCGGCAGCAGGCGAAAGATCGAAAAAGGGGAGCGCGCCATGCACTCCCCTTTGCCATTGCAAAGATACAACCCAAATGGGGAAAATGCAAACCGGCGGTAAAAAAGGCAGACATGGTTTCTTCCTCATAAATGATGACGGAAAGGGGAGCCACTATCTTTATATCACCATAAATGATGACGCGAAGAGGCAAAACGGGCACAAGGGGAAAGATATTTACCGAGTTCTAAGTATTGCGGAGATTCTTAAATATTCCTAATTTTGCAGCGGGAACAGACATTATTTTGAAAGGGGTTCCGGCTTGTGGAGTGCGGCCCGTAGGCCTGCCTTCAGCCCCGTCGCCACGCAGGGTGGCACGGCTTCCGTCCCGGACTCTTTCATGACAGGGAATATACATTATTTATATACACTCAAGAATGAATACTCTTAAAAACGGCCTCTTGGCCGGTGTGTTTGCCATAGGATGTGTGTCCGCGGCAAACGCCCAAGTGAACGCATCCGACTCGGTGATGAACCACGTCAAAGGCAATCGCCTGAGTGTGGGCGGATATGGTGAAGTGGTCTACAGCCGCATGTTCTACAGCGACAGCTACTACCGCTACCAAGACGCTCCGGGACACAAAAACGACAAGAGCAACGGGCGGTTTGACATTCCCCACGCCGTGGTCTATCTGGGCTACGACTTCGGAAAGGGGTGGACCATGGGCACCGAAATAGAGTTTGAGCACACGGGCACGGGCTCGGCCATCGAAGTGGAAAACGACGAGGGCGGCGAATACGAGCACGAGATAGAGAAAGGCGGAGAGGTGGAAATCGAGCAGTTCTGGCTCAACAAGCGTTTCGCCGACTGGGCCAACGTGAAGCTGGGGCACATCATCGTGCCCGTGGGACTGAACAACGCCCACCACGAGCCGCTCAACTTCTTCACCGTCTACCGTCCCGAGGGCGAGAACACGGTGCTCCCCTCCACGTGGCACGACACGGGCATCAGCCTCTGGGGCCGCCACGGCGACTTCAAGTATGAGGTGATGATGGTGGCCGGACTCAACGCCATGATGTTCTCCCGCGACGGATGGGTGCATGGCGGGGCAGGCTCGGCCTACGAGTTCAAGCCCGCCAACAAATACGGCTTCGCCTTCCGCGTGGACAACTACACGCTGCCCGGACTGCGGTTGGGCCTGAGCGGCTACTACGGGCAGTCGATGCACAACACCTACCCCAACGATATGGTCAACGGACCTTACAGAACCGTGAAGGCCAACACTTACATCGGTTCGTTCGACTTCACCTTCAACCGCTACAACTGGATTGTGCGCGGACAGGCCGACTACGGATACATCTCCGACACGCCCATGCTCAACAGTGCCAAGCGCAACAGCATCAAGACCTCGCCCTACAACAAGACGCAGGTGGGCAAGAATGCCGTGGCCATCGGCATCGAGGCCGGCTACAACGTGTTCTCGCAAATCAGCTGCATGAGGGCGGCCAACAAGAAGCTCTATCTCTTCGGCCGCTACGACTACTACGACTCCTACATCAACGAGGCCTCGCAGCCCGAATCCACCCACAACTACACCAACCGCCGGGTGTTCACCGTGGGAGCCAACTACTATCCGCTGCCGCAGATAGCCGTCAAGTGCGACTACTCCTACCGCAAGCTGCGCAGCCCGCTCAACAACGAGCCGAGTCTCAACATCGGCATCGCCTACGAGGGATTCTTCTTGTAAGATGCAAAAATTGAAACATTCAAAAGGTAAAAGATTCAAGCTGCCGTAGGGGCTCACATATTGGTGCTTCGGGCTGCCCGCAGATGAAATCAGTATCATTGCAATTAACATAAAAAACGGAAAACAACATGAAAAAGATGTTTAAGTATGCCATGCTCTTCGCAGCAGCATGCACGCTGACATGGAGCATGACTTCGTGCAGCGACGACGACAAAGGCGATGACGGCAAAACCACCATCGAGAAGCAGGAACAGGCCGTGAAAGACCTCACCGCAGAGTATCTCAACAACGTGGTCTACCCCACCTATGGCAATCTGGCCTCCGAGGCTGAAGGGCTCTACGCCAAGATCAACGCCCTCAAGGCCAAGCTGAAAGCCGGCACAAGGGTGGAGCAGAGCGAAATCGACGCCATCTGCACTTCCTACAAGGCCGCCCGCCAATATTGGGAGGAGTCGGAGGCTTTCCTCTACGGGGCTGCCAGCGACTTCGAGATCGACCCGCACATCGACACCTGGCCTCTCGACGTGCCCACACTGGCCAAAGACTTGGCCAGCGACGCCAAGATAAAGGCCCTCGACAAAGAGGCTGAAGACATCGAAGTGACCCGCAAGAACCTCACCGCCGAGAACCTCGGTTTCCACGGCATCGAGTTCATCTTCTTCCGCGACGGCAAAAACCGCCCCGCATCTTTCTTCAACAACGACGAGGTGGAGAAGTATGAGAACATCTTCGACGGCAAGAACGTGACTGCCAAGGAAGAAGTGATCTTCGCCACAGCCGTGGCCGGCGACCTGCGCGACAAGTGCTACCAGCTCGTGGTGGCTTGGAATCCTGCCGCCTCCGCTGCCTACAAGGCCCGCATTGCCGAGTGCGCCAAGCACTTCGACGACTTCAAGACCCTGACCAAGAAAGGCCTGACCTACGGTGAAGACCTGCTGCAGGCCGGCACGGCCAAGAGCACACAGAGCTCGGTGAAGAAAGTGGTGGAGACCATCCTCGTGTCGGGTTGCTCCAACATCTGCGCCGAGGTGGCCGACCAGAAGATGGGACAGGCCTACCGTGCATCGAAAGACCCGAACTCACAGCATGAGGGTGAAGACGGCAAGATGGAGCCCGATGACCCCAACTACATCGAGTCGCCTTACAGCTACAACTCGTTCACCGACTTCTACGACAACATCATGAGCATCCAGAACTCGCTCTATGGCAACTACAACGGGAACACCTACGCAGCCAAGTCGCTGATGAGCTACCTCAACACCTACAATGTGGTGGAGGCTGCCCTCATCAACGCCAAACTCACGGCTGCCCTGAAGGCCCTGAAGGCCTGCCAGACCAGCGGCACGCCGTTCGTGCTTAACCCGGGTGCCCCGCTCGTGAAGGCTGCCATGGACGCTGTGGGCGAGCTCGACAGCGAACTGAACAAGGCCTCGCAGTGGATTCTGAAGAACTGATTATTACAACAAACCAAAAAGAATAGTGTCCGAAGACCCAAGGTCTCCGGACACTATTTCCCATAAAACAAAAACATGATGAAAACATTCAAGACATACGGGCCGCTGATGCTGGCAGCCATGATGGGCCTTTCGCTCACCGCCTGTCACGACGATGACAACGGCGGCATCACGGCCGGGGGCATCAGCACCAACGGCGAAGACGACTACAAATATGTAGGCAAGGCCACCAATGGCTTCACCCCGAGCGAGTGGTATCCCGGAGGCGAACAGGGAACAACCGAAAACACCACCGCCTCTTGCTATGAAGACGAGACGCCAGCCATCGGAAACGCCAATCTGCTGGATGCCTTCAAGCGCGGGGAAATCTTCTTCGAGCACGATTTCCTCCCCTCTTCCACCCCCTCTACCAAAGACTTTGCAGGCCTTGGCCCGGCCTACGTGCGCTCGTCTTGCATCCACTGCCACCCCGGCTACGGGCACGGCAAGCGCGTCGAGTCCTACGATGCCGACCACAAGGGCAACGGCTATCTGCTCGTGATCTATCACCCCGTAGACGGTGCCAACAGCGACGACGGGCCCTACATCTCCGAGGTGACGGGCATGCCGCAGACGCGCGCCGTGTCGCCCTTCCTGCCGCCTGTAAACGAGAAAGGCATCACCATGAAGTGGGAGACCGTCACCGCCATGGAGAGCGGACTGCCCATGCAGTTCCCCGACGGCGAGAGGTATGAGCTCATCTACCCCGAAGTGACCATCCTGCCCACCGCCTTCAACACCAACCCCATACCCACCAACTATGCCGTGAGGCTGGAGTCGACCATCGGCCTCTACGGCACGGGACTGCTCGATGCCATCCCGCAAGACAGCATCAAGGCCGAATACATCCGGCAGGCGGCTGCGGCACAGAAGCGCGGCGTGGACATCGCCAAGGTGCTCAACCCCGGTTTCTGGGATGCCTCCAAGGGCGACTGGGCCGGAGACCCCACACTCGGAAAACCCAACGGGGCGTGGTATAAACTGGCCGACGGCCAGATGAAGGTGAAACGCTTCACCTACGCCATGACGCGCGCTTCGCTACAAGACGGTGCGGGAGCCAACGCCATGTGGAACATCCCCAACGTGAGCCGCAGCGACCGGCCCTACCTCTACACCACCACGGCCTGGGCTAAGGCCATGAGCGAGAACAAGAAGGTGATTGCAGCTATCAAGAAAGACCCCTCGTCGCCTTACTACAATGACGGCACCGAGGCCGGAATCGCCGCTGCGGTGAAGGCTTTGCTCGACCCGAAGACCAACCAGTTTAACAACGCCTACCACAACTTCAAGCCCGAAATGACGGACAACAACTTCTGGCAGTACATGGTGTGGCACCGCGGACTGGCCGTTCCACGCGCCCGCGACCTCAACGACGCCACCGTGCAGCGCGGCAAGAAGCTCTTCATGGAGATGGGGTGTGCCAGCTGCCACCGTCCGAAATGGGAGACGGGCGATGACAACTATTGGGTGCCCTCCCCCATCAAGAACAACAACCTCAACCTGCCGAAGTATGCCCATCAGACCATCTATCCCTACACGGACATGATACAGCACCGGCTCTACATGAAAAACGGCATACACGGAAGCTGGTGCCGCACCACACCGCTGTGGGGCCGCGGCCTGAGCCTGCTCAACACGGGTGCCGAAGACCGTCTGCACGACTGCCGGGCACGCAACGAGGTGGAGGCCATCATGTGGCATGCCTACAGCAAAAACAGCGACGCCTACTGGAGTGCGGTGAAATTCTACCACCTGCCCAAGGCCGACCGCGACGCTGTGGTGAAATTCCTGCGCTCCATCTAAGGGCGCATACAACCGACACGGAAGGTCTGATCAATGATCAAGAAAATAACTTTCTCTCTGTATATCGTGGTGGTGGCCGTCATGGCTGCCGCCACATTTTGTGAAAAGCTGGACGCGGGCGACCTCTACCACACGTGGTGGTTCACCCTGCTGTGGGCCCTGCTCACGGCTGCCGGCATCGTCTACATCGCCCAAAGCCGCCTGCGCCGGTGGCCCACTCTGCTGCTCCACGCCGCTTTCGTGGTCATCCTCGCCGGCGCATTGCTCACCCGGCTCACAGCCCGTCGGGGGGCCATACACCTGCGGCAAGGCCAGTCCACCGCCGAATATATGGCGGCCAAGGATGGGCAAGGCATGGAACCGGCCCGCCTGCCCTTCAAGGTGAAGCTCGAGAAGTTCAACATCCGCTATCACGAAGGCACCAAGGCCGCAGCCGACTATGAGTCAATTATCAGCATCGGGGGCGACGGAGCGGCCAACTGCTACACGGTTTCGATGAACAGGATAGCCTCCCACGGCGGCGTGCGCCTCTATCAGAGTTCCTACGACGAGGACGGCCGGGGCAGCGTGCTGGCCATCAACAGCGACCCTTACGGCATTCCCGTCACCTACGTGGGCTACGCCCTGCTCTTCTTCTCGCTCCTGTGGCTGCTCGTCGACCCCCGGGGCACTTTCCGCCGGCTGCTCCGGAGCGACGTGCTGCGCAAGGGCGCGCTGGCTATCCTCGCCCTCATGGCCCTGCAACAGCCGGCTGCAGCCACCACCACCTTCCCCCGCCGCACAGCCGACCACTTCGGCCGCATGAGCGTGCTCTACAACGACCGCATCGCGCCGTTGCAGACCTACGCCTACGACTTGACGAAGAAGCTCTGCGGCAAACGCAGCTATCGGGGTTGCACGCCCGAACAGGTGCTCACGGGATTCATCTTCTGGGGCGACCAGTGGGCGGGCGAGAAAATCATCAAGGTGAAAGGCGGACAACTGAAATCCACGCTCCAGTTGCCCGACTACGTGTCGGTGAACGACCTCTTTCTGGCCGGCGACTACCGCCTCAAGCAGTATGTGGAGGAATACTACCATGGGGCGCAAGACGGTTTTCATCAGGATGCGGTGGAGCTCGACGAGAAAGTGCAGCTCATCATGGAACTGCGTGGGGGCGCGCCGCTGAAGATATTCCCCCACACGGCAAAGGGCTCTACGCAGTGGTATGCCCCCAACCGAAGCTACAAGGGGGCCGTGAGTGCCCGCGACAGTGCCTACATGCAGCAGGTGTTTGCCGACCTCTACCGCTATGCGCTCTCGGGCAGCAATGCCGATGTGAACAAGACCATCGACGAGGTGATGGCCTATCAGCAGCGCAACGGCGGAGCGGGTATGCCCTCTCCACGGGAGGTGGAGGCCGAGCGTCTCTACAACAGTGTGCCGTTTGCCACGATTCTCTTCGTCGTGAACCTCACGTTGGGGCTCATCGCCCTCGGCCTCACCATCCGCAAACTGACGGGTAAGGACGACACTTCGGCCCGCCCCACCGGGAAGCGAAGCCTCATGGCAAGGCTGTCGGCCGCCTCCGGCCCGCTGTTTGTCGTGCTCATGGTGCTCTCGATGCTCGCCCTGACGGTGGCACTGGCACTGCGCTGGATCATCAGTGGCTACGTGCCCATGAGCAACGGCTACGAGACGATGCTCGTCGTGGCGTGGTTCACCCAACTGCTCTCGCTCCTTGCGTGGCGCAAGGCCCACATCGTGGTGGTGTTCGGCTTCCTGCTCTCGGGCTTCTTCCTGCTCGTGAGCCACATCTCGCAGATGGATCCCGCCATCGGGCGGATGATGCCCGTGCTCAACAGTCCGCTGCTGAGCATCCACGTGGGCATCATCATGATGAGCTATGCCCTGTTGGCCATGACCTTCATCTGCGGCCTCATGGGTCTGCTCCTCCCCCGCAAGGGCGTCGAGTTGCAGGCACTCAGCCGTCTGTTCCTCTATCCGGCCGTCACCACGCTGGGCCTCGGCATCTTCATCGGTGCCATCTGGGCCAACATCAGTTGGGGCACCTACTGGAGCTGGGATCCCAAGGAGACATGGGCGCTGATCACCTTCATGGTCTACGCCGTGGTGCTCCACACCCGCTCTTTCCCCCTCTTCAGCCGCCCCACGGCCTACCATCTCTACACCACCATCGCCTTCCTCACCATTCTCATGACCTACTTCGGCGTCAACTACTTCCTCGGCGGCATGCACAGCTATGCCTGATGCACACCGCCGAGAAGCTCATTGAATCAGACACTTGTATAACTTTTATCTGCCAAAAGTGGGGATATGAGCGGTATTTTGCTTATATTTGCATAAGATAGGCGGCGTTCGGCAATTTGAAAACAAGCTTTCATTGCCCTCACTTACACTATCTTTGCAGAAAAAAAGTATCATCAACAACAAACAAAAACTATGAACATCAAACTCGGAAAGGCGTTGCTCGCCGCCGCACTGGCTGCTGCCATGATGCCGGGCACAGCTGCAACGGCTCAAAACAAGAAAGGAAATCTGATGGAAAACAATCCGCTGATGCGCCCGGGCACGTTGCCTTACGGCGCACCTGACTTCAGCAAAATCAAAGGAGAAGACTATCTGCCGGCCCTCAAGGAAGGCATACGCCAACAGCGGGAGGAGATAGCGCGCATCGTGGCCGACAAGGCGAAGCCTACGTTCGCCAACACCATTCTGGCCTACGAGAAGAGCGGACTGCTGCTCGACCGCGTGTCGGGCATCTTCTTCGCGCTGGTCAGTGCCGACAAGACACCGGAGATAGAACAGGCGGAGAAGGAGGCCGTGCCCCTGCTTACCGACTTTGAGAACGAAATATCGTTCAACCAACGCTTCTTCCAACGCATCAAATATGTTTACGACCATGAGCGCAACACGCTCAAGGGGGAAGACCGGAAACTGCTGGAAGAGGTCTACAAGAAGTTTGTGCGCTCGGGGGCCCTGCTTCCGGAAGACAAGATGGCACGTATGCAGCAAATCAACAAGCGCATAGCGGCCTTGCAGCAGGAGTTCGGCAACATGCTGCCCAAGGCGACCAACGCCGCAGCCGTGTGGGTGGAAAGCGAGGGCGAACTGGCCGGACTTGGTGCGGCCGACATCGCCCAGTGCCAAAAAGATGCCGAGAGCCGTGGGGGAAAAGCACCCTACTGCATCGTGATCACCAACACCACCCAGCAACCCATCCTCGCTTCGCTCGACAACCGGGCCCTGCGCGAGCGCGTCTACCGGGCGTCCATCCACCGGGCCGACGGGTCGGGCGACTTCAACACCTTCCCCATCATCGCCGAGATGGCCCGCCTGCGGGCCGAGAAGGCCAGGCTCATGGGCTTCAAAGACTATGCGTCCTACTCGCTCGACAACGCGATGGCCAAGAACACCGACAACACCTACCGCTTCCTCAAACAGCTCATCGCCGCCTACACGCCCAAGGCCCAGGCCGAAACACAGGCCATCGAAGCCTACGCCCGGCGCACGATGGGTCCTGACTTCAAGCTCGAGCCCTACGACCGCTTCTACTATTCGGCCAAGATGAAGAAAGAGCAGTACAGCTTCTCGGACGACGACGTGAAGCCCTATTTCAACATCGACAGCGTGCTCGTCAACGGGGTGTTCTACGCCGCCCACCGCGTCTACGGTCTGTCGTTCAGGCAGCGCACTGACTTGCCCACCTACCATGCCGACATGAAGGTGTTTGACGTGCTGGACAAAGACGGCCACCAGCTTGCCCTCTTCTACTGCGACTACTTCCGCCGGCCCACCAAGCGCGGCGGAGCGTGGATGAGTGCCTTTGCCAAGCAGAGCCGCCTGCGCCGTCAGCTGCCTATTATATATAATGTGTGCAACTATGCCAAGGCTCCCGAAGGCCGTCCCACGCTCCTCACATGGGACGAGGTGACAACCCTCTTCCACGAGTTCGGGCACGCCCTGCACGGCATGTTGTCCGACTGCCGCTACAACACGCTGAGCGGAACGGCTGTGGCCCGCGACTTTGTGGAGATGCCCTCGCAGTTCAACGAGTCGTTTGCCTCCATCCCCGAGGTGTTCGACCACTACGCCCGCCACTTCGAGACCAACCTCCCCATGCCCGAGGCCCTCAAAGAGAAGATGCCGGGCTCCATCAACTTCCAGCCGGCCTATGCCCTGGGCGAGAATCTGGCTGCCACCTGCCTCGACCTCGCGTGGCACACACTCACGGCGGAACAGGTGCCCTCGGCCGATGGGGCCAAGGATTTCGAGACCTCGGCACTGCGGGAAATCGGACTGCTCAACAGCCAGATTCCGCCCCGCTACTCCACATCCTACTTCAACCACGTGTGGGGAGGAGGCTATGCAGCAGGCTATTACAGCTATCTGTGGAGTGAGGTACTGGCCGTGAACATTGCCGACTACTTTGCCGCCCACGGTGCACTCACGCCGGCTGTAGGCCAGTCGTTCCGCGACAAGGTGCTGAGCCGGGGCAACACGCTCGACCTCATGCAGATGTTCTCCGACTTCACCGGTCTGCCGGCTCCCGACGCCACAGCCCTGCTGAAAGCCAGAGGTCTGTAAACACACACGCCATCTGCGTCGCCTTGACAGAGGACGATGCAGATGGCGTGCAGTTGTTTTTTACCCCTCTACCCCTTTATTCTCACAAAGGCAAAAGCCTTAATCAGCTTTTGCCTTTTATTTTTCCAACTCTTAGCTTCCAAACGCCTGGCCTTGTTTCCTTGCCAAGGCTCCCTAACTTGGCGACTTAGATACAGAGGGAAGAAATGCCTCCCCCCCCCAACTTAGGAAGCTTTAAACAGCTTTTATCCCGCGAGGCCCTCCCCTCCTTCGGAGGGGCCGGGGGAGGCCTTCCCGCCCACGTCCAGTCTACTCCTCAACTCCTCCGCCATGCTGCGGCGGATGGCAAGGCGGATGGTGCAGTCGTTGTCGAACTGCTGACTGACAATGCGGGGAGAGAGGTCTTTCACCACGCGCATCACATCATTCATCATGAGATAGGGGAAACAGAAGTCGATGATTTCCTCCACTTGCCGTGTCTCCACCTCCGCAGCATCGAGAGCGGCTGCGGCTGCCGTGCGATAGGCCACAATGAGCCTGCCGGTGCCGAGGTTCACACCGCCATAGTAGCGCACCACGACCACGAGCACATCTGTGAGTCCGCGCGAGTTGATCTGCCCTAAGATGGGCTTCCCCGCCGTGGACGAAGGCTCCCCGTCGTCAACGGCACGGAAGTCGGTGCGCCCGGGCCCCAACATGTAGGCATAACACACATGGCGGGCATCGTAGTAGCGGCGGCGGTAGTCGGCGACAATGGCCTTCACCTCGTCGGCATCGTAGACATGATGCGCGAAAGCGAGGAACTTACTCCGCTTCTCGGAGTAGAATCCCTCGCCGACGGTATTTTCTTTGATGGTCGTATATTCGTCGAGCATAGATGATAGGAGACCACACACACACCCTAAAGGGGGGCTTTGCCATCCACCTGTTCGCAGGAATGAAGCCCCCCTTTAGGGGTGTGTGGGGGGTCCGTGGGGTGTGGGGGCTATGTGTTTGGGGTCTGTGGGTCTTTCTACAACTTATGTATCACCAACCCGGAGCGCAGCTTCGGTTCAAACCACGTGGCCTTGGGCGGCATGATTTTACCGGAATCGGCGATGTCCATAATCTGCTGCATCGACACGGGATAGAGTGCCAATGCCATGCACATCTCGCCCGAGTCGACACGACGCTTGAGCTCACCCAGACCGCGCAGGCCGCCCACGAAGTCGATGCGCTTGTCGGAACGCAAGTCTTTGATGCCCAGCAAGTCGTCGAGGATGAGCCGGCTGGAGATGTCTACATCGAGCACCCCGATGGGGTCGGCATCGTTGAAAGTGCCCTCCTTGGCCTTGAGACTGTACCAACGGCCGTCGAGATAGAGCGAGAACTCATGCAGCCGTTGCGGTTTGTAGCACTCGGTGCCCTTGTCCTCCACGACAAAATTCTTCGCCAATGCCGCCAGAAACTCCTCCGACGACATGCCGTTGAGGTCTTTCACCACCCGGTTGTAGTCGAGGATGGTGAGCTGTGAAGCCTGAAAGCACACTGCCATGAAGTAATTATACTCCTCGTCGCCCCTATGGTCGGGATTCTGCCGTGCCTTCTCCGCCCCCACCAGTGCTGCCGCCGCCGAACGATGGTGGCCGTCGGCAATGTAGAGCGCGGGCATCTTGGCAAACTCCTCTGTGACGGTGGCGATGTCGGCATCGTCGGCAATCACCCAGAAACGGTGGCGGAACCCGTCGACGGGAGCGATGAAATCATACTCGGGCGCAGTGGCCGCATAGCGCATGATGAGACTGTTGAGCACCTCATTGTCGGGATAGGCAAAGAACACCGGTTCGATGTTGGCATTGTTGACACGCACATGCTTCATGCGGTCTTCCTCCTTGTCGCGGCGCGTGAGTTCGTGCTTCTTGATGACGCCCGAGAGATAGTCGTCCACCCGTGCGCCCACCACGAGCCCGTATTGCGTCTTGCCCTCCATGGTCTGGGCATAGATGTAATACTGCTCCTTGTCGTCTTGCACAAGCCATCCACGCTCCTGAAACTTCCTGAAGTTGTCGGCCGCACTCTCATAGACGCGCGGATCATATTCCGACGTGCCCTCCGGGAAATTGATTTCGGGCTTGATGATGTGGTAGAGACTCTTTTCGTTGTCGCCGGCTTCGAGGCGCGCCTCAGCCGAGTCGAGCACATCGTAGGGGCGGCTCTCCACCGCCTCCACGAGATGCTTGGGGGGACGAATCCCCCTGAATGGTTTGATGGTAGCCATAGCTTGAGGTTGTAGCGGTGGTTACTTGTTGACTTGGAATTTCGTGCAGCCGTCCTTGAAGAAGGCATTGATCTGCCGGGCGGCGGCTATGCCGGCGTTGGTGTTGGCCTCTGCCGTCTGTGCCCCCATCTTCTTGGGCGTGCTGAAGTAGCGTCCCTCAAACTTGGCAAACTCGGCATCGGCATCGGGCTTGATGTCGGTGATGAACTTCAGATCGGTGCGCTCGCCCATGAGCTTGATGAGTCCCGGTTCGTCGATCACCTCCTTGCGGGCCGTGTTGATGAGTATGCCGCCCTTCTTGAGCTGCCCCACGGTGTCGTAACCGATGCTGCCACGCGTCTCGGGAGTGGCAGGGATGTGGAGCGACACCACGTCGCAGGTGCGGAAAAGTTCGTCGCCGCTCTTCACGGCATGCACCCCGGCCTGCTCTATCACGCTGGCAGGGCAAAAGGCATCGTAGGCATAGACCTCCATGCCGAAGCCCTTGGCCACCCGGGCCACGTTGCGGCCCACATTGCCGAAAGCGAGGATGCCGAGCTTCTTGCCCATGAGCTCCGTGCCGGCCTTCCCGTTGTAGAAATTGCGCACGGCATAGACCAGCAGTCCGAACACCAGTTCGGCCACGGCGTTGGAGTTTTGGCCCGGCGTATTCTCGGCCACCACGTGGTGGGCCGTCGCCGCTTCAAGATCGATATTGTCGTAACCGGCCCCGGCGCGCACCACGATTTGGAGTTTCTTGGCCGCGTCGAGCACCTCGGCATCCACCTTGTCGGACCGGATGATGAGTGCCTCCACATCTTTCACCGCTTCAAGCAGTTGGGCCTTCTCGGTGTATTTCTCCAGCAGGAGCAATTCGTGACCGGCGTTTTCCACTTCTTTTCTGATACCCTCGACGGCGGCAGCCGCAAACGGTTTTTCTGTTGCTACTAAAACTTTCATAGTCAGTCGGATTTTATGTAACGAATAAAGGGCGAACCGAAATTCGCCCTATAGTATCTGCATGTACGATTAGTGTTCGGCCTCGAAGTCTTTCATGGCCTGCACGAGGGCGTTCACGCCTTCGAGCGTCTGGGCATTGTAGCAGCTGGCACGGAAGCCCCCCACGGAGCGGTGGCCCTTGATGCCCACCATGCCGCGCCCGGTGGCAAAGTCGAGGAACGGCTTTTCGAGCTCGGCATACTCCTCGTTCATCACGAAGCAGAGGTTCATCAGCGAGCGGTCTTCCGCGGCTGCCGTGCCCTTGAAGAGCTTGTTGCGGTCTATCTCGCCATAGACGATCTCGGCCCGTTCGCGGGCGCGGCGATCCATCTCGGCCACACCGCCCTGCGCCTTCACCCAGCGCATCGTCTCCAGCAGCGAGTAGATGGGCACCACGGGAGGCGTGTTGAACATGCTGCCCTTCTCTACATGCGTGCGGTAGTCGATCATGGTGGGCAGCGGGCGCGGAGCCTTGCCCAACTCGCTGTCTTTCACGATGATGACGGTCACGCCGGCCATGGCCATGTTCTTCTGCGCGCCGGCATAGATGGCCGTGTATTTCGACACATCCACGGGACGGCTCATGATGTCCGAACTCATGTCGGCAATCAGGGGCACCGGACTGTCAGGGTCTTTGCGAATCTCCGTGCCGTAAATGGTGTTGTTGGTGGTGAAGTGGAAATAATCGGCATCGGCCGGAATCTGATAGTCTTTCGGGATGAAGGAGTAGTTGGCATCGGCCGACGAAGCCACCTCCACGGTCTCGCCGAAAAGCTTGGCCTCCTTGAGTGCTTTCTTGGCCCAGGTGCCCGTGTTGAGATAGGCGGCCTTCTTGATCAAGAAGTTTGCAGGAATCTGCATGAACTGAAGGGAAGCGCCGCCACCGAGGAAGATCACCGAATAGCCCTCCGGGATGTCGAGTAATTCCTTGATGAGCGCAACGGCCTCGTCAACAACCGGCTGGAAGTCTTTTGCACGATGGCTGATCTCCATGAGGGAAAGACCGGAGCCGTTGAAATCCAAAATCTGCTTTGCTGTGTTCTCAATCACTTCGCGTGGAAGCATCGACGGACCTGCATTAAAATTGTACTTCTTCATCTGAATGATTATTTAAGTTTTATTGGTTATAATCGTATTGCATGAATACGATGCGAATTTACACTTTTATTTTTATACCACCAAACGTTTTAGCAACAATTTAGCCAACGCCACCGTTTTATATCATATTGTAAACGCACACAGTCGCAAAGCTCCCTTGCGGGCACTTGACGGGGCTGTCGATATTGCATGGGGAAAAATCGGGGGCACCCGCGGGCAAATTTCAGTAAAACACTCCGCTGCAAGACAGCGGAAGATGGCGAACAACCTTTACAAAATCATGTCTGCAAAAAGTCGGCAAATAGAATGGAAAAACGGTCTTGAAGCACGGGGGAAGCCCCTCGGTTTTCTCCTTCGGGCTCTCTGCGCTTGCAAAAGGGCCACAGTTGGAAACCGAAAGGGCCACAGTCGCAGCACGACTGTGGCCCTTTTGCAAGCCCGTTTGGGCCTTTTCAGACCGGTTTTCGGGCCCGAAAACGTGTCAATAAAAATCAAACCGCTGATTGTCAGCGTTTTAAAACCATCACCAAAATCGCCCGTTTGCGACCGGGCGGACTGCCGGTGGTGAATATCGCAGGCAGAGAGGCCGAAAACGGGCAAATGGTTTGACATGATGGCACGGCTGAAAATGCCTTTTGCCTTCCGCCACAGCCGATACCGCCCGTGGCCCGCTCACGCTCCCGGGACACCCGCCTCACTGAAAGTCTCCGGGACTATCTCACGACTTCCACCACCGTCTTGACACCCTTGATTTTCTCGCCCTGCACGCGGTCGAGCAGTTCCTGCAACCGCGGATAGGCCACGGCGGCGTAGGCATAGCGGTCTTTCACGTCGATGCGCCCTATCTCCCCGTTCTCCAGCCCGCCTTTCTTGCAGAGGAAACCGAGGATGTCGCCCTTGCTGATTTTGTCTTTCTTGCCCTTGCCGATGTAGACGGTGGCCATGCGCGGACGGGCAGGCACGGCTCCGGCAGCCGGTTGCGGGGAGTGGTCGGCTGTCGCCGTGTGCAGGTAGTCGGGCAGGTGCTCTTCCGGCCCCAGCACAAAGAAGGAGCGGCCCTCGGCCTGCCAGCGGGCCGTGCGCCCCACGCGGTGGATATAGGCTTCCTCGGTCTCGGGCAGATGGTAGTGGATGATGTTGTCCACATCGGGAATGTCGAGGCCGCGGGAGGCGAGGTCGGTGCTCACAAGGATGTTGGCCGACCCGTTGGAGAACTTGTAGAGGGCGTGCTCGCGCATCTTCTGGTCGAGCCCGCCGTGGAAGATGCTCGTGGCAAATCCCAGGCGGCGCAGATAGTCACCGGTGCGCTCCACGGCATCGCGGTGGTTGAGAAACACGATGCTGCTGTGGTCGCCCTGTTCGAGGAGCAGCGAAGAGAGGGTGGCGAGCTTGTCTTTCTCGGGACTGTGTACGCTGAAGATGGAGATGCGGTCGGGTATCTGCTCGTCGTCGGACAGATAGTCGACGCGCGTGGAGCGGCCAAGATTCACGAAGTGGGGAATGCTGTCGGCATCGGTGGCCGAGAGCAGCACGCGCCGGACGTCGGCGGGCAACTTGCCCATGAGGGCCGCCATCTCGTCGTGGAAGCCCATTTCGAGGCACTTGTCGAACTCGTCGATCACGACAAACCGCACCTGCGAGGCCTCGATGTTGCCTTTGTCGAGATGGTCGTTGAGCCGGCCGGGGGTCCCGAAGACCACCTGCGGGCGCACCTGCCGCATCGTGCGGTGCTCGTCCATCGCCGGACGGCCGCCATAGCAGGCCATGGCACGCAGTCCGCTGCCCATGCCGGCGAGCACCGTGGCACTCTGCAAAGCCAGTTCGCGGCCCGGCAGCACCACCACGGCCTGCACGGCATCGAGCGTGGCGTCGAGCAGTTCCACCACCGGCAGGAGGTAGGCCAGCGTCTTGCCCGAGCCGGTGGGCGAAAGCACCACCACGTCTTTGTTTGAGTGGAGGATGGCATGGGCCGTGTCGTTCTGCATGTCGTTGAGCGTGATGCCCAGTTTGTCTATTATCTTGTCTGTCATATCGGTTGTTGTTTTCGGTTATCTTATTTTTTGTTGCGCAGCAACTTGTCTATCTCGTCAAACTCCTCCCCCATGTTCAGGTTCAGATAGATGGTGTAGAGGGGCAGCGCCCACTTCTCGCGCTCGTTGGGGGCCAGCTCGCGGAAACGCCTCAGATAGGGCAGCGCGGCCTTATAGTCGGCCATGATGCGGCTGCGGTATTTGCGGTGGCGCTGCACGTTCTTGTCCAGCTCCACGGCCCGGTTGAAGTAGGCCAGTCCGGCATTGAGCCAGGCATCGGCCATCAGACTGTCTTTCGCCAACAGGGCGTCGCAGATGGCGATGCACTCGTCATAGTGGCCGGCATTGAGCAGCAGGGTGCTCTTGGCATAACGGAAGGTCGGGTTGAGCGAGTCGGCCTGCAGCGCGCGGTCGGTCACACGCATGGCCGAGTCGGGGCGGTTGACCTTCAAGTAGTAGTCAATGAGGCGGGAGAAGAAAAACGGGAAGGTGGCATATTTGCCGAAGCCCTCGCGCAACGTGCTGACATAGCGGGCCGTGTCGCCCTCCTGCCGATAGGTGTCGGCCAGATACTGGAGCATGAAGCGGTTGTGGGCCGTGTCTTTCAAAGCCCAGTAGGTGTGATGGAGGGTGGCCTTCGGGTCGCCGTTCATGTAGCCGCAGTAGGCGGCATAATAGGCGGCTTGGGGCAGCGCCGAGTCGGTCTCGGAGTAATTGTATTCGCGGAAGAGTGGCTGCTTGGCGCAGCCGATGTAGGCATTGAAGAACGCGTAGGCATCGGCAAAACGCCGGCGGTGGATGAAATAGGTGCCGCCGTTGTAGAGGTTGGGGCGTATCCGGTTGAGGTAGTCGGCGTGTTTCCTGCGGTATTTCGTCCGCACGCGCCCCCGCCGGTCGGGCGCCGCTTCCACGGAGTCGAGGCTTTCAGCCGTTTCAAACATCGCCTTGGTGATGTTGAAGAGGGCGGCCGTGTCGTAGGGCTGCTTGAGATAGAGCTTTTCGTTGCCCTGCTCGTAGAGTCCCGTGAGGGCATCGTAGAGTGTGAGCCAAATCTTCTCGTTGGTTCGGTTGGCCGGGTCTTTGAGCAGGTTGGCCATGCTCTGCCGGGCCTTGTCGAGATTCTTGCCGGCCTTGATCTGGTCTTGGGCAGCATAAATCTCTCTCTTCTGGGCCTGCGCTGCCATGAATGTCCACGCCAGCAACAGGGATATGATCAGTCGGAATTGTTTCACCTTATTATATATAAGCGTTAAAGGAGTTATCGGAAGGAGGATTGGGCGCACTCGCGGAAAAGGTGGGAGCCCGTCTGCGGCCTACCGCTGTTCGAGCAGGGCTTTCACCTCGCGGGCTTTGTCGTTCTCTCTCAGCACGTAGTAAATCTGGTAGAGGGCTTTGCGCCAGTCGACCACGGCCCACCGGGGATCCAGACTCCTCACCCGTTCGAGTGCTTTTTTGGCCTGCATGAACTCCTCGGAGACGAGTTTCTTCTCTTGGGCAGACAGCCGTTTCTTGCCGGTGAGGAAGCTGTCTTTCAGTTCCACGCCCTTCGAACAGTGGCAGATGCCGATGTTATAGATGGCTTCGACGAAAGAGGAGTCGATGGCCACGGCCTGACGGAAATGGCCGATGGCCTCATCCCACTTGCCGCTGCGCATGAAGGTTTCGCCCTTGAGCACCCATCCGAGGCGGTTGGTGGAGTCTTTGCGTATCTCGTCGGTGGCAAACTGGCGCATCTCCTGCTCGTGTCCCGGGAGGGTGAAAAACTCTATGAGCTGCTTGAGGAAGAGCTTGTTGCGCGGTGCCATGTTGTGGAGTTGGAGCAGGGCGACGAGGTATTGGGCCGAATCGGCCTTGCTCTTCATCAGTTCTTTCATGCAACTGATTTTGATTTCGGCTGCCTGCCGGGCTGTGAGCGTGTCGTGAAGGGCCTTGTCGGCGTAAAAGTTGGCCATATTGTACTGCCTGTTCTCAAAGGCTTTGCGGCTCGCCAACAAGGCTTCGTAGCCGTTGTGCGGCACCGTGGGGAACGAGCGTTCTTGTTGTTGCGCCCGAACCATGCAGGGCAAGAGTACGGATAAGGCCAACAATGCGGCCAACAGGGTCTTCGTCATGGGCCTTTCATTTTCGTTTCAACTCGAGCTTGGGTATCTTCACCCGCTGCCCTTCTTTCACTTCCGAGGTGCCGTTGAGTGCCTCCACATAGCATTCCATGCCCGGTCCGAGATAGGCGCGGCTTATCTTGGCCATCGTCTGGCCGCGCTTGGCGGTCACGGTCTGTGCCGTACCCACAATGCGATAGGCACCCGTACGCACTCTCGGGTCGGCATCATAGCGGCCGGAAGCTGATTGTGGACGGGGGGCGGGCTGCTGCACTTTAGCCTTCGGGGCCGGGGCCGCTTGCTGCCGGTTGGCTTCCCGGGTGTGGCGGCGGGTTTCCTCGCCGGCCGTGGCCGTGGCTGCAACAATGGCCGCCTGCCGGGCCAGCCGCGCACTGTCGGCTTTCGCCTTCATGGCGGCAGCGGAATCGACGGGGGCGGCGGAGGGGGAAGCCGCAGAGACTGGGGCCGCAGGAGACTGCCGCCGGGCAGAGGGAGCCTGCGGATGAGAAAGCTCGGAGAGCCGCTGGTGCAGATGGTCGCGCTCGGCGGCGAGCTTGCCGTAGGAGTAGGCCAGCCAGCAGGCTCCGCCCACGAGGGCAAACAGCAGCAGGCTGAACAGATAGACCACGGGGCGCGACACGCTGATGCGGCGGCTGTCGGGCACAGGGGCAGCCGGAGTTGGGCGAGACGGGGGCTCGGAGGAGGGAGGTGGAGGGGCCGAAACAGCGTTTCGGCTTACCCGACTGTCGGAGAAACCGGCAGCTGCCGAGGACACCGAAGGAGCGGAAGGGGCAGAAGGGGAAACGGAAGAAACAGGAGCAGAAGCGGAGGATAAGGGCCGGGGCTCTTGCTCCACGGGGGCTTCTGCCGCCACAGCCGGCTGTGCTTCAACAATCGGGGCAGGCCCTTCTTCAACAATCGGAGCCGGCTCTTCTTCCGTAACCGGGGAAAGAGCCTCCTCTACTATCGGGGCCGGAGCTTCTTCCACGACCTGAATCGGGGCTTCTTCTACACCGGCCTTCGTGGGCTCCTCTGCCTTTTGCGCTTGGTCTTCCATCGGGCCGGCCTGCTCGGGAGTATCGGAAGAAGGGGGAGCGTCGTCTCCGATGCTCTCATATTTCCTGTCGACGGCCTCGAAATCGACACCGTCGTTGATCATCACCGTTTCAAACTGGGCAAACGGACGGTTGACAAAATCGCGCAGAGCGTTGTCGGGCGTGAAGTTGATTTTGTTGCGTCCCTCGATGACAATGCGCTCGCCGGTGTTCACATCCACACTCTCACGGTCTTTCACACTGCCCATCTTGAATGTGCCGAAGCTCTTGATCTTGACCAGTTTCTCCTGTTCGAGACCATCGCCCACCACGGCAAACATGAGCCGCACAAAGTTTTCGGCATCGGCCTGCGACATATTGTGCTTCGACGAAAGCATCCGCGCCAGTTCCGTAATCCCTATCCTATTCATCTTCTTCCCCTCCATTCTTCAGTTTTTCCTTCACCGAGGCCACCGGACGGAAGCTCAACACCAGTTTCGGGGGGACGAGCATACGCTGCTTGGTGGATGGATTGACGAGGATGCGCTCCAGCCTCTTCTTCACTTCGAAAGACCCAAAGCCGGCGATCGACACCGTTTCCGACTCGCCGAGGCGGTCGGTCATTTCGGCCACCACATCATGTACCAGCTTGCGGGTCACCTCCTGAGTGTAACCGCTGCGGCGGGCCAGTTCGTTGATATATTCCTTGTTATTCATCGGCCAACTCTCCATAAAGGTCGAACTCTTCCGAGTCGACGATTTTCACGTTATAGAAACATCCCGTGCGCAAGCGTTTCCGACCGGCCGGGATGAGCACCTCGGGGTCTACCTCCGGCGAACAGAACTCTGTGCGCCCCACATAGTAGTTGCCCTCCTTGCGGTCGATGATGACGGGCATCACCTGCCCCACCTTCCCGGCCTCTATCTCTGCGCTGATCTCCTGCTGCACGGCCATGAGTTCGTCGAGCCGCCGTTGCTTCACGTCGGCCGGCACATCGTCTTCATAGTGCTCGGCGCTGTAGGTGCCTTCCTCCTCCGAATAGGCGAAAGCCCCCATGCGCTCGAACCGCGCCTCCCGCACGAAGTCGACCAGCTGGCGGAAGTCGTCTTCCGTCTCGCCGGGGAAACCCACCAGCAGCGTGGTGCGGATGTGTATGCCGGGCACAGCCTCGCGCATCTTCCTGATCAGCTCCACGGTCTCCTGCTTGGTCACGTGGCGGTGCATGCGGCTCAGAATATGGTCGCTGATGTGCTGGAGGGCGATGTCGAGATAGCGGCACACGTTGGGCCGCTCGCGCATCACGTCGAGCAAATCCATGGGAAACTGGTTGGGATAGGCATAGTGCAGGCGAATCCACTTCACGCCGGGGATGTCGGCCATGCAGCTGATGAGTTCGGCAATGTGATGATGGCCGTCGAGGTCGATGCCGTAGTAGGTGAGTTCCTGCGCGATGACTTGAAACTCCTTCACGCCACCGGCCACAAGTTCGCGCACCTCGTCGAGAATCTCATCCATCGGACGGCTCACGTGGCGGCCTGTCATGAGCGGTATGGCACAATAGGCGCAGTGGCGGTCGCACCCCTCGGCTATCTTGAGATAGGCGTAGTGGCGCGGCGTGGTGAGATGCCGGCGGCCGTTGCAAGACGGGAGATCGGCCTTGCCGAGGTCGGCGAGCAACTGCTTGTAGTTGAACTTGCCGTAAAACTTGTCCACCTCGGGAATCTCCGCCTCCAGTTCGTCCTTGTAGCGTTGCGAGAGGCAGCCCATCACGTAGAGTTTGTTGAGCCGCCCTTCGGTCTTGGCCTGCACAAACTCCAGTATGGTGTTGATGCTCTCCTGCTTGGCCGTCTCGATGAAGCCGCAGGTGTTGATCACCGCTATCTCTCCTTGGGGATGGGCGGCATCGTGCACACAGCGGTAGCCGTTGGCCTCAAACTGCTTCATGAGCACCTCGCTGTCCACAAGGTTTTTCGAGCAGCCCATCGTGATAATATCTATCTGGTTTTTCTTCATCACTTATCACCTATCATCTGACACCTACCACCTAATCTTCCTTAAACAGCGAGTCCACAAACTCCCGTTTGTCGAAGAGCTGCAAGTCTTCCATCCCTTCTCCCAGTCCTATATACTTCACGGGCACCTTGAGCTGGTCGCTGATGCCTATCACCACCCCGCCCTTGGCCGTGCCGTCGAGTTTGGTGATGGCCAGCGAAGTGATGTTGGTCACGGCCGAGAACTGCTTGGCCTGCTCAAAGGCATTCTGCCCCGTGCTGCCGTCGAGCACGAGCATCACCTCGTCGGGAGCCTCGGGGAGCACTTTCTTCATCACCTCTTTTATTTTCTTGAGCTCGTTCATCAGCCCCACCTTGTTGTGCAACCGGCCGGCGGTGTCGATGAGCACCACGTCGGCCCCGTTGGCCTTGGCACTCTGCAACGTGTCGAAAGCCACCGAAGCCGGGTCGGCCCCCATCTGCTGTTTCACCACCGTCACGCCCACGCGCTCGCCCCAGATGCTGATTTGCTCCACTGCGGCGGCGCGGAAAGTGTCGGCCGCACCGAGAAACACCTTCTTTCCGGCTTTCTTAAACTGGTAGGCCAACTTGCCTATGGTGGTGGTCTTGCCCACCCCGTTCACGCCCACCACGAGTATCACGTAGGGGCGGTGGTCGGCGGGCAAATCCCAGTTGCCATTGTCATCGGAATTGTTTTCAGACAAGAGGGCGGCGATTTCGTCGCGCAGGATGCCGTTGAGTTCGCCCGTCGACACGTATTTGTCGCGTGCCACGCGCTCCTCGATGCGGCTGATGACTTTCAGCGTGGTGTCTACGCCCACATCCGACGTGACGAGCACCTCCTCCAAGTCGTCGAGCACATCATCGTCTACCTTTGATTTTCCGGCCACCGCACGCGCCAATTTCCCGAATACACTCTCCTTCGTCTTTTCGAGTCCTTTGTCGAGCGTCTCCTTCTTGTTCTTATTGAATAATCCGAATAATCCCATATTACCTTAAACTATTTTGGGGCAAAGTTAACAAAAAAAAAGCACAAACCGGCTATTACGCCTAAAAAATAGCGCAAGTCAGCCACCCGTCAGCCCTCGGTCCGGCTGCCATCCGGCAAACCGAAACGCCGTGTCTGCCCTCCCCTCTGCCCCCTTCCCTCCTCTCCTAACAGCAACAGTGCTTCCCACTTTTTTCTGAAAAAACAGCGAATATATTTGGCTGTTTTGGAAAAAAGCACTACCTTTGCACTCGCAAATGAGACTTGAGGCTCCGTAGCTCAACTGAATAGAGCATCTGACTACGGATCAGAAGGTTATAGGTTTGAATCCTATCGGAGTCACAACTCGTTCTTGCAAGGCCTCGTGCCCATGGCTTCGTAGCTCAACTGAATAGAGCATCTGACTACGGATCAGAAGGTTCCGGGTTTGAATCCCAGCGAAGTCACAACAAACAGGCTTACACCACTACCCGAGAATTGCTCGCAATTCTCGGGTTTTTTATTGCCGGGATGGGTCTTGTAAATTGTCAAACTATTTATTCGTTTTCGGCCTCTCTGCTTGCGATATTTGCAACGGGGGCAGCCCGCCCGGGGTAAACGCGCGATTTTGGCGGCGTTTACAAAACACTGACTATCAGCCGTTTGAATTTAGTTGACACATCTTGGAGGCCGAAAACGGACCTGAAAGGGCCCAAACGGACTTGCAAAAGAGCTGCGGGGACATCGCAACGGGGGTCCTTTCAGCTGCCAACTGTGGCTCTTTCGCAAGCGCGGAGAGCCTGAACGGGAAAAACGGGAGGCTTCGTCCGGGATTCAAGGGCTACTTTCCGTTCTGGTTGGAGTATTTTTGCGGAGGTGTTTTTGTCGGAATTATTCGCCACCGTCCGGCATCTTGCGGAGGTGGCAGAGAGCGGCAGGCATAAACGAAGGAGCAAACGGGGGGGAATGGGGGAAACGCGAAACGCCCCCCTTTTCGCAAAGGAGGGCGTTCATCTCAATAGGTATTAGTCTTTTTAAGGTAAAAAGATTGTATTCAGGATAACAGATGCAAAGATAAAACATTTTGAAAATATGTGCAAATTCTTTTTCATGTTTAAAAACATAAATTAAGAAAAGCCCCATCCTTCCCCCAAAACAGGGCATGGATGGGACTCCTTCAGGGTCGGGGAAAGTCTTCCCGATTTACTTTGCGTAAAGGGCTACGATGGTCTCGTAGAGCTCCTGCTTGCCGGAGGTCTGCTTGGGTTCGCCATTCTCCTTGGCGTAGGCCACGAGCTGTTCGAGGCCGAGCTTGCCCTCTTCAAACTCCTTGCCCTTGCCGGCATCGAAGCTGGCATAGCGTTCTTTGGCCATCTTGGGCAGTTTGCTCTCGGTGAGGATGGCGGCAGCATTTTCGAGTGCGCGGGCCATGGCGTCCATACCGCTGATGTGGGCGATGAAGATGTCCTCGGGATCGGTGGAGTTACGACGCAGCTTGGCATCGAAGTTGGAGCCGCCGTTGCCCAGTCCGCCGTTGCGGATGACCTGCATCATGGCCTGTGTGAGCTCGTAGTTGTCGATGGGGAACTGGTCGGTGTCCCAACCGTTCTGGGCATCGCCGCGGTTGGCGTCGATCGATCCGAGCATACCGTTGTCAACGGCCACGGCCAGTTCGTGCTCGAAGGTGTGGCCGGCCAGCGTGGCGTGGTTCACCTCGATGTTCACCTTGAAGTCCTTGTCCAGTCCGTGGGCCTTGAGGAATCCGATCACCGTCTCCGTGTCCACGTCATACTGATGCTTGGTGGGCTCCATCGGTTTCGGTTCGATGAGGAACGTGCCGGTGAATCCTTTGCTGCGGGCATAGTCGCGGGCAGCCTTCAGCATCTGTGCCAAGTGCTCCTTTTCGCGCTTCTGGTCGGTGTTGAGCAGGCTCATGTAGCCTTCGCGGCCGCCCCAGAACACGTAGTTGGTGCCGCCGAGCTTGATGGTGGCGTCGATGGCGTTTTTGATTTGCACGGCAGCGCGGGCCACCACGTCGAAGTCGGGATTGGTGGCAGCACCGTTCATGTAACGCTTGTGGCTGAACACGTTGGCCGTGCCCCAAAGCAGCTTCACGCCGGCTTCCTTCATCTTCACCTCGGCATAGTCGGTGATGGCCTTCATGCGGGCCTCATATTCTGCGATGGTGTCGCCCTCGGCCACGAGGTCGATGTCGTGGAAGCAGAAATATTCGATGCCGAGCTTGTTCATGATTTCAAAGCCTGCATCCATCTTGTCTTTGGCGCGCTGCACGGCATCTTCTGCCTTGTCCCACTCGTAGCTGCGGGTGGGGCCGCCAAACTGGTCGCCGGAGGCATCGCCCAGTGTGTGCCACCAGGCCATGGCGAACTTCAACCAGTCTTTCATCTTCTTTCCGCAGACCTCCTTCTCGGGGTCATAGTAGTGGAAAGCCATTGGATTTTTACTTGCTGTTCCTTCGAAAGGAATCTTGCCGATTTGTGGAAAATACTCTTTTGCCATAGTTTTGTAATTATTAGTTTGTGAAAGATTTTTAGAGTCAGAAGTGAAGGGTGAGCAGCCGGCACGCCTTTCGCGAGCCGGGAGTCAGGGGGCGGTAGGAAGGGTATGGAGTGCAGAAGCGTCTTGGTGCTCCCTCCCCCGGTCTATTCCCCGAGATGGACGGCCAGTTCCCGCTTCCAGTTGGCGTAGGCGGCGAGATAGGCGGCGCGGTTGGCTTCGTCGGGCTCAATGACATCGAGCCTCTTGAGCGTGGCGAAGGCCTCGTTGTGGTCTTTGTAGATGCCTGCACCGATGCCCGCTCCCTTGGCCGCCCCGGCACTGCCGTCGGTCTCGTAGAGTTCGATGGTGGCTCCGCTCACCCCGGCCAGCGTGTCGCGGAAGAGCGGACTGAGGAACATGTTGGCCTTGCCGGCGTGTATCTTCTTGATGTCCATGCCCATCTTCTTCATCACCTCCATGCCGTAGCAGAAGCTGAACACGATGCCCTCTTGGGCGGCGCGCACGAGGTGGGCGCGGTGGTGCTTGTTGAAGTTGAGCCCGTTGACGGAGCAACCGATTTCCTTGTTCTCGAGCACGCGCTCGGCCCCGTTGCCGAAGGGGATGACGGTCACCCCCTCCGCACCGATGGGCACGGTGGCGGCCAGTTCGTTCATCTCGGCATAGCCCATCTCGGGGGCCACATTGCGATGCACCCATGCGTTGAGGATGCCCGTGCCGTTGATGCAGAGCAACACACCGAGGCGGTCGAGCGAGGTGGTGTAGTTGGCATGGGCAAAGGTGTTGACACGGCTCTTGGGGTCGTAGTTGACATCGCCCAACACGCCATACACCACACCCGAAGTGCCGGCCGTGGAGGCTATCTCGCCGGGGTTGAACACATTGAGGCTCACGGCATTGTTGGGCTGGTCGCCGGCACGATAGCTGACGGGCGTGCCCTCCTTGAGGCCCAGTTCGTCGGCTGCGGCTTTGCCCACCACGCTCTGCACGGAGAATGTGGGCACCGCCTCGGGCAATATGCTCTCGGAGAAGCCGAAGTAGTCGAGCAGAAACTTGGCGGGCTTCTTCGCGGTGAAGTCCCACATCATGCCTTCCGACAGTCCGCTGATGGTGGTCTTCACCTCGCCGCTCAGCTTCATGGCGATATAGTCGCCGGGGAGCATGATCTTGTCGATGCGGTCGAACAGCGCGGGTTCGTTTTCCTTCACCCACGCCAGTTTGGCGGCAGTGAAGTTGCCGGGCGAGTTGAGCAGATTGCGCAGGCAGAGGTCCTCGCCCAATTCCCTGAACGCGCGTTCGCCGTAGGGCACGGCCCGCGAGTCGCACCAGATGATGGATGGACGGAGCACCTGCTGATCCTTGTCCACACACACCAACCCGTGCATCTGGTAGGAGATGCCCACAGCGAGGATGTCTTCGCCGCGTGCACCTGTCTCGTTCATGATTTTGCGGAGCGAGAGCTTGGCGTTGTCCCACCACATCTGCGGGTCTTGCTCTGCCCAGCCGGCCTTGACGGCCATGATCGGGGCTTCGTGCTCGGGATAGAACGCCGAGGCGGCTATCGCACCACTGTCGACATCGGTGAGCGATGCCTTCACGCTGCTGGAGCCTACGTCGAAGCCCAATAAATATCTTCTTGCCATATTTGTTGTTATTGTTTTATTACCTTTTATATATATAATACGCATGAAAAGGAAAATCCCCCGAGAGAAAAGGTAAAAAAGGAAAAAAGAAAAAGTAAAAAACGCATCGGGGGGACAGTAGGGGCAGTGCTTTATGCCTGCCCGCACGCCCGAAGGGCGTATTTTAAAGGTAAAAAGGTAGAAAAAGGAAAAAGGTAAAAAGAAGACCGAAAAGCATAATGCAGGGAAAATTTCCCCCGAATATCCTCTCCGGTCTTCTTTTTACCTTTTTCCTTTTTCTACCTTTAAATTAGCATACTTTTTCGAGCTTCTTCATGATGGCAAACATGAAGACGGCCGAGAGCAGGCAGAGCACGATGAACACGCCCCACACCATCCACAGTGGCAACGGGCCCCAGAGATAGCCGCCCACGCCCACGAGTTTGTTGCCGATGGCGGTGGCCACAAACCAGCCGCCCATCATCAGACCCTTATACTTGGGAGGGGCCACCTTGGACACAAACGAGATACCCATCGGACTGAGCAGCAGTTCGCCGAACGTGAGGATGAGATAGGTGCCCACCAGCCAGTTGGGCGAAACAAACGTACCGGCATCACCTGCTGCCTTTTGGGCATCGGGGGTGAGCAGATTCCACGAGGCGAACATCATCACCACGAAGGCTACGCCGGCCACCAACATGCCGTAGGCTATCTTGCGAGGGGGCGAAGGTTCCTTGCCCTTGGCGGCCAACTTGCTGAAAATGGCGATGCTCACGGGAGTGAGGGCCACCACATAGAAGGGGTTGAACTGCTGGAAGATAGGTGCGCTCACGGCGATGGAACCCTCCAACTGCGTGTAGCGGTAGTAGAGGTAGCCCAGCGAGGCCACTATCACAAGGCCGGCAATGCTCTTGGTCTTGGTGGTCTTGCCTTGGAAAAGGGCAAACAGGGCGTAGACGATGAAGATGATGGCCACGAGATTGAACACGCCGAACTCCATGCTCTCAATGCCGGACGACGACCTGTTGACAAACTCGTTGGCGAAATAGGTCAGCGAAAGACCGTTCTGGTGGAAGGCCATCCAGAAGAAGATGACTACGGCAAACACCAGACAGAGGGCCACGATGCGCTCGCGGGTCTCAGCCGGACTGAGCTGCTCCACTTCGGCCTTCTGGTCGCCGGCCTTCTTGGACGCACCCTCGGTGTGCTTGAATGTGCTGCGGAAAGCGTAATAGATGGCTATCGAAAGGATGAGCGACGCGCAAGCCACGGCAAAAGAGAAGTGGTAGGAGTCGTTTTCGGAGTAGCCGATGGTCTGTGCCCACCGCATGATTTCCACGGCAGCCGTAGGCGCGAAGAGGGCCCCGATGTTGATGGCCATATAGAAGATGGAGAATCCGGAATCGCGCTGGCCGGCATACTGCGGGTCGTCGTAGAGATTGCCCACCATCACTTGCAGGTTGCCCTTGAACAGGCCCGTGCCCAAACCGATGAGCAGCAGGGCACCGAGCATCACGATGAGGGCAAACGTGTTGCCGCCCAAGGGAATGGAAAGCAGCAGATAGCCGAAAAACATGACGACGATGCCGATGGTGACCATCTTGCCGAAGCCGAACCGGTCGGCCAGCAGACCGCCTACAAGCGGAAGGAAGTAGACGAGCATGAGGAAGTCACTGTAAATCTCGCCGGCCCATCCGGCATCAAGACCGAAATTGGCACGGAGGAAAAGGGCGAACACGGCTATCATGGTGTAGTAGCCGAAACGCTCGCCGGTGTTGGCCAGTGCCAACGCGTAGAGTCCTTTAGGTTGATTCTCAAACATAGTTTTGGATTGGTTGGTTATTATTTTATTTTAGGAGATTTATTTAGGAGTTAAGGAGTTAAAGGGAGTTAAGACAATGGCCTTATTGCCTGTATCGTGGAAAATATAAGAGTAAGACTGTTGTCTTAACTCCCTTTTTTTCGCTATCGCTCAAGGGAACTTCTCCTTAACTCCCTTTAACTCCTAAACAAATCTCCTAAATAGATCTACTTCACCACTTTCACGCTCTTGCCTCCGGACTTGCGGATGTAGACACGGCCGGGTTGCATGGAGCTTACGCGCTGTCCCTGCAAGTTGTAGAACTCGACAGCCGAAGAAGACTGATTGCCGGTGGTCGTGGCGGTGTTGATGCCGGTGGTGGCCCCGGTGATGTTGAGGGTGTAGCGGGTGGCGGTGAGCAGGTCGTTGGAAGTGACGGTCACGAGGGCCTTCACCCCACCCTCCACGGGCTCTACCTGCGTGTCTACTGTGGCTCCGCGCCCATCGGCCTTGGCCACGATGTCGGTAGCGGAGAGCGGGCCGTCGGCTGTGAGGTTGTAGGTGAGCGTAGCGGCATCGAAGCCTTCTACGGGCTTGCCTTTCACGCTGAGTGCCGAGAGACGGGCGTTGTAGACCAAAGCGATGTCGTCCACGTAGAGTTCGTCGATGCTCCCTGCCCCTGCCTGCGCATTGGTAGAGATTGTGATGAGCAGGGCCTTGGGTTCCACGCCGTTGGCTGCGTAGGTGTCGTAGTCGAACGGAATGGAAAGACGCTGCCATGCGAAGTCCTTGGAAGCTATCCGGTTGTCAGTGGCTTTGGCCACGATGTTGGTGTAGGCCTTGTCCTCGGGGTCTTGATAGTACGTGCCGTCGGTGAGCACGGCATTGACCGTGGCGTAGGGAGCTTTGGGTTGGGGCGTGCCCTGCTTGAACTTCACCCACACCGTGAGACTGTCGGGACGGCCATTCAACGCGAGATAGAACGGGTCGCCATGAGCATCTTTATCGGTCGAACTGAGGTCGAGCCGCGAGTGGTTGGCCTTGTTGGAAGCAAACATAGAACCAGCATTGAGCCGGCCGGTGGTAATGGTACCATTGGCTACGAACCCAAAAACTTTCGTGGAAGTCACCTTCACACTCTGCTTGCCCGTGGAACCGGGGCGCACTTCATCGCTGATGAATGTGTGGGGATCCTTTCCAGCCATCCACTGCAATCCAGGATTGCCCGATGTGCTCATGAACGAATGCCAGTGGTTGGGCTCGTCGCTCGTGGCAGAGCTTGAACCACTGGTGATGGTGGCTGTATGGAAGTCCTCGAAGCCGCCATTCTCGATATGGTAGCCGCCATTGCCGAACACCACGCGGATGGTCTGGCCGAGCGTAGCCTGCATGTCAATGTCGATCACGGCATAGGCCTTGGGGGCACGCAGTTCGGCCACCATGTTTACGGGCACGGGACCGAGGCTCGGGCCTATCCATAAGGGCACGCCGGCTTCCGTGCCTTCGGTGATATTGATAGTCTGCGAGGTGCGCAGCGTGGTCACTGCGCCTGCCGTGGTGCCCTTCACGTCTTTAAGCTCAATGTTGCCCACATTCAAGGTCTGTCCGCCCATCTCCAACTTGAAGTTCTTCAGCGTGAGCGTGTAGTCGCCGTTGGCGGTTTGATCTACAGAGATGGTGGCCTGCTGTTCGGCCACATTGCCGTTGACATCGACGGTCAACCGGTCGGTATAGTCGGCAGCCATGCCTTGCAGGGCGGTGGCAGCCAACCACATAAATGTCAAGATTTTCTTCATATCGTTTTCCTTTTTAGCGTTTTATATGTCTGAAATGATGATGCTGCAATCGGTATCGGCACCCGTCACTTGAGGTGATAGACAACACCCACGGTGCCGAAGATGGAGTAAAGACGCTGCTCGATGGTCTTGAAGTCGCTGTGGAACACGCTGCTAAGCCCCCAGCTCACGTCGGCCCCCACGGCCCAGCGGTCGCTCCATCGCCAGTCGGCCCCGAGGTCGAGCCCCCATTGCAGGCGGCGCAGGTCGGTGGAGAAGTCGTAAGATCCGCGCTCGTCGGCCCCGCGGCCCAGTTCCACACGCGGCCCGGTGGGGTTGCCCACGCGCAGATAGCCGGCATAGGCCTCTCCGCTGAAACGGCGGGAATAGACATAGGTGGCGTAGGGCCCGAAGCGGAGGTCTACATCATTGGCCACCCGACAGACGACCTGCACGGGCACGGTGAGTCCCCATTGGCTCACGCGTGTCACCACATTGCCCGTGAACTGCCCTTCGAGGGTTTCTCCGCCGTGGACTATCTGCATGTGGTAGTTCTTCACCAGTGCGTCGGTCTTCATGCCCTTGTTGCCGAAGTGCAGTCCCGTGCGGATGCCCCAGCGGTCGCCGAGCGGCTTCTGGGCCTCGATGCCGATGCTGAAATTGGGGCGCAGCGAGTAGCTGTCGAGCCGGCGTATGGTGGCAGGCAGGCCCACGGGAGCCGTGCCCCCGAGCGAGTAGTCCATGCGGAGATAGTATGAGAGGTCGTCGAGCATCTTCAGGCCTTGCGCCCGGGTCACAGAGACGGGGAGCGCGAGGAGGAGTGCGGGGAGCAGATATTTGATTTTCATTGTTCTTCGGTGCAGATGATTTTTACTTTGTCCACCATGAGTGTGCTGCCGACGGCCCCCTCAAACTTGTCGCCGTCGGCACTTGAGGAGAAGACGATGGCCAGACTGTAGCCCTGCCGGGTAAGCAGGTCGGCATCAATGTCGGCCCGATAGTCGAACGCCGCCTCAAAGGCCGTCCACTCGCCGGTGGCGGGCACGGAGGGCACGTCGGCCAAGGCCACGATGAGCGGCGAGGTGCGCACGTCGTCGCCGTAGAGCGTCACGGGGTTGCCGGCCTCATCGTGGTTGCGGTAGAGCACGGCATAGACAGCCGCGCGGTCGGTGCGGCCATCCACGGCATTGCCGTTTTTATCTTGGAATTTCTCGCCGGGACTGTACTTATAATAGCCCGAAAACTTGGTGGGACGCTTGCCGAAAGGCAGTCCGAAGCGCGTGGCGCGAAGGGTGTTGGTGAGTGCCGCAGCCACATCGAAAGTGCCGATGAAGAGGTTGCCGGCTGCCAACCGCTTGTTCACCAGCTGCCCGAAAGGCCCCGTGTCGCGGGTGGTGAGCTTCACGGCCGCCCCGTCGTAGCCCTCCCGGAGGGGCACGGTGGGATAGTCTTCCGGCTGCGCCGAACCCATGCTGATGGCAAAGCCCGGATTGCCCGTGGCCCAGAGGGGCTGCTGCGTGCCGTCGTCGGCCACATGCGTCCACACATAGTATTTCCCGGTGCGCCCTTCGAGGGCGAAATGCTCGAAGTCGTAGTGCAGCGTGTCTTTCACCGTCACCGTCACGGGATTGAACCCCACCTCGTAGCGGCGCGTCCACCGTCCGTCTTCCGAGGTCACGGTGTAGGTCACGCGCCCGGCAGAAAAGTCGTGCGTACTGCCCGATGCCGGCACCACCGTGGCTCCGGGGGTGAGGCGGAAGAGCGGGGCGAGGGCGGTCAGACTGGCCGTGCGGCGCACGTTGAAGATGATGGTGCTGTCGGTGTAGGGCACGTTGACGAGCGTGTCGCTGCTGTTGAAAAACAGTTCCTCGGCATGGGGCGTGTGGAGATAGGCGGCCTCAATGTCGCACTCGGCGTTGGGTGCCTCTTCCTTGAAGCACGACGAGCACAGCATCACGCAGCATACTGCCACAAACGCAACTATATAATAATGTGATATTCTCATAATCAGCGACAAAAATACGTTTTTTTTTTAGCATGAGCAAATTTGATTAAGAAAAAAAGAAGGCTAAGAGACCCCCACCCCCCTAAAGGGGGCTTTGCATTCCTGCGAAAAAAGGGGCGCGGAATACGGAAAATTCGCTCAATTCGCACCATTCGCCGACAAGAAATAGAAACGGCGAATGAGCCGAATGATACGAATGCTGCGGAAATAATTCGTTTAATCCGTTTAATTCGCCGACAAGAAATAGAAACGGCGAATGAAACGAATGATGCGAATGCTGCGGGAATGAATATAGTCAGAAACTCATTCTGATTTCGAAAAAACCTTACACGGCACTTTATTGCACCTATTCACTTCGCTCCTTTTATCCATCTTATTCGCCTTATCCGCCCCGTCAAAATTCTTATTTTGTCTTAACCGGTTTTAGCTTGTCATATTTCCTCCACCTTTAAAATCAAAGAAATATGACAAAACGTA